>Ga0210402_10000114_pt1 | contig 87654 bp, 73 predicted proteins | sample IncBWC7MmetaG_FD_161055 | JGI IMG/M metagenome (GOLD analysis project Ga0210402, IMG submission 161055) | Forest soil microbial communities from Barre Woods Harvard Forest LTER site, Petersham, Massachusetts, United States - Inc-BW-C-7-M | ecosystem: Environmental > Terrestrial > Soil >...
TTGCGGCTCCCCGAGGCTTTTCGCAGCTTGCCACGTCCTTCATCGCCTTCTAGCGCCAAGGCATCCACTGTACGCCCTTAGTAGCTTAATCATAAAACTCACTCAATACGTCGTCTTCTAAGGTGCTTCAAAGCGCTTGCGCGTATTGAAGCTCACCGGAGTGGCTAAACTCCGGCTTTCCCCAGCTCGTTCGCCCTGTTTCTTGCAGCTCCATTTTTCCGTGGTCCGATTGCTCGGCTCCGGGCTGTCGACTCCGCAAATCCGCAGGTGCTTGACTGAGCTCGCCTTGTAATCCACAGCACTGCTCAACATACTCGAGCAGAACTTGTATGTAATCCACACCATCAATCCCCGGGGCGACCGTAATCGCCTCCGAGTTATCGGCGTGAATTTGCCAGCCTTACTGTTGTCAAAGAGCGTTGGCCCTGATCCCATCAGGGGCCCCGATTTGCATCGAGGCGCCTTCCTTGCGGAAGGCCTGGGAGCTTCTAGTATCTGATGCCGCTAGAAACGTCCCGTAAAATACAAAACCCGGCGTCGAGCGCCGGGCACAGCCGCCAGTTGGTAGCGGCTCCACGCGAAGCTCGACAAGATTTCACCCAGTGCTCGTAAGGCGCCTCACTATAGGATCTGTTCTAGGAGAACCTGAGACCCGACTGTGAATCCCCTGCACGGCCCAGCACTTTTGAGGAAGTGCCGAACCATTTGTAATCTTACATCAAGCCCAAAATATGTCAAGCGTTTCACAAAACTTTTTTCGGAGCTTTCCACACCCCTGTGGGAGCTGTGGGAAAAGCAGTCAAAGGCCTGTTTTCATTGATGATTGTAGCACTTTAGCCGAGACGGCAAAGGCGCATATTTGTGCCTAGTCCTTCCTTGGGGCAGCGGCTTCTTTGGCCTTCCTTTGCGCTTCTTCGGTCCAAGGAGGAGTGATGCCGTTGGGGCAGGCGTAGGCAATGGTTTGGCCGAGGTGCTCGTGGTTGTGAACGACAATGAGATAGATGACGTCGCAATCGTTGGCATCGGGGCCGAGCTTCTTTTCGGGCTTGGCAAAGTCCGCGTTCGTCATGCTCCGGGTCGCCGCCTCGGCGTAGGCAAATGACTGGTTCAGTTGCTCGATGATTTTGGCTTTGTCGGTTGTGGTCTCAAAGCCTTCGGCCTTGAAACCCGGCGCGGGCGTGGTGCCAGAGATGCGTGGCGGATAACCGTAGATCGCTCCGGAGAAATGCGGGAAGAGTTCGCTGGTTCGACGGCTCGGGAAGGACGGCGGCCACTTCGCCCGCCAGACATCTACGGTAATGTTTCTTCCCGAGTTGCGTCAGATCGGATGCGGCTGAACGTCATGCGGGGCTTGTACCAAAAACAGGCAATCTGCATCGAATAGGACCGGCCGAAATTGAGCCGCCGGGCAATCGGTGGAGGAAATTACGGCCACGGCGGCGGCCCGGAATCAGCGTGGATTTGCCCTTGCTGGATTTGCATTTGCAAAATCGTGCAAACCTCGCCGCGCAAGGACAATCGCAGATCCAGCGAGAGAGTTCCGAAGATCGATGACGTTTTGCTTGGGGCGCGGAGATGGGCGCACGTGGATTTCCGTGTTGTGCAACCAAACAAGATGGTCTGCCATCCACGTAATCTTGACACTGAGGGTCAGGCAGTCTACACTACGGAGTTTTTAGATGGCTCTTTGGAGCCATCTGGGTGAGGTCAGAAAGATTATGGATAAGAAGCGCCTGGAATATTACAAGAAGAAATTACTAAATCGCCGCGACGAATTGGTGAAGACCATCACGCGCACGGAAGAGGAAGGGCGGCAAGCGGACGACGATCCGACGGTGGACCTGGCGGATAAGGCGGCCAACTCGTATACCAAGGAATTCCTGTTCGGCCAAACCAACACGGACCGCGCCATCCTGAACATGATTGACGAAGCGTTGAAACGGATTCGGAACGAAGAGTACGGGACCTGCGCGAACTGCCAGGAAGAGATGCAGCAAAAGCGCCTGGAAGCCGTGCCCTGGGCCAAGCACTGCATCACCTGCCAGGAAAAGAAGGAACAGGGTCTGCTATAAGCGGCGAAATTTCGTTACCTTTCCGTTAGCTAATTAAATTAAAATCGAGGCGGGTGCGGTTCGTGCGGCAGATGATGCCCCTTTCGAACTCCCGCGTTACCGTGGCGCGTTGGCTGGAGTCGCTGGCCGGCGCGGTTGCGTCTGTTCTGTTCCCATCCGGCTGCCGGCTCTGCGAAGCGTTGCTGACGCGGGCGGATCGCCTGCCCGTGTGTGACTCTTGTTTGGAATCGTTTCGAAAACTTCCTGAAGAGATCTGCGAGCGGTGCGGCCAGCCGTGGACAGAAGGCGGCGACGTGGATGGCGACGAAAACGTTTGCCGGGAATGCCGAGAACGCGGGTTCGCGTTTCACGCCGCGCGGAGTTTCGGAGTGTACGATGGGGCGCTGGCCCGGGCGATTGTGCTGATGAAATACGAGAGGATCGAGCCGCTGGGAGCGTGGTTCGCCAAACGACTGGTGGAGTCGGCCCGGCGGATTCCGCCGCAGTTTGCGGCCGACCTGATTATGCCGGTTCCCCTGCACCGCACACGGCGGAAGGAGCGTGGGTTCAACCAGGTAGATCTTTTTGGGCGGCCGCTGGCGCGGAGGCTCGGATTGCCGTACCGGCCGGTGCTGCTGAAGCGGGAACGGGCGCGCCCGGAGAAACATCTCCTGCATTTTGAAGAACGTTGGGAAGCCGTACGTGGCGCTTTTGTCATCCGAGACGGCGGCCGGGTTGACAATTTGCGAATCTTGCTGCTAGATGATGTTATGACGTCGGGTGCGACGCTTGACGCATGTTCTCGTGCGTTATGCGAAGCAGGCGCCAAATCGGTAGCCGGGTTGACGATAGCCCGGGCCGTGAGGCAGGGAATCCCGGTCAGAGAAAGTTTTTAGCCTGAAGGGCGCGCGATGAGCGCAAGACGACCAGAGGCGGTCGATGCCCGGGGGCGATACGTCCCCGAAGCGGGCGGCGTGCTTGTGCCCGCTGCTTCGGGGAATCTTGGAGCGCGTCATGTCCACAGCCTCACTCCCCGCCGTGCTTCCCTGATGCAGGAACCAGTCCTGGTTCTGAACGCCACCTACGAGCCGATTAATGTGACCGCGGTGCGCCGGGCGATGGTGCTGCTGCTCAAGGGCGTGGCGCAGGCTGAGGAAGTGCACAACGCGGAGGTTCATTCCTCGGCGCATGCGCACAAGGTGCCGTCGGTGATCCGGCTGCTGGCTTACCGGCATATTCCACAGCAGAGCCGGGCGCTTTCGCGGAAGAACATCCTGCTGCGCGACCGGAATACGTGCCAGTTCTGTGGGAAGATCTTTCCGAGTTCGGAATTGACGCTGGACCACGTGATGCCGCGGTCGCGGGGCGGGCGCTCGAGTTGGGAGAACCTGGTGGCCTGCTGCTACCGGTGCAACAACGACAAGGGCGACCGGACTCCCGAAGAGGCAGGACTGAAACTGGCGCGCAAGCCGCGGCCGTTTACGCTGCACACCTCCCGGCAATTGATGAGATTGATCGGCCACCGGGATGAACGGTGGCGTAAGTATTTGTTTTATTAAAGCTTACGCGAAATTCCAAGAAAATTTCAGGGGGCGTAACTTTTAAGAAACCTTTTTTCTTGGAGCGCATCTAACTGTATAACAACCACTTCGAGGACACACCCCGGGGAGCTTGAGAGCCACTCACGTGGAAATCAGGCTCCTCTCCTATTTTCAGCCGACTTATTTGCGATTGCGCCGGGAGGTGAAATCCTGACTCAGGAATTTGTGCCGCGGCTGGATTTGGGAAAACTCTCGAGAGCTGACTCTTCGTCGGGGAATTCCGGGAAAACCTGATAGAGCTGCGTCACCTTCAGAATTTCTTCCACTTTCGGCGCGAGTCCAACCACTTTCATAGCGCCGCCCTTTTTGATTACCGCCACGTAGTTGCGGACGAGTTCGCCGATTCCCGAACTATCGAGATAATCGAGTCCATGTAGATTCAGAATGATGTTGTTTTCGCCCTGACGAAGAAGGCGTTGGATCGCATCGCGAAACGCCTGGCCTTCGAAGGAAGTGAGGCGCCCGCTGACGTCCATGAGGGTGACTTCGTCGGCTTGCCGGATTTGAATGGTGAAACTCAAAGTTGGGTCCTTGCACGGGGAGGCCATGATTTTACATAGAATCGCGAAGAAGGCAAGAGGCGAAGAGGCGTTGGCAAATCACATTTTGTTAACAGACTTTATTGACGAAACATTACGCGCAATCCGCGGCGCCAGCTTTCGGCGAGACCAATGCGGATGATTTCCATATCGCGCGATAGGTAGCGCTGAAGGATATCCGTGGTGGGATGAAAGCGCAGGGCCGGCGCGATGAGGTAGACGAGCGGCGGGGCGGGCTGAAGCTCGAGTCCCGGGAAATAGCCGTGGCGCGTGAAGTCTCCTTGGGATTGATGCCAGCGGACGCGGGACCAGTAGTCGGCGGCCTGGAAAGGGAGATCCACATTTTCCGTGGCTTTTAATTCGAGGATGGCGAGGCGGCGATTGCGGGTAACGCACAAAAGATCGAGGATGCCGTGCTGGCCGGCGACTTGAGCGAAAACCTGTTCGTAGACGTGATCGGGATCGAGGGAGATATCGATGCGGGTGACATCCTGGTGCACGAGGGTTTGCATCCAGCGCTCGGCCTGGGCGCGATAGAGAGTGTGACGGACGTTGCTGGCCAGGGGGTTGCGGAAATTCTGCAGGTTAGCAATCAACTGTTTCAGCGCGGGTTCATTTCTTGATCGAAGCTCCTCCCACGTGGAATCGCTTCCGAAGAAGACTTTGTTTTCGTGCCAGCGGGCGAAGGCTAGGCCGCGAAACCGCAGGACAACTTCCTGGGTGTGCGGGGATGTGTGGGCGCGAATGGAATCTGGGCTGAGAGCGATGAGTGGGGCGAGGGCTGAGGATGCGCGATCGAGGAGGAGTTGCGTTTCGCGGCGCGGCACAAGCCAGGAGGCCACGTTGCCGCTGGCGCAAGGATCCACGCGTTTCAGAGTTTCGCGGAGCGGATCGAGTTCGAAGAGTTCAACGGCGAGGCGTTCATCGAGGGCGCGGAGGCGGTTGGCGAGGATGGCTGACTTCCCTTTCGGAAGAATCAATCGCAAGGTGGCGAGCGCGGCGCGTTTCGCGGATTGCCGCGACTTCTCGAGCCAAAGCAATCCGTAGGTGAGGCTGCTTTCGAGCGCGTCCTGCGACTCGCCTTCGGGAACCGCGAGGAATGCTACTTGAGCGGAGCCGCGGTGGAGGATTCCCCGGGTGTAGATTTTGGAAAGCGAGTGCTCCAGATCCTGCGCGACGCAGATTTTTTCGAGGGTTTCGTCGGGGAATTGTTCCGCGAGGATGCGCCGCAACTGCTCGCAATAGCCTTCGCGCGAGAGGTCGCGCGGACCGGGGGCGCGCTCGAGGCGGACGATTTCCATACGCTCGGGCTTGACGCGGCCGAAGCGCTCGACGGCGAGGGCGAGACGATCCTGGGAATTGTCGGTGATGGCGACGACGCGGCGGGTGACGTTGCAGTTTTCCGACCACAGGTGAAGCAGCGGCTTTTCCGTGTTTCCGCGGACTTCCCATGACAACGGCGCGGCGGAGGTAACGCGGCTGCCGTTTTCGCGGATTTCGACGGTTCCCTGAACGAGGATTTCCTGGAGGCTCGCGCGCAAGTCTTCGGCCAGATTCATGGCGACAGTCTAATATAACTACGTTGGTACGTAATAATTATTTTACGGTAGTGAGTTGCAAATAGGTGACCTGCACGGAGGGCTGCTGCATATTCCAACTGGAAGGGATGCGATCGAAGGAGATCGAAAAGCTGCGCTTCTGCCCGGGTCCAAGTGCTGCCGACGGGGTTCCGAGGACGCTGCGTGTTTCCCGGAGGACCACTTGATGAAGGTCGTCGAAGAATTCGACGGTGACGCTCAGGCCGACGACGGTCTGCTGGCCAGCGTTTACGGCGTCGGCGTCCAGGCTGGTCACTTCCTGATGAACGAAATTTTCGGCGCGGCTCAGGGCGATGTTTTCGATGTGGATACTTTTTGTGTAGGCCTGCTCCACGCGGCTCATTGGGACGGAAACGTTTGACTGCGCTGCGCGTGAGGAATTGCCTGCCGGGGCCCTAAAGGCGAACCAAAACGCGAGGGCAATCGCCACCACAACCAGGGCGCCGAGGAGGATGTTCAGCGGTGGCGGCTTCGGTTTTTCGGGTTCGGGCTGATTTTGCAATATTTCCTGCATGAAATTTCCTTGCGGGCGGATCTGCGACCGGAACAAAAGTTAGCGGCCGACTTGCAATCGCAGGACGAGAGGTTCCGGCAATTTTGCATCCCGCATGCGTTTCTGCACGCCGGCGATGTCGTAGGGAACGCGCCAGAACTCCACAGTGTGATTTTCGAGATCGGCAATGGCGAAACCGGCGCGCGGGTCGGTGTCGCGGGGCTGGCCGATGGAGCCGGGGTTCAACAAATATCGTTTGGTGTCTTCCAGGCGCAGTGCGCAATGCTTCTCGTTGCTGCGTGGGTGCAGGGACAAAACTTCCAGTTCAGGGTCGGCATAAGCAAAGCCGCCCTGATGATGGGTGTGGCCAAAGAAGGTTACCTGGCTGGTGGAATCCAAAAGGCCTTCGAGGGCCTGCGAAGGCGTGAAGACGTATTCATCTTCATCCTGGAAGGCACCGTGGACGAGGACGACTCCCTCGGCTTCGAGGGGGCCTTGGGGAAGACCGGCGAGCCAGCCCAGATTTTCATTAGAAAGTTGAGAACGCGTCCAGTTCACAGCGGCTTTGGCCACCGGATTAAAGTCATCGGTGGGCATGAGCTCGGCGACTGCCTTGTCGTGATTGCCCCGAATTGTTACAGCGCCGAGTTCGCGGATGCGAGAGGTGACTTCGTTGGGGTCGGGTCCATAGCCGACGACATCGCCGAGGCAAACCAAGCGCTGCCAGCTCCCCTCCGCGGCGGTGAGAGAGGCTTCCAGAGCTGACAGATTTGCATGGATATCCGTAAGGACTAAAAGTCGCATCCCGGGGTTCCGGACCTTTCAAGAGTATAGATGAACCCAAGGGAAGGTGCACATGGCAAAGTAATTATTGCATGGCCTCCCCGGGGAGGGTGTTGCAAGGTGCAAAAATGTGACAAAAAAACTGGAGAAAGCCACGAAACATTCGCCTAGTAGGTTTCGTCTATACGAGTGCAGCCGAGTTTCAGGCTGTTCGGGATGGATAGAGATTAGAAACGAAACCCCGCGGTGGCAGCCGCGGGGTAAGTGACACGCAGTTTTTCCGGCTCTTGGACCAGGAAGAAGAGGTGCCTTCATCGAGAGGCTACTCTTCGTCTGGCTGTGTGTCAATACTCCTTCCGTTTTGGACAAGTCTCGGTTGACTCGCTCCTCGAAAGGAAAGACACACATGAAAAGCAATACGTTGGTTCGCAGTATGGCTCTCGCGGCCGCCCTCGCGCTCACGGTTCCCGTGTTCGCCAAACCGGTGGCAAAGGCTCTTGCAGTGCCTCACGCGGTAAAGTTTGGCAAAGTGGATGTGAAGGCCGGCGATTACCGCGCCATGATCGACGACAACCACCTAACTCTTCTGAACGGCAAGAAAGTGATCGCGGAATCCGCCGGCCGCTGGGAAGAGCGGAGCGAAAAATCCGTCTACACAAGCATCGTGTCCAACAGCGACGGCAAAGTGCTTGAACTGCGCTTCGAAGGCAAAGCCCAAGTATTTGTTCTCTCCGAGTAAGGGGAGCGCCCGTGAACTTTCCTGACCCGATGCGAGGGGAGCTGTCTGCGATGGCGGCTTCCCTCCTCGTTTTCCTCCCGGGTGAACTTTTGAAATGGCAGTTCCCGGCGATGGCTGCCGGGGAGAAGTTGGCTTCACTTGCATCCGCGCTGCGTATGAAGATTCCTCATTCCGCATTCGAGCTGATCCGCCGCTAGCGGATCAGCATGCAATCCCCATAACTGTAAAAACGGTAACGCTCGGCAACCGCGTGGCGGTAGGCCTGGAGGATATTCTCGCGTCCGGCAAATGCGGAAACTAGCGCCAGGAGCGTGGATTTCGGCAGGTGGAAGTTTGTGAGCAGCTTGTCCACAATGCGAAAGTTGTGGCCGGGAAGAAGGAAGATTTCGGCTTCGGCGCGTCCGGTGGCGAGCAGACTTCCCTTTCCTGCAGCCGTGGCTCGGGCTGCAGCATCTTCGAGAGTACGCACGACTGTTGTGCCCACGGCGAGGATAGGACGGGAATCGGATTTTGCTTGGCGAATTTTGTCGGCAACTTCCGGGGTGATCTCGTAGGCTTCGGCGTGAATTTTGTGTTCTTCGAGCGTTTCGGTGTGGACGGGTTGGAACGTACCCAAGCCGACGTCGAGCGTTACCTCGCAGAGTTCGCATCCTTTTGCTTTGAGTTTCTCCAGGGTTTCGGGCGTGAAGTGGAGGCCTGCCGTGGGGGCCGCGACGGCGCCAGGCCGCCGCGCGTAGACCGTCTGGTAGCGTTGCCGGTCGGCTGCTTCGTCGGGACGATTGATGTAGGGCGGAAGAGGGACGTGGCCGAGATGTTCCAAGTTTTCTTCGACGGAGAGTGCGTTCTTCGACGTGAAGTGGACGATGCGAATTCCCAATTCGCCGCGCGATAGAATTTTCCCCTCGAGTTCAGTTTCACCAAATTGCACTCGCTCGCCGACCTGCATTTTCTTGCCTGGGCGCACCAGGGCTTCCCAAACATCCCCTTCGAGTTTTCGCGTGAGAAAGACCTCGACAGTTCCGGACAAATGTTCGCGGACTGTTTTGCGAGAAGGTTTTTGCGAGTGAACGCCGGCTCGCTTGCCGAAGAGGCGAGCGGGAATTACACGGGCGTTGTTGAAGACGATAAGTTCGTTGCCCGAGACGAAATCGGGGAGCGCCGAGAACTGCGCGTCTTCCAGGCGACCTGTTGCGCGGTCGACGACGAGCAAACGGGAGGCATCGCGGCGGTCGAGTGGGCGCTGGGCAATCAGGCCGGGGGGAAGGTGGTAGTCGAAGTCGTCGACACGCATGGTTATTAACTATAACAAGATCTGAAAGTTAGCAAGAAATGGGAGTCTACGGGGACAAGAACGGAATTGGAAGCGGAGGAGCATTTATGTGTAGACATAACAAAATAAAGGATATAACTGAGTCTCGAGGAACTCAATAGAGTACTTGACAGCTGTACACTAAGATTATATGCTGTCTCTACTATAACAAATGGAGGACATGAAGATGAGAACTTCAATCAGCCGTTTTGAACCTTTTCGCACTAACTCAGTCCAGGAACAGCTCAATCGCCTCTTCAACGAGGCGTTCGATCGTTCCTCGGAAGAGTCCAGCATTACCACCTGGGCGCCCGCGGTCGATATTTTCGAGACCGAGCACGAACTGGTGGTCAAGGCCGATGTTCCGGACATCAAACCGGAGGAGCTCGACATTCGTGTGGAGAACAACATCCTGACAATTCGCGGTGAACGAAAGTTTGAGAAGAAGGTGAACGAGAGCAACTACCTGCGCGTGGAGCGTTCGTATGGTTCGTTCAGCCGGAGCTTCTCGTTGGCGAACACCGTGAACAGCGAGGCGATCAAGGCCGAGTACAAGGACGGCGTGCTGACGCTGACGATTCCCAAGCGGGAAGAAGCGAAGCCGAAGCAGATCAAGGTGAACGTGGAAGCGCCGGCGGTATCGGCGGCAGCGGCAGGCCGGTAAGTTGCAAAAGTAGCCTCACGGCGAATCCCACCGTGAGTTAGCATACGGGGCTGGCCGCCAAGCCAGCCCTTTTTCATAGAAGGACGAGTGAGCGAGGAATTGAATTTATGTTGCGTTTCGACAAGATGACCGTGAAGGCCCAGGAGGCCGTGCAGGAAGCGCAGGAGATCGCGGCGCGCCATGAGAATCAGGCGATTGAGCCGTTGCATCTGCTGGTGGCGCTGGTGGAGCAGAAAGACGGGGTGGTGCCGCCTTTGCTGGCGCGGCTGGGCATTCGCAATGAATTGCTGATGAAGGACGTGGACCGGGAAATCAGCAAGCTGCCGAAGGTGCAGGGATTCGGGCAGCATCAGATGAGCCGGGCGTTGAACGACGTGCTGGAGCGCTCATTTGATGAAGCCGAGAAGTTCAAGGACGAGTACGTCTCGACCGAGCATTTGTTTTTGGCGATCGCCGCGAAGGAGAGCGATCCCGCAGGGAGATTGCTGAAGATGCATGGCGCTTCGCATGAGGCAATTCTGCAGGCGCTAGCGGGTGTTCGGGGCAGCCAGCGGGTGACTTCGCAGAATCCGGAAACGACGTATGAGTCGCTGGAGAAATATGCGCGCGACCTGACGGATCTGGCGCGGCGCTCGAAGCTGGACCCGGTTATTGGACGCGATGAAGAGATTCGGCGGGTGATGCAGATTCTGGCGCGGCGCACGAAGAATAATCCCGTGCTGATCGGGGAGCCCGGCGTGGGGAAGACCGCCATTGTCGAGGGACTCGCACAGCGCATTGTGTCCGGCGATGTGCCGGACGTCTTGAAGACGAAGAGGATTGTGGCGCTGGATTTGGCGGCGCTGGTGGCGGGAGCGAAGTTTCGCGGCGAGTTTGAAGACCGCCTGAAAGCGGTGCTGAAGGAAGTTTCGGAGGCCGAAGGACAGATCATCCTGTTCATCGATGAATTGCACACGCTGGTGGGCGCGGGCGCCGCGGAGGGCTCGATGGATGCCTCCAACATGCTGAAGCCGGCCCTGGCGCGCGGGGAGTTGCGGGCCATCGGCGCGACGACGCTGAACGAATACAAGAAGTACATCGAAAAAGATCCGGCGCTGGAGCGGCGGTTTCAGCCGGTGATGGTTTCCGAACCGACCGTGGAGGATACGATTGCGATTCTGCGCGGCTTGAAGGAGCGGTATGAGGTGCATCACGGCGTGCGCATCAAGGACGCGGCGATTCTGGCGGCGGCTACGTTGTCGCATCGCTACATCTCCGACCGATTTCTGCCCGATAAGGCGATTGACCTAATTGATGAAGCCGCGGCGAGCCTGCGGATGCAGATCGATTCCCTGCCCACGGAGATTGATGAAATCGAACGGCGCATCATGCAACTGGAAATCGAGCGGCAGGCGCTGCTGAAGGAAACGGACGCGCACTCGGTGGAGCGCCGCAAGCAAATCGAAAAGGAACTCGCGAAGCTGAAGGAAGATTCGAGCGGGCGCAAGGCGCGGTGGCAGGCGGAGAAGGAAGCCATCGGCAAAATCCGCAAGTTGAAGGGGCAGATCGAGCAGTTGAAGGCGGAGGCGGAACGCTACGAGCGGGCAGGTGAACTGGCCAAGGTAGCCGAAATCCGCTACGGCAAAATTGCGCAGGCGGAGCGCGAGCTGAACGCCGCGCAGGAACGGTTTGCGGCGGTGCAAAAAGACTCTCCGATGCTGAAGGAAGAGGTGGACGAGGAGGATATCGCCAAACTGGTGAGCAAGTGGACGGGGATTCCCGTCGGGCGCTTGCTCGAAGGCGAAGCGCAGAAGCTGGTGCACATGGAAGAGCGGCTGCAGCAGCGCGTAGTTGGACAAGATGATGCACTTGCACGCGTGGCGAACGCAGTGCGGCGGAGCCGGGCGGGTCTTTCCGACGCCAAGCGGCCCATCGGCTCGTTCATTTTTCTGGGACCTACGGGCGTGGGGAAAACGGAGCTTGCTCGGGCGCTTGCTGAATTTTTGTTCGACGACGAGAGGCTGATGATCCGGATCGATATGTCCGAATACATGGAGAAGCATACCGTTTCGAGGCTGATCGGCGCGCCGCCGGGGTATGTTGGGTACGAAGAGGGTGGGCAGTTGACGGAGCAGGTCCGGCGGCATCCGTACTCGGTGATTTTGTTTGACGAGATTGAGAAGGCGCATCCCGATGTGTTCAACGTGCTGCTGCAGATTCTGGAGGATGGGCGGCTGACGGACGGGAAGGGCCGCACCGTGGATTTCCGGAATACAGTGCTGGTGATGACGAGCAACGTGGGATCGACAGCGATTTTTGAGTTGTCGGAACAAGATCCGGAACTCGCGCGGAAGCAAGCGATGGAAGCGCTGCGCGCGGCTTTCCGGCCAGAGTTCATCAACCGGATTGACGAGATCGTGATTTTCAACCCGCTTGGAAAGGAGCAACTGGCGCGGATCGTCGGGCTGTTGCTGAAGAACGTGGAGAAGTTACTGGCGGAACGGCAGATTATGCTGGAGATTACTCCGGCGGCAATCGAGGTGCTGCTGCGCGAGGGTTACGATCCCGCGTACGGAGCGCGGCCGCTGCGGCGGACGATTCAGCGGCTGATTCAGGATCCGCTGGCGATGCAAATCCTGGAAGGGAAAGTTTTGCCAGGAGACCGCGTCCGAGTGGATCGCGATGGCCAGAAAGAGGCCATGAAATTCGAGCGGATACTGGCGAAGCAGCCGGCGGCGGCAGCGAAGAAATAAAACAGTGTTTGGAAGGCGGATACCGGGCGGCGTGTTGACGCTTCCGGATTTTGCCTCTTGGCTGAAAGTTTGTGCGTGTTGATCCGTATTTATAAAGGAAGGCTACTTACATGAAAGTTTTGCGCACTGGGGCAATTCTGATTCTGCTGACCGTGGTGCTGGTGGTGGCGGGCGGCGCGATCGGCGGGCGCGGAGGCATGCAAATCGCGCTGGGGATTGCCGTGGTTATGAATTTTGTTTCGTACTTTTTCTCAGACAAGATTGCACTGGCTTCGAGCGGAGCGCAGCCGGTTTCCCGCGAGCAATTGCCCCGATTGTATAACGTGATGGAACGCCTCGCCGCCAAGGCCAACATTTCGGTGCCGAAACTCTACGTTGTGCCGGACATGGCGCCGAATGCTTTTGCCACCGGCCGCAACCCGAATCATGCTTCGGTTGCTGTGACGCAGGGATTGCTGGAAATCATGAACGACGATGAACTGGAAGGCGTGATCGCACATGAGCTTTCGCATGTTCGAAATTACGACATCCTGGTGAGCTCGATTGCGGCGACGATTGCAGGGGCGATCACGTATATGGCGCAGATGGGACAGTGGGCCATGATTTTTGGCGGAGTCGGAAGAGACCGGGAAGACGACCGTGGTGGCGGCGGGCTCTCGGCGCTACTGATGATATTCCTGGCGCCGTTTGCAGCGCTGCTGCTGCAACTCTTTTTGTCGCGCACGCGCGAATATGCGGCGGACGAAACGGGCGCGCGGATGGTGGGACAGCCATACGGGCTGATCAGCGCACTCGAAAAGCTCGGAGCCTACAACCGGCGTATCCCCACTACGGCGATTTCGCCCTCCACCTCAGCCCTTTGCATCGTAAAACCGATGTTCGGGAGCGGCACGCTTTCCTCGTTGTTCAGTACCCACCCGCCGCTCGAAGATCGCATAGCGGCCCTGAAGCAGATGGTGAATACGCCGCTGCGATAGACGATTTGTCGGTATTTGGACATGGCGCATCCAAAGCGAGGTAAAGTTTTCCCGGCAGCTGAGGCTGATCGCACTATTTGAAGCGCCGAATTTCCGCTAAGTAATTAAAAATAAAATGCTTACCAGATTGGAAATTCTACCGGCGGGTTTGGCGAGGCAGGTGCACTGGTACTCATACCGGTCCGGGGGGATTGGGGCAGTATCCAGGGGAGAATGTATGAGCTGTCGAGACACTATTCATTTGATTTGTATGTATTTAGAGGGGAAACTCTCCCCTAGCGTGCAGGGAGAGATTGAGCACCATCTGCAGGATTGCTCGGATTGTCGCCTGGTGCTGGACGCGGCGACGACTACGCTGGATCGCTACTTTGGCCTGCCGAAACCGGTCTCTGACTCTCAGGCCGCTTAAGCTGCATAAGCAAGTCCTTGAATTTCATGTGTTTACGGGCAGGGTGGCAGATCGCCTTTCTGCCCGAATTTATTTTGGCCTGAGGCGTAAATACGGGCCTTACCGGATTGACACTTCTGTAAAATTTGCGCTCACCCTGCTGAATCTGTAATCTTTACTGGTACTAGAACTTTCTTCAGCGAGCCTGTCCAGCCACTCGATAACGGGTAACTCATTCTTATCCAATTGGTTAGGGGCCATGCCGGTAGGGGTCGAAGTTTGGTTCTGGGAGTGCCCATCTCATGAGTAAGCGGCGAGTTTGCCGGTAAAAGGAGACGACGTATATGAGCGAGTTTCAGGAAACCACTACGCAGGCTGCGGCACCCCGGTGGGTAGGCCTGGCCATTGCGGCATTGGGTGTGACCTCCCTACTTGGCATTGGAATAGGCTGGAGCGCCCTGAATCAGGGGAAGACGACGGAACAGAACGTACAAGCCTCCGTGAAGCAGCAGAACGAAGCTCTGATGCAGCGCCTGGCAAAGACCGACGACGAGAACCAGCAACTTCAGAGCGACTTGAAAGTCGTGACAAACAAATTGAATGTGACGCAGGAAGAGCTCGACCGGGCGCGCAAGATCACCAAGTCTTCGGTTGTGGCGTACAACAAGAAGCTTTCCGAGGTGAATACGCAACTCGGCACCAAAGCAAACATTGAAGATGTGAACAAGCTGAGCGGCGACGTTACGGGCGTGAAGAACGACTTGGATGAAACCAAGGGCAAGCTGGAACGCGCTAGCGGCGACATGGGCGTGATGAGCGGCCTGATCGCGCGCAACCACGACGACCTAGAAGATCTGAAGCGCCGCGGCGACCGCAACTATTTCGAATTCACCATTCAGCGCGCCAAGACCCCGCAGCACGTTGGGCCGGTGGCCATCGCATTGAACAAGACGGACTCCAAGAAGTCCAAGTACACGATCACGGTTCTAGCCGACGACAAGTCCATCGAGAAGAAGGACAGGACAGCGGGCGAGCCGGTGCAGTTCTACGTCAAGGGAACGGGACGGAGTTCACCCTTCGAAATCGTGGTGTTCGACGTAAACAAGAACCAGATCACCGGCTACTTGTCCACGCCGAAGTCGGCAGGCGCGGCGACCGCGGCCACCAACACCTCCGGGCAGTAAGTAAAGCCTGGCGGGCCACTTTGGTTCCTTGAGAGCACAAGCGAAAGGGAGGATCGAGAGAGTCCTCCCTTTTGCTTTTCTGGGCTCAAGGAGTTACATCCAATCCTTGGTCTGGACACGTCCTTGAGAGTTGTGGCACCCTGAAGGGCGTTCTGACGGGGACGACAAGAAGCTGAATTTCAGGAGGGGAATAAACATGAAAGTTAAATTCGCAGCAGGTTTAGCACTCACTCTTTGTACAGCAGTCCTCACTTTGGGAGCCGACGGAAGCTGGACGGGATACATTTCCGACAGCGCTTGCGGCGCCAAAGGCGCAAACGAGAAGCACGCGGAATGCGCGGCAAAATGCGTGAAGGAAAAGGGCGCAAAGTATGTCTTCGTCAACGACGCTGACCACAAGGTCTATGCCATTGACGCACAGGACAAGGTTGCGGCCCATGCCGGACACCACGTCACGGTGAAGGGCAGCGTGGACGGTGATAACCTGAAGCTGGCCAGCCTGGAAATGGCCAAGTAAGCATCGAACATTTTGAAAAATAATGAGGGGCAGGACTAGCGTCCTGCCCTTTCTTTTTTTGTGCTCACGTTGGATCTCTCACGCTTAATTAATCCTTCGAGTCATCAAAGTTGAGGTCCTTCGGCTATCCTAATCGGATAGCCTCAGGATGACACCCGCACACCACCCGGGGATTTATGGAGCTTGGCGGGGGCGGGAGCCGCTTAGGCCGTAGTAGGCGATATAGAGGTAACAGAGGACGGGCAGGATGAAGGCATGGTGCAGGCCGATGGCGGGCATGTCCGCTAGAGCGCCAAACATGAGCGGGATGATCGCGCCGCCCACAATGGCCATGATCAGGAGGCCGGAGCCGTCGCCGGTGAGTGGCCCCAGGTTGGCGATGCCGAGGGTGAAGATGCTGGGGAACATGATGGAATTGAAGAAGCCCACCAGAATGATGCTGATCATGGCGACGTGCCCGTTGGTAAGCATCGAGGTGAGTACGAGAGCGGTGGCGCAAAAGGCGGCGATGCCCAGCACGGTTCCGGCTTTGACCTTTTGCAGGATTGCAGACCCGATGAATCGACCGATCATGGCGCCGCCCCAGTAATAAGCGACAAGCTTCGCGCCCTGCGCTTCCGGAAGATTCCCAATCTCGCGCAACTGAAAATATTTGATTAAGAAAGTTCCGATGGCGACTTCCGCGCCGACGTAGACAAAAATCCCGACCACACCAAGCACGAGGTGGCGATATTTCCACAAGCTTACGCCGGGGGTGTGGCCTTTTTTCTGGGCTTCCGGGATAGACGGCAGATGCAGGAAGTAAATCACTACGGCAAGCGCAACCAGCAGGAGGCCGATGAAGAGGTAAGGGGTCTTGACCGAGGAGGCTTGCTCCACTTTGTAGGCTTGCAGCGCCTGGGTGGAGAGAAGCTTGAGCTCTTCGCTGCTCTTTGCCGTGGCGGTCAAAATGAAGATACCCCCGAGCAAGGGGCCGATCGTCGTACCGAGGGAATTAAATGCCTGGGTGAGATTCAAGCGGCTGGAAGCGGTCTTTGGCGGGCCGAGCACGGCTACATAGGGATTGGCGGCAACCTGGAGAACGGTAATGCCGCCAGCCAAAACCATCAGGGCGCCAAGGAAAAGCGCGTAGGAGGCTGCGCTGGCCGCGGGGATGAACAGGAATGCGCCCACGCCCATTGTAAGGAGGCCGATTACGATGGACGTTTTGTAGCTGGTGGCGTCGATGAGTTTTGCCGCGGGAATGGAAAAAATGAAGTAGGCAAAGAAGAAAGCAACTTGCACGAGGCTCGCCTGCTTGTAACTCAGGCTGAAAATGGACTGGAGGTGGGGGGAGAGAATGTCGTTCAGCACGGTGACGAATCCCCACATGAAAAAGAGGGAGGTCAGAGTGATCAGTGCTCCGGTCTGAGTTTTTTGTGCTGCGCTTACATCGGACAACGGTTGTGCCGTGGTATTTTCCATTGTTCCGCCTCTCAATTCTCCGGGTAACAGCCTGAATCCAAATGACGTGATAGTGCCACAGTGCGGGCCGGGGGAGAAATCGTTTCTGAGGAAGATTTTCCTGGAGGCTAATGCCGGGGAGTCGAAGAGTTAGAAATAGCGGCCCCGACCGGGTCGGGGCCACTTCAGGAGTTGTTATAAATTCGGGTTAGTGCTGCTCGTAGACCAGCAGTTGCATGGCGCCGTTTTCGGCGCTGGGGACGTAGAGGCGTTTTGTTTTGTGATCGTAGCCGGCTGTTTTCGAACCCTTCACGGTGGTGAGTTCCTGAGCCAGCGAATATTTGTCGGGCGAATCCTGGTGGAAGATGAAGACTTTGCCGTCGCCGGTGGAGAGATAGATGAGCTTGGTGGATGCATCGAAGGCGTCGGCATCCACGCGCTCGCCAATGGGGGCGGTGAAGACTACCTTGCCGGTCTCGGAGTTGACCACGCCGAGGTGCTTGCTGCGGCATCCGACGAAGAGGCGGTGGTTTTCGATGTCCATCGCCAGGGCGGTGGGTGTGCCGCAGGGGGAGAGCGGCCAGCGATCCTTCACTTTGAGAGTTTTGACGTCAATGTGGAGCGTTTCGTTTTTCTCTTCGAGATTGACGTAGAAATTGCCCTTGCCGTCGGAGGCGCCGTATTCGGGGCCGCCGCCGAGTTCGATAGTTCCGGCGAGGGAGCCGTCGGCGGCGTTGAGGACGCTGATGCTATCGCTTTCGCCGTTCATGACGTAAAGGCGCTTGGTAAGCGGCTCGTAGATGATGGCGTCGGGCTTCTTGCCTACTTTGATTTCGGGAAAGGTTTTGAGTGTTTTCAGATCGAAGGGAATGACGGAGTCGGCTTTGCCGGCGGTGATATAGCCGCGGCCGAATTCGGAGGCGATGGCCACGCCGTGGGCACCCGGGGTGTTTGGAATGGTGCCTACGAGGGCCAGCGAATCAGCGTCCATCACGTCAACTTGGGTGGCATGGGTGATGTAGACGCGGCGGGCGGCCTCGTCGACGATGACGTAATCCCAGCCGCCGGCGCCAGGGACTGCAACTTTTTTCAAAAGTTCATAATTTGTGGCCGCGCTCGCGAGGGAGCCGAGCAGCGTTGCGCCTGCCAGGAACAGCATTACCAATCGTTTCATCGTTTTCTCCTTGAGCTACCGTTTTACCTGTTGGCGGATAAACGCAGGCTAAATCGTCCCTGAATTTTCGTTCAGCTTTCCTCGTTGAGAAAAAGCCGGTGCGGCAGGCCAGACGACCTGCTGCACCGGCCATTGGGGGTGGTTAAAACTGGAACCGGACGTAGAGCTGGATTTGGCGTGGCAAACCGCTGCCGGAGTTGTCCGCGAAGAACTTGTCACTGTTTATATTCCGGTTGACGGTCGTGTTGATGATGCCAAAGTTCGACTCTCTGGTCAGACTGCAAACCAGGTTTGGTGAAGTCCCGGTGCAGCCGTAGTCGAGGACTAGGTTATTCGGATCCGCGAGCTGGGTGTGGTTGAAGATGTTGAAAAATTGAGCGCCGAACTGGGCGGTCAGGCGTTCCGTGATAATAAAGCCCTTCTCCACGCTCAGATCGACCTGCCAAATATTGGGGGCGCGAACGATTCCGTTTCCGGCGTTTCCGTAGCGTAGCAGCGCTCCGGTGACGGCATCATAGGGCGGTGGAGCAAAAGCCGCGTCATTGACCCAATTGATTGAACTGCGGTTGCTAGGAACTATGGAGACTCCCGGAACAAGGTCCGGCCGCTGCGAACCGGCAGTCCGGTCGTTGCCATCGGGAAGCAAGTTGGGATCGCCGACATTCATGAAGACGTTCAACGGGTGGCCGGTGTGCCAATTCCAGAGGACACTGGTCGTCCAATTGCCCAGGAGCCTGCCGGCAAGACCGTCGGTCACGTACTGCTTGCCTTTTCCGAAGGGCAACTCGTAGACGCTCGCCAGGATAATGTTGTGCCGCACATCGTAGATGCTCGGTCCCTTCTCGCAAGCCAGGCAAGCAGCATTCTGGGGAGCGATGGCTTCGCCACCGCCGATTGTGCCGACGTTGATGGAATGCGAGAAAGTGTACTTGGTGTTGAAAGACCAGCCTTTGGTTATCTGGCGATCGAGAGCCAGCAACAGGCCGTTATAGCTGCTGGTGCCAGCGTTTGATTTAAAGTCGATGGAACCAAAAGTCTGCCCGGTGGTGGGATCAGGGAAATTGTCCAAGGGACGAACGCAGGGGCCGATTATGCCGGGGGCCGGATGGAGCTGCGCAGGATCGCACAAATTCTGGTAGTTACGCGTGAAGATGTGCACACCGTGGGAGCCCAAATAAGAAATGGTGAACAAGAAATTTTGGGGCAATGCGTGCTGGATGGAAAGGCCCCAAGTCTCGACATAGAGGTCGGGATGATGACGAATCAAAGCCCGCGCGATGAGTTGCGGCTGAGCAGCACCTGGAAGGAAATTGAAGTCGGGAGGCTTTTGCAGGTAACCAGGCTGGAAGCGTAGATCGTCCTGGGTCAGGGGTGGTGTTCCCTGGTTAAGCACGAACTGATTCTCCGTTCGGTCACTTTCCAGGGCAGCGTTGCGGTCGTCATTCTGCGCTGCTCCGTGGTAGATCCCGAAGCCACCGCGGACCACGGTCTTGCCTTTGAAGCGCTCTGGCGCCCAGGCCACGCTGAAGCGGGGATCAAAGTTTTTGTAGTTGGGGAATTCGAGGGCCGAGGTTGGGGGACAGAACCCGTGGCAAGCAGCGAGGTCGAAGATTTTCACGCGATCGTGCGCCTCGGTAATCGGAGCGTAGTAGTCCCAACGCAGGCCGACGTTGACGGTCAAGTTCGGAGTTACCTTCCACTCGTCCTGAATATAGGGCATGACAAAGGTGCGGCGCAAAGCGTGGCCGTCCCAGGAAGTGGTGTAATCGATGAAGTTCACATTATTGTTGATGAGGGAAAGGTTGTCGTTCGTTCCACCCTGAAGGTTGATTGCGAGAGACGCGGTTTTTCCCTGGTTCAGCTGGATCCGCCTGACCTCGATGCCCGCCTTTAGCGTGTGGCGTCCCCTGGTCCAGGTCAGATTGTCCAGATAGGAATAGGTGGTTCCAACCTCATTGTCGGCCTGGCTGTTGTTAAGCGACTCGAAATTTGTCGTCGAAACACTGATGTCAATGAACCCCGGGAGCACCGGGTTGTGGAAGGGCGAGCGGTTTACACCGAACTTGGCCTCATTCAGCAGGTTGGCGCCAAAGAAGTGCTGCAACGCCACGACGTAGTTCGCCGGGTGATTGTTCGTGTCGTTTTGGTCAAATAGAGCGCCGTTCGGGGACCGAGCAAAGGCAACGTCGCGCTGGGCACGCGCATAAAGATTTGTCGACTCGGAGAATTTGTAATCGAAGCGCGCCAGCCAGGTATCTTCGTGAATGACGCTTTTGCCCCCGTGTACAAAGTTGTCGAACGAATTAGTGATGTCGCAAGGGGCTGAACCGCAGGTGCCGGCAGTAAAGGCCGCGTCCGGATAAACGAAGTGTGGCGTACAGCCCGAACCCTGCAGAGCGGCAACAGACGATTGCCGCCAAGGGTAAGCCTGAAAAATCGGGCACAGATTCGCCGATTGAGGATTATTGAGCAGCGCCGCCTGCTGCACCGCCAAGTCTGGGACCGCTGCCAGCTCTGTAACTTCCTGATACTGGCGAAGGCCTTCATAATTCACAAATAGAAACGCCTTGTTTTTGACGATCGGACCGCCCAGCGTCATGCCGTACTGGCCCATGCGGAAGGGCGGGACTCCGGTCAGCGGATCATTGAAATTGCGGGCATCGAAGACGGAATTGCGAAAATATCCATAGACCGACCCATGGTAATCGTTTGTACCCGACTTGGTAACGATGTCAATCTGTCCGCCGGCTTGAGAGCCATATTCCGCGTCATAGAGTGCGGAGCTCACACGGTATTCGGCGATCGCGTCGGGCGAAACTTGTAGACGCACTTCCGCTTTTTGCGCCTGCTCCTGAATGCCCGTCGCGTCCACGCCGTCAAACGAGAAGTTGTTATCATCGCGTCCCCGGCCGGCATAACGAATCGTGCGCTGGTCGCCGCCACCGTCATCCTGGGCCCACGGGGCGAGCCGGGTCAGGTTGGCCCAGTTTCTGCCATTCAGCGGAAGGTTTTCGATCTGGTCGGTGCCGATCACCGCGCTGCTCTCCGCGGAACTGCGCTCCCCGGGTGTTAACTGGACCTCGACCACGATCTTTTCGCTTGCATTACCGATCTCCAGCGCCACGTCCAGCGTCTGTGTTTGTCCTACCTGTACTTTCACACCTTCAATCGTCTTCGTCTTGAATCCCTTGTAGGAGACGAAAACCGCATAATCACCGATGGCAATTCCGGGAAAACGGTAGTAGCCATTGGGATTTGTGGTGCGCTCCTGGGTTAAGCCTGTTTCGACAGCGGAAATCTTGACGGTAGCACCGGCCACAGCGGCGCCGCTCGGGTCAGTCACCGTTCCTTCCAAGGTCGCACGATCCACCTGTGCAAAGACTCCAAGCGCCAGCGCCATCTGCAAGAACAGCGCGGCTGCAAACTTGAGTTTCAAATGCTTAAACATTTTCAACATCTCCTTTGGGACACATCGCTCGCGGAAGCCAGCTGGCGAGACGCCGTTTTTTCAACCAGGTGATCAATCAGTGGCACAACCGGAGAGCGACACGCGCCCGATACAACACAACCCCGTGGGCTAAGTTAACGCCTGAAGGAAGAACGAAAGATGAATGCAGGTTAATGGTTGATTAAACAGCAGGTGAAAGAACTTTCAGATTCGGGTCGGGGCTAGGCGATGCGGGCGGGCATCTCCTTCAACGCATGCAGGCGGGCATCGCTGTTTTTTGTTTCGTTCACTAGAGGAAGGCGGATGGTCACTTTTGTTCCCACTCCCGGCTGGCTTTGCAGTTCGATCGCGCCGCCGTGCGTTTCCGCAATCCATTTGGCAATAGATAGCCCGAGGCCGGAACCGCGGGTCTCGCGGGAGCGGGCCTGATCCGCGCGATAAAATCTTTCGAACACGTGGGGCAAATCTTTTTGGGCAATCCCGATGCCGGTGTCTTGCACTTCGATGACCGCCTGGCCGTCTTGCAGGCGCAGGTCAAGTGCGACCCGTCCGCTCGCGGGCGTATATTTCACCGCGTTGTCCAGAACACTCATGAATAGCCGTTCGAGGGCGGTTTCATTGGCCGGGATCGAATGGGAGAAAGGCACGATGTGTTCTGAAAAGGTGATGCCCTTTCCCGGCGCAAGCAGCCTAGCTTTTTGCCCGACACGCTGAAGCACCGGGGACAAACGTGTGGGCTCCAGCTTCAGTTGGGCCACATTCGCGTCCGCGCGGGCCAGCATGAGGAGTTGCTCGATCAGTTCTGTGGTTTCTTCCGATGCCGCCAAAATGCGGCCGAGGGCTTCGCGGTATTCGCTCTCGGATCGCGGCCGCCGGAGCGCAAGCTCTGCATTCGTACGGATGAGGGCGAGGGGAGTTCTCAAGTCATGAGAGGCGTCCGCCGTAAATTGCGTGATGCGCTTCACGGATGCCTCGATGCGGTCGAGCATCGCGTTCAAGTGTTCGGTGAGGCGACGCAACTCATCTCTCGCCCGGGGAACTTCCAGGCGCCTGGAGAGATTGCGGATTCCCACACGTTCGGCGCCTTGAATGATGCGGTTCACCGGAGCAAGCGCCCGGCCGCTCAACCAATACCCCAAGAGGGAAGCTAGAATGACTAACAGCGGTAGATATCGCTTCTCAATCATCCGAAAATTATCCAGCGCCTGGTCAAACGGTTCGGTCGGAACGGCTGCGTCCACCAAATAGACATTTCCATTCACTACAATTTGTTGGCGAGCAACTCGATATTGCAGGGCCTCCAGATTCGTGGTTTGAAATGAAACGTTTCCGCCGGTCGATGGGGCCAATGCGGGCCGCGGCAACAAAAAACGCGGGGCGCGATAGATCCAGCGGCCGTCCGGCCCGGCGACTTCAAAAATCGCGCCGCTTTCCCATAAATCAGAGACGCGGGCGAGCGTCTGGCTGAGCTCCGGGGTTCCCTGCGAAGCGTGGCGTTCGACGACACGGTTTAACGTATCCAGATTGCGCTCGGAAGCATCGTTCACCGCGGTTGCAATGCTCCTCTGAAACCCATAATCGCAAATCCAGAAAAATCCAGAGAACGCGGCAGCCAGCACCAGGAAGTAGAGGGCGGTGAGCCAGGCGCGAATCGTGAAGCTCATATTCCTGATACCGATCCCAGGGAATAGCCGAAGCCGCGATGCGTTTGGATCAGCCTGAGTTCCGCGCCATCGTCCACTTTCTTGCGCAGCAACCGGACAAAAGCGTCCAGCGTATTTTCACTGACCTCGCGGCCGGGACCCCAGACGTTTGACAGGATTTCGTGCCGAGAAACGATTCGCCCGGCATTCCGCGCGAGCAGTTCCATCAGCCGGAATTCCGTAATCGAAAGATATATTTCCGTTCCCGCTCGAAAACTCCGGTGAGACGTCACGTCAAGAATCAGGTCCTGCACTTCCAGGACATTTTTCCGCCGAAACTGCTGCCGCCGCACCAGGGCGCGCATTCTTGCGAGGAGTTCGACGAACGAAAATGGCTTGGTGAGGTAATCGTCGGCGCCTGCATTGAGGCCTTTCACGATGTCGCCGAGAGAATCGCGCGCCGTCAGCATCAGCACAGGGGTTTCCTCTTCGCGGCGGCGTAGCTGCCTGGCTACCTCGATGCCGTCCATCCGCGGCAACATCACGTCGAGCAGAATCACGTCGAAGGCTTGGACGGCTGCAAGTTCAAGTGCAGCGGGGCCGTCGCGGGCGATGCTGACCTGATAGGACTCTTCCTCGAGTCCTCGGGTCAGGAGCGTGGCCATTTGCGGCTCGTCTTCGACGATTAGAATGTGCATGGTGGATTTTGAGAATCCAAATGGTAGGCGGTTTCCTATGAATGGGCGGTTAAGAAAACGTTACAGCTGGAACACGCTTTCCTCAGGCTTCCACAGCGTCTTTTGCGCGCCCGAAGCGGAGACGATCGAGATAATAGTGGATCGTCGGGGTGAAGACCAGGGAGAGGACGATGGAGCTGAGCAGGCCGCCGATGACGGCGATGGCAAGAGGCTGCAACATTTGGGAGCCGGCGCCGATGGCCAAAGCCAAGGGAAGCATGCCCGCGATCGTTGCGAGAGCGGTCATGGCAATGGGGCGGAGGCGGCGACGGCCGGCCTGGATCATGGCTTCTTCGGGGGTGAAGCCGAGTTGACGGAAGCGTTGGTCGGCGTCGAGCAGCAAAATACCGTTTTTCGCGACGATACCGATGACCATGATCATGCCCATGAAGGAGGCGACGTTGAAGGTGGTAACCGTTACGAGCAGAGCGAGAAAGCCGCCGAACGTCGACAATACGGCGGAGGCCAGGATGGCGATCGGCGCCGAGAAGGTGCGAAATTCGAAGAGAAGAACGACGAATACGAGCACCAACGCGAGCAGGAAGACCATCAGGAGATCGTGGAAGGATTTTTGCTGTTCTTCGTAGAGGCCGCCATATTCGACGCGGATGGAGGACGGCAAGTGCATGTCACCCACGGTCTTTTGGATTGCGGCCATGCCCGTGCCCAGGTCCACGCCTTCAAAGCGGCCGGTTACCTGCACCAGACGCTGGAGGTTTTCACGACGGATTTCCGTTTGGCCGGGATCGGTGGTGATGGTTGCGAGGCTGCCGAGGGTAGCGGTTTTGCCGGTGGCGCTGGTGAGCAAGGTGTTGCCCATGCGGTCGAGGGAGGCGCGGCTCTGTTCGGGGAATCGGACGCGAATGGTGTACGAGCGGTCGTTCAAGACGACGGGAGTGGCGGCGGGTTCGCCTTCGAGAACGGCTGCGGCGTCGATGGCCACTTCGTCGAGCGCGAAGCCGGAGCGTGCGGCGATCGCCGGATTCACCTGATAGGTGACGGCGGGGCCGCTGATGGAATTTTCGATGCCGTCGAGAACGTCAACCACGTGAGGAATTTTCTGGATGGCTTCGGCGACTTTGGGAGCCGTTGTGTTCAACAACTTGCCATCCGGTGAGAATAGCTTGATCACTACGGGTTCCGGCTGGCTGGTCAGGTCGCCGATCATGTCCTGGAGCACTTGAATAAATTCCACGTCGGCGGCGGGCTCGGTCTTTTTAATTTCGGCGCGGATGTCGGAGATGATCTCGTCAATGCCGCGCTTGCGGTCGCGCTTGAGCTTGACGGTGAAATCGCCGCGGTTGGCTTCGGTGACGGCGGCGAGGCCGAGCTGCATACCTGTGCGGCGCGAAGTGTTTTCGACTTCGGGTTGGGAGCGGATGATTTCTTCCATGTGGAGCAGGATACGGTTGGATTCGGCGAGCGAGCTGCCGGGGGGCGTGTAGTAATCGAGGATGAAGCCGCCTTCGTCCATTTCGGGCAGCAGGTCGGACCCCAGGAAGTTGTAGCAGACATAGGAGAGGACGACGATCACGACGGAAGAGACCAGCAAGACCACCGGCCTTTTGAGGATGCTTTGCATCGAGCGGCCGTAGAAATTTACGATGCGGCCGAAGAAGCCGGAAAGGTGGGCCTCCTCCGCAGCCAGAAGAGCCGCCGCATCATGTTCGCCTTGAGGAGTTCCATCGGCGGGTACGGTGTCTTTGCGGCGAACAAAGTACTGGCTTAGCGTTGGCGTCCACGTCAGCGCTAGCAAGAGAGAGCTGAGCAGCGAGACCGTCATGGTGATGGCAAGAGCGCGGAAGAAACTTCCAGTTACGCCGGTGACGGAGATCAAGGGCAAGAAGACCACGATGGGCGTAATCGTGGAGCCCACGAGCGGGACGGTGATTTCGCTTAGCGCGCTCTGAATAGCTTGGAAACGGGACTCGCCTGCATCGCGGTGGAGGACGATGTTTTCGAGGACGACGATAGCGTCGTCGATGACCAGGCCGACAGCGGCGGCGAGTCCGCCCAACGTCATCAGGTTGAAGCTCTGGCCAGTCATCCACAGGACGATCAGGGTGAGTGCGAGGGTGACCGGAATCACCAGCGCGGCGACGAACGACGAGCCCCAATCCTGCAAGAAGAGCACGAGGATTGCGGCGGAAAGAATGATGCCGAGTAGAACTGCGTCGCGGACGCTGGAAATGGATTCCTGGACGATCGTGGACTGATCGTAGAAAACTTCCAGATGCACGCCTGGCGGCAACATTGGCTGCAGTTCGGCGATTTTGGCGTGTACCAACTTCGCCACGTCCAGTGTGTTGCTGTCGGGCTGCCGGTTGACGCTGAGGAGGACGGCGGGCTTTCCGTTTGCCGTGACGACGGTGTAGACGGGTGCTTCCGAGGGGCCGACCTTTGCGATATCACCGATGCGAACGGGAATTCCGCTCGCGGGAGTTTTCACGACGATCTGCGCGATTTCTTCGGGCGTGCGGACTTGACCGCTAACGAGTCCCAGGACCAACTGGTGCTCGTGTTCGAGCAGGCCGGGGGAATCGATGAGGTTTGTTTTTCGTATTGCGTCGAGAATGTCGGTGACGGTGATTCCCGCGGCGTGCAAGCGCGCGGGATCCGGGGTGACCTGGAATTCGGGAACTCTGCCGCCCTGGACGAGTACGAAGGCGACGCCGTCGAGGCGATTGATGCGCGGCTTGAGGTCGTAGGTAGCGATTTCCCAGAGTTTGCTTTGGGGAATAGTGTCGGAGGTGAGGCTATAGCCGAGAATTGGAAACGTGGCGAAGGTGAGCCGGTGGGTTTCGATTTTTGCGCCGGTGGGGAGTTCGGGCTGGAGACGGGCAACGACCGCGTCTACGCGCTGGAGCGTGAGGACCATGTCGGAGCGCCAGTCGAAGAACAGGTCGACTTCAGCGGAGCCGCGACTGGTGATGGATTGCACTTTGCTGAGGCCGGGGACGCTGTTCACGGCCTCTTCGATCGGCTTGGTGACCGTGACGAGCATCTGGTCGATCGGCATAACGCCGTTATCAACACCAATGACGATGCGGGGAAAATCCGTGCTCGGAAAAACCGCCACGGGAATTTTGAACGTGAGGAAGATTCCAACGAGCGCAAGGCTGATCAGCAGGAACAAAATGGGGCTGGAAAGTCTCTTGAACCAGGGCTGTTCCGCGGCGTCGTGCGCCTGGACGTTTTTATTTGTCTGGGAATCTCCGGAGCCGAGAGCCATGCGGCGCTACTCCTTGCCCTTCGCAGGTTTCGATTCACCGCCGGCTTTTTCGTCGTCGTCCTTGTCCTTGCCGCCCTTTTCATCGGCTGCGCCGGCACCTTTTTCGGGTTCGGGCGCCGGGGTGGCTTCGATTTTGATTTGTGTGCCGTCCGGGAGCGCGTAGCCGCCGACGGTGATTACAGAGTCATTTTCTTTGACGCCCGACTCGATTTGTGCCAGGTCTTTGTTCTTGATTCCAATTTTGACCTTGGTTAGATGGGCTTTCTTGTCGGACCCGGCGAGCATGACGAAATCACCGGCTTCTTCCGATTTGTAGACGGCGGAGGCTGGCACGACAAGAGCGTCTTCTTCGCTCTTGGCAATCACGTTGACGCGGGCGTTCATGCCGGGCTTGAGGGCCGAATTGGGTTTCGTGGATTCGACCCAGACTTCGATGGTAGTGCTTCCTGGATCGAGCGCGGGGCTGACCAGAGTTACTTTTGCCTTGATGGGTTCGTCGAGGCCGGCCAACTCGATTTCGGCTTTGTTGCCGACTTTCAGGAGGACAGCTTCGGTCTGCGAAATGTGGGCTTTCGCGATCAGCTTCGACGTGTTCATCACCGTCAGAAGCGGCTGGTTTGCTGCGGCAAGCTCGCCCTGATATTGCGGACGGTCAGTGACGACGCCATCGAACGGGCTGCGAATTTCTGAATAGCTCAGTAGCGCCTGGGCGTTCTGGAGTTTTCCCTTCGCAGCGGAAAGTTGCCCGCCCGCCGATTTCAACTGTTGCTGCTTGCCGATGCGCTGGAGGTCGGCGAGCTGCTTTTGCGCCTGCTCGTTGGCGCTGCGCGCCTGGGCGAGCGCGACGTCCGCGAGGTCGAAATCTCGGCGGGGAAGCGCGCCCTGTTCATACAATTGCTTTCGTGCGTCGTAGACTTTTTGCTGCGCGTCAAAGGCCAATTTTGCGGCGTGGGCATCGAGTTCGGCTTTTTGAATTTGTTGCGGGAGGCTGGCACCGGTTGTTGTTGCGTAACTTGCTTCCGCTTGTTCGAATTCGCCCTTGCTTTGTTCGGCGGCGCCGGTGAGATCCTGGTTTTCAAGCAATGCGAGCAACTGGCCTTGTTTCACCCTGGTGCCGCGCTGGACGTAAAACTTTGCGATGGTGGAGGTGATTTTTGGCGTGAGGATGGCCTGTTGTAGCGGGTAGACGACCGCGTCGGAGGATACTTCCAGTTCGATGGGGCCGCGTTTCGCGGGAGTGACCTGGACGGAGACGAGGGGCGTGGGTTCTTTTTCCGCCGAAGTGCAGCCGTGGAGGAAGATTGCGCCCGCCAGGAGCAGGACGCTCTTGGAAGGAAGACTTGGTTTCATTCCGTTCAATTTGCGATTGCTGTAGTTCATGGAGTTGTCAGCACCCCTGTCAATGTTTGGAGATTTGCGAGCGCCACTCGATACCGGACGGCCCCGTCCTGATAGGCGGCGCTTGCTTGCGCGAAGGTTGTCTGCGCGTCGACGACTTCCAGCACGGTGGCTTCGCCACCCTGATAACGCATCGTTGTGAGGCGGAGGCTTTCTTCGGAGAGCTCCGCGGAGCGTTGCAAGCCGGCCAGTTCGTTCAAGGCGGTTTCCGCTTCGGAATAGAGCGAGCGCATTTCGGCGAGCAATTTGCGTTGCGCGAAGGAGAGTTCGCGCTTGGTCTGATCGCGTTGCAACTCGGCTGCCCGGACGCGGCTTTGCGTGGCGCCCCAATTCCAGATGGGAAGATTCAGCGAAGCAATGGCGGAAGAGCCGAGATTGGAAACCTTGCTCTTATCAGCAGCGAAGCCGTTCACCGCGTATTGCGGCGCATCAATCCCGTAAAAATAATCGAGGCTGATTACGGGGAGATACCCCGCTCGCGCGGCATTGACCTCGTGCGCCGCAGCTTGTGTGGCCGCCAGTGCCGCGCGAATTTCCGGATTTCCCTGGGCGGCTTGGGCCTCAAATTCCGGCTGGGGAGGGAGGGCCACGTTTCCGTGCAGGTCGTCGCCGATTTCGAAATGGTCGTTGAAATCGGGGAAAAGGAGCACAGCGAGGTCGAGCCGGGCATTCAATAATCCGAGCTTTGCTTCCTGAAGTTGGCGACGGCGTTCCTGAGCCTGCAAGTCTGCCTTGATGACGTCGGAATGGGCGACTTCTCCGCCCTTTTCGAGAGCCTGAGTGAGTTGGAGAAATTTTTCGCCTGCATCCGCGGTGCGAGCTGCGGACTCGAGCTTCTTTTCCGCAGCCGCGGTAGCGAAGTAGTTCAGCACTACCGTGACCACCAATCCTCGTGCGGCAACCTCCGCCCTCGCTTTCGCCGCGGAAGCCAGTGCCGCCGTGCTGCGATACGTCTCCCACGATGCCAGGTCCAACTGCTGATGAACATTCCCCTGGCTGATGTATTCGTGTACCGCGTTGTTTGCGATGAAAATCACTCCATTCGTCCCGTTATGGCTACTCTGCGTATAAATGGCCGAAGTGCTGAAATTCACGCTGGGCAGCAGGGCGTCACGTGTCTGGGCACGGGTTTCCCCGGCGACTCCCGCGGCGGTCACGACGGATTGGTAGGTTGGCTCATTCTTGCGGGCGAGGGCCAGGGCGTCCTGCAAAGTTAAACGGAGCGGCGCTCCGGGAGCCGGAGCGCTTGCTGAGGCCGCTTGCTTCTGTTTGGCCACCGCTTCCGGCTGCGGCGCAGGCGCTTCAGGTTGCTGGCCTGCGCACACTTCCCCCGACAGCGCGACGGTGCCGAACAACAGCACGATCAATCCGAAATTTAGTTTCCGATGCAAATTTCTTCCCTCAATGAACTGGTTTCTCATTCGCATAAGCCTGCGCTGCCCGCCATGGTCCTACGGTTTGGCTGAATCCTGCTTCTTTTCCTTGGCTTCGCTGGCAGCATTTTCCTTCTCGACGCTCACAATCGAGCCGTCAATCGCGCTCACTTGCACTTCGGTTATGTCCTTCTGCCCGGCCGCGCGAATGTCGAAAGAATAGACGAGCTTGCCGTTTTCCTTCTCCAGCTCTTCTTCCTGGATCTCGCCCGGCACTTTTTTCAGCGCGGTGGCGCGTGCCGCTTCAATGGAGATCTTGGCATCCTTCTTGAGCGCGGCGGGAATCTTCGATTTCTTGGGGGTTTGTGTTTGTGCTCCGGCCGCGACGCACAACCCGACCGTCAGGAATCCGGCAACCATCGCTCGTATCAAAGTCTTCTTCATCGCTGCCTCCAGTTTCCATTCCAAATTGGACATGTTCCAGGAAGGAACTAATCCGCTCTACTTGTGTCCAAGCTATCGAGCGGGAGATAAACACAGGATTAACCGGAAATCGCGCCGCGATTGGGGACGGTAAGATAGGCGGTGAACGTGGTTCCGGAGCTGTCTGATTGCGTGAGTTCCAGGCGGCCGTGGTGGGCCTCAGCGATCCAGCGGGCGATTGAGAGACCGAGGCCGGCGCCGCCGGTATCGCCCTCGGAGCGCGACCTTGCCTTATCTGCGCGGAAGAATCGTTCAAAAATGCGCGACTGGAGTTCGGCGGGAATTCCCGGGCCGGTGTTGGAGACGCGCAGAACGTAGGAATTTGTGTCGAGACGGCAGTCTACGTTGATCATGCCGCCGGCGGGCGTGTACTTGATGGCGTTGTCGAGGAGGTTCAGGAGCATGCGGCGGAGGAGATCTTCGTCGGCGTAGAGGGGAAGCTCCGACTGGATTGAGGAGGTGAGGGTAACACCTTTGGCGATGGCGAGGGAACGCGTGCGGCGGAGAACGTCGGCTGCTAATTCGTCGAGATAAAGATCGCGGAGTTTCAGCGGGTACTGACCGGCGTCGGCGCGGGTTAGTGTAAAGAGGTCTTCGATGATGTGAGCGAGGCGGTGCGATTCGTCGCGCAAGATCGCGAGAGTTTCGCGGTATTCCTCGGGCGGGCGATCGGGGCGGGAGAGGGTCACTTCGGTTTCGCCTTGGAGGATGGCAACCGGGGTGCGGAGTTCGTGGGAGGCGTCGGCTACGAACCGGCGTTGCTGTTCGAAGGATTTTTCGAGACGGTCGAGCAATTCGTTGAAGGAGAGGGCGAGGGTGCCGAGTTCGTCGCGCGGATTGGAGACCTCGAGGCGTTCGCTGAGGCGGGCTGCGCCCATGCCGCGGGCTTGGGTGGCCATATCGGTGACCGGAGCGAGGCTTTTTCTGGCAAGGAAATAGCCTCCTGCGCTTGCGAGGAGCAAGGCGATCGGGATGATCCAGTAAAAAGTGTGGCGGATGTCCTCCATGATTTCTTTTTGCGGATGGAGGGATTGCAAAATCACAAGGGAGACGGTGCGATCCTCGGGCTCCAGGAGGCGCGAATAGCCGCGGAATCCGTTTTTGCCGCCGGGCACATTTTGAAATGTGCGCGTGCCGACGGCGGCCGGGGCGCGCGCCAACGCCTGGAATTCCTTAGAGGCAAAAATCGCGGGAGTGAAGAGCTCGAGTCCTCCGCGGAGGGCGGGCAAATCGAGGGAGCTGAGAATCACCTGGCCGTGGTCGTCGACGATGGCGAAGATGACGTCGCGAAAGCGATGCTCGATCATGGCTACGCGCTCTGCCTCTTTTCTTGGGTCTTCTCCTGATGCGTCCTTCAGCTCGGCGTTGAAGGTTGTGACATAGGTGTCGCTTAATTCTAGGAGATTGCTGTCGGTGCTTAGCAGGCTGTTGTGCCAGTAGAGAAAATAGGTAAGCCCCGCGAGCAAAATCAGGAAGAGGCCGAGGAGGCCGCTGTACCAGAGCGTCATGCGGGAGCGGACGGAATCAAGCATGAGATTTTTTCGTTCCGCCGGAGTTTTGCGCGGTGTTCTTTTTCCCGGGGACTTCGTTGTCGCAGAGAACGTAGCCGCTGCCCCGGCGGGTTTGCAGAAGTGGCTTGCCGGCTTCCTCACCCAGTTTTCGGCGGAGACGGTTTACGTAGACTTCGATCAGGTTGGAAAAGGGATCGAAGGTTTCGTCCCAGACGTGTTCGGCGATTTCGGAGCGTCCGATTACGCGGCCGGCGTTGCGGGCGAAATATTCGAGGAGGGCGTATTCCTTGGCGGTGAGGGGAATTGAGCGGGCGCCGCGCTTGGCGGTTTGCGAACCGGTGTCGAGTTCGAGATCGCCGACGACGATGCGCGGCGGGCGGAGTTCGTTGGGGCGGCGGAGCAGGGCGCGGAGGCGGGCGAGGAGTTCGCGGAATTCGAAAGGTTTGGTGAGGTAATCGTCGGCGCCGGAATCGAGGCCTTTGATGCGGTCGTCGACGCCGTCTTTTGCCGTGAGCATCAGGATTGGGGTGCGTTTGCCGCCGGCGCGGATGGCTTTGCAGACGGCGAAACCGTCCATGCCGGGGATCATGACGTCGAGGACGATCAGATCGTAATCGTTGATTTCGGTCTGGTAGACGGCGTCGTTTCCGTTCTCGACGGCGTCGACTGCATAGGACTCTTCGCGGAGTCCCTTGGCCACGAATCGTGCGATTCGCGCGTCGTCTTCGACCAGGAGAAGTCGCATGCCCGTATCATACGGCAATTCTTCACCGAAGAAGCTAGCAGGTATTTTGCCGCGGGATTACGGAGCGCCCACGGCTTTCACGGCGGACGCTGGGAGCACAATTTCGTCCGGTTGGCTCCACACCGTTTTGCCGTCCTTGAATTCCACTTTTTTCATGGTAACTCTGACATGGTTCTTATCCACATCCACTAGCAAGTAGTGGTAGTTGATTCCCGGATCCTTGTAGGGGTCGCCGGCCTTTCGGGATATGGGATAGGCATGCGCTCCCCCGCCTCCGGTTACGAAATAGGTTACTCCGTTGTGCTCATGCCGCTCGTAGTTGTGCACGTGACCATTGAAGATCACAAAGCGCGCCCGCACTTGCTTCTGCTTTTCTTCCAGGAACCCGGCAAGGGCTAATTCCTTTTCTCGCGCGGAGTGCCCGCCGCCGTAAGCCTTCTCATCGGAAGAACTGGTATACGGAGGATGGTGAAATACGAAGAATACGAAATCGACATTCGAACCGAGATGCTCGATTTGGCCGCGCAGCCATTCACCCTGTGGTCCGGTGAGTTCATCGAGTGCGCTATCGAGGACCAACAACAGCGAGTTTCCGATCCGCACGGAGTAGAATCGGCTCTCTTTGATCGCCGGAAAACGCGCAAAGTAGTTTCCCAGCGCTGTTTTTTGGTCTCCGTGGAGATCGTGATTGCCCAGCGCGGGGTATATGACAACTTTATGCTCTTGCCAAAGGGCGGTTTCCGTGTCCCAAACCTGCCAGTCCTTCGGATTGTCCCCGGAATAGACAATGTCGCCACCGATAGAGACGAAGGATGGCTTCTTCTCGTCAATGGCCTTCACCAGAGTTTGCCTGACAAGTGCATTAGCTGCTTCCGTGTCCGCGGGATCGTGAAATCGTGTATCCCCAAACGCAACGAATCGAAACTGACCGGGCACATCCAGTACAAGCGCCTCGTGATTCGAAGTAAAAAGCGGCTGATCGGCAGATCTCGCCCCGCAGGAAGGCAAGCCCACAACGGCTAGGAGGAGAAAGCAGACAAACAAAAAACAACGGTTAGGAGTCATGGTTCAACGAGACTAATTCAAACTTTGGAATTTGCGGTTAACAGTTTTTCAGGTTATGCCATCGCCCCCTATTTATTTGTGGCGGATGTCCACCGGGGCGCGCGTGCGATCGAGTGGGAAGACCTGGAGTTGCCACTTGACCGGGACAGAGGTGGGCACGTAGCACGTGGTTTTGTCGCAGGCCTGATACTCGAGCTTGCCTGTAAGGATGAAAGTTTTGCCGTCTTTGCCGAGAGAGCCCCAAAATTGCGAACTGGAACTGACTTTCACATCCTGGCTGATGCGAAAGGTGCCCTCGTAGACGGGCACTTTTTCTTTGATCGCGGGCAGATAGAGGATTTTGGATGCAGGGTAGACGGCTGAACTCAGCTCCAGATCGGGGATCGGGTCGATCACCAGCTTGACGGGCTTGTAGCCCTGGGTGCCGGGGGCGTACACGTGAACGTCGGCGGGAAGGCGGACTTCGGCGGAAATCGTGATGCGGGTTCCGGGAACGCCGGCGCGATCGGATTGTTGGAGCGCGAGCTGGAGATGCGGTGCTTCGAGCGTGTCGGTGACTTCCTGGCCCAGTTCTGGGAAGAGTTTCGCGATGATGCTGTTGCCGGTGAGGCGTTCGCGGTATTTTGCTTCGAAGAATTTTTCCTTGATGACGCCGCTGGCATCAATGAAGAAATAGCCGGGGCGGGCAAAACCTTTCTGCATGCCGGTGGCTTCGTGATTGAAGACGCCATAGGCTTTGATGATTTTGGAATCGGGATCGGCGAGCATCGGATATTCGATCTTGTGGCGGTCGGCAAAGAATTTGAGGATTTCTTCGGAGTCATAGCTGATGGCCGCGAGCTTGACGCCCTGCTTTTCGAATCGGGGGAATGCGCTTTGCAGCTGGACCAGCTGCCCTTTGCAGAAGGGTCACCAGTCGGCGGAACGGAAAAAGAGGAGCACTGTACCGTTCGGGCCTTTCAAGGTTTCGAGGGTTTGTACGTGGCCGAATTCGTCGCGGGCGGAAAAGTTGGGAGCTTTCTGGCCGACGGCGAGGCCGATGGACATCAATTCGGTGGAGGCGACCTGGATCGTGTCTTCGTCGAGGGTGCCGCGGACGGTGACCGTGTCGCCGAGATGGGCGGTGACTTTGTCTTGAGGTTCGAGCGAATACATGAGGCGGTTGGTGTCGTCGTAGAGAGCTATCTTTGCGCCGGGAACGTTTTTGAAGCACTCGGGAGATTCGTTGAAGGCCTCGTCAGCATTGCAGGCGCTGGTTACAAGGACGCCGGACCAGGCGCCGGGCTTCGGTGGATTGTTCTGTCCAGCGAGGGCGAGGGAGGACAGGGAAAGCATCGCGCCTGCATAGAAGAGAAGGCGTTTCCTGATCGAATTATTTCCAGCCGTTAGCATTCTTTCCAGCCCTTCGATTAATTCTTGGATTTCGAGGCACTATACGCTCGGCGATTTCTCCGCGCAAGCTGCTGCACGCGATCAAATCCAAAAACTTTAGGGAGACGGGGCGAAATTTATGGAAATAGGCTGCAACGGTTCGAGATGAAACGCGATCGTTTCGCCGGGTTGCACCCAGATCGGCGGGGTGATGGAACCGGCGATGATGAGCTGCCCGGCGCGAAGGGTTTCTCCAAAATGGGAGAGAAGATCCGCTACGTGGCCGACGTTGGTGATGAGTTCTCCCGTCAAGGCTTCGAGGCCGGAGGTGTTGGCCATTTCCTCACCATTTCGAAAAACGCGGGCATTGAGGCCGGACAAAGCGCCGCCCGCGTGCGTCGCGTCGCAGGCACCGAGAATTACGTGACGCTGATAAATGTCTCGCGCCAGCGTGCCTTCCACATCATCGGAAGGATGATCCACGTCCGCGAGTTCGATGGCGGCGCCAAGGCCTGCGATTGCTTCCATGGTGGTTTTGCGGTCGGCGCCCGAGGGCAGATCTTTTCCCAAATAGACTGTGAGTTCGGGTTCGGCGGCTGGTTTTTTCCAGCCGGCGAAAGAAATGGTGGAACCTGATGCGACGACCGCGTCAGCCATTAGAAATCCGACCAGCGGCGCGTTGATGCGCAATCGTTCGAGAGCCGCGGGGCCGCCGAAGGCGAGTTTCCAGCCGAGCGGCTGCTTTCCTGAGGCCAGCAGCTCGCGCCGGTGGCGGAGTTGCTGCTCCATTCCGTTTTTGATTCGGGAGTCTTCCCACGCAATTGGCCAGGCAAGAGGCATTTTGAAAATCCGTTCTTCAGTCAGTAACCTTCTGGCGGAATTTCGTAGCCGGCGGCTTCGAGCGAGCCTGCGCCGCTCCATCCCCAGACGAGGACGACGTCTTCGGTGCCGGTGTTGTCGAACCCGTGCCAGTGGCCGCGCGGTGTGAAAATGACGTCGCCTTTTGCAGAGGGCTCGCGGCCGGTGTCGGTGTAGATGTATCCGCAGCCTTGAATGACGACGAAGAATTCATCGCAATTCGGGTGGCGATGCTTGTCGTGACGCGCGCCCGGAGGAAGCACCGTCCAGCCGATTAAAAGTTTGTCGGAGCCGGCGGTTTTCCGGTCGATTAGAAACTGCACCTGCATATTGATCCAGCCGTCTTCTTTCGTCAGGCCGCCTACTTTCGGCACATCGCGAAGATTGGTACGGTATGGTTTCATTTGGACATTCCTCCCAGGCGGCGGTAGACCTCGTAGACGGTGATGAAATCGTGGTGGGCGAGACCGAGGCCGCGGCAGGCGTTCAACATTTCGTTCGCGGCGGCGCCGAGGGGAACGGGAACGCCCATTTTTCTGCCGAGGTCGAGCGCGAGGAGCATGTCCTTTTGCTGGAGATTGACGTCGCCGTAAGTGGCGTCGGAGATGTGGCCTTCGAGAATCAGCGGCGCGCGGTAGGCAATCACCGGCGAGGCGACGACGCTTTTCAGCATTGCGTCCACGGCCACTTCGCGCGGGACGCCGCCTTTTTCGGCGAGCGCGACACCTTCGCAGAAGCCGATGACTTCGATTACCAAGGTCATGTTCAGCGCGACTTTTAGCTGGACGGCGAGCCCTTGGGCGCCGATGTGGGTTACTTTTGGGCCGATGGCAAGGAGCACGGGTTGCACTCGATCGAATGCTTCCTTGTCGCCGCCGACCATTACGGAGGCTTTGCCCTGGCCTATGGTGAGCGTGGTCCCGGAGATTGGCGCATCCATCATGGTGAGGCCGGCCTTGGTGAAGGCGGCGCCAACGGTGCGGCTGGCATCTGGATCGATCGTGCTCATGTCCAGGTAGATGGAGCCTTTGCGGAGGCCGGCGACGATTCCGTTTTCGCCGAGGGCGAGAGATTGCACGGCTTCCGAATTCGTCACGATTGAAAATATGACTTCGGATTGAGCCGCGAGTTGCTTCGGGGATTCCGCCCAGGTCATGCCCAATTTGAAAAGCGGCGCAGCTTTTTCTTTTGTCCGGTTCCAGCCCGCGACCTGGTGGCCGGCTGCGAGGAGGCGCGGAACGATTGCCTGGCCCATGTCACCGAGGCCGATAAATCCGAGTTTCACAGCACACCCCCAGTTTGCGATTTGCTCAAGCCGCCTCGAAATCCCCGGCTGGCGCTAGTGTTTCAGATGCTTGTCGAAGTAATCCATGAAGATCTGGAAGGTCTTCTGTTGGATTTCATCCGGCTTATACGAGCCGTCCGGCTGATTCATGATGAAAACGTAACCGTGCACCGGGTGGTCGAAGCTGGCCCATTGTACGTCTTTGCCGGCTTCTTTCATCCATTCGTAGGTGAGCTTGAAGATTCCCTGCTGATGGTCGGTGTCGCGGCCGAAAATCAGGATTGGGGTATGGATTCGCTGGATGCGTTCCATGGCCTCTGGCTTGTTGGCGTTTTTTCGCGCTACCTCGATGTCGTTGTATTGGATCTCGTTGTCCTTTCTCGGCGCGGTGGGTCCGGTGTTCACCGTGAGAAATTCGTGGTCGGCCGGCTCGATGCAGACGCCAGCGGCGAAGGTGTACTCGCTTGAAGCCTTCATGATCATTTCGCCGCTGTGGCTGACGCCCATTGCGCCTACCGCGTTTTTGTCGATGTAGGGAAGAGTTTGAAGGTATTTGATGATGGCAATCAGGTCTTCGTGATCGAGCGTGGGCCCAGACTTGAGCATGCGGCGGTCGCCGCTGATGCTGTCCGGCAGATTTTGGGGCGGCTTCGAGGTTTCGTAGGCGTAGGGAATTTCGTTGCGATAGTTCACCGTGACCACCACATAGCCCCTGGCGATCATGCGGTCCTGCATCTGGGTGAGGCGTTCGGAGAGTTGCTCGACTTTCTTCATGCCTTCGCGACCCTCGCCCCAGCCCATGGTGATCGCGGGGAAGGGGCCGTTGCCTTTTGGCTTGCGGACGAGGATGGGGACGTAGATTTCGTCGCGAGTGAGCACGAAGGTGTAATCACCAGGGATGCTCGAACCCTTTACTTCTTTGTTGGCCACGACGTAGCCGTGCGGTGGGATGGCTTCAGCCGCTTCCCGGCCGGTGCTGAGCTGGGCGCGAACGTTAACGGTGCCCAAAGGCAAAAACAGTGGTGCGGCAAGCACGATTCCGAACCCAAACAAGATTGTCTTTAAGAGAAAGCGCATGCTTCACCCCGATTCCCGATTTGGACCGACTGGCTGGTCTGGCGAGATTTTGATCAGCGGATTGTGGTTCTACCACCTGACCTTTTGCCACGTCAACCCTTTTTACTGTATCCTCCGTCCGCAGCAATCGGGTTGAGGTCGATTTCGTCCCTTTGTACTGGAGGCTTCGTGAAATTATTCCGCCTGCTTTGCTTTTCTATCCTGCTGGTATCTGGCAATGTTCCGCGGCTCAACGCGCAGGCTGGAGCAGTTGCAGAGGCGCCTCGGCCGCTGGTCTTGACCGAAGCTATTCCGACTCCGGGCGTTCAGGGACGTTTCGATCATTTCGGCTTTGATGGAAAGAACCAGCTTTTCGTGGCTGCGCTTGGCAACAATACGGTGGAGGTGATCGACATCAGCGCACGGTTGCGGGCTCATACGATTGCGGGGATTCCGAATCCGCAGGGCGTGGCTTATGCTCCCGACGCGAAGAAACTTTTTGTGGCCAGCAGCAAGGGGAAATTGCGGATTTATGAGGGAGACAATTTTGATCTAGTTAAGGAAATTGATTTTCATGGCGACGTGGATAATCTGCGCTACGACCCCGCGACTCACCGGGTCTACGTGGGATTTGGCGAAGACGAGACCGGAGCGATCGGGATGGTGGACGCAATGACCAACGAACGTTTGCCGGAAGAATACAAACTTGGGGCGCATCCGGAGTCATTTCAGCTGGAAACCGCGGGACCAAACATTTACGTGAATCTTCCGGACTTGAAGCAGATTGCGGTTATTAATCGCAAAACCGGGGCGATTGCGCGGTGGCCGATGACGCTGGAGCACAACTTTCCGATGGCGCTGGACGAGGCGGATCACCGGTTGTTTGTCGCGACGCACGAGCCGGCGCGGTTGGCTGTGTTCGATACGAACTCCGGCCATGCGATTGCCGAGCTTCCTTGCGTGCAGGATGCCGACGATGTCTATTACGATTCGGGGCGAAAAAGGATTTATATTCCGGGCGGCGAGGGCTACATCAGTGTGTTTCAGCAGATGGATGCGGATCACTACCAACTTCTCGCGAAAGTTTCCTCCACACTGGGTGCGCGTACCGCCGGTTATTTTGGCAAAGGGAGAAAAGGGTTTGACCGATTCTTTCTGGGTGTGCCTGCGCGCGCCGATCACGGGGCGGAGATCTGGATTTATACCGTTCAGGACTGAATTTCCGTAAACGAAAGCACCACCCACACTTTCGTTAGCTCACGTTCAAAAAGTGACACCTCCGCTTTTTGTTGCCCCTGAAAGGTCTATTATCTGTACCAATTTCTCGGCCTGCCAGGTAGGACGACAGGGCGGGGTACCCCTTCGTTCGGGTTCAGCGGGTGTTGCCTGGAGAGGATCAGGCAACCAACACCAAAGCACCGTATTTTGCTGGAGTTACGCGGTGCACCTGGTGGACCAATTGTTGGCGTGTTCGCTCTGTATCAATAATTTTGCTGAGTAGGAGAAAGGAAATGGTTGACAAGGCGGTTCGTATGATGGTACAGCGGCTATACCTATTGTGCGGGGTCTACTCCCGAGCAGGGGATTTTACAGGGGTGTGTAATGTTGAATTGTGTCAATTTGAGGAAGTCCTTTGGCCTTTTGGCTCTGATTTCAGCCGTACTTCTCCTTTCCCTTCCGGCCTTCCCTCAGGGAAACACCGGACGCATCCTGGGCACCGTGACTGACCAATCCGGTGGTTACGTCGCCAACGCCGCTGTCACCGTAACCGACGTTGCGCGCGGAACGAACCGCAACCTTGCCACCGACGACGCGGGAAGTTACGTCGCCATTGGCCTGCTTCCCGGCACATACAAGGTTCGCGTCGAAGCGAAGGGGTTTAAGATTTTCGATCGAGAGAATCTTTTGCTGGAAACCGGCAAGGATCTCCAGGTGGACATTACCTTGCGTGCCGGCGCGGCCACGGAAGTCATTACTGTGACGGAACAGGCTCCGATGATTGATGCGACCAGCACCACGCTGGGCGGCACGATCAGCAACGAGATTATCAATGATTTGCCGCTCAACGGCCGAAACTACCAGAATCTGATCTCGCTACGTCCAGGAACGTCCGTGTACCCAGGGGGCGGCCCGTGGACGCAAACCACCAATGGCATTCGTCCAGAGGACACCAGCTACATTGTGGACGGCGTGACCAACGACGAAGCGTTCATGGGACTCAGTGTAACCAATGCCGCGGCCGTCTTGGGCGACGCAGCCACGCTCTTGCCGATCGATGCGATTCAGGAGTTCAACACGCAGGTTAATCCCAGAGCGGAGTTTGGCTGGAAGCCGGGAGCCATCACCAGCGTAGGCATCAAGACCGGCACGAATACGATTCATGGTTCTGCTTATGCTTTTGGCCGCTCGGACTCGTTTGATGCGCGCAACTATTTCAATCCGGTGGGTGACCCAAAACAGCCTCTTGAACTGGAACAGTATGGGGGCAGCGCGGGCGGCCGAATCATACGTGACAAACTTTTCTGGTTCGGTGCCGTTGAAGTCCAGAAGTATACCGTTGGCAATGCGCTCCCCGGGCATGTCCCAACGACGGCAGTGGTACCGTCAACCGATCCGGTCCCGGCAAATAACGGTTGCCAAGTTATCGCCCTTCAAGACTGCACGATCAGCATTCCCAACGCGATTGCTGATTTAAAGGCGAAAAACCCAGGTTTTGTGGTCAACCCCCTCAGCAACTATTTACTGGGGTTCTACACTCCAAACGCGGGCCAGGGATCGTTTGTAACGCTCAACTATCCGAACGAGAACAGCTCAAAGAACACTGTTGGGAAGGTGGATTACCACATCAATGACAAGAATATATTGAGCGGCTCTTATTTCTTCGGCAATGACACGATCGTCGGCATGGATTTCTTTGAACTGCTGGCGCAATTCCGCACCAAGGTTCATTCCCGCGCCCAAGCTTTGGCAACGCACTGGACCTGGACGCCGAATTCGACTTTGGCGAATGATCTCCGGTTCGGTTTCACGCACTACACCCTTCAGATCACTCCCAGCGATACGTCCATTAAGTATGACATCAATACAGGCCTTTCCAACCCTCTCCTAAACGGCATACCCAACGTGAACATGCCCGGCATTTTTACCGAACTTGGCTCGTTTCACAATTTTCCAAAGATTGTGGGACCTGACAAAGTTTACGACGTTATCGATCAGGTCTCCTATCTGCGTGGCAAACATGCCTTCAAGTTTGGCGGCGAGCTGCGTAGGGACTTGGTCCATCAGGCCACCTTCCGGGCAGGACGAGGCCGGGTATACTTCAACAGCCTCGAGGACTTTCTGCAGGGAAACGTGGCCAAAGACACGTTTTTGGCCGGAGATCCGACGCGCAATCTTTCCCAGTGGCTGTATGCAGGCTATGCGCAGGATGACTGGCGGATCACTCCGAGAATTACTTTAAACCTGGGCCTCCGGTACGAGTACCAAGCTGTACCCACCGAAGCCAACAATCTACTGGGCAACTGGGAACCCTCGGTCGGATTCGAGCAAGTTGGTAAGAATATCAGTTCCATCTACAACCCTGACCACCGGAACTTCTCACCGCGTTTCGGTGTCGCGTGGGATGTGACGGGCAAAGGAACGACCATCGTGCGCGCGGGCGGCAGCATTGTCTACAGCCTGCTGTCGATGAGCACATTCTTGTCTCAGCAGAATACGCAAAACACCGTTACGCTCGGTGTTGGGACAGTCCCCACCGGGGCAACGCTTGTTTACGGCACACAGTGCCCGCCCCCGAACGGGTGTCCTGGCGTGGGAACGATCACTGCTACCGGCATCACACTCCACCAGGCCACTCCCACCAACGTTGGGGTTACATGGCAGGATCAAACCACCGCAATCTATCCTTCCAGCGTTACTAGTCAGGTTCAGTGCGGGGACGGTTTGAACGGCAACCCTGGTCCCTGCAATACGTTCGCCATGAATCGGAACTTCCGCACTCCTTATGTCGAGAACTGGACGGTCGGCATACAGCATGCTTTCTCCGGAAAGCTGTCCTTCGAGTCCACTTATGTGGGGAACCACGGGACTAAACTCACTGGCGTCGTTGATCGGAACCAGGCAGCACCCGATCCCCTTACGACTGGAGCTCAACCTTTCGCCGCTCAATACCCGTATCTGAACATCATCAACTACCTGTCGAATTTCTATGGCTCAACCTATAACGGTTGGCAAAACACACTGACTGCGCGCAATTACCACGGTCTCGATTTTGTTTTGGGGTACACGTATTCTCACGCCCTGGATGACTTGTCTTCCAACTGGGTAGCCTTCCTTCCCATGGACAGCACTCGTCCGTCCCTAGACCATGCCAGTGGGGATGAAGACATCCGCCATCGATTCACCCTTTCCGTTACCTATTCGCTGCCAGAAAAGAAGACCAAGAGCCAGCTCCTTGAGGGCTGGCAAGTCAATACCATCATCACGGTACAATCCGGGCAGCCGTGGAATATCAACGATCAAGCCAACAACTTCAGCGGAACCAACGAAGCGGCAGACCGTTGGGACCTGGTTGGAAAGCCTTCTGACTTCAAGTCCATCGGCCAAAGCGGGATCCCGTGCTTTGGCCCTGGCAACAACGCTTGCACAGGGGCTATTCCCCAAGCCTGCCTCGCTGCTGCAGCCGGTGTTGGGCCAGCCGCGACCGCGTCTCTTACCGGTGTGGGTATTCCCGCCAACTCCCCACTGATTCCAACCAACTTCTGCTACATGGTGGGGAATTCTGTCCTGATCCCGAATGGCATCGGACAGTTCGGCACCTTGGGCCGCAACGTTTTCCGCGACACCGGATTTCGCAACGTCGACTTCTCCGTGAGCAAGAATTTCAATCTGGGTGAGCGCGTCAAAGCGCAATTCCGATTTGAGACATTTAACATTTTCAATCACCCCAACTATGCCAATCCCAACGGCGCCACCAGCGGTTATGGACAGGGCGCAAACGCCGATCCATCCGCAGCGGGCGCATTCGGTTGCGGCTGTTCCACGCCTGACCAGGCAGCCTTCAATCCGGTGCTCGGCTCGGGGAGTAACCGGGCAATTCAACTTGGCTTGAAGTTCCTGTTCTAGTTGAAGCTGCAATTCTTGGAATCGAGAGGGGCCGGACATGCTCCGGCCCCTTTTTTGTTGTGAGGCGTTCGCATGCACGTGTTTGGAATAAAACTGGAAAGGACATACCCGGTATGAGAGCTTCTGCCCTTCGATTGATCGCTATGGTTTTTTTGTTTGTGAGCTTTTCTTTTGCCGCAAACCGGTTACTCGCGGCGGAGGCCGACCTGGCGGTGAAGCAGGCGGACCGCGCGTTTGTGCAGGCTGCGGCGAAGGGGGATGCCGTGGGGCTTGGGAAGATGCTGGACACGGATTTTACGTGGACGGATGTGGAGGGGAAAACGATTGCGGCTGAGGAAGTGCCGCGGGCGGTGCCGAAAGATGCGCTTGGGGATGAGAGTGGCGTTGAGGTGAGCGAGCGGACTTATGGGCAGGTTGGCGCGGTTCAGGCGAGCCTCGGCAAAGTGCACGTTTTGCGCCTCTGGATTCAGCGGCCGGGCGGGTGGCGGCTGCTGGTGTATCACGAGGTGAAGCAACTGGAGCAGCCTTCGACTTCGGCGGGATCTGGCGTGAAGGATTGCGAGAATCCTTGCAAGATGGTGCCGTTCAAGCCGGCGAATGAGGCGGAGCAGGCGATTATTGCTTCGTGGCAGGCTTTGGAGACCGGCGTGACTGCGCACGATGCCGAGGCGTGGGCGCCGCATATTGCGGATGAGTTTGTGCAGATCAGTTCGAACAGCGATCACGTGATTTCGAAGGCTGGGCGCATTGAGACTCTTAACAAGCAGAAGGCCAGCGGAGTCGGCTCCGCCCCGGCTCCGCTGGTGAGCGCGAAGATGTTTGATTTTGGCGATGCGGTGATTATGACTTGCCTGCACCAGCCGTATTCGGGCAAGCCGATTCATGTGAGCAGGCTGTGGATCAAGCGCGACGGCAAGTGGATCATGTCCATCAGTTACCAGACGACGATTCAGGCGGGCACGGCGAAGTAGTGCATGAATGGAAGGGCCATTCGAAGGGGCAGAAAATGTTCAACGATGAACGCTTTACCTCGGACACTTCTCGTGCGCCATTCCTGAAGTTTTATGCAAATCTCGGCATGCCGATATTTTTCCTACTGCTCTCGCTTGCCATTTTTGGTTTTCCGGCTGGCGCACAGCAGGATTCTTCGCCGGTGCTTGCCGATCGCTCGTTTGTACACTCTTTTGAAAGCAAGGACAAGGCAGCCGCGGCGCAATTGCTCGACGCCGATCTGATCTGGATTGACGCTGCTGGACACCGCCTGACGCGCGCGGAAGTGCTGGAAAAACTTCCGGCCGTGGCCAACGCCGACGTTGAAGCGCCGCCGCGCACGTATGGCGAAACGGCGGTGGTACGCGCAAATCGCGGCAGGATGAATGTCCTGCGAGTGTGGGTGAAGCGCGCGGCTGGGTGGCGCGCAGTGCTTTACCAGGAAGTGCTGCAAGTGGAAAAATCGGAACTGCCCGCTGGCAAGACTTCCGTGGAATGCGTGAATCCGTGCAAGACAATTCCCTTCGAGCCACAGACCGCAAACGAGAAAGAAGCGATCGCTTCCTGGCAGGGGGTGATGCGCGCGATGGCGGAGAGCGATGCTGACGCTTACGCGCCGCTGATTGCCGACGAATTTACCGCCACGGACACCTTTCACGACCGGCCGTACAACAAAGCGGACCGGCTCGCCCAAATCAACAAACAGAAAACGACTGGGACACGCGCCGCCCCACAGGAATTGCTGGCGGCCGAGATGTTTGATTTTGGCGAAACGGTGATGATGGTCGCGCACGAGCAGCGGCCCGGCGCGAAATCCTATTTCAACACGCGCATGTGGGTGAAGCGCGAGGGGCGCTGGCAAATGCTCTTCAGCTTGAATACGCAGATTGAGTGATCGGGCGCTCTGGCAACCCACGATAACTTCTGGAAACTAGACTCACGGCAGAAGGATCTTCAGTTGGACGCCATGCTTGATATTGGCGTTGAGGTTCTTCGCCCATCTCCGGTAAAGACCACCGGAGTCCAAAGACCGGACCTTGTCGGATGGGCTCAGAATGACAAGCTTTCGTTTTTTTGAATTGGAGTAGGACAATTGCTGTGGTCCGTCACGCAGGTCGGAAAAACAAGAGGGCACGACAGTGTCGTGCCCCTACAAGAGATTTGCCTACCGATGATTGCCAGAAATTGCGCTTACGCGCTCTGGTAGAGCTTGGTCATTACGAATTCGCGGTGGCCGAGGGCTTCGGCGCAGGTGAGGCGGCCGTTGCAGGTGCGCAGCATGATTTCGATTAATTGATCGCCCGCCTGGTCCATGGTCATTTCGCGGCGCAGGATTCCGGAAACATCCAGATCGATGTGCTCGCTCATGGTGCGGGAGGTTTTTGGATTGGCGGTGAGCTTGATGACGGGTTCAATGGGATTGCCGATGACGTTGCCCTGGCCTGTTGGGAAAAGATGAACCACGAAACCGGCGGCGGCTTGCAGCGTGACGCATTCTGCGGCAGCGGAAGAAGTGTCCATGTAGTAGAGGCCCGGGCCTTTTGCGGGGGCTTCAGCGGGCTTCAGGACGTCGATGAATTTTGCCTTTTTGCCAATTTTCTGGAAATTGCCGAAGGCTTTTTCTTCGATGGTTGTCAGGCCGCCCGCGATGTTTCCTTTGGTGGGCTGCGACTCGGACAGGTCGCTGGTCTTGTGGCGTTCGATTACTTCCTGGTAGGCGCGGAAGACGTGCATGAATTTTTCGCCGATTTCTTTGGTTGCAGCGCGGCTGGCGCAGACTACCTCGGCGCCGGTGAGTTCGGAGGTTTCGCCGAAACAGGTTGTGGCGCCAAGTGGATCGAGCTTGTCGATGAGGTTGCCGACCGTGGGGCAGGAGCCGAGGCCGGAAGTGGTGTCGCTCTCGCCGCACTTGGTGGAGACGAAAAGTTCTTCGATGGAACAGGTTTCGCGCTGCTTTTCGCTGGCCCACTGCACGAATTCACGCGCTTTGCGGGAGGCGTTGGCGATGGTGGTGATGTCGCCGTTGCCTTCGATGGAGAAACCGGCGACGGGCTTGCCGGTTTTGGCGATGCCGTCCACGATGCGGCCGGTCCAGCCCGGCTCGATGCCGATGACCACGCAGGCGGCGACGTTGGGATTAGAACCTGTGCCGATGAGCGTGCGGAAGTGGAGTTCGAGGTCTTCTCCGAACTGCAGGCGGCCATAGGCGTGAGGAAGCGCGAGAGTGCCCTTGATGTTGTTGGCGACCGCTTCCGCTGCTGCGTTTGAAAGATCATCGAGCGGCAGAATTACCACGTGATTGCGAATGCCCACGCGCCCGTTTTCCCGCCGGTACCCAAAAAACTGATAGCGTCCCATCGTTACCACCTCTTCGTTTTCATGTTGTGTACGTGCACGTGATTGCCTTTGCCGATCGGCGCGACCGCGCGGCCGACGTCGTGGCCGTACTTGAGAATGGTGTCACCGGCGTTGATTTCTTTTAGAGCGATTTTGTGGCCGAGCGGAACGGCGTCGAGCGCCTTGATGGCGATGGTTTCGTCGGTTTCCATGATCCAGCCGGTCAGTTCCTGGCCGGGCAGGGCATTTTCGACCACCATCACGCCGACGGTGTCGGCTTTGTCGTGAACAATGAAATGCGTCTCCATCTTTGGTGGCCTCTGGTTGAAGCAGAAATAAAAATCTAACTGACGGCAGGTTTTTCCGCGCGTGCCTGGGAGGAACCGTCCTTCAAGAGGTGATGGACCTCGTCGGCGGCTTTACTAACTTCATCGCGAAGAATGTTTTCGGCCAGCGCGGAGTCTCGCGCGCGAATCGCTTGAACGAGCGCGCGAAGATTTTTCAGGCTCTGGCGATCCCGGTCGGGCGAGCGGTTGGGGTGCGTCAAGCCCAGCCCACGCCAGCGCCAGATCCGGCCGTGCAGGATGGCGAGCATGGAAGAAAGGGTTTCACTCTTCGCACCTTCAAAGAGCACTTCGTAGAAATTGTTTTTGGTAACCAGCATGGTCGCGGCGTCGCCCGAATCATAAGCTTTCTCGACGGCGGAGAGGGCCAGTTCGAGACGCACGATTTGCGTCTGGTCAGCGTGTTCCGTAAAGAGGCGGGCCGCCAAGCCTTCGAGAACGGCGCGGATGGCATAAATCTCTCGTGCTTCCTCGACGGTGAGCGTGCGCACTATAGGTCCCTTGTTGGGGACGATGGCTACAAGGCCTTCGGATTCCAGTTGGCGCAGGGCTTCGCGGATGACGGTGCGGGAGACGCCCATCATGGCGATGAGTTCGCGCTCGACAAGGCGCTCGCCGGGGTTGAGGCGGCCGGCGATGATGGAGTGGCGAAGTTCGTCGAGGACCTGGCGACGGAGAGGCGCGGCGGACTTGGAGATGGCCGCGAGGACAGAAGTGGAGCGAAGTAAAGGGCTTGACTTCGGCATATTCTCGTAATACGGTACTATGATATTATGTTTGCCGCAACCCCATTCTTTCCTTTGAGGACCTTGTGACTTCATCTCCCGTTCAACTTGCCATTGTGGGTCTCGGACGCTGGGCCAAAGTCTTGACTCGTGCTTCGGCAAAATCGGAAGAGCTGAAAATCGTAGCCGGCTACAGCCGCTCGGCTGAAAAACGCGAGGCGTTTCAGGCGGAGATTGGGGTTCCAGCCGCTCCCACGATGGAGGCGATTCTCAACGACTCGTCTATCGAAGGTGTGATCCTGACGGTGCCGAATGAGCAGCATCTTCCGATGGCTGCGCAGGTGGCGAAGGCGAAAAAGCACGTGTACACGGAGAAGCCGATCGCCAGTTCGCTGGTGGAAGGGTTGCAAATTGCGGCGCTGGAAAAAAAGTACGGAATCACCGTTACGGTGGGACACAGCGCGCGCTTAATGGCCGGGATCCGGAAAATCAGGGAAGCGATCGATGCGGGGGAACTTGGGCGGGTCGCTTTCATCGAAGCGAATTTTTCCAATAATCGCGCGCTGGAGCTGACGCCCAAAACATGGCGCTGGTATAAGGACAAGGCCCCTGGCGGGCCGCTCTCGCAACTAGCGATTCACCAGTTTGATGTGCTGCACTACCTGGGCGGCGAAGTGGTGGAAGCGAGCGGAATGGCTTCGAAACTTTCGCCGGTGGGGGCCGAAGTGGACGACCAGTCGATGACGTTGCTGAAATTTGCGGATGGGAAAATCGGATACGTGGGTTCGTGCTGGACTTCGCCAGGAATTTTTTCGGTGCGGGTTTTCGGGTCGAAGGGATTGATGCATTATGAAATTGATTTTGATACCTGGGACACGCCGGACCAGTTGCACAAGAAATCCACGCTTTATATTCAGCGCGGGAGTGATGGATACGCAAAGCGCGAAGAGCTGAAGGTGCCGGAGAGCGATATGTTTCGGGCGGAGCTGGAAATGTTTGCGGAAAGCTGCCGGACGGGAAAAGCGAACGAATTGAGCGCGCAGAACGGGAATCTGGCGGTGGCGATGGTATACGCCGCGCTGAAGTCGCTGGAACAGAACGGGCAGTGTGTGGCGATCGCGAACATTCTGAAGGACGCGCAGAGCCGGGTGACGGAGTGACAGGAGGGTCGATGTTAGCCAGCCGGTATTTTGTGGATCTGACGCAGCCGGAGATTGCGGCGCAATTAAAGAGGAATCCGCTGGTGATTCTGCCGCAGGGCAGCGTGGAGCAGCACGGGCCGCACCTGCCGACAGGGACGGATATTTTTGCTTCGAATGTGATTGCGCATGCGGTGGCGGAACGCATGGACGGGCTGGTGCTTCCCGGCGGTCCGTTGGGCGTGACGCCGCTGCACATGCCATTTGAGGGGACGATCACGCTTTCGCCGGATACTTACATGAATGTGGTGAAAGAGACCTGCGCATCCGTGGCGCAGCACGGCGCGAAATACCTGCTGATATTGAACTGGCACGAGCTGAACATTCCGCCGCTGGGAGTTGCGGCGGATTTGCTGCATCGTGAACACGGAATGACGGTCCTGACGGTGCAGGCGTGTTTCGTGGCAGAAGACATGTTCGGCAAGGAATGCGGCGGATTGACGCACGGCGGGGAGATTGAGGCGCTGGCTGTGCTCGCGTATCGCCCGGATCTGGTGCACCTGGAGCGCATTGATTATTCCTCGGACCATGCGCATGGGCACAAGGTGGATGCGCTGCGGCGGACGCGGAGTTATCAGCCGGTGCTGACGGATGTGCGTTCGATCGCGCCGACGGGATGGTATGGGAGCCCGCAACACGCAACGATCGAAAAGGCGCAGAAGATGTTGAACAGCGTTGCCGATTCGATTGCCACGCAGTCCGCCCAAATTTTCAAGGAACTGGACAAGATTCAAGGCGGGACGGCGGAACTCCGGCAACTCAGCAAGGTGCGCTGATGGCGCGGCTGTTTAAGCAGGGCGAAGCGAAGGAGCTTGGGCTGCCGGGGCGCAAGGCGGTGGAGATTGTCTCCGGCGAACGCGGGGCGCGCGGGGTGACGCTGCGACTGGTGGAGATTCCCGCGGCGCAGCCCGGCGATATGGTTCGTGCCGCGCATCAACATTCGGATTTTGAAGAGTGCATCTATACGCTTTCGGGGCAAGGGACTACGTTCGCAGATAGCGGCGAATACGAGATGAGGCCGGGCGACACGCTGCTGATGCCTGCGGGGGAAAAGCATGTCACCCGGAATACCGGGAGTGAGCCGCTACTCCTGCTGTGCTTCTTCCCAGTTGCGGACATCGCCGCGGCCACGCAGGAGCCCGGCCTTTCTTCGAGGACACCCAAAAAATCATGAGTATCGACGTGCTGTGCCTGCGCCCTGAAGCGGATTTCCAGCGAGTGGGGGCGCGGCCACCTGAATCACTGAAAGTTACTTACCGGGCTCCGGGTGATTCCGATGTGGCGGAACTGATGAAAGTGGCACGGGTGTTGGTGATTCCCGCGGTTGGGCCAAAACTTCCGACTGCCCTGTTCGAAAACACGAGCGTGAAGTTTGTGCAGGTGACGGGAGCGGGGCTGGACCGGCTGGATTTGGAATTTCTGAGACAGCGCGGCATAGGCGTGGCCAATGTTCCGGGAGGAAGCAACGAGGCGGTTGCGGAATACGCGGTGACGGCAGCAACTGTCCTCTTGCGCGGATTTTTGTGGGCTGACACAGAGATTCGCAAGGGCAATTACCGCGAATTTCGGGCGCGAATGATTACCGACAATTTGCAGGGACTCGACGGTCTGACCGTGGGGATTATTGGATTTGGTGTTACCGGCGTGGCCGTTGCCGCCGCTTTTCAGAAGCGCGGTTGTTTGATTTTTTATTATGATCCGGCGCCGCGCGACCCGCGCACGGCTGAGGCGGTGGGAGCCAAGCCCTGCTCGCTGGAAGATCTTTTCCAACTGGCGGACGTGGTCAGTCTGCATGTGCCGCTGTTGCCGCAAACGACCGGGATGATCGGGCGGCGCGAGTTGGCGATGATGAAACCCGGCGTGATTTTGATTCAGGGTTCGCGCGGCGGCGTTGTGGATGAGGCGGCGCTGGCGGAAGCGCTGCAAGCCGGACAGTTGGGCGGAGCGGCGGTGGACGTGTATTCCACGGAACCACCGGCGGTGGACAATCCCCTGCTCGCATTGAAGGGCGAGGCGGCGCATCGCATTTTATTTACGCCGCACGTCGCTGGAGTGACGCGGCAGTCCGCTGCGTATCTTTTCCGCACAGCGTGGCGGAATGTTGAACGCGTGATAAGCGGAAAAGAAGCTCCGCGCGACGTGGTGACTTAGACAGAACGAATTTGAGTAGCGGGCACGACGGATTCATTGCAGCACGGAGAACACCTAGTGGCGAACGCGGAATCGGCACGAAGAGCCCGGCCCTGGTACACGATTCTCTACGTGCAGGTGCTGGTTGCGGTGGTGATCGGCTGCGGGATCGGGGGATTTTTCCCGAAGACGGGGATGGCGCTGAAGCCGCTGGGCGACGCGTTTGTGTCGCTGATTCGGATGATGATCGCTCCGGTGATCTTCTGCGTGATTGTGCAGGGGATTGCTTCAATGAGCGATCTGAAAAGGGTCGGCACGCTGGGCGTGAAGACGCTGATTTATTTTGAAGTGATTTCGACCCTGGCACTGATCATCGGAATTGTGGTTGCGGTGGTTTTTCAGCCCGGCGCCGGGTTGAACATTGATGCCGCGACGCTGGATCCGAAGGCGGCGGCTGTGTTTGTGGGGCGCGCGAAAGAGACTGGCTTCATTCCCTTCCTGCTGGGTTTTATTCCGCGGACATTTACCGGGGCGCTGGCCGAAGGCGAAGTGCCGCAGGTGCTGCTGATTTCGATTCTGACTGGATTCGCGATCGCGAATATGGGCGAAGTGGGAAAGCGGGCGCTGAGTGCGATTGAAGTGGCGAACAAGGTGGTGTTTGGAATCGTGCGAATCGTGGTGCGCGCCGCGCCGCTTGGGGCGCTGGGGGGAATGGCGTTTACGGTGGGGAGTTATGGAGTGGCGTCTCTGGCGAACCTGCTGAAGCTGATGGGTACTTTCTATTTGTCGAGCTTTCTGTTCGTAGTGGTCGTGCTCGGAATTATTGCGCGGCTGGCGGGATTTTCGATTTTCAGGTTCCTTGCGTACATCAAGGATGAATTGCTTATCGTGCTGGGGACGAGCTCTTCGGAAACGGTGCTGCCGGACATGATGCGGAAGCTGGAGGGATTGGGGGCATCGCGATCGGTGGTTGGGCTGGTTTTTCCGACAGGGTACGTGTTCAATACCGACGGCACGAATATTTATTTGACGCTGGCGGCGCTTTTTCTGGTGCAGGCGACGAATACGCATCTATCGCTGGGACAGGTGAGCGGGATTCTGCTGTTCGCGCTGGTGGCATCGAAGGGCGGGTCGGGCGTAACGGGGACGGGATTTGTAACGCTCGCGGCGATTTTGGCGGCGGTACCGTCGATTCCGGTGCAGTCACTGGCGCTGCTGGTGGGGATTGAGAAATTCATGAGCGAATGCCGGGCGCTGACCAACGTGGTGGGGAATGGAGTGGCCACGCTTGTAGTGAGCCGCTGGCAGGGGGAGTTGGATGTGGAGAATATGCGGCGTGTGATGGAGAAGCCGCCGGAGAACTCTGAAACGAATTCAGCGTGAAAGACGTTACACTGTCGGGAGTCGTTCGCTGCCTGTGAGCGACTCACATTTTCCTTTACCTGGGGGAATCATGCCCGCCGCTGCGATTGATCGAAGAACATTTTTGAAAGTTTCCGCCGTCAGCGGCGGGGGATTTTTGCTCGCGTACCACTTGCCGGGCCTCGCGGACGCTTTTGCCGGACAAGCTGCCACGGGACAGGCGCCAGCGCCGGTATTTGTTCCTACCGCGTTCGTTCGCGTGGCGGCGGATGGGATTGTGACGATCACGGCGAAAAATCCGGAGGTCGGCCAGGGCGTGAAAACGCATTTGCCGATGATTATCGCAGAAGAGTTTGATGTGGACTGGAAAGACGTGCGCATCGAACAGGCCGACCTGGACGAAACGAAGTACGGCGTGCAGCGGGCCGGTGGCAGCACGGCCACGCCAATCAACTGGGATCCGTTGCGGCGCGTGGGAGCAGCTTGCCGGCAGATGTTTGTTGCAGCGGCCGCGCAGACGTGGGCGGTGCCGGAATCGGAGTGCGAGACGTCTTCCGGGCACGTGATTCATGCCGCTTCGAAACGAACGCTTACTTACGGAGCGCTGGCTGCAAAGGCGGCGACACAGGCGGTGCCGGATCTGAAGAGCGTCACGCTGAAGGATCCGAAGAACTACAAAATCATCGGCAAGCCGGCGATGGGGGTGGATGTTCCGTCGATTGTGGCGGGGAAACCGATTTACAGCATTGATTTTCGGGTGCCGGGAATGTTGTGGGCCGCATATGAGAAGTGCCCAGTGTTTGCGGGGAAAATCGTCAGCGCCAATGTGGATGAAATCAAATCGCTGCCGGGCGTGAAGCAGGCGTTCGTGGTGGAGGGGACTTCGGAGCTTTTGGGATTGCATGCGGGCGTGGCGATTCTTGCGGAAAACTGGTGGCAAGCCAACAGCGCGCGCAAGAAATTGCAGATCAAGTGGGACGAGGGAACCACCGCCCAGCAGAGCAGCGAGGGATTCGCTCGGCGGGCGCAGGAACTTTCGAAACAGCCGCCGGCCGTGATGCTGCGCAAGGATGGAGATGCAGAGAAAGAGCTGCAATCGGCGGCGAAGGTCGTGGAGGCCGCGTATGAGTACCCGTTTCTGGCACATGCGCCGATGGAGCCGGAAAACTGCCTGGCGCATTTTCATGATGGGAAGCTGGAGTTCTGGTCGCCGAGCCAGACGCCGGAATCGGGACGGCTGCAGGTGGCCAAGGTTTTGGGAATTCCGCACGACGACATCATTGTGCATTTGAAACGTGCGGGTGGGGGATTTGGGCGGCGGCTGACGAACGATTACATGCTGGAGGCGGCGGCGATTGCGAAGCAGGCGGGCGTTCCGGTCAAACTTTTGTGGACGCGCGAAGATGATTTCCATCACGATCACTACCGTCCCGCGGGATTTCATTTCTTGAAGGGCGGAGTGGACGCTTCGGGAAAAGTGGTGGCGTGGAAAAATCATTTTGTGACGTTTGGGGAAGGCGAGCAGTTCGCGCCTTCGGCCAATATTCCGGGGAATGAGTTTCCGGGAACGTTTTTGCCAACTTTTTATTTTGCGGCGTCGCTGATGCCTCTGGGCGTGCCAACGTATGCGCTGCGAGCGCCACGGAGCAATGCTTTCTCGTGGGTGTTCCAGTCGTTCACCGATGAACTTGCGCATGCGGCGGGAAGAGATCCGGTGGAATTCCGGATGGAGTTGCTAGGTCTCCCGCGCGTCACTACGCCGGACGTTAAGCCGGATCCATTCACGAGCAACATGGATGGCGCGCGAATGCAGGGCGTGGTGCGGCTGGTGGCGGAGAAATCCGGATGGGGCAAGCGAACTCTGCCGAAGGGCACGGGGATGGGTGTGGCGTTTCAGTTTTCGCATCGCGGATATTTTGCGGAGGTCGTGGAACTGAGCGTTGACGGGACAAATGCCGTTCGAATTAATAAAATATGGGTGGCTGGCGATATTGGCAGCCAAATCATCAATCCGAGCAGCGCCGATAATCAGGTGCGTGGCGCGGTGCTGGAAGGATTGAGTTCGGTGATGAGTTATGAAATTACGATTGACCGGGGACGCGCGGCGCAGAGTAACTTTCACGAATATACGCCGATGCGCATGAACCAATTGCCGCGGGAGATTGAGGTGCATTTCCTGCGGACGGATAATCCGCCGACGGGATTGGGAGAGCCGGCGTTGCCGCCGGTGCTTCCGGCGGTGTGCAACGCGATTTTTGCGGCGACGGGAAAGCGTATTCGGTCGCTGCCATTGGCGAAGCACGGGTATAGTTGGGCCTAAAACCAAAGGCGCCCGCCCCGTAGAACCGTCCGGGGCGCAGAAAACGCGCCTCAGAAGGCGGCCGCTACATTGGTGGTGGAATCTCCAGGTTTCGGACCAGCCAGGGAACTAGAATTTTCCGGAAGATGACTGGGTCGGGCCAGATTTTCACCTGACGGCCGAGGTGACCTCCCTGCGGGTTGATCCAGGCTTCTTTTGGTACGTCGCCGCTGCTCAGCAACAGATAGGCATCGGAAACCGGCACTTGCGTATCCAGTGCGCCGGCGATGATGAGCATCGAGGTTGTCGGCTTCCCCAATAAATGTTGATTCACGAGAGAGAGTTTCGGAAGGATCTCGCCCAGGTCTTCGATTTTGTTTGCGCCTTCGAAGATGGACATCAGCGCGGGGCCGAGCCCGAAAAGATATTCCCTGTTGCCCAGGGTTTTTTGCAGGACGAAGTTTTTCTCGAACGTGGCGTCTACCGGCGGCGACTGCGCGACGACTGCTTTCAGGCGGGCATGTTCAACGATGGAAAGTTTGGTGGCCCAGTAGGCGCCGAAGCTCTGGCCATCCACGCCGATGCGCGTTTTATCCACTTCGGGCCGTGATTGCAGGTAATCGATGACTTTGGAATACATGCGGTCGGCGGTTTCGCTGGCCTTGATGGGCGCCTGGCCGGTACCGGGCGAATCCACGCCGATGTAGCCGATGCCCGAATTCAAGACTACGCCAAAATTTTCGGTAAGGTCTTCTTTGCGGCTGTCGAGGCCGCTGATGGCGATGACCATTGGGACGGGACCTTTGGCATTTTTGGGGAGGCGGAGGTAGCCGACGATTTCCGAGCCTTCGAAAGGAATGTGGATCACTTCGAGAGGCGGATCCATCATTTTCGCGTGTGCGAGGAACGCTTCCAGTGCTTTTGCGTAGGCTCGTTTCTTGCCGGGAGAGGCAGGAACCGGCCAGCGACCGAAGGAATAGAGGCGCCAGGCGCGGACAAAATCCTTGTCGGCCTGCGCGGGATTGCTGGACAGGAGGGAGTTCCCTTCCGCCATGTAGCGATCGGCGACTGCGCCGAATGCGGCCGCCCATTCGTCGTTGTCGGTCGTCTTGATGTTGGCGAAGGCTTCGCGGACGTCGGCGGGATCGAGGCCGATGAGCGGGTACATGCCGTTTTCGGCGCGTTTGATGGCTTCGGTTTTGATTTCGTCGAGGGTGCGTTCTTTTTGCGGCTGCTGGGCGCGGGAGTCGGGCGCCAGTACAATGAAGATGAGTCCTGCAAACAAGCATAGAATTTTCTGTCGCAAATGAGTTCTCCTTATATCGACTACTTCGCTTTCGTGAGCGCCGCCTGGTAAAACGACGGGTCGTAATATTTTTCGGGCGAGGGAGGATGACCGCCCCACTGGCCTTCCACTTCCGCACGAAGCTTTAAGACGTTTTCGAAGCCACGGAGGTCGAACTGCGCGTCTTTGGCGAAGCCTTCAGTGTGCGTGATGCTGATTTCGTAGTCTTCGGCGGCGATTTCCGGGGCCAGATGATATTGGGTGGCGAGCAGGTCGATAACTTGCTGCTTGTTCGCCGTGTTCAGAAGCCAGCGCTGCGCTTCGATGCAAGCGGAGAGAAACGCGATAAGGAGTTCGCGGTGATCCTTGGCCCAGGCGCGCTGGGTGAAAAAACCCGCAGCTTGGTACGGGCCGATTAACTGTTGGACTGAGCCGAGACTTACGAAGCCCTCCTTCTCAGCTACCAACGAGACTGGGGGGCCAAGCATGGAGCCAGCAAAGTCCTTGTGCTCGCGCATGGCGATGAGGCGCTGGGGTGTGGCGCCGAAGGGTTTGATCTCGTAGTCTTTGCCGGCGGTCAAGCCGTTTAGCAGCAGGATTTTTTTCATTTGCAAGGCGTATGCGGTGTTCGGCGCATCCACAATGAGCGTTTTGCCGCGAAGGTCCGAAATGGATTTGATATCCGGCTGGGCAATCAGCTCGTTTTGCGAGCCTTCGCCGCCCATGACGATGACTACGTCCTGGTGGGCGAGTTCGACCATGGCGACGGCGTTGTCGACGGCGAGGTAAGCAACGTCGCCCTTTCCGGCAGCGAGGTCGGCGCGCAACTCGTCGGAATTTTTCTTGTTGTCGTTGAGGACTTCGATGCCGTATTTGGCGAAGAGGCCTTGCTTGTCGGCGACAACGAATTGGACCGGGCGCCCCAGCAACGTGAGGACGTGGAGCTGTTGGGGCGGGGTGATTTGTGCTTGCGCTCCGCTACAGATAAGAAGCAGGCACACCGCAATGCTTGATTTAAGCGAAATGGCGAGTTTCATTCAGATTCTCCCGGCGAGCGGAATCAGGGCGCGCCTTCGTTGAGTTTGTCGAGCGACCATTCTGTCACAGGCATCGGGTCGAGGATCGGTTTGCCCAGATTTGGACAGCTCAGAGCGTAAAGGCCGGTGTCCGTGGCGGTCCAGAGGATGTTGCGATCCCATTCGATGAAGATGTTGTCGACGGTGCGGTCGTAGCTGCCGAATTTCTTGAGGTCGCCGCCCTGCGGGGGGACAAAATATGCCACTTCTTCGGGCTTGTAGAGGTCGCCGATATCGTAGCAGCGGAGGCCGGCGATGAAATAGGAATAGGCGATGAACTCCTGGCGGGGCTTTCCCGGTGCTTTCAGGTGCGGCGGATTGTGAGCGCCGAAGCGTCCGCGTTTGAAACAGAAATCGCGGTAGGGGGCTTCCGGGGGAGGAACCGGGCGCGGGAGCTGAGCGACCGGCACGGGATGGGTTTCATCGCGGATATCGATGACCCAGTTGGGCAAATAGATCTGGTTGCAATCGGAGTTGGTGGTTTCCCCATTCGTGATGACGAAGCCACGGTCGAGGATGCCGCAGTAAATGGTATGGAACGCGATGCCCATGCCGGAATATTGCGCGGGGGGTTCGAAGCGACCGATTTCTTTCTGATGCTGGGGGTCGGAAAGATCGAGAATGATGAAGCCGTTGCAGCCGAAAGCGCCATAGCCGCGATTGCCGCCGTCTTCGAGTTTTTTGGGCACATAGACGGGGCCGTGGAGACCGGCGAAGGGAGTCTGGTCCGCGACGACTTTGGGAGGAACGAGCTTCGACCAGATCCACTTGTTGTATTCGGCTTCTTCTCCTTTGCGAGAACCGGGAACCCACCACATGGAAACTTCTTTGGCGCTGGCGGGGTCCGAGGCGTCGACGATCATGTTGCCGTTGACCAATTGGCGGAAATAGGAAGGCTGGTGGATGAAGGTTTCGTCGGGAGCCGTGTCGAGATAGGCGTACTTGCCACCGTCGTAATAGTTGCGATGCGTGCCCTGGCCGGTGGAGCCGGTGCTGAATTCCGAAAGCTTCACGATTTTGGCGGGGTCGGTGGCGTCATAGAAACGCACGCCGCGCAGGCCTTTGAAGTTTTTGCGCTTGTCGTCGAGATGAGGATCGTCGTACTTGCCCATTGGCGCTTCGGGAGTGGAATCGGTGATGGGCGTCCCAGCGCCGGTCATGAGGATCCACTTCTTGAGATTCTCGTTGTAGGCGACCTGGACCTGGTAGCCTTCGAAGCCTCCCTTGTTGAACATGACCGGCTTGCGGACGTCGCTGACGTCGATGACATCTCCCTGCTGAAAGATATAGCGGCGATTGCCCGCAGACATCATCTGCATCTTGCCGTGGCGCGATTGACCAGGGCCGAAGTGGGCGAGGATCTCCATGTTGCGGATGTACATCCGGCGGTCAAGATAGGAGACGCTGTTCGGGCTGGGATGGCCGTGGTGGTCGGCGAGAGCGGAGAGAGGTGAACTGGCCAGTGCCAGCCCGGCTCCGGCCGCGGTGCGGATGAAACTCCGGCGAGAAGGGACGACGAGGCTAACGCCGGAGTCTTGCCTGGCGTCGGATTGCGCATGCGGCGGACGGGCAGCTTTCTTTCGTTTCATTCGTTGCTCCTTGGATTTGGGCCCGGCGGGCACCTGGCCCCGGCGGCAGGCTCCTCGGTGTCTGAGCTAGTTGCCAAGGGCCGGGAAAGTAGATCCCGAAAGCCGACAGGGGCAAAAGGCCAGGTCCACCGTAAAAAGGTAGGACCCCTGTACCACTTTGCGAGGAAGGGTGTCAACGATTAAATTCTATGAATCAGAAATATCGATGCTTAGGCTGTACAGGGAGGGCGACGTTGGGTATATTGGTAGGACCAATTAGGATTCTCTTGAGTCGAATCCTTCCGAACGGCCCACGCATCTGGGCCAGGTAGCGTTGGGGAGGCCAACCATGGCGATCGCCACAATCAACCCGGCAACGGGGCAAGTGATCAAGTCGTTTGACCCACTGAGCAGCGCGGAAATCGAAGCAAAACTCCAGAAAGCCATAGAGACGTTTGCCACCTATCGCAACGTGCCCTTTGCGCAGCGGGCGCAGTGGATGTTGAAGGCCGCGACGATTTTGGAGAACGAGAAAGAAGCGTTTGCCAAGGTGATGACGACGGAGATGGGGAAGACGCTGCGATCCGCGGTGGATGAAGCGGCGAAGTGCGCGTGGGTGTGCCGTTATTATGCGGAGAACGCGGAACGCTTTCTTGCGGATGAGATTGTGGAGACGGGTGCGAAGCAGAGCTATATCCGATACCAGCCGCTGGGGCCGGTTCTGGCGGTGATGCCGTGGAATTTTCCGTTCTGGCAGGTGTTGCGTTTTGCGGCACCGGCGCTGATGGCGGGAAACGTCGGGCTGCTGAAGCACGCTTCGATCGTGCCGCAGAGTGCGCTGCTGATTGAAGATTTGTTTCAGCGGGCGGGTTTTCCGGACGGTGCGTTCCAGACGCTGCTGATTGGATCGCGGGAAGTGGACAAGATTTTGGGCGACCCGCGAGTGATGGCGGCAACGCTTACAGGCAGTGAACAAGCGGGTATTGAGGTGGGTATCGGGGCGGCGAAGCGAATCAAGAAAGTGGTGCTTGAGCTTGGGGGAAGCGATCCATTCATCGTGATGCCGAGCGCGAATCTGGAGACGGCCACCAGCATGGCGGTGAAAGCGCGGATCTTCAATAACGGACAATCGTGCATTGCGGCGAAGCGGTTCATCGTGGCGGAGAGCATTGCAGAGCTGTTTGAAAAACTGTTTGCGCAAAAAATGGCCGCGCTGAAGGTAGGCGACCCTTTTGACGAGAGTACGGAAGTTGGGCCGCTTTCGACGCCGGACGGCGTGGCCGACCTGGATCGAGATGTACGCAAATCGGTGGAAGCAGGGGCGAAGATTCTGACAGGCGGAAAGCCGCTCGACCGGCCGGGCAATTTTTATGCGCCGACGGTGCTAGTGAGCATCCCGAAGGACTCCCCGGCATACAAGGAAGAGATGTTCGGGCCGGTTGCAAGTGTGTTCCGGGCGAAGGACGTTGACGACGCGATTCGCATTGCTAACGACAGCCGGTTTGGGCTGGGAGCCAGCGCCTGGACCAACGACGCCGCCGAGCAACGGAAGTTTATCAATGAATTGGACGCCGGGATGGTGTTCATCAACCGCATGGTGGCTTCGGATCCGCGGGTACCGTTCGGAGGGGTCAAGTGGTCAGGCCACGGGCGGGAGCTGGGAGCCTGGGGAATTCGGGAGTTTACGAATATCAAGACGGTATGGGTGGAACAAGGGTAAGGAAAGGGTTGCACAGGAGGGGCGGGAATGGTAGCTTGGTCCGACAACTCGACCATATCTCGATCTGCCTGGTTCGCCGCCACACCATGCCCCCTTTCGCGCGGGGTTCAGATCAATGCGTCGAATGACTCTGTGCAGCTTCGGAGGTTGAGATGTACAAAATCATTCGGTCCTCTCGCCTATACGAGCAAATCGTCCAGCAGGTTGAGGAATCGATCCACAAGGGCGCTCTGAAGCCTGGGGACCAACTGCCTCCCGAGCGCGAGCTTGCCGAGCAGTTTGGCGTAAGCCGTACGGCGGTGCGTGAAGCGGTGAAGACTTTGCGCGAGAAGGGGCTTGTCGAGGCGTATCCGGGGCGCGGAACTTTCATTACAGACGGAAGTTCGAACACGATCCGGCAGTCGCTGCACCGGATGATGCGTTCGGGAAATGAAGGCTTTGCGTTTCTGGCGGAGGTTCGGGAGATCCTGGAGCCGGAGATCGCGTCGCTGGCGACGACGCGGGCCGACCAGGAGGACCTGGCGGCGATGAAGGAACAAGTGGAAGTGATGGACGCGTCAAAGGCGGATCCCGACGCGTACATCGAGGCGGACCTGGATTTCCATCTGGCGCTGGCGGAGGCGGCCGGGAATCCGATCATTCTTTCACTGATTGATTCGATTGTGGGATTGCTGCGCGAGCAGCGAATTGGAATTTTCCAAGTGAAAGGCGGGCCGGAGCGCGGCCAGTATCACCACAAAAAGATTCTAGAAGCCATCGAGCACCGGGATTCCGTGGGTGCGCGAGACGCGATGAAAGCGCACTTGAAGCAGGTGCGCGAGGATTCGCGGCACGCGCCCAGCGAATAAAGCGAAAAAGAATTAGTAGAAAGAGGGATTCGGGAGGGGTGAGGTCTTGGCTAAATTAGGGTTTGTGGGCCTGGGAGTGATGGGCAGCGAAATGGTGAATCGACTGCTCAGCAAAGGGCACAGCGTCACGGGGTATAACCGGACGCGTTCGAAGGCGGAGTGGCTGATTAAGAAAGGGATGAAGTGGGCCGACTCGCCGCGGGCGGTGGTGGCCGAATCCGATGTGGTTTTTTCGATGGTGACAAATTCGGCCGCGTTGGGTGCTGTGATGAACGGGCCGGAAGGCATGATCGCCGCGGTTACACCTGGGAAACTGTTCGTTGATATCAGCACGGTGAGTCCGGCGTTCAGCCGGGAAATTGCGGCGAAGATTCGGGAAAAGGGTGGCGACATGGTGGACGCACCCGTGTCCGGAAGCGTGATTACGCTGCAGGAGGGAAAACTCTCCGTGATGGTTGGCGGCCGCAAGGAAACGTTTGAAAAAGTGAAACCTTTGCTGCTGGATATCGGGCCGAAAGTAACCTACGTGGGCGAGAATGGCCTGGCGCTGGTGATAAAAATTGGAACGAATTTGAGCCTGGCGGTGCAGATGCTGGCGTTTAGCGAGGGTGTGCTGCTGGCCGAGAAGAGCGGGATTGCGCGCGAAGTGGCGGTGGATGTTCTGACGCACAGCGTTATTGCTTCTCCGATGGTCCAGTATCGCGGGCCGTTCGTGCTGAAGCAGCCTGCCGAGGCTTGGTTCAACGTCAACATGATGCAGAAGGACATGCTGCTGGCGCTGGAGCTGGGGCGGCAACTAGACGTGCCGATGCCGACGACGGCGGTGACGAATGAATTCCTGACCGCGGCGCGTGGCATGGGGCTGGTGGAAAAAGATTTTGCAGTGGTGTTCGATGTGTTGGCACAAATGTCCGGGGTGAAGGCATGAAAACGATTACGGATCCCGCGAAGACAGAAAATGCGGTGGCGGCGGAGCTTGGCATCCGCTTGTACCGGCAGATGGTGCGCATCCGACTGTTCGAGGAGCAGGTGAATGAGCTTTATACGCGCGCGCTGATGCCGGGACTGGCTCACCTTTATATCGGCGAGGAAGCCGTTGCGGTTGGGATTTGCGAGGCGCTAAAGAATACGGATTACGTCACCAGCACGCACCGAGGCCACGGGCATTGCCTTGCAAAGGGTGCGACGCCAGACCGGATGTTTGCGGAGCTTTTGGGCAAGGAAGCGGGCTATTGCCGCGGCAAAGGCGGCTCGATGCACATTGCCGATCCCGCGACGGGAAATCTTGGCGCGAACGCCATCGTGGGAGGCAGTGCAGGAATTGCCACGGGCGCTGCGTTGACCGCGAAGCGGCTGAAGACCGATCAGGTCGCGGCTTGTTTTTTCGGTGAAGGCGCACTCGGCCAGGGAGTGCTGTATGAAGTGATGAATTTGGCGGCGCTCTATAAACTGCCGGTCATTTATGTTTGCGAGAACAATCTTTACACGGAATATACGCATTTTTCGGAGACGACGGCAGGAGACATTCTGGCGCGTGGAACTGCGTTTGGGGTTTATGCGGAAAGCGTGGACGGGCAGGATGTGAGGGCGGTGCATGCGGTGGCGCAGAAGCTGGTGAGCCGAGCACGCAAGGGGGATGGGCCTTCGCTGCTGCTTTGCAACACGTATCGCTACACGGGGCATCACGTCGGCGATATCAACCGCGAATATTATCGCTCGAAGCAGGAAGAGCAGGAATGGAAGACCAAGCGGGATCCTATCAAGAACATGGGGGAATGGCTGGCGAGCCAGAAGCTGGCCGATGCGAGCGTGCTGCAAAAACTTGAGAACGAAGTACGAGAGGAAATGAAAATCGCCGTTGAGTTTGCTATCGCCGCTCCGTATCCGGGTGTTGAGGAGGTCGACCAGGACGTTTATGCCTGAAACAGCGCTTCGGGAATTGACATTTGCGCAAGCGGTCCGCGAAGCGCTTGCGGAAGAGATGCGGCGTGATCCGCGCGTGTGCATTTTTGGGGAAGACGTGGCAGAGGCCGGGACTCCTTTCAAGGTATTGTCCGGGCTGGTGGAAGAGTTTGGGTCGGAGCGCGTTCTGGACACGCCGATTTCCGAGGCGGGTTTTACCGGGATGGGCGTGGGCGCGGCGATGACTGGTTTGCGGCCCGTTGTGGACATCATGTTCGGAGATTTTTTGACGCTGACGATGGATCAGTTGGTGAACCAGGCGGCTAAGGTTCACTACATGTCGGGCGGAACGTGGAAAGTGCCGATGGTGTTGCGGACAACGCTTGGGGCCACGCGGCGTTCGGCGGCGCAGCACTCGCAATCGCTGCACGCGTGGTTGTGCCATGTGCCGGGGCTGAAGGTGGCGATGCCTTCGACGCCTTACGACGCGAAGGGATTGCTGAAGACGGCGATCCGAGACGACAACCCGGTGATCTTTTTTGAAGACAAGATGATGTACAAGCAGAAAGGCGCGGTGCCGGCAGAGGAGTACACGATTCCGTTCGGACTTGCGGACGTGAAGCGCGAAGGAGAAGACATTACGCTGGTGGCCACGAGCAGCATGGTGGAGGTGGCGCTTGGCGCGGCAAACCTTCTCGAAGGGATTGGCATCAGTGCGGAGGTGATCGATCCACGGACCATGTGGCCGCTGGATGAAAAGACACTGGTCGAGTCGGCGAAGAAAACTTCGCGGGCGATTGTGATCGATGAAGGTTACGGACGGTATGGGGTGACCGGGGAGATTGCTTCGGTGATTGCCGAGGGCGCATTTTTCAATCTGGAGGCTCCGGTAAAGCGGATGGGAGCGATGCATGTACCAATTCCCTTTTCGCCGCCGCTGGAAGACGTCACGGTGCCCACTGAGCAAACGGTATTTGAAGCGGCCCGCGCACTTTGCGGAAAAGCCTGAAAAGATTCAGACGGGAGGCGTAGCGTGGCACTGAAGACATACGGCCCGATGGCGGTGGATTGGGAAAACCGCATCGATTTCGACCGCTTGCGCAAGGAGCGGCTGGCGCGGGCGAAAGCACTGCTGGCGAAGTCTGAAATGGGCGCGCTGCTCTGCTTCGACATGAACAACGTGCGGTACATCACCGCGACGCACATCGGCACCTGGGCTCAGGACAAGATCAGCCGGTTCTGCCTGTTGCCGCAGAACGGCGAGCCGATCCTGTGGGATTTCGGTTCCGCGGCGCGGCATCACCAGCAGAATTGCCCGTGGCTCGGCGATCGGTCCCGGCCGGGCATTCCCCTTTTACGCGGAGCGATGTCGCCGGAAATGGGCCGTGCGGAAAATGTGGCGAAGAAAATTAAAAGGGAGCTGGAGGTACACGGGCTGCTGAACGAGCCGCTGGGAATCGACGTTGTGGAACCGCCAATTCTTTTTGCGTTGCAAAGAGAAGGAATCAAGATTGTTGATGGCCAGCAACTGATGTCCGACGCGCGGGTGATAAAGACGCAGGACGAAATTTCACTGTTGAACCATTCCGCGATGATGGTGGATGCGGCGTACGACGAGTTGTATCGCGCGATGAAGCCGGGGATGAGCGAAAACCAGGCCGTGGGGCTGGCGAGCAAGGTGTTGTACGACCTGGGCTCGGAGTATGTGGAGGCGGTGAACGCGATTTCCGGCGAGCGCTGCAACCCGCATCCGCACGTGTTCAGCGATCGCGTGCTGCGTCCGGGCGACCCGGTGTACTACGACATTCTGCATTCGTATATGGGCTATCGCACGTGCTACTACCGGTGCTTTTCGATTGGCTATGCTTCGCACGCGATGATCGACGCTTACAAGCAGTGCCGCGATTATCTGGACGCGGCAATCGAACTGGTGCGGCCGGGGCGCACGACGGCGGAGATCGCGTCGGTATGGCCGAAGGCGCAGGAGTTTGGGTTTCCAGATGAAGAGGCGGCATTCGCGCTGCAATTCGGCCACGGGATCGGACTGGCAATCTGGGAGAAGCCGGTGATCAGCCGAATGGTTTCGCTCGAGCATTCGCACGAAATCAAGCCGGGGATGGTGTTCGCGCTCGAAACGTTCTGGCCTTCGAAAGATGGGTGGAGCGCGGCGCGCATCGAAGAAGAGATCGTGGTGACAGAGACGGGGCATGAAGTGATCACGCGTTTCCCGGCGGAACAATTGTTGGTGGCGGGCGCGCACTACTTCACGGTGAACGGCCCGCTTTCCACTACGCGCGAAAACGAGGCGCCCCCGAGCAAGCACGTGAAAGAGATGGTGGCGGGCGCGAAGAGAGAAGGAGTGGCGGCCTCGGATTGATTAGCTGAATCCCGGCTCCCAGGAAAACTATGGCGATTAGTGTGGTGATGCCTGCGCTGGAAATGGCGCAGGAAAACGGCAAGCTGCTGGCATGGCGCAAGAAGGAAGGCGAGAGCGTCAGCAAGGGCGAGCCTTTGCTGGAAATTGAAACCGACAAAGCGGTGGTAGAAATTGAAGCGCCGGGCGATGGGATTCTGGCGGGAATTACGGCGGATGTGGGAGCGGTGATTCCGGTTGGGGAAACGATTGCGTGGCTGGTGGCTCCCGGCGAGAAACCGCCTGCGAAGGCGGCGACCGCTGCCCCCGCGGCGCGGGCAACGAGCGCGGCGCAGGCTGCCGCAGCGGCGCCGGCACAGGCGAGACCATCGACTGCGGCAGGCGCGGCTGCTCAGATTTCGCCGAAGGCGCGCCGGTTGGCGAAGGAACTTGGCGTGGATTTCGGGCTGATTCAGGGCACGGGCCCCGATGGCACGATTACTTCTGAAGATGTGCAGGCGTTGGCAAATGCCAAGGGCGCCGCTGCACCGGCCACATCGGGGGCTGCAACCGCGGCGCATGAACCGCTGAGCCAATTGGCACGGCTGATGGCGGAGCGGACAACGCAGAGTTGGACGAGCGTGCCGCACTTTTTTCTGGTGCAGAGTGTGGATGCGGGCGCGCTGATGGATGCGCAGAAGAAATTGAGCCAGGGGAGTGCGGCGGGGACGGCTCCTACGATTACGGATTTGTTGATCAAGGTGCTCGCACGCGTGTTGGAGAAACATCCGCGGATGAACTCGAGCTGGGCCGGAGATGGAATCCGTCCTAATTCGGATATCAATATTAGCGTGGCGATGGCGGTGAAAGACGGAGTCGTGGGTGCGGTGATTCCAAATGCGAACAAGCAGCCGATTGCCGCGCTATCGGTTTTGCGGCGCGAGTTAACGGAACGCGCGCGGGCTGGCCGATTGCGGCCCGCGGATATATCCGGCGGGACATTCACGCTGAGCAATCTGGGAATGTACAAGGTGAATGCGTTCAGCGCGATCATTACGCCTCCGCAGTGCGCGATTCTGGCGGTTGGCGCGATTGCGGACGCCGTGGTGCCCGTGGATGGGAAGCCCGGCATCCGGCCGATGATGACCATGACGCTTTCGAGCGACCATCGCGTGGTGGATGGGGCGCGGGCAGCGGAATTTCTTGGCGAACTGACCGGCGCTATTCGCGAACCGGAAAAGTGGTTGTAAGGCAGTTTCTGCAAGTATCTCTCTGAGAGAGGTGTAGATTGCCATCAACGACGTGTCCGCGGCCCCGACGATGACGACGCCCACCGGAACGAAGAAACCTCTCTACGCCAATCCAACTGCTCAAGTTCTTTTCGCCGTCACTGCGGCCCTCGTGCTCGGATATTTGCGTCCGGCAACGGCGATGGCGATGAAGCCGCTCGGCGACGGGTTCATCCGGCTGATCACCATGATAATCACGCTGATTATCTTCTGCACCGTGGTGACTGGCATCGCCGGCATGGAAGACATGAAGAAAGTTGGCAGGGTGGGCGGGAAGGCTCTGATTTATTTTGAAGTGGTGTCCACCCTGGCGCTGATCATTGGATTATGCGTGGGAAATTTTGTGAGGCCCGGGGATGGGTTCAACGTAAATCCGGCCACGCTCGACGCGAAGGCGGTGGCGGACTATGCCGGGCAGGCGAAGGCGCAGAACGTTTCTGATTTTGTCCTGCACATCATTCCAAGCTCGGTGGTGGACGCGTTTGCGAAGGGCGACATTCTTCAGGTGTTGCTGATCTCCATTTTGTTTGGATTTGCGGTGTCTGCCATTGGGCCGCGCTGCAAGCCGCTAATGGAACTGTTCGAGGCGCTGACGCATGCAGTCTTTGGCGTGGTGAATATTGTGATGAAGCTGGCACCGGTGGGCGCTTTCGGGGCCATGGCGTTCACGGTGGGGAAATTTGGATTATCTTCGCTTGGGCCACTGTTGAAACTGATTGTCACGTTCTACCTGACTTCCCTGCTGTTTGTCGTGCTGGTGCTAGGGCTCATCTGCAGTGCTTGCGGATTCAGCATCCTGAAATTTCTGCGCTATATAAAGGAAGAGATTGTGTTGGTGCTGGCGATCAGTTCGTCGGAGCCGGCGATGCCAACGCTGATGGCCAAGCTGGAAAAATTGGGATGCTCGAAGGCTCTGGTTGGGCTGATCGTGCCTACGGGCTATACGTTCAACACCGACGGCACGAGCATGTATATGACGCTGGCGGCGCTGTTTGTGGCGCAGGCGACGGGGACGCATCTGACGCTGATGCAGCAGTTGACGATTTTGGCGGTGGCTATTTTGACGTCGAAGGGCGCTAGCGGCGTGCAAGGCGCATCGTTCATTGCGCTGGTGGGAACGCTGATGGTGATTCCGACGATTCCGGTTGCGGGGATGGCGCTGATATTGGGAATCGACCGGTTTATGAGTATGTGCCGGGCGACGGTGAACATGATTGGGAACGGCGTCGCAACGGTGGTGGTGGCGCGTTGGGAGAAGGAAGTGGATGGAGCGACGCTGCAGAAGAACCTTGCAGCGCAGTAAGTTTGCAAACTACCGATATGCCGGAACGCTTTGACATTGTAGTTGCGGGAGCGGGGCACAACAGCCTGATTACGGCAGCGTATCTGGCTAAGGCTGGGTATCGTTGCCTGGTGCTGGAGGGGCGGCCGATTGTTGGCGGCGGGGTGAAATCAGCTCATCTGACGCTCGAAGGATTTGTACACGATGTTTGCTCTTCGGCGCACAACGGGATTCATGGAAATCCCTTGTTGCGCAACGATGAGTTGAAATTGGGCGATTATGGCCTGGAGTACATTCACCCCGACCCTGTGTTCCACATGCCGTTTCCTGACGGCAGCTATCTGACGCAATGGCGTGACCTGGATCGCACTTGCGCGGAGTTTGCGAAGTTTTCGAAAAAGGATGGCGAGGCTTATCGGCGGATGATCACGGAGTATGAAACGGTGAAGCCGTTGCTGAATGCTGTGACCTTTTCGCCGGTCGGTTTTGGGAAATCGCTGAACGAACTGCTTGCGGCACATCCCCAGGGAAAAATCTGGCAGCGGCGGCTGGCCATGTCCGCGTGGGAAATTCTGAAAGAGACGTTTGAGGACGACCATTGCCGGGCGTTCATGATGGGGTGCCCGTACTCGCTGCAACCCGTGCTGGATCCTGCGTCGGCCCGGGCCGCGTATATTCCGCTGCACCAACAGCGGGAGAGCCGGCCGCTGCCGAAGGGTGGGTCCGGCGCGCTGACGACGGCGCTGGCACGTTTTATCGAGGCGCATCAGGGTACGATTCTCACGAATAAGTGGATCAAGGCGCTCATTGTCGAGAATGGAAAATGTGTTGGTGTGGAGTGCGGCGACGGCACTTCTTATCGCGCCGAAAAAGCCGTGGTCTCGACGATTCATATCAAGCAACTGGTGGATATGGCTCCCAATGAATTGTGGGGCGAGGATTTTCTAGAAGGCGTGGAGACGTGGGAGGCGGGGCTGACGCTTTTCGCGACAAATTATGCAACGACGGAGCCGCCAAAGTATGCGACTGCCAATGGTGTGCTTTCTCCCGTGCACTCCGGGTTCATGATTAGCTCCGAGCGTGCCATGCGGATGAGCTATGACTACAAGGCCGGTGTCGTGAACATTGAGAATCCTTCGCTGCATGTGATCTGCTGCAGCCTCGCGGACCCTTCGCGCACGCCGGCGAGGATGCATACCGTTAAAATTGTCGCTTACCAGCCTTACCAGCTCAGGGAAGGGCCGGAGCATTGGGATGCGATCAAGCAGCAAGTTTCCGATGCGAATTTGAAATTCTTGCGGAATTTTTCACCGAATCTTACGGAAGACAAGATTTTGGCGCGCACGATCGAAAGCCCGCTGGATCTGGAGCGGATGAACCCGCACAACTGGCGTGGAAGTTGCCACGCGGGAGGCTCGGGGCCGGCGCAATCGGGGGCGATGCGACCGATGCCGGGGTATGCGCAGCACCGCATGCCTATTCCGGGTTTGTATCAGACCGGGGCGACTACGCACCCGGGAGGATCGGTGACTGGCGGACCGGGACGGAATGCGGCGGTGGTGATGTTGAAAGATTTTGGGACGAGTATTGAGGAAGTGGTGAAGGGAAAAGCATAGCGGGAACGGAGAGAAGAAAGATTCGTGCGCTTAATGCGGGAGCGTACGATGCTCACTGTTAGTTTTGGTGGCTTGCAGCAGGCACAAAAGCGAGAGCTTCGCTCTCGCACTCAAAAAAATATTACCCGACCCAGGTTTGCTGGCCGAAGGCGATTTGCCAGTGGCCGTTGTGCTTTTCGAATAGGCGGCTTACGTGGAGAACTTTGCCGTGCAAGGGCTTGTGCTCGGAGCGCATGACAGCGGCGTCTCCCAGGACCCAGACTTTCATTGAGGCAACTTCCGCAGGAATCAGGGTGGTGTTGGTGCGGCGCAATTCGGTGATCATGGCCACGCGATCGGCTTTATTCAGCGGAGCGCCGCCGTCGGGAGTGACGAAAATAAAATCGTCCGTGAAATTTGGAGTCCAGGCTTCGACGTCGTTGGTCAGCACGGTCCGCTCGACCGCCTGCCACATGGAGACCACTTCCTGCTCCGCGGCGGTCTCCGGCTTGTAGGGGACCATTTTGCAGGGATTTTCGCAGGCGACGGGAGCGCCGTTACTTGGAGCACCGAAGCCGCTCCGCTTTTCGGGATTCTTCTCCGCTTTGGTGGTTTCCTGATAGACGAGCAATTGCCAGGCTTGCGGACGCTTTACCCAGACGCGCACGAAACGCACGGCCGCGTTTTGCGAGGGGATGCGATGGTTGCCGTGGATCAGAACCATCTGGCCGACGTCGATTATTTTTACGTCGGCATCGCTGTCGGCCGCGAGGGAAGCCAGCGCTGGAAGAATCTCCGCCTTGGCGCGTGTCTTGCCGGATCGGTCGGTCCAGGTAAAATCGGTGTCGAGCAACTTCCCAACAGTTGATTGATCAGCTTTGTTGATAGCGTTAGTCAGGGAATGGTCGGCGGCGATAGCGTCTCCCTCGGGCGAGGCCGCGGCGAAGGGGGTGAAGGCGAGAGCAAGCCCCGTCATTAGCAGAGCAATGAGAGTAGGGATGGGGCGCACTGGGCGCATGAGGGCCTCCAAGGGTCGGGATGAGAGTGGTCTAACCGCCAAACCGGGCGGCTGACATATGGACGAGTATCATAATTTTAAATGGCTTACAACGAAGAAACGCTTGACGAGCCCTAATGTATGGTGGCACAGTAACCAGACCAATCTGTGATTTGGTGGGTTTCTCATTCAACCCCTTTAGCCTGTCCGAGCACCGCGAAGGTGGAGGCTTGAGACAGACCTTAGTTAATTGCCGGAGAAACGCGGCCTGATGCCGGATCCATTCGACATCGTCGTTGCAGGAGCTGGACACAACAGTCTGATCGCGGCCGCATATCTGGCCAAGGCGGGGTACCGCTGCCTTGTGCTGGAGAGCCGCGCCCTTGTCGGCGGCGGAGTAAAAACCACGCAACTTACCTTGCGCGGATTCAAGCACGACGTGTGCTCTTCGGCGCATGTTTTGATTCAGGACAGCCCTATCCTCCGCGATGATGAATTGGGCCTTGGTCAGTACGGACTGGAATATCTCTATCCGGATCCTGTTGTTCATCTTCCCTTCCCCGACGGCAGCTACATCACGCAGTGGCGCGACATGGATCGCACTTGTGAAGAGTTCGCCAAGTTTTCGAAGAAGGATGCCGCGGCTTACCGCCGGATGATGACCGAATATGAAGAGATGAAGCCGCTCTTCGCTGCTACTTCCTACACTCCCGTTGGGTTCGGAAAATCTTTGAACGAGCGGCTTACGGAGCATCCGAAGGGAAAGATCTGGCAGCGGCGGCTGGCGATGTCGGCATGGGAAATCATTCGCGACAATTTTGAGGACGAGCACTGCCGAGCGTTTATGGTGTGGATGGCTTACCAGACCGTGGAGCCTCCCGAAGCGGCGGCAACCGGGCGGCTGGCGTACTCGATTTGCGCGGGGCGGCAGCGGTGGAGCTGGACGACGCCGAAGGGCGGCTCTGGAACCTTGACGCAGGCGCTGGCGCGGTTCATCGAAGCGCACGGCGGCACAATCCTGACAAATAAGACGATCGCGCGGCTCATCCTTGAAAATGGGAAGTGCACGGGCGTGGAGTGCAGCGACGGAAGTTCGTACAAAGCCGAAAAGGCGGTGCTTTCCACAATCCACATCAAGCATCTGGTGGACATGGCTCCGAAGGAAGCGTTTGGCGAGGATTTTTTTTCGGGGGTCGAGACCTGGAAGGCGGGCATCACGCTGTTTGCGACTCACTACGCTACCACGGAGCCGCCTAAGTTCCCCGTGGCCGGCGGCACGATTTCGTCCGTGGCCTCGGGTATGATGGCAACTCCTGAGCGAGGATTGCGCGTTTCGTATGACTTTGCGCTCCGCAACGTCAACGTGGAGGATCCGCCGCTGCTCATTGTGTGCAGCACGTTGGCCGACCCTACGCGCGCGCCGGCCGGAATGCACACAATTAAGATCATCGGCAACCAGCCTTACGAATTGAAAGAAGGGCCGGAGCACTGGGACAAAATAAAGAATGAGGTTTCCGACGCGAATTTGAAGTATCTGAGAAAGTTCGCGCCCAATTTAACCGACGATAAGATTCTGGCGCGAATCGTGGAAAGTCCACTCGACCTGGAGCGCATGAACGCCCACAATTGGCATGGCACCTGCCACGGCGGGGCGCAGAATGCGGCGCAATCCGGTGGCTTACGGCCTGTTCCGGGATGGGCGCAGCACCGCATGCCGATCGCGGGGTTGTACCAGACGGGCGCGACCACTTACCCGGGAGGATCGGTTTCCGGCGGGCCGGGGAGAAATGCGGCGGCGGTGATGTTGAAGGATTTTGGCTCGAGTCTTGAGGCAGTGGTTAAGTCGAAGGCGTAGAGGCAGAAATAAGATGAGCGGAACGGGCGGGGCCCCGACCGGGTCGGGGCCCCTACGGGGAGAGGGAATGGCGAAGTTCACGCGGCGTCGGTTTGTGAAGGGTGCGGCCATCGCACCGCTCGCAGTGAAGCATATGGCGCTTCAGCAGGTGACCAGTGCATCGGACCGATTCGACATCGTGGTTGCGGGCGCAGGGCACAACAGCCTGATTACGGCCGCGTACCTAGCAAAGGCGGGCTATCGCTGTTTGGTGCTGGAGGGCCGGCCCAAAATCGGCGGTGGAGTGAAGACCGCTGAGCTAACTCTTAAAGGCTTCCATGACGATTGCTGTTCGACCGCGCACGTTTTTATTCAAGACAATCCGCTGATCAAAAATGATGAAATGAAACTTCGCGATTACGGATTGGAATATATCGATCCGGACCCGATCTTCCATGTGCCATTTCCAGATGGTTCTTACCTGACGCAGTGGCGTGACCTGGATCGCACGTGCGGGGAGTTCGCGAAATTCTCGAAAAAAGATGCGGCGGCCTATCGAAAGATGGTGGTGGATCTGGACGCGGTTCGCCCGCTGCTGGTGGCCGGGTCATTTACGCCCATTGGTTTCGGAAAACCGCTGAACGACCAACTGGCGCAGGTCCCGCACGGGAAATTGTGGCAGCGGCGGCTGGCGATGTCGGCGTGGGACGTGATTCACGACACATTCGAGGACGATCACTGCCGGACATTTATGTTGTTTATGTCGCATCTGGCGGCGGAGCCGCCGGATGCGCCGGTTACGGGGCGCCTGGCTTACGGAGCGCCGAGGCAGCAGCATAGTGGGCGACCGTTGCCCAAGGGTGGTTCCGGCGCGCTGACGGAAGCGCTGGGACGCTTCATCGAAGCGAACGGCGGGACGATTCTGGTGAACAAGTGGGTGAAGGGCCTGATCGTGGAGAACGGAAAATGCGTGGGCGTGGAATGCAGCGACGGCAGCGCGTATCGCGCGTCGAAGGCGGTGGTTTCGACCATTCACATCAAGCATCTGGTGGATATGGCGCCCAAGGAATTGTGGGGCGAGGATTTTCTTTACGGCGTGGAAACGTGGCAGGCGGAAAATGCCATGTTCGTGACTCATTACGCCTCCAGCGAGCCTCCGATTTACAAAGTGGATGGCGGGACACTCTCGCCAGTGGAATCGGGAGTGCTGGCGTCGCCCTACCGGGCTCTGCGGTTTGGGTATGACGACACGCGCGGCGTGGTCAATCTGGATGAGCCTCCACTGCAGGTGATTTGCTGCAGCATTGCGGACCCGACACGCGCGCCCGCGGGAATGCACACGCTGAAGATTCTTGGCTGGCAGCCTTATCAACTCAAAGAGGGGCCCGAGCACTGGGACAAGATCAAAAATGACGTGTCTGACGCAAACCTGAAATATTTGCGGCGGTTCGCGCCGAATTTGACGGATGACAAAATCCTGGCGCGATTTGTGGAGAGCCCGCTCGATCTGGAGCGGATGAATCCGCACTTCTGGCACGGCAGCGCGCACGCTGGTGCGCAAAGTGCGGCGCAGACAGGGCCATTGCGGCCAATGGCAGGCTGGGCGCAACACCGCATGCCGATTCCCGGGCTCTATCAGACGGGTGCGACGACGCATCCGGGCGGGTCGGTCACGGGCGGACCCGGACGTAATGCGGCGACGGTGATGCTGAAAGATTTTGGGACTTCGATTGAAGAAGTGGTTGGCAAGAAGGCCTGACCACCGGAATAGTTAGGAATTTTATTTTCAATGCGAGGAGAAGTCATGATGCGGAGCGCGGGGAGCAGGACCTCGAGGGTCGTGGTACAAGCTCTGGCTATCCTTCTTTGTCTGGGCGGACTGGCGAGCGGGCAGAAAACGGCGAAGAAAATGGTGCCAGACAATCCGAGCCCGCACCCGTCGCCAGAGCAGCCGATTCCCTACAGCCACAAACAGCATCTTGCTTTCAGCCTGCCGTGCGCGAAATGCCACACGAATCCTGAGCCCGGCAGACTGATGACTTTCCCGGAGACAGCCACCTGCATGCAGTGCCACGCTACGATCGCGAAGGATAAACCTGCGATTCAGAAGCTGGCGATGTATGCCAGTTCGAATGAGTCGATACCATGGGTGCGCGTCTATAAAGTTTTGCCGGGGATTGCGTGGACCCATCGAGCTCACCTGGCCGCGGGAGTAAAATGTGAAACGTGCCATGGAGCGGTGACGGAGATGGCCACCATGTCTGAAGTGACGAGCGTGACGACCATGTATAGCTGCCTGAACTGTCACGAGATGAATCACGCCAAAGCTTCCTGCGACACCTGCCACAAGCATTGATTCGCCGCGCGGTTTTTTCGAAGGGGACCTGGTATGGCAACCAGCACAGAACTCGAAATTAACGGGAAGCGCTACTCGGTCAATTACCCGCCGGATACCCCGCTGCTCTACGTTTTGCGCGATGAACTCGGCCTGACCGGCACGAAATACGGCTGCGGCGAGGGCATGTGCGGCGCGTGCACGGTTTTGATGGCGGGGACGGCGCGGCGGTCTTGCCAGATTCCTGTGAGCGCCGCTGTTTCGAAACCGATTACTACCATTGAGGGCCTGGAGAAGAATGGGGCTTTGCATCCGGTGCAACAAGCTTTTCTTGATGCCGGCGCGTTTCAATGCGCGTACTGCACATCCGGCATGATCATTAGCAGTGTTTCGCTGCTGCAAGCGAATCCACATCCCAGCACGGAGCAAATTGTTCAGTCGCTGCAAGGAAACATCTGCCGTTGCGGCACGCATCCGCGCATTATCGAGGCGGTGCAGCGCGCGGCGGAAACGACGCAGGGGCGCTCGAAATGAGCAAGGGCAAAGAAACATTCCTGCTGGAACCGGAACGCTATGAATTCCGGGCGATGCCGATGCACCAGTTCGCGCTGGTGCGGCGCGATTTCTTCAAGATTTTCGGCGCGGGATTGGCCGTGTTTGCCGTGGCCAAGAATGTTTCCGCTATGCAGGAAACAGCGCCCGGGCCGCATGGCTATCATAACGAAGAACTGCCGAAGGGAATCGGGGCTTGGCTGCATATCGCAGAGGATGGATCGGTAACTGGCTTTGCCGGGAAGGCGGAGATTGGGCAGAACGTACGAACAACGCTGGCGCAAACGATTGCGGATGAACTTGGCGTGGAGTTCGCGAGCGTACGGATGGTGCTGGCGGACACGGCGCTGACTCCGTTTGACGCGGGGACGTTTGGAAGCCGGACTACTGCGACGATTACGCCACAATTGCGGAAGATAGCGGCGGCGGCGCGCGATCTGCTGGTTGCGAAGGCGGCGAAACAGTGGAATGTGCCGGCAGATAAACTCGTGGCGGGCGATGGCAAAGTGTCGGATCCGGCATCGGGAAAATCTGTTCGATATGCAGAGCTTGCGCGGGAAGACATCGGGGCGCAAGAGCCGCCGGCGGAAGACCCGGTTAAACCGGCTTCGCAGTGGACTGTCGCCGGAAAGCCTATTCCCAAGGTGGATGCGCGAGAATTCGTAACCGGCGGGCATCGCTACAGCACGGACCTGCGGCCGGAAGGAATGTTGTACGGCAAGATTCTGCGGCCGCCGTCGTTTGGCGCTACCTTGATTTCCTACGATGATTCGGCGGCGAAAGCGTGGAAGGATGTCGTGCTGGTACGCGACGGGGATTTTGTGGGCGCGGCTGCTCCTACCATTGCTGCCGCGGAAGCCGTGCTTGCTTCGCTTCGAGTGCAGTGGAAAGAAGTGCCGCAGATTTCGGACCAGGAGATCTTTTCCTATATGAAGAAGAACGCGCAGCCTTCGCATGAGGCGCGTTTTCGACAAGCGAAGGGTTCCGTTGAGGAAGGCCTGGCAGCCGCCGCGCACAAATTGGACGCGAGCTATACGGTGGCGTACATCGCGCACGCTCCTCTGGAACCGCGCGCGGCCGTGGCGCAGTGGACCGACGGCAAGCTCACGGTTTGGATGGGGACGCAGCGGCCGTTTGCTGTTCGTGACGATCTTGCGGACATTTTCCATGTTCCCGAGAAGAACGTGCGCGTGATTGTGCCGGACACGGGTTCCGCTTATGGCGGGAAGCACACCAGCGATGCGGGACTGGAAGCGGCCCGCCTGGCACGCGCGACTGCCGGGCGCCCCGTGAAGCTTGTGTGGACACGCGAAGAAGAATTCACCTGGGCGTATTTTCGGCCGGCGGGCGTCATCGATGTAAAGGGCGGGATCGCGGCGGACGGGAAGCTGACGGCCTGGGAATTTCACAACTATCACTCGGGAATGTCTGGGATCGACACACCGTATGTGGTGGCGAGCCAGGTTACTGAGTACCACCAGGTTCCGCTGGTGCTGCGCAGCGGCTCTTATCGAGGGTTGGCGGCAACCGCGAATCATTTCGCGCGAGAGATGCATATGGATTCGCTGGCGCATGCGGCTTCCATGGATCCGCTCGAATTCCGATTGAAGAACCTTGCGGATCCGCGGATGCGCGCGGTTCTGGAGGCGGGAGCAAAAGCGTTTGGGTGGCCGCGGCCGAAAAGCGCGGAGGGGCAGGGATTCGGTGTGGCTGCGGGATATGAAAAGGGCAGCTATGTCGCCACCTTTGCGGAAATTTCAGTGGACCGGAAGAAAAATTCTGTGACCGTGAAAAAACTTGTGGAAGTTTTCGAGTGCGGCGCAATCGTGAATCCCGACGGGCTGCGCAACCAGGTGGTCGGGGCGATGATTCAGGGCCTCGGCGGCGCCCTTTTTGAGTCCATTCAATTTGAGAATGGGCGCATTACGAACGCTCATTTTTCCAGTTATCGCGTGCCGCGTTTTCGCGACGTGCCGGAAATTGAAGCGATCCTGCTGGACCGCAAGGACATTCCCTCTGCAGGAGCAGGGGAAACGCCAATCATGGCCATCGCGCCGGCGATCGGCAATGCTTTCTATGACGCCACGAAGGTTCGCCTGACGAAGTTGCCGCTGCACCCCGAACTGCATTTGCTCGGCTAAATCCCAAGCGCTGTTAAGGTCACTAAGCGGCCCAGCTGTGCCGGAATTGGATCTATTCAGGATCGAAATTCAAGGAAGGAAGTTGGTGGACGTGGCCGGGATCGAACCGGCGACCCCCTGCTTGCAAAGCACGAAACACTGCTCCAACAATTCCACTGGAAACTTTAACTACTAACCTTTCCAACAAATCGGGGAACCTGCTTTCGCTCAAAAGCTAACCCCAATGCCCTGAAAACGTTCGATTCGTGCACACTTCGTGCACAGTCGGGTCCCAACGGAGATCCGGTCCACTTCAAAAAATAGCCGACAATTCGTCCCCGTGCCAGCCAACAATAGCTTCCGATTAGCCGGCACTGGGGAGTGGACGCGATATTCGTAAACACAAGCGCGTTTCTCGATACTAATCCGACCGACGAACTGATTACTTCTGGCTTGCTCGTGATCCGGGAGCAATTGGAATTTGTGCGCTTGTCAATGCCGATATGCCGAATTCCCGTTTCCAGATCGCCCCGGCACATCGGCCTCGTACGCAACCACACAATCGCAAGTGTTACTCCCGCGAATCGACACGCACTGCGACAATGCTTATGGGCTTTTATAAGGCTGGCGGGAGGGCACCAATCTGCCGAAACAGGCTCATCCAGTCCTCCATATGACGCGTCACGGAGATTCGTCCTTCTTGAAAGATGTGGAATTCAAGTGCTCGCACCTGTTTGCCTTGCTTCAGCAGATGCCGCGCGGTGGCGCCCCCAACTTTTCCAGTAATGCCCAGGACTAAATGCATGCTCGTTTTCTCCTTGTTCTTCTTGCAGCGTTACGGACCGTATTTTTGCAGCCCCGTTTTTGCGTCGCGGCGCATCTCTTGAGTTCAAAGGTGAACTCAAGAGACGCTCCATCCTAAGCATGGTTAGCGACGAGAAATGTCTGGTTCTTTTCCATGGACTTGGTCAACTTCTCAAAGTCGGCCTCAGTGAGTTGAGCAGGCAAGAAGTCTGTCCTGCCATCCGGATGCACCGCATCCTTCAACATTCGCTCGTGGTGATACGTTGACACACTCAGCACCCTGCACGGACGCTCACTCTTATTGAAGAACGTGTGAGGCGCATTGGGTTGCACCACCAGACTCTCCCCGGCTTCATACACGTCCCACTCAACGGCGCCCTGACTGTTCCAGTGTCCAATTGACAGCTTGCCTTCCAGAACATAAAAAAACTCTGCATAGGGGTGCTTATGGAGGGGAATCCCCATGCCCGGCACGACCGTGGTCTCAAAAATGGAGAACGTGTAGCCCGTGTTTTCTCCCAGTGCCCTCCACAGCAACTGCATAGGCCCGATATCCAGCGCCGGGCCGTCTGTTTTGTTGTTCTTAATAACGTTGTGATGAATGACTTCTTCAAGCGGTGTGGGGAAGTTCGACATAAAAACAATCCTTTCGTGAACGAAGTTGGTGGTCTGATGAAGCCTGCCACTCTTGACTTGAGAGAAGCGCCGGCTTTAACACATTTTCCATTTCTATCTCTCTCCTAGCTAATCGTTGGATCCAGGCCGCCATCGATCCGCAGATTGCTTCCGTTGATGTAATCCGCAAGGGGGCTTGCAACAAAGGCCACCAGATTGGCAACTTCTTCGACGCGGCCCATGCGTCCCACTGGATTGGGAGCCCATGCGCCGACGGCCTTCTGTTCAAGTTGCGCAGGTTCGGATGGCCACCCATGAGCCTCCACCATCATCTGCAGCAAGTGTTCGATGCTGGCACTCTTGGTCAGACCAGGGCTGATCGCGTTTACAGTTACTCCTCGCGTTCCAAGATCCCGGGATAGTGCCACAGTAAGATTGTGCATCGCTGCCTTGGTTGCGCCGTACGCAGCCATGTTCACATTGGGCATCAATCCAATCGTGCTTGCTATGTTGATGATCCTGCCCCACTGCCTTTCTGCCATCAGTGGAGCCAATCGGCGGCTCACCCGCACCATAGAGGTAACGTTGTTGTTGTACATCGAATTCCATTCCGCGGGCTCGGTGTCCACCCACGGCTTTCCGGAAAAACGACCGGCGTTGTTGACGAGGATGTCTACTCCTTCGAAAGCCTCCAGCGCCTGCGATACAACGTTATCCGCTTCAGCATCGGTGTTCAGGTCGCCAAGGGCGAATGCCGCATCCGCGCCTTCGGCTCGAAGTGCATTCAGCAGAGGATATGCTTGCCCGGCATTGCGGCCGTGGACGATGACTCGAGCGCCCTCGGCCGCCAACCGCCTGATGATCGCTTCGCCTATGCCTGTGGTACTTCCAGTAACGAGTGCTCTTTTTCCTTTGAGTGCTAAATCCATATCGTTTTCCTTTTTTGTTTAGTGCGAACTAGATCAGGCCGCCATTTGCCCGGACATTTTGTCCGGTCACCCAGCCGGCATCCTCTGACAGCAACCAGGACACAACCCGCGCGATATCTGCAGGCGTTCCCAGCCTGGAGAGGGCCGCCATTTTGGCCATCCTCTGCCGATCTTCTTCGGTTTTTCCCTGGTTGAAGAGCTCCGTGTCGGTAGGCCCCGGAGAGACGACGTTGACGCGGATGCCGCGAGCCCCCATCTCCTTTGCGAAGATGTGGCTCATCTGCTCGACTGCGCCCTTGGTAGCAACGTAGGTTGCATACTTCGGCAGCATCAAAGCAGTCGTAGAGGAGGAAAAATTCACGATGGAACCGCCCTCCCGCAGTCGCCTTGCAGCAAGCTTGCAAGTGAGGAAGGACCCTCTGACGTTGACAGCAAAGAGGAAGTCGAATTCTTCCTCGGTCACATCTGCCAGCGGTTTATAGAGAATCGTGCCCGCGTTGTTGACCAGATAATCGACTGGACCAAGTTCAGCCTCGGCGACCGTAAAGAGCCGTTCCGCTCCTGCTGCGGTGCCGACATCCGCTTGTACCGCCAGAGCCTTTCCACCATCTCGGAGGATTGCGGCGACAACGTCCTCAGCCGCTGCTTTGCCAGTGTTGTAGTTGACTACGACTTTCGCCGATTCGCTGCCGAGTTGAGATGCAATGGCCGCTCCAATGCCTCGGCCCGCCCCGGTGACAATTGCCACTTTTCCTGCATGTGTGTTACGCATTGTGCTCTCCTGGCGAATAAGACGCTCAGGACAACCAATGCGACTCATGCATAGTTATAATGATCATGTATGCAGGAACCGAATCTTAGCGGCCTCGATTTAAACCTTCTCACACCGCTGCAGGCGCTGCTTGAAGAACGCAGCGTGACCAGGGCGGCGGGGCGAGTCCATCTGAGCCAGCCGGCTATGAGTCGGGCTTTCGCACGGCTGCGAGACACGTTCTCCGATGATCTCCTCGTCCGGTCTGGCAAGAGGTATAGCCTGACGCCTCGAGGGAGTGCCCTACTTGAAGAATTGAATCTGTTGCTGCCAAAAGTGGAAGGCTTGTGGCGAAAGAAGCCCTTCAGCCCCGCTTCAGCAACTGGACGTCTGAAGTTAGCCATGACGGACCAAATGACGGCCCTTCTCTTACCTGACCTGATCACAACAATGTGTCGAGAGACGCCGAACGTCGATTTGCAGATCGTCCAGTGGCACGAAACCTCATTTCGAGACCTGCTAGCAGGGCAACTGGACGTAGTGGTTAGCCCGCTTACTGCGCCCTTTCCACTTCTGGTCGAGAGAATTATGCCGGAGAGATTCGTCTGCCTCGTTTCACGCAATCACCCCATCAGAAAAAAATCGTTCACACTCGCCCAATATCTTGCCGAGAAGCACATCATTCTGGAGGTAGAGCCCGGACAGCAGACGTTGGTGGATCGCCCCTTGTCCCAGCTTGGAAAACGCCGCAAGGCGGCCTTGCGTCTACCTTTCTACACCCTGGCTCTAGGTGCGATCGAAAATACATCGCTTGTTCTTACGATTCCAGAACGCTTAGCTATCAGAAGAATGGACCCGCTGAAGACACGACTGGTGCAGGCTCCCGAAGAGATTCCCCCGTATCATCAAACCATGAGCTGGCCGGACCGCCTCAATGCAGATCCGCTTCACTCCTGGTTTCGCGATTGCCTCCGCGCCGCCTGCAGGCGAATGAGTTGATGCCTAGCGTTCATCTCTGCCGCGATTACGGTTGACACGAAAAGGATGCTCCAGCAAGCGGATAGTCAACGAGGTTCTCAGGACCTCTCCCTATAAACCGCCATATCGTCGCTTGATTCCTGGTTTGTCGGCAACCCGGAACCAATCCAGATCGGGACATGCGCATAGGTAACGAGAAGTCGGCTTGTAAGAAGTGATCTGTTCCTCCCGTGTTGCGTGCCAACAGGAATTCATTCCGGGCCAGAAGTCGAATTCTAGATAGTTACAATGATCACCGCATTTGGTGCGGAGGCGCCGGTTTTCCAAACCGCCGCCGAGTAGAGCAATTTTCACCGATGAAATCTCACTAGGGGCGTGCCCAGGAACCAGTTCACGCCGCCACCGGTCGTACTATCGCCACACGAAACGGAATTGATGGAATTTTGAGTACGTCGCGGGCCCCCGCAACCAATTTGAGATTTACAGGCCGGGCACAGGCGCCCGGCCTTTTTGTTTACGAGATGAGTCTGGAGGAGTCGGGCTGTCTTCTTTTTAGCGAATCCCGCAAATGACGCGGGATTCGAGGGCCGAAGGTCGTCAGTTCCCTTCGCTTGGCTCAGGGCAGGCAAATCTGACCCCCGCAACCATCTCAAGATTCCTTAGGGCGGTCACCGGCGACCGCCCTTCGCTTTTTCCGATCAAATTCCACTCCCCTTCGGCCGTGTCGAATTGCGCATCCCCGGGAACCGTTGGCTTCATGAGGATACCGCCGTCAATGTGCCAAAGGGAGGCAAACTGAGGGGCGCTATCTGCCTGATTTCTCGATTCCCTTCCCGGGACAAATTATCCGTATCAAAAGAGGTGATTTGGTAGGCGAAGATCAAGCCTTTTAAGTCGAAGATAGTCGATTTGCTCCCCCCTTCCATTCTTCTTCATTAGTAAGACCCGATCGAAGGTTTTGACACCGATAAGGCATCTGAAATCAATTTGCACTAATTCCCAACGCACGCTTCGATGCGCGTGGATTTACCAACGGGCGGGTGCTATTTGTACAGTTCCGCGGAGGCAAGAACAGCTCCGTTGGTTCCTGCTGTCACAAGGACTGTTCCGTCGTTGAGCAGAGTTGCTGTCTGCGATTGCCGGGTGGAGAGCATGCCGCCGGTGGGCGAAAAAGTGCCGGCGGTTGGATCGTAGACTTCGGCGGTGGCCAGGGTGGAGTTTCCGTCGCTTCCTCCCGCAACCAGCACGGTTCCGTCGGTGAGCCGCGTGGCGGTGTGAATGGCGCGCGGGGTTTCCATACTGCCCTTCGCTGCGGCAAAGGATTGCGTGGTCAGAGTGAACACTTCCGCACTTGCGAGCGGCTTGCCGGCGCTGTCCAAGCCGCCGGTCACCAGCACGGTGCCATCAGAGAGCAATGTGGCGGTGTGCAGGTTCCGCGCAATTGCCATCGGTTGAAGCGTTGCAGAAAAACTCCCGGAGCCCGGATCATACAGTTCGGCCTCCGCAAGGACCGTCGTATTCGTCGGTGCGCCTTGGATTCCTCCAGTGAAGAGAACTTTCCCGTTCTTCAGCAACGTCGCGGCATGCCCGACGCGCGGCTGCACCATGCTGCCCGTTTGGGTGAAGGTTTTGGTGGCGGGATCGAACAGCTCCGCGAAGGCGTTGCCCCAGCCGGCCACGAGCACCTTTCCGGTATTGAGCAAGGTCGCGGTATGGCTTGCATGCACGAATTGCATGGGAGCGGCTGTCGGAGAAAAAGCTCCGGTCGCAGGGTCGTAAAGTTCAGCCGACTGGAGTGCACTCCCGCTGGCGTCCGAGCCCCCGGTCACCAGCACTCGGGGGTCATTGCAGGGAGGTGCAGACAAATTGCAGAGCAACGTTGCCGCGAAATAGGCGCGCGGGGTTACCATGGGGCCGGTCGTGGAAAACGTTCCAGTGGAAGGATCGTAGATTTCAGCGGATGTGACGGCCATACCGGTCGCGTCAATGCCTCCCGCGACCAGCACTCTTCCGGAGTTGAGCAACGTCGCGGTGGCCGCTGTACGCCCAGTGGGCATAGTTCCGGTGGCTTCGAAGCCATGGGCAAAAATTTGAATGGTGAAGACTTGTGGGGCGGAATCCTGCTTGAATTCATCGGTGGCAATCAGGGTGATCGACGATGTTCCGACGACTGTCGGAGTGCCCGAGAGTACGCCATCGGGATTGAGAGTCAGGCCCGCGGGCAGCGTGCCAGCGCTGACCTTCCAAGTGAACGGGGGAGCGGGACTGGATGCCGTGAAGGTGAAGCTATAAGGGAGACTTGCCGCGCCGGAGACAGGAGCATGGGTGGCGTTGATGATTGGGGGAGCCGGATCATTGATGACGATCGTGTAGGTGGACGGGGCCGACGCGAGAGGCGGGGTTCCTGAATCGGTCACGATAACGGAAATGTTGAATGGTCCGGCAGAGGTGGGAGTGCCAATAATGTCGCCGCCTGCATAAATGCTGCGACCGGTGTGCATCGCAACGACGGTAAGGCCCGGAGGCATTCCCGTGGCACTCCATGTGTAGGGTTGAAGGCCTCCGGTCGCTTTAAAGGTGAACCCGCCAAAGGTGGTTCTTCCTTCAACGCAGGGATACGCGCTCTGCCGGCAACTCCGATAACCGTTGCACCATGTTGGAGTGCAGGGAGTGCAGGGTGTATACGGGTCCGCACATAAATAATATGTCGTCGTGGTGGGTCCGTAATTCACGCCAAAGGTCCCTTTCGGCGGGCTTCCTGCGGAGATAGCAGGCGCGGAAGTAGCGGCTACGGTTATCGGGTTCGAAGTTACGGTGAGCGAGGGCGTAAGCGCGTCCGTTACGGTAATGGTTTGAGAACCGGAGGTCTCAAGGGTGAATTTGAAGCTGGCGCCCCCGGCGGGCACTGTCCCCGGGTCAGCGGGAAGAATGGCCTGACTGTCGGTGCTTTTGAAGTGAACGGTACCGGAATAGCCGGTGGAGACGTTATTCGCTGCATCGAGCGCATTAATCCCGACGTTGAAGGTGGAACGGGCGGCCGTAGTACCCGGGTAGGAGAGGCTGAAGTGAGTGGCCGTATTGCTCACAACGGAAATGGGGTTTGTACTGCCGGTGATGGATGCCGTGGTGGTGTCTGTCGCGGTGATGGTTGTGTTCGCAATCGTCTTCAGAGTGGCTGAGAAGGCTGTCACCCCGTTAGGCACCGCGGCGTTAGCAGGCAGCGTGGCTTGAGGATCGTTGCTTGAGAAGTGCACCATTCCCGCGTAGGTGTTCGCGACATTCCCGTAGGCATCGAAGGGCGTCACGGTAAAATTGAATGCGAGTCCGGCGGTGGCGGCGGTCGGCGCACTTACGGTCAAGTGAGTTGCCGGCCCAGCGTTGACGCTGAGCGCGGCGCTGCCGGTAATCGAGGGCGTAACCGTATCGGTGGCAGTGATGGTTTGAGCGAAGACGGTTTTGAGTGTGACCTGGAAAGTTCCCGTGCCATTGGTCAAACCCGCGTTGGCGGGTGGGACGAATTGAGCGTCGCTGCTGGTGAGGTGAACTGTGCCGGAATAGCCGCTGACCACGTTGTTGGAGGCGTCGAGCGCAGATACCGTCAAGGAGAATGGCGTCCCGGCGGTTGGAGTGGGAGTGGAGGAGGTGACGGAAAATTGTGATGCCATCTGGGCGCTGACAGCGAGTTGGCCTGATGTGCCGGTGAGGGAAGCTCCATCCGTAGCGGTAATGGTTTGACCGCCCGTTTTACTCAGCGTAACCGAGAACGTCCCCGTACCATTCGTCAGAGTTCCGCTGGACGGTTTTACCGCTTGCCCACTGGAACTGGTGAATTGCACCGTTCCGGAATAGCTGGTGGCAATCTGGCCGGAGGCGTCGAGCGCCGTGACTATAACGTTGAAGGGATTGCCTACGGTTGGCGTGGCCGTCGCCGCGACCACGGAAAAGTGGGTGGCCGGCGGAGGAGGGGGCGGAGCAGAGGAACCGCTGCCGCAGCCGTTCGGTAGACTAACGCAGCAGATCGCGAACAGCAGCAATAGTGATTTTCTCATGACGCCCCTCCTCAAATTCCGTTCGTTCCGCACGAGCACGATTCCGCCGTTTTCGCTCACACTACTTCGGTGAGGTTTGCAGATTCCCGAAGTGGGTAAAGCGGCGGTCCATCAAAGAACGAAACCGAGCTTTCACTTCGGAAGGGGACATCTTCACGCTGATCGCTGGCGCTGCTGATACCTGCGTTGTTTGCGCGGGAGCAACAAGAGAGGCGGTGGTGGGGTTTACAGCGCCGTAGTCGCAGCCGGCTACCTTAGGATGGGCGTCGTCGCAGGGGATGAGAAGAACGGCATGCTCGTCGCCACTGGGGACCACACCAATTCCGGCGATCTCTCCCCGTTCATTGATGTCAAACTCGCTTACGACTTCGATGTCGGATGCGGGAACGATGAGGGCATTCACGTCAACGATGGGACCGCCGTTCTCCGAAAGGAAAGCCGGACCGCCTCCGACGCCGCAAATCCCCGTTTCACCCACCACCTGGCCAATTGAATTGACGCTGAGAGCTGTGCTGCACGGCCACGGCGAAAGAGTTCCGAGGTCGGCCATAACACCGTTCTTCCAGCGATAAGCGTGGTGTGATTGGGAGCCGGGGAGATCCGCTCGGCCAACGACATAGCCAGAGTCACTCATCCAATCGCCCTCCGAATTGTCGCCTCCCAGGGTTCCCACGTCGGTCAGCTTCCCATCGTCCCAAACGAAGGCGTGGTGCGAGGCATCTCCCCGCAGGTTCGAGGTGCCAACGACTTGGCCACGCTGGTTGATCCAAAGGGCGTACCCGCATGTACCGCCGAGCGTGCCAAGGTCATGCATCTCGCCGTTCTCCCAGAGGAACGGGTCCGTGGTTAATGGCCAAGCACAATTCGTACTGGCGGTTGTGTTCGTGTAAGAAAAGCCAACAATTTGGCCCCGCTCGTTCATGGCGTTGGGAGCTGCGTCGGGTCCACCCAACGTGCCCAAGTCTTTCATCACGCCGTTCTGCCACAGAAATGTTCTTGTTTGCGTGGGGAAGCCAACAATGGAGAAGGGGTCGGATAGGTCGTTATTGGAAAATCCCGTTACTTGGCCACGGCTATTGATATTGGTAGCGAGGCTCTCCGTTCCTCCTGGCAAGGTCCCAAGATCGATCGTCTGATGGCCCACAAAAAGCACCCCAACGATTTCCTGCTGGCCTGTTAGAGGATCGATAAGACCGTTCTCTGAAAGCCCGGCGATGAGCCCACTTGCGCTGATCGAAGTTGTCTGACTGTTCGCGCCGCCAGGAAGTACGCCCAGGTCAATGAGGGTGCCGTTGTGCCATACAGCGGCGTGCTCGACAAAGCAGTCTGGTGCATTCAATCCGATGAAGCAGCCCGGATTGGGATTGGGCGTGGTTGTGTTGGCGATTATCGCGAACGTTCCCCGGTTGTTCAGTACTGGGAGTCCCGGGCCTGAAAAAAAGCTGTTGGGACCGCCGAGCGTGCCTATGTCTACGAGTTTGTAATGATGGTGTTCTTTTTTTTCCTCCTGCGCGGACGATGCTAGCGGCATCGCCATCGCAGCAAATAGGGACATCGCAATAATGTTTGTCATCAGGCTGAATTTGTTGGTGCCATGAGGTTTCATCTTCAATCTCCTGTTTGTGTCTTTTGTTGCCTTGCAGGACGCACTCTGGCGCGGCGCGCAGAAACACTCAATGCAGCGGGAATCACATACTTCTAACAAAACTCTCACATAGATAAGTCGTTGAGCATGGGTTTGTTATCAGCGCCCCGGGTGCGCCAGCACCGACTGAACAATTGAGGAACTAGCTGGCGTAGTGGTAGAGTCTCCGCTGGATACACGCATGAATTCGCATCAGCCGCCTCTTCTCATTCGTTTTGCC
>Ga0210402_10000115_pt1 | contig 87409 bp, 61 predicted proteins | sample IncBWC7MmetaG_FD_161055 | JGI IMG/M metagenome (GOLD analysis project Ga0210402, IMG submission 161055) | Forest soil microbial communities from Barre Woods Harvard Forest LTER site, Petersham, Massachusetts, United States - Inc-BW-C-7-M | ecosystem: Environmental > Terrestrial > Soil >...
ACCGACGCTGAGTTTGGACTGGGCCTCTACAATTATTATGTGGATACCCTCAGTGCCATCGCCAAGTTTCTGGGGTTCTTCATGGGCATTCCGAGCGGCAATAAGCAAGAGGGCATCCGTCAACTGGAACACGATATTGCCGAAGGCGTGCTCACCCCAGACGCGGCTCGGTTTTATCTGGCCCTGGACCTGCACCGCTACGACCAACAATATGAAAAGGCGCTCGGTGTCATCAGTCCCTTAGTTGAAAAATATCCTTCCAATCCTCTCTTTCAGCTGGCCCGCGGCGACTTGTATGCCAAATTGGGACGCAAGGAGCAGGCCCTGGCTTGCTACCGAGCCGCCGCAGCTCTTCATGTTCAAGATGTTGAGTGCCGTACTCGCATCCAAGAACTGGTAAATGCGTCATTGGCCGCCCAAGGCGCTGCGAACGCTTCCGAGACCCACTGAAAATGTGAGCGTTGCGGTGCCTCCCGGCCCCCGCGGGGCAAGAATTGCTCATTGACCTATCTTCGGAGAGAATGGTAAGCATGTAGGGTTGACCGGACCCGTTCTTTCAGGGCATGCGGCCGTAGATGAGCGCCGGGCGGACTGGCCAAGGTTTGCGTGGCTCCGGTTTGAGTGGGGTCAACGCGCCGCGCGAAATGCGCATCTCACCCCAAAAGCACACTGGCACCGGGGGTTCCCCGCCGTTCGACCAGATAGGGTGATCCCGGTCAAGCCGGGGTAAACCAGTGACGATGAAGGAGTCTCGATGAAGCGGTCTTGGACAGCAATGGCTGTCACGATTTTGGCGATTTTTGCCCTCCCAGGTTGCAACGACTACGGCAATACGTTCCAAGGCAACACCGGTGCCTTCGTACAGTTTGTTTCGCCTTCTAACGTAACCGCCGGCGGACCGGACATGACGATCACGTTGACGGGACAGGGCTTTGTGGTGCAGACCATCGTCACCTGGAATCAGAGTAATCTCAAGACATGCGTCGTGACGACTACTGCGGCGAACGTATGCGCCCCGGCGAATGATACGGGAAGCGTTATTTCAGTGACCGCGGTGGTCCCTGCCGCCCTGATCGCCAAAGCGGGCACCTATTTCGTCCAGACCCTTCAGCCTCATTCCGGCACGGGCACGAACGGGCTCTCCAATCCCGTGGCTTTCGAAGTCTTTCCCCCTCCCAATCCCACTCCTACGATTACGAGCATCAGTCCCAACACCGCCCCGGCAGGGAGCGCGGCGCTTGGCCTAACTATTACAGGTACGAAGTTTCTTCTGACGTCAGACCCCTCGGGTGGTTCGCAGGTACGCTGGAACACCACATCACAGACGACTCTTTCGGTCACTAGCATCACGGCCACACAAATCCAAGCGACGGTTCCCGCTGCACAGCTTGCGACCGCGGGCACAGCCACAGTGACTGTTTTCAACCCCCCAGCGCCTCCGCTTCCTTCACCGCCGTGTCAGGTCAATTGCACCGGTTTCGGAGGCGGGGGCACAAGCAACGGGACTACGTTCACCATCACGGACCCGGGAGGGGCTGTCGCTAGAGCGAACGCTGTCACGGTGCAAGAAGAGACGCCCGCAGTCAGCCTCGATGGCCGTTATGTCTCGTTCACGGCTTCGCAGAACGGCCACACGCAGATTTTCGCCCGAGATACTTGCCTTGGCGCGGACTCATCTTGCCAGCCGCGCACCGTTCTCATTTCTTCCGCGTTGGATGGAATCGCTGCCGGCGACGATAGCCATTCCCCCTCGATAAGTTCCGATGGTCGTTATGTAGCCTTCAGCTCCGCAGCGGCAAATCTTGTTTCAGAGGCCAGCACGGGGCGCCAGGTGTATCTGCGCGACACCTGCTTTGGAGCTAGCGCATCCTGTACTCCATCGACTCAACTGATCTCCACGGATCCCAACGGAACTCTCATCGGCACCGAAAGCATCCTGCCGTCCATCAGTGCCTCGGGGCGATTTGTCGCGTTCTTGGCAGTGACTCAAAGTCAGGCGGACACCGCGTCCGCAATGGCCAACAAATCCGGAACAAACCCGTCCAACAGCGGCCACCGGCAGGTTTTCGTTCGCGACACGTGTCTCGGCACGGCCAATTGCACGCCGAATACGACGCGCATTTCGCTGCAACCTGGCGACGGTTCCGGAACCGGGGCCACCAAGCCCGCGGGTCCAGCCATCAGCGGCAGCTCCGGCTATGTCGCGCTTGCAGGCGGAACCATGGCGACACTCTTCACGCGTTCGGTCGCCGTGGATGACGGCGTTTTTGTGGCCATCACGAAAAACCAGAAATAATCACGGACGCAAGCCCACAGCAAATTTGCGCTGAGCCGCAATGCAAGAGGGCGCTGCGCGGAACTGCTTTAAACGTGTCTCTTCCTGAGTTCGGGGAATGGTTGCGCCCGAGGAGACGCTTCAGTTGAAGCGAACTTTAATATCCGGCCGCTTCTCAAGGTGCACGGAATCCACAAAGCGCACTTGCCGGTCATCCAAGGTCAGAATCATCGAAGAAGTGCGGACGCCTTCGCCAAAAAACCGCACACCTTTCAAAATGTTGCCGTCCGTGACGCCCGTGCACGCAAAAATCATTTTCTTTCCCGGCGCCAGATCCTCCGTGTCGTAAATCCGTTTGGGATCCTTCACGCCCATCTTTTCAAGGCGGACTTGGTCTTCCGGTTTGCCAATCACCAGCCGCGCCAGTATCTGTCCGTTCAAGCAGCGCAGCGCCGCCGCGGTTAGCACCCCTTCGGGCGCGCCGCCGGTGCCCATCACCGCATGCACTCCTGTCCCCACAACTGCAGCGGAGATACCTGCCGACAAGTCTCCATCGCCGATCAAACGGATGCGCGCGCCAGCTCTGCGAATTTCTTCGATGAGCTTTTCGTGGCGCGGCCGGTCCAGCACGATAACGACGAGATCTTCCACATCTCGGTCCAGCCGTTTGGCGATCGACTTCAGATTATCCGTAACCGGAGCATCCAGATCGACCGCGCCTTTGCACGACGGCCCCACCACGATTTTCTCCATGTATAAGTCGGGCGCGTGCAGCAAACCGCCGCGCTCGCTTGCAGCCAGGACCGCGATCGAATTGGGAGCCCCCATCGCGCAGAGGTTCGTACCTTCCAGCGGATCAACGGCAATGTCGACTTCCGGAAAAAGCGCCTTGGGCGCGTGCGTTGCCAGCCCGACCTTTTCTCCGATGTACAACATGGGTGCTTCGTCGCGCTCACCCTCGCCGATCACGATTGTGCCGTCCATCTGAACCGCGTCCATCGTCTTGCGCATCGCTTCGACTGCCACTTCGTCGGCCTTGTGACGGTCGCCGAATCCCATGGTGCGCGCTGCGGCCACCGCGCCATTTTCGACCACGCGCAGGAATTCCAGGCTAAGTTGTTCTTCCATAGACATGCGCTCCTCCGCGGACGCCAATGATAGGTTAATTTGGAGCCTATAGTCGACGAGCCGTGGGAAAGAGTCAACAGATGGGTGTTTTCGGCTCGAACAACAGCGGAAAGAATTGCCCTTCCATCTTTTTCCCACGAGGAATTACAGGAACGCCCGCGAGCAACGGCTCATCCGAGTTCGACATCACGCCGTCCCGAAACACGTTGATCACCGTGGCCCGCCGCGGTTTCGGCGTGTCGTTCGCTCCCGAGCCGTGCATCGTCCGCGCATGATGAAACGCGCTCTCGCCCTTTTTCAGCTCGATCGCTACCGGCTCGAACTTGTCCTGCAACTCCCGCGGCAGACTGCTGCGAATTCCGTCCATTTCCCCCGTCAGCACCGGCTTCGGTAAATCCGGCCACTTGTGGCTTCCCGGTACATAATTCAGGCAGCCATTCTCGCGCGTCGAATCATCCAGCCCGATCCAGCAGGTCAGGTGAGCCAGTGGTGTCGTCCGCGTCCAGTACGAATAATCCTGATGCCAGGCGACGACTCCTCCGTGTCGCGCCGGCTTGCAGAAAAGCTGGTCGTGCCAGAAGCGCACCGGACCGCCGAGTAGTTGCGACGCGGGCACAAGGAACGCCGGGTTCCACAGCAAGTCGTGAAAGCCGGGCATGACGCGCCAAGCCCCTAGCGCATGAAACACCACGCGGTTCGGATCGGTGGATTCGTTCGAATGATATTCGTGAAAAAGTTCTCGCCCCGCCTGTCCCGGATTCATCAAGTGTTCCAGCTCAGCTCGCAAAGCTTCCACCTGTTCTTCCGTAAGGATGCGAACGCCCTTCAAATATCCGTTCTCGTGGAAAAATTCGACCTGCTCCTCGCTCAACCGATACCTCTCCCAGTCCTCGGGCGGGCACGCACGCCCAAACAACTTCCCCAATGGATTATGATATTGCGATAGATCTTGAACCATCGTCACAATCTCCCTGGGCTTACGGACTCACTGGCTGGGGGGCACTTCCCACTCCTGTATGCATGCCCTGCTCGCTTGATCGAGAGCAAGCTGTTTTTCTTGACTCCGGAGGTAATGATTGCTATTCTTATGTTCGGGGAAAAGTGCGATTCCCGCAAGCGGCGACCGTCAAGGTCGCTTTTTTCATTTTATCGGCATTATCTTCGGAAACGGCTGCTATTCCATTGCATTGGTTTATGCACGTCGCCCCCACCTAGAAAACCGACGGAATCTGCACAATTACAGTACACTTCTAAATACCTTTAGAATCAACACTTGCAGAACTATACCAAAACAAATGACTTTAAGTGTCTTTGGAATGAACACTTATGAAAAACATAGGGGGGCCCACCGTGCGCCAGAGTCCGCAGATTTTGCTTCCCCCGAACCTGGAGGCTCGGCGCGAGCCCTGCAGTTATGTCAGATAGCAGTAGTTATTGTAACAAGCGCATCGGGAAGCGAATCAGGAGGACGAGGCCCGGCCATAGCCCAATCCGCCGGTATCGCTGTGTCTTACCCTGGACTTTCATCTGTGGAGTTTCTTTCACGACCGCCAATGCAGTGTCTCCAGCCCCGCCATCGGATGGACCATCGGCGCGCCAGTCCGCCGCGACTCGAGCAGGTTTGCTTTCAACCCGAAATACCATTTCGCAGGCCGGTCCGCATCATCGATCAGCATCAAGCGGGGATTGTGCTTCAAACCCTCGGCTTGCAGGATCATCGTCTCCTGGTCTTGCCGCAAAAACTTCTCCGCAAAAACTCGGAAAATTGTCACCGGCAACAACAGGTTCCAGGCCGCCGCGAAATCAATCCGGCATAGATCCCTCCGTACCGGCGTAACTGTCGCCCGGCTGGAAAACCATAGCTTCCCGCTACGGATCTCTTCCGTGCGGATATTGGGCAGCACAAAGTCGATCGTCGTCGTCACCGGCTCGCCCGTATATTTCTGCAGCATGCGGTAAGGCGCGCTGTTCGAGCTCGGCGTGTGCGGGCTCATCCTGAATCCGTTCGGAATGGGCTCGAACTTTTTTTCCTTCTCGTGAATGCTATGCCGGCTGCGCCAGTACCACGATTGATGCACAAACGGCCCGTGCGCCGGGTCCATCAAGCCGATAATCCCCTGGTCGACGTGCGAAGGCAGGTCGCAAGCGAGATGCGTGATCTTGTATTTTTTGCTGAAAACCGCCAGCTTCGGGGCGGCAGGAAACGTCTCCGGGGTGCGCGCTCCCTGGGCTGTCATGTACACCCAAATGTATCCATCGCGTTCTTCGCAAGGATAATGCCCCGCAAAAATGCGCTCCACTTTCAGTTTGTCCTGGCTAGTCAGCGACGGAATTTCAACGCACTGCCCACTGCAAGCTTCAAATCTCCATCCGTGATAGCTGCACTCGAGCGTTTTCCCGTCGAATCGTCCATACGAAAGCGGAATCCCCCGGTGAGGACACGAATCGCGCATCGCAAACGCCGCGCCCTCGGAGGTGCGTCCCAAAACTAACGGCACCTCCAGTAGCATCGCTTTCGCCAGCCGATTGCCTGCGACTTCCGCGCTCCGCACCGCCGGATACCAAAAATCCCAAAGAAATCCGGCATCGCTTTCGGTGACGGAATCCCGCGGCGCCGCCGCGCCAGCTTGCACCAAGGATTGCACCGGTTCGCCCACCGCTACGCATCGTAGTACACCGCCTTGCACCTGGGCAACCGCCCGCGGCAGGCGCATCCGAGCAACGACTCCGCGCATCCAATTGCGTGTTTCAGATTTCAGCGCTATTCTTACCTGTGAGCACTACGATGTACGCTGCCTTCTATTAGCTGACTCTCCTCTCGCTCCTACAACAGAGCGCCGCTTCCGTATTTCAAGAATCACCAGTCACGAGTCACGTTTTATTCAAACGAGGAACCGCCATGGCCGTAATGACATTGTCTGACAAATTGGATCAGCTCGGTACACGCTACGATGAGTTGACGCAGCAGCTCTCGACCGCGGAAGTCGCTTCGGACTCCGCACGCTTCCAAAAGATCGCCAAGCAACACGCGGAGCTCGAAGAAATCGTCGCGAAGCATCGGGAGTTCAAGCAGATCGAAAAGGACCTCGCGGGCGCGCACCAGATGGTCGTCGAAGCCGAAGACGCTGAGATGAAGCAGATGGCGCTGGATGAAGAAAAACAGCTCACCGCACGCAAGGAAATCGTCGAGCGCGAGCTGAAGCTGCTTCTTCTGCCGAAAGATCCCAACGACGAGAAAAGCGTCATCGTAGAAATCCGCGCTGGAACTGGCGGAGACGAGGCTGCTCTATTCGCTGGCGAGCTGTTCCGCATGTATTCCCGTTACGCGGAAACGCTCGGCTGGAAAGTGGAAGTGCTCGAAAGCTCGCCTTCCAACCTCGGCGGGCTCAAGGAAATCGTCGCCGCTATTCAGGGCCACAAAGTCTACTCCAAGTTGAAGTATGAAAGCGGCGTTCATCGCGTACAGCGCGTTCCTGCCACGGAAACGCAGGGCCGCATTCACACCTCCGCCGCGACGGTCGCGGTCCTCCCCGAAGCCGATGATATCGACATCAAGATCGAAGCAAAAGATTTGCGCGTCGATACCTTCTGCTCGTCGGGCCCTGGCGGACAGTCCGTGAACACCACGTACTCCGCCGTGCGCATTACTCATATTCCCAGCGGTCTCGTTGTTTCGCAGCAGGACGAAAAATCACAAATCAAGAACCGCGCAAAGGCCATGCGCGTTTTACGCGCGCGCCTCTACGAACAGGAACTGGAGAAACAGCAGGCCGCCATTGGCGCCGAGCGCCGCGGCCAAATTGGAACCGGCGATCGCTCCGAAAAAATCCGCACCTACAATTTTCCGCAAAATCGCGTAACCGATCATCGCATCGGCCTGACGCTCCACCAATTGACGGACGTCATGGAGGGAAAACTAGCTCCGTTAGTCGATGGTCTGGTCAGCCATTACGAAGCCGAGCGTTTGGAGCAGGAGCTCGCCGGCGCGTAATAATGGCTTTGCCGTCGTCTGAAATGGAATTTCGTCAACGCTGACGAGGCTTCGACTTTTATTTCGCTGGATCCAAATGGAAAGAATTCTAGATATTCGTGCGGCACTGAAACGTGGCATCGCCGAACTACGCGATGCAAACGTTCCGTCCTACACACTCGTCGCGGAGTTGCTGCTCCTTCACGTGCTCGGCCACGACCGCGCCTGGCTCTATGCTCATCCGGAAGAAACCGTTTCTTCCCTGGATGCTCATCGTTTCATTTCTCTTATTGCACGGCGGGCCGAAGGTGACCCCACACAACATCTCACTGGCAAACAGGAATTCTGGGGCCTCGAATTTGAAGTAACCCCAGACGTGTTGATTCCGCGCCCGGAAACCGAACACATCATCGAAGTCGCCCTCGATCGCCTGGCAGTCCGCGAACTCCGCACCGGTCGCAGGCGAGCGCTTACAGGCGAGGACCTTCAACTCATCGACGTCGGCACAGGCTCCGGCTGCATTGCCATCGCTCTCGCAAAAGAACTTCCGGGGGCGCACATTCTTGCGACCGATGTTTCTCCAGCGGCTCTCGCGGTTGCACGGCGCAACGCCGCCCGGCACTCTGTCACCGATCGCATCCATTTCCTCGAATCCAATTTGCTCAACGCCCTTTCCGTAGGAGCACGATATATCGAGCCCCTACAATCGAACTTGACGAAAAATTCTGATCAAGAGTCAGTAGTCACAATTCACGAATCACATTCTTTCGATCTCATTGTGAGCAATCCGCCGTACATTGGCCGTAAAGAAAAAGAAACACTCATGCGCGAAGTCCGCGACCACGAACCGGAACTCGCCCTTTACGGAGGCGAAGAAGGCTACGAACTCTACGCGGACTTGATCTCACAAGCCGCGCAATTCCTCAAGACTGGCGGCATCCTGGTCCTCGAACTCGGCCACAACAGCCTCCCCGCTGTGCAACCACTTCTCGACTTGCCAAACTGGACCGCTGTAGGCGTAACCGACGACCTAGCCGGCATCCCCCGCGTCATCGCCGCCGAACGTTCCTAACCCTGAGCGAAGTTGTGGCGAAGATTGAATCGGGAGTAGGCTAGCGGCATGCCGGACCTGGCACGTTTCCGCGCGAAACATGGCCCGCTTGAAGAGCAGGCGGCAACTGCAATTGCTTCCATCCTGCATGTGGACATGGACGCGTTCTTTGTGTCTGTGGAATTGCTGGAACGGCCGGAGCTGCGCGGCAAACCTGTGGTTGTCGGAGGGCAGCCCGACCAGCGCGGTGTTGTCACGGCAGCGAGCTACGAGGCGCGCAAATACGGCGTTCATTCAGCGATGCCGCTGCGAACGGCGGGACGGCTGTGCCCGGACGCGGTCTTTCTCGATGGGCATCATGAAAAATATGGAGAGTGGAGCGACCGCGTCGCTACGATTCTCGCGAAATTCTCTCCCATCGTCGAAATGGTTTCGATTGACGAAGCTTATCTCGATTTAGAAGGAACCGAGCGCCTGCACGGGCCGCCGCTGGCGGCCGCCGACAAGTTGCTACGGACGATCACCAAGTCGACGGGCCTTCCCTGCTCCGCCGGGCTAGCTACAACGCGTCTCGTCGCCAAAGTTGCATCCGATCAGGCCAAACCTCGCGGTCTTGTGTGGGTGGCACCGGGCCAGGAAGCGCGGTTTCTTGCCCCACTTGCTGTGCGAAAGATTCCGGGAATCGGCGAGGTCACAGAACGCGCACTACGCGCACTCGGTATCGAGACCGTGGAGCAATTGGCCGCGATTCCGCAGGAAAAGCTTGAAAAAGTGTTCGGCCAATGGGGCGATGCGCTCTATCGCAAGGCGCGCGGCGGCGATTCCTATGAGTTCGTCATCGACGCCGAGCCGAAATCCATTTCGCACAATCACACATTTGGAGAGGACACGAACGACACGGAAGCGCTGCACGCATTGCTCAGTCATTTGTCGCAAAAAGCTTGCAAGCGCCTTCGCGAAGCCGGCCTAGCCACCCGGACGCTGACCCTAACGATCCGCTATGCTGGTTTCGACACGCACACGCGCGCGAAAACACTTTCAGAACCGACGCGGCTCGATGCCGATATCTTTCGCGTTTTTCAAATACTGTTTGCCGAGCATCGCGACATGACACGAAAAATTCGCTTGCTCGGCGTGAGCCTTGGCGGACTCACGCACGGGGCGGAACAGCTTGATCTGCTCGAAGCAGAACGCCGCGAACGGCTCGAGAAACTGACGCGCGCCACGGACAGACTGCGCGACCGGTTTGGTTTTGGAAAAGTGCAATTTGGCGGCTCGCTGCGCGCGGACGGCTCCAAGAACGAGGGCGACGAACCGAGATTGTCCACCTTAGGAAGGGCAAACCTTAAGAAGTCGAGTGAGTCGTAATGCCAATCACGACGAATCGGGCTGGATAACCTATACTTCTCGCATGAGTCCCGTAACACCTCCCTCCGGCACCGCAGCTCATATCCGTGGCGGCAAACTTTCCGGATTCTGGCAACGCATCAGCGAAGGCCGCCGGATTGACGAGTTGTGGTCGCAGTTCACGGCAGACGCGCGCGCCAGCTATGGGTTCTATATGACGGATGCCGTCGCCGAAGACATGGTGAACCGTCGAGGGCGGCCTCGATTCGTGCGGATTGCCAAGGCTTTGTTCTGGTCGCTGGTAATGAAGCTGACGCCGGCGCGCCGCGTGCTTCTGATTATCGCCTTTGTGCTGCTGGTGGGTTCAGGCTTCCATTTTGAGTTCAGCAACGATGTGAAGGGCGATTTCAATTTCACTTTTGTCACTGTGCTGCTGCTTCTATTGTTGCTTTCGCTGGAGCTCGCCGACAAGGTGACGATGAAGCGCGACTTGGAAATTGCGCGGGAAATTCAGACTTGGCTTGTGCCGTCCAAACCGCCGGAAGTGGCTGGTGCGGACATCGCCTTTGCTTCGCGCCCGCAAAATTCCGTCGCCGGCGACTATTACGATGCGTTCTATCCAACCGTGAGCGACGAAGAAAAAGGAAAGCTCATGCTGGTGATTGCGGATGTGGCAGGAAAGAGCATTCCGGCTGCGTTGCTCATGGCCACCCTGCAGGCCAGCTTGCGCACCATTGCTGGCGAAGGCGCTTCTCTGGGTAATCTCGTTGTACGGCTGAATCACTACGCCAGTGCGCACAGCCTCGATGGCCGCAGGTTCACTACTGCCGTGCTCGCCGAGTATGAACCTTCATCTCGGCGCCTTGTCTACGTAAATGCTGGCCACAATCCTCCGATTCTACGCCGGGCAAGTGGAGACACCGAAAAGCTGGAGGCTGGTGGCTTGCCGCTGGGAATTGATGCCGGAGCCACCTACGATACAGGTGCCATCGAGTTAAAATCTGGCGACGCGTTGATTTTTTATACGGATGGAGTCGTCGAAGCATTCGATGATAAGAGCCAAGAATTTGGCAACGACCGCTGGCTTACAGCCATCCGCGCCTTGCCCGATTGGAACGCCCAAGAATCGCTGCAATTTCTGATGAAGCGAGTGGATGAATTCGTCGGCTCCACGCGGCAGTCCGACGACATCACCTGTCTCGTTTTCCGCAGCAAGTAACTTCATCGAGCAACCGCCAACTGAAACCAAACTTTACACATCTCTCCCCTTTGCTGTCGCGACTGTCGCATAATCGCATCGTGACGCCTCGCGAACTCGCCAATTCGATCTGCGACACTTTGCAGCGCAACGGCCATCAGGCGCTGCTCGTAGGTGGTTGTGTGCGCGACCTACAGCTGGGCCGCGAACCCGCTGACTATGACATCACCACAGACGCCACACCCGAGCGCGTGACGGAATTGTTTCCGGAGAGCATTGGTGTCGGCGCGCAGTTCGGTGTCGTGCTCGTGCCGCGCGATGGGCTGAAAGTGGAAGTCGCGACGTTTCGCTCCGACGTGGGCTACTCAGACGGACGGCACCCCGACCGGGTGGTCTACTCCAAAACGCCGGAAGAAGATGTGCAGCGCCGCGATTTCACAATTAATGGTTTGTTGATGCGGCATGACACCGGCGAGATTCTTGATTTTGTAGGCGGTCAAGCCGATCTAAAAGCCGGCGTGATTCGCGCAATCGGCGAACCGGACCGCCGATTTGCGGAAGACAAGCTGCGCATGTTGCGCGCTATCCGGTTTGCAGCGCGATTTGGGTTCGACATCGAGCACAAGACGTTCGCCGCAATTCGCCGCCATGCAGGGGCGGTCACCGAGGTTTCCGCGGAGCGCCTTCGCGATGAGCTCACCAAACTACTTACGGAAGGTGCGGCGCGGACCGGATTCGAATTGTTCGAAAAGTCCTGGTTGCTCTCGATTGTGCTGCCGGAAATCGCAGCGATGAAGGGCGTACCACAGCCGCCGCAGTTTCACCCCGAGGGCGACGTCTGGATTCACACGCTTCTGATGATCGAGCAACTGCCGGCAGGGACCTCGCCGACACTGGCGTGGGGTGTGCTTCTTCACGACGTGGGTAAGCCTCCGACCTTCAAACCAGTTTCGCAAACCGGCGACCGCATTCGTTTCGATCATCATGTCGATGTAGGAGTGCGTATGGCAGAGGCGATTTGCCGGCGGTACCGGTTCTCGAACGAAGAGACAGAGCAAATCGTTGCGCTTGTTTCCAACCACATGCGATTCATGGCAGTGGATCAGATGCGGACGTCGACGCTGAAGCGATTTGTGCGGCTTCCCCATTTTGAGGAACATCTTGAACTTCACCGGTTGGATTGCCTATCAAGCCATCGCAATCTGGACTCGTATGGTGCGGTACAACGCTTTCTGGCAGAAACGCCGGCTGAGCAGGTTCGTCCACAGCGTGTCCTAAGGGGTACTGATTTGAGCGAAATGGGCTATATCCCTGGACCGGTATTTAGCGAGATATTAAGGGCGGTGGAGGACGCGCAGCTAGAGGGACGAGTTACGACCAGGGAAGAGGCTGAGGATTTTGTGCGGAAGAGGTTTAGCATAAGGAAAGCAAAGGCCTGAGATCGAGAGATTTATGTAAGCTATGGTTGGACTGAAAGAAGGAAGTACGCGAAGAGTAGAGATTGGTAGATAAGTATATCAATACAATGGAGTTACTGCAATATTTGCGGGGAAATGGAAGAAGTGCTAGAATATGAGCTTGTTACGCTAAGATTTCATGCTAATTGCCGTTGCATTTCTCCGCACCCTTTTGTTATAGCCAGCATCTAACGTTCGTAAGCGCAGGAACATCTTGCCTGCGCCCGGATTTAGGGGACACTCAATATGGCCGAGAAAAAGTATTCGGTGCCAGAGATTCTAGCGATCCTGCCGGTTCGGGATACAGTCCTGTTTCCTGGGGCTGTTCTACCCTTAACGGTAGGCCGGGAGAGCTCGCTGGCCCTTGTAAACTCGCTAGAAGGCGAGGAGAAGCTGTTGGGGGTTGTAGCACAGCTGGACCCCCGAATCGAAGATCCTGCCGCCGCGGACCTCCACAAGGTCGGTACGCTGGCAAAGGTTCACAAGACCGTCAAAATGCCCAACGGGAACGTGGTTATTTTCCTGGAAGGGCTGCAACGCGTAAATGTCCTGGAACTGATCGGCTTGCGGCCGTTTCTGCGGGCGCGCGTCGAATCGCAGCCCGAAATTACGGGGGAAATGGATGCGGAGCTCGAGGCTCTGCAGCGCAACGCGCAGGATCTCTTTCGCGACGTGGTAAGCCACTCACCGCAACTTTCGGACGATCTGCAATCTGTCGCAATGAACATTGATGACCCAGGTCGCCTGGCGGACTTTATCGCCGGAACGCTGCCGTCGCTCTCGACGCTTCTGCGCCAGGAGCTGATCGAAACACCTAGCGTGCGCAAGCGGCTGGAGATGTTGATCCGCGAACTGTCGAAAGAACTGGAAGTGCTGGAGCTGCGCTCGAAGATTCACGAACAGGTGCAGGAGCAGGTGGGCCAGAACCAACGCGAATATTTGCTGCGCGAACAAATGAAAGCCATCCAGAAGGAACTCGGCGAATCCGACGATTCCACGCAAGAAATCGACGAGCTCCGCAAGAAAGTGGATGAAGCTGGAATGACGGCTGAAGCAAAGAAAGAGTGCGACCGCGAACTGAAGCGTCTTGCAAAAATGACCCCGGCGTCCGCGGAATACATGGTTTCGCGCACATATCTGGAGTGGATGACATCTTTGCCGTGGGCAAAGTCTTCCGGTGTGAGCGAGATCGACATCGCCAAGGGCAAGCAAATTCTTGACGAAGATCACTACGATTTGGCGAAAGTGAAGGAACGGATTCTCGACTACCTGGCGGTGAAGAAACTCCAGCCAGGGATGAAGGGGCCAATCCTATGCTTTGTCGGGCCTCCTGGCGTTGGTAAGACTTCGCTGGGGAAGTCCATCGCGCGGTCGCTGGGACGCAAGTTCGTGCGCATCGCCCTGGGCGGCATGCACGATGAGGCGGAAATCCGCGGCCACCGGCGCACATACATCGGCGCGCTACCCGGTCAAATCATTCAAGGGCTGAAGCGGGCGGAATCGAACGATCCGGTGATGATGCTCGACGAAGTCGACAAACTGGGCCGTGATTTTCGCGGTGATCCGTCCTCGGCGTTGATGGAAGTGCTCGATCCGGAGCAGAACAATGCGTTCCGCGATCACTACCTTGACGTGCCGTTCGATCTATCGAAGGTGCTGTTCATCGCCACGGCAAACTGGATGGATCCCATCCCGGAACCGCTGCGAGACCGCATGGAGATCATCGAACTGCCCGGGTACACCGGCGAAGAGAAGATCCACATCGCGCACAAATATCTGATCCCCAAGCAAGCCCTGGAACATGGGCTTAAGGTTGGAGAGCAGATTGAGTTCTCAGACGAGTCGCTGCGGGAAATCATCCACAGCTTCACGCGAGAAGCGGGCGTGAGAAACCTTGAACGCGAAATCGCGACGATCACGCGCAAGCAGGCGAGGAAAATCGCCGAAGGCAGCCTGGAAAAGATGCAAGTTACACCGGAGATCGTCCGCGAATACCTGGGCGTGCCGAAGTTCCGGACAGAGAAAGAGGTTGAAGAGCGCGTCAAGAAACCCGGCGTAGCTGTTGGCCTGGTGTGGACGCCGGTCGGCGGAGACATCGTCTTCATCGAAGCGAGCAGGATGCGCGGCGGGAAGCAGTTCACGATGACCGGGCATCTGGGCGAGGTCATGCAGGAGTCAATGACCGCGGCGCTTACGTGGACGCGAGCGAATGCGGAGCGCTACGGCATCGATCCGGACTTCTTCCGCAAGCAGGACATCCACATTCACGTGCCGTCGGGCGGCGTGCCGAAAGATGGTCCGTCCGCTGGGGCGGCGATGGTGACTGCGCTGATTAGCCTGCTCACGGGGCGGCCCGTGCGCGACCGGTTGGCGATGACCGGCGAGATGACACTCTCCGGCGTCGTGCTTCCGATCGGGGGCGTGAAGGAAAAAGTCCTCGGCGCAAAGCGCGCGGGGATTAAGGAAGTGCTGTTGCCGGCCGACAACGAGCCGAACGCGGTAGCGGATCTTCCGCCGGACATTCTCGGCGATATCAAGATCACCTACGTGCACAATCTCGATGAGGTGCTGGAACACGCACTGTCTAAGGAAGCCGTGGCGCCGCCGATCGTGCCTCAGCCGGAACCGAAGCCGAAGCGCGTGGGCCCGGAAAGTCCGCGGGCGATTCACTGAAGTAAGAGCGACCGATAACTCGTGAGTCGCACGCTGCAAGTTCTGCCGCGTCGAAATGAACAAATACAAGCCCAGCAATATTTGCTGGGCTTTTTCTTTTCAGCAAGACGCGCTCATAGGAATGCAACCCGTGCTGCCCTCCTGCTACCATGGTTGCCACGGTGGCTCCTGAAAAACAATCGAAGGCGGACGCGCCTGTCGAATTGGCGCAACGGCTTACGGAAGGGCTCGAGCGGGAGCGAATTGTTCCACGATTCGTCGATTCCTATGTTGTGGAGCACGGGCGATATGCCTTGCAGGTCCACGCGTCGCTCTATCGCGATCTGCTCGAATTGTTGCAGCGCGAAGCGATGCTCGCGGTGACGGCGCGCGCGCTGGAAATCACCTACGCCGAGCCGCTGCCTGCGGGCAGAGCGAAACCACGCCCCATGTTGCGAAAGGATGCCGCGGGCTTTCGCCGTAAGTTGCTGGCGGCGCTGGTGCGCCAGAAAAAATGGAGTGCGGGAGACGCGCTCGACTTTCAAGCGGACCTGCAAATATACGAAGATCTGCTTGCGCGGAATAGCTCGGCGCGGCGAAACCGAAAGCCATATGAAGCAGCCAGTCATCCATTCGTCGACCGCTGCGCATTCCTTCTTGATTCACCTTTTTTGGAAAAAGCGCGGATTGCCGCCAGCCGCGCACTAAACGAGCTTGAAAATCTTGCCGCGGTGGTTACCGGGACGGTTTTGCATGCGCCACAGACGGCGCCGGAACGCGTAAAGCGTTAGAACTCGAAGACGCCGGTGCTACTGATCGAGGGATTCCGTGGAGAACAGCCGCTGGCCGGCCAGGGCGTAGTAAAACGCAAGTAGGGCAATGGCGATGATCGTCACCATGCCAGTGACCGCTCCGGACGCGTACCAGCGGCTTAGATGCGAGGTCATGGGGAAGACGACGAGCATGTTTTGCACAACGAGGCCCATCACTAACGCGAGCACACCGAAGCGTCGCAGGACCACATAGATCGACAACCAAATCACGGCCGATGCCAGGAAGGTGACCCAGGCGTAGTCTCCTCCGGTGTTGCTGACGGCGCCCAAGAAAACGATCACCAGCGCCGCAACCCAGTCCTTCCTAACGAGAAAACGCAGCAAAAAAAGAATAAAGAAAATACCCAACGCATAAACCACGTAAATCCAGGTGTAAGCCAAGACAAAACCGAGGACCGGGCGAATGCCGAGAAGCGTTTCCATGGAGGGCGTGCCGGGCTCCGGTGGAAGCCTCCCGAAGAGCGGAAGGAGAAGATTGTCTGAAGACTCGAAGAGGGCCAGCAGAACGCCGTATGCCGTGCCAATCAGAACATCGCGACCGACCAGCGGATCGCGAATCTTCCCGCCGATCAGGCGCGTCCAGGAAATCAACGTGTGTGGATCGCGGCGGCGGACGAACGGTTCGAGAGCGAAATAGAGAAGCCGGGCGAAGGAGGAGATAAGAAAGGCCCATGCGAGCCCTAGGATGGCGACCTGGAATTCGTTGGTCGAAGCAAGATGATGAGCGCGCAGGGCCCACATGGCTAGAAACACAAGAAAAAGGAAATTTCCCAAACGCGTTGAGCCGACTTCGTCACCGCGCTTCAGCCGACGGTTGCGCCGGACAACGAGGGAGCTGCCGAAGATGAGGGCGACAAATATCAGGATGCCGATGATGTTGGCGAACTTTTGGTGTGTCGAAGGTTGGAAGGCCTGGTCTCGCCCTGGCTTGTTCCAAGGGTAGAGGACTCGAAAGAAAACCGGCTTGCCTCGGTAGGCAGCAGCCTCTACGCGTTCCGTGACACTGGCGGGGGCGGGGAGTTGCCGTGTCCACGCTGCCCGTGTGTCGGAATAAAAAAGTGGAGTCCATTCGGGTGTAGCGGAGGTAAAGGCGGCTGGATCCAGGCCCGCAGCGGCGAACAGGGCCGACCAATCCGGAGCAGCGGCAGGACCGCCCGGCGTGTCGTGCTCCGGTGGAAGGCGTTTGAAAAATATCAAACGGCTTCGAGAATCGGTCATGACGGTGATCATGCCAGTTACGTCCGTCGGGGGGTCCGACTGCGTGACGATTCCGGATCCGGCGGAATTGAAAAAATTTAGTGACTCCAGCTCGCGCGGACTCTGGCGATACCAGAACCAAATCGTCGCGGGACGATCGGAAGAAAGGCGCTGCCAGCGCGTTTGCGATTTGTCGTGATCCTGGATGTAGTCGAGATAATCGCCGTCGGAGGTGAATCCATAAGCGCTGTCCGCTGGCGTTTCCGAGAATCCAAGTTGTTGGATGATTTCCTGAGTGCGCGCGAGAAGAACTTCGGACGGTTTGTCCAACGGCGTCAGGTTTTGCACTTTGTATCGATCGGCCACGAACATATTGGCCAAGAGGCTCAGCAGCACCGTTGCAACAAGCGCCAGGCCAAAACGCGGCTTTATACCTTCAGTGGCGCCGGCGGCGGCAACCATTTCCGGGGACGGGGTCTCACCGGCAGCCAGCGCTGCCGCGAGAGGATCACCGCCGGGGAGCGCGGCGGCGACTTGCAAGGCCGAGCCGGGGCGCTTAGTTGGGTCGCTCTCCAAGCAGCGGAGGATGACGCGCTCGATTAAAGGATCGAGATCGCGCACAAGAGTCGAAGGGTTGGTTATCGTGCCTTGTTCCCGGAGCTTTATGAGCTCGGGAAGTGTGGAAGCTTCGAAGGCGCGCTTTCCGGTGAGGATTTCATAAAGGATCAAGCCGAGCGAATAGATGTCGCTCCTGGCCGTGACTTCTTTTCCGGCAAGTTGTTCTGGGGCCATATAGGCGGGTGTGCCTGCACGGATATCCGCGCCCTGAATGCTTGCGGCGATTCCCGCTAGCCCAAAATCGGTTATGCGAATTTTCCCCGCGCCATCTAGCATGACGTTCGCGGGCTTGAGGTCGCGGTGAACGACTCCACGTTCGTGCGCCGCCGCAAGGCCAGCGCAAATTTGCCGCGCGACTTCCGTCGCTTTATCGGGAGAAAGTCTACCGATGCGACGGACGACCGAAGCAAGGTCCTCACCGTCGACGAATTCCATGGAGAGAAAAGGCACGCCGTCGGCGTCACCGATATCGAAGACGCGGCAAACGTTCGGATGGGAGACTTGGCGGGCGATGCGGACCTCGGAATGAAATCGCGACAGAGTGGCAGCGTCTTCCGAGAGGGCCTCGGGAAGAAACTTGATGGCAACCAGTTGACCGAGAGTCAAATCTTCCGCGCGGTAGACTTCGCCCATGCCGCCACGGCCGGCCATGGCCACAACGCGATAGCGCCCGGCAATCATCTGACCCGGTGTGAAGCGCCCGCCGCCGATTGGGTCGGAACTTGCTAGTTTCGTGGCGCTGCCGGTGGGTGTGTGCGGAGACCGCGCCGGAAGAGGCGACGAAGAGGGTTTGCGCGAGGTTGCAGGAGGCGCAATGGTTTCCGGGTCGATATTCAGATCGTCGGAGTCAATGGTCGCCGCGGCGCTCAGATCGATAGATCCGCCGCACGAGGAGCAAAACCGACCAGTGGAGGAAACCTGTGCGCCGCAGGAAGAGCAGTACATGGGAAGGCGAGATTCTATCACCGCGGGACAGCTTGCCGCGATGGCACGCGGTAAAAATTACGAGACACGCTCGACTTGGACGGCAGTGCCGTAAGCCAGCACTTCAGTTACGCCCTGCATCACTTCCGTGGCATCGTAACGCAGGCCGATGACCGCGTTTGCGCCATGTTCGCCGGCATGTTGCAGAAGCAATTCGAAAGCGTCTTCGCGGGTCTTCTCGCAAAGATTCGTGAGAATCGTAATGTTGCCGCCGACGATGGTTTGCAGAGCCGCTCCAAGGTTTCCGATCACGCTGCGCGACCTGACGATTATGCCGCGCACAATTCCGAAATTTCGAACGATGCGGTAGCCCGGAATTTCAAGTCCCGACGTCACCATGGAAAAATCCACGCGATTGGGCATCTTCATATCTCCTTAACCGGACGTTTACCGGTGCGATTCTACCTTGGCATGCGGCCATGCGCGAGCACTGCCTGTCTGCTATTCTCGAATGGCGTGGAAATCTTATTCTATATTCTGGCGATCTCACAGATCCTATTGGGTCTCTATCTTGTCGGACAGGGACTCCAGTGGCTGGGGTATGCGCGGCGGCGCATACATACTGATCCGGGTTTCTATTCGCCCAAAGTTGCGGTGCTCTGCCCATGCAGAGGGATCGAGCCTGCCCTGGAGAGAAACCTGGTTTCGCTCACCGAATTCGCCTACCAAAACTACGAGATTTTCTTCCTGATCGCCTCTGCCGGCGATCCGGCCTACAGCATCTTGAAGCGCGTTGCGTCGCAGTCCCACCCAAAAGCTCATGTGGTGGTTACGGAAAAGCCAGACGGGTGCGGAGAGAAAGTGAATAATCTGCGTCTGGGAATCCTGCAGTTGCCGCCGGAATTCGAGGTGCTCACTTTCGTTGATTCTGACGGTCGCCCTGGAAAGCAGTGGCTGCACCACATGGTCGCGCCACTGACAGATTCCAGCATCGGAGCCACGACCACAATGCGCTGGTTGATTCCGACCTGGAATAACCTCGCAACGGCGCTACTCGCCGCGTGGAACGCTCCCATTGTCACGATGCTGAGCGAAAAAGGAAAGAATTTTTGCTGGGGCGGAGGCACAGCGATCCGCCGGAGCGTGTTCGATCAGGCCGGGGTCGCAGAAGAATGGAAGCACTCCGTGAGCGATGATTACTCGATGACGCGCGCCTTGGAGCGAGCAGGACGCTCGATTGTTTTCTTGCCGGAATGCATCGTGCCTTCCTTTGTGGAGGCAGATTCCACTAGTTTGATGGAGTTTACAAACCGGCAAATTCTAATCACCCGTGTGTACGCGGAAAAGATGTGGGGGATTGCAGCCTGCACTCACCTGCTCTACTGTCTGTCGCTCGTCCTCGGAACGTATCTGACGCTTGGCGACTTTCTGGCGCCGCGGCCGGCGTTTCATCTCGCGGCGCTTACTTTCTTGCCGGTGTTACTTTCGATGATTAGAGGAGCTCTAAGAGCGGCAGGTGTCTCAGAGATCCTTCCCATGTACCGCGCGCAAATCGCCAGTCGAGCCTGGATTTATGTGCTGTTGGCCGCATTGATCCCTTTTTTTTACCTGGTGAATTTCATCACTTCGGTGACCACGCGCAAAATACGTTGGCGCGGCGTTACCTATGAGCTCATCTCACCGCAGCAGACGCGGATCCTCGCATATTGAACGTATTGAAGCGCGAGGCATCGGAACTCTCGATTCACAGGAAGATTTCCACAGGGGTTTTCCACAGGCTAGAGCAGATCGAGGGCCTTCCGACTCGACGCTTTCATTTGTGTCTAATCCTTCATCGAGGACGGAGTTTTGATGCCGTCAACTACACCCGGCGCTTATTCGAGGAAGGCCTGACTGATGGAAAAATTTCGCCTACCATGCAATTCCTACCGACAAATGACCGACGACTAGTGCGCGGGCGCGGCTAAGTACTCCATTTCTGAATGAGTTGAGCCCCTGCGTCTTCGGAATAGAAAATGCACATACAGCCCGGTTCGGTGTGATCACGCAGGCGAACTGGCAGGGAGCTCCTTCTCGCGACTCGGCGCAGCCTTTCTGAGGATCCAGGCGCCGGGCGCACAGCCCTCTGTTTTGGCTTCTTTCCTGGCCGCTTGCCTACGCAATGCAGCTCGCCTCCTAACGGAGGTTCAATCTAATTAAAATAGCTTCGGTGGTGCGACGAAGCAGCATACTGAGGGGTGCATGTGAAGCTTATCCGCAGAAGTGAAGAGCATCATGCTTTGAGCAATCCCCGCCCAGCAATTCCTCGCGATCATTATTATTTTTATGAAAAGAACACCGGGGTGACCCATTTCCAAGTAGAGGCAGGCCCGGACGGATGTTTTCCCGTGGACCAAGCGGCAGGACTGTTGGCCATGCACTGCATGGTGAGAGGACAGTCGCCGAATGATTACGTGGTAATGGTCAGGGCGGAGAATAACATTTTGGAGGGCCTTACCGAAAAAGCGGAAAAACTCTTGCAGGCGGGACACTCTGTCGGTAGTTCCGTGAAGCTCACTCGCCGCGAGGAAGAAGTTCTAGGCGGGGTGATGAAGAGCCTGGCAAACAAAGAGATTGCCGCGACTTTGAATCTTTCCGAGCGGACGGTCAAATTCCACGTCTCGTCTTTGCTAGCCAAGTTCCGTGTGCGGGGACGCATGGAGTTAGTGCGTGAAGCATCGCGAAACACGCTTGGGACGATGACAATGCCTATGCCGATTGCAACCCGGGAAGCCCGGACGTACGCGCCAGTGCCGCAGAGTTACAACAACGGCTCGCGGGGCGCGGCCGTGGTTCCGTTGGCAAAGCGGTCGATGATGGCCTAGTGCGAACTCCGAGACTGAAACCTGAAGAACAGACAGAAGGCCCGGTTCGATTTAATCGGACCGGGCCTTCATGTTTTTGTCCCCAGGTGTATCGATGAAGCTTACTTCTTCGCGGCCGCGAAAAGTTGAGCGGCGGAGTCCCAATTGACGACGTTCCACCAAGCCTTGATGTAATCGGCCCGCAGATTCTGATACTTCAGGTAATAGGCGTGTTCCCAAACGTCAAGACCGAGGACGGCTTTGCCGCCGAGCAGAAACGGAGTGTCCTGATTCGGCGTCGAATCGATCGCCAGCTTGCCGTCTTTGACGATGAGCCAAGCCCAACCGGAACCGAAGCGGCCGACTCCCGCGGCGGCAAATTTGGCCTGAAACTCCGCGAAAGAGCCGAAGGCCGACTTGATGGCCGCGCCGAGATCACCCGTGGGTTCGCCGCCCCCGCCCTTTTTCATCTGCGTCCAGAATAGCGAATGGTTCCAATGGCCGCCGGCGTTGTTGCGGACAGCCGCGCGAATGTTCTCCGGGATGGAGTCGAGGCTCTTGAGAAGATCTTCAAGCGACTTCGCTTGAAGATCGGCGTGGCCATCGAGGGCTTTGTTGAGGTTGGTGACATAGGCGCCATGATGCTTGTCGTGGTGGATTTCCATGGTCTTGGCATCAATGTAGGGTTCGAGTGCGTCGAATGAATAAGGCAGCGGTGGGACGGTAAATGCCACGGGTTTTTCCTCCAGTTTGAGATTCGATCCAAAATTCAATGCGGTGCCGGAGCGCAAAGCTGCAGAGGCGCGGCTGCTTACTCCAACCAATCCCGCTCCAACAATCCCGGTTTTAACCAGAAATTTCCGACGATTCATAGGTACCTCCTGGGGCGAGGAGGATAGTCAACAAGGGACAGTAACATGCTGCCCAAAAAGACGACAGTATCATACTGCACATTACCGAGACGCCTCAATGAGAGGCGCTTGGAGAGCAGGCTTGAACGCGAGTTATTCACCACAATTATTGGATGCGCGAAAGCGCCCATTGGGCAGATTCTGCGACGAGCGGCTCGCTCGAGGCTGAGAGCTTTTTTAGGAGCGTGCGAATCCTTTCGTGCTCGCCCGAACCGGACGCGGGGGCGGAATTACCAAGGGCAATGCAAGCATTTCGCACCATGCCGCGCCATTTTGTACGTCTTATTGGACTCCCGCGAAAGACTGTCCGAAATTGATCTTCGTTCATCGCGGCCAGCCACTCGAGGCGCGGCAAAAACAGAGATTCTTCCTCTGCGCCTTCTGAATCGGCGGGAAAAACTTCTCGTGGCTGCCCTTCTGTGGCCCGTGAAAAAGTTCTTGGCTTAAATTCAGGAGCCTGCGTAACAGGGGCACGCCGATTCCACGGGCAAACGTCCTGGCAAATATCGCAGCCGAAGAGGTGACGGCCCATCGGTTCGCGCAAGTCTTCGAGAATGCTTCCGCGGAGCTCGATCGTTAAGTAGGAAATGCAAAGGCGCGCATCCATCACGTAAGGCTGGACGAGTGCTCCGGTGGGGCAAGCGTCGATGCATCTGGTACAAGAACCGCAGAGGTCCTGCGGAGCCAGCTCTGCCGGACCCAGCGTGGGTGGAATATCAAGGGTTGTAAGAATCACACCGAGAAAAAACCAGGACCCAAGCTTTACGTTCAGCAAAAGCGTATTTTTCCCGAGCCAGCCCAACCCCGCATGCTTGGCAAAGACGCGCTCATGCAAGGGCCCAGTATCGGCGTAAATGCGTGCTTCAAAGGGTTCGGTGAAGCGTTCAGAGAGGCTGCTCGCCAGTCTCTGGAGCTTCTGTTGGAGCACCTCGTGGTAGTCCTGCCCCCAGGCATAACGGGAAATCCAGCCGCGGGGATCTGTGCCTTCTGGCTGAAGAGCATCGACAGATCGCGGCGCTGGAGAGTTGTAATTCAAGGCGCAAACGATCACGCTGCAGAGCCCGTGCATTACACTTTGCGGATTGGTGCGGCGCGGGTCAGACAGATATTGCATCTCGCCGGCATAGCCGCGCGCGAGCCACTCTTTCGTCAGGTCCAACTCCGGAAAATTTTCCGCGCGAACGATTCCACAGAGGTCAAACCCCAGGGCGTTTGCCCTCTCGACGATCCATGCGGTTTCGGAGGCGTTCATCATGGATGTGATGTTTGAAGAACCATAGAAAGATTGTGCCGCGGGAAGACGCTCGACGCGAGCGCTGGATTGCGCGTGAGACTCGGCTTCCTGTCAGCGGCAGGGAAGATTACTGGAAACTGCGCAGCGCAGTGCTCTCGTCGGTGTAAACGTCGAAGACGGTGTATAGCTTTGTGAGCTGGAGTAGATCATGCACTTTTTTTGTCAGGTGTAGCAGCTTCAGCTCGCCGCCCCGGCCCTTCGCGGTTGTATAAGCGCTGACGAGCTCACCGATGCCAGAACTGTCGATGTAATCCACGTCTCCGAGATTGAGCACGATGTGGGTCCGCTTATCGTCGAGCAAGCCGCGGACCGTCTTGCGTAGCAGGGCGCTGCCTTCCCCCAGCGTAATGCGGCCGCTGAGGTCCACGACAGTGGCTTCACCAGCATCTCGATGTGTTGCGCGTAATGCCATGATCTTGTCTAGGCTCCTTGGTGCGGGGAGGCGTCCTTGCTGCCTTGGCCATTGGCCCCCGGTTTCTCTTGGAGAGGTAGCTTTTTCGCCATGACTATTTCCGCGCCCCCCGTACGTCCGGGCACCACTTCGAACTCGTCCATAAAGGCGCGCATCAGGAAGATACCGCGGCCGGAAGTGCTCAAGAGATTTTCTTCGGCCAACGGATCCGGTACGTTCGCAAGCGTGAATCCTGTGCCTTCATCCAGAACGTGGATGATCATTTTGTCGCCGATGAGATCCACGGCCAGATGAATCTTTTTCTCTGGTCGCTCCTGATTGCCGTAGTGAAATGCGTTGATGACGCCCTCGCGCACGCTCATTCCAATCTTGTAGCAATCATCCTCGCCGAAACCTGCCGCCTCGGCTACGCGGAGACACATCTCCTCAGCAAGGTTTACGCTTTCGACTTGTGTCTCCAGCGTGATTTCGAGGTGCTTAGGGTCTGTGGCCATGCAAGGCTCGCTGCCACAGGCAAATTACACCCAAGGGAGCGCACCTATCGGTAACACAGGGGCTAAACCGAAGTCAATGGAGCACTTGACGTAGATCAAAAAGATGTCTGGCTGGCGGCCGATTGGGCCAGCTGAGCAAAGACGACGGCTGAGATGGCAATTGGCCTCTTGCTATGCCCAGTAGGAGCGGTCGAGCGTGCGGTATTGGATGGCTTCGCTCAGGTGGCGGGGATCGATATTCTCTGAGGCGTCCAGGTCCGCGATTGTCCGCGCAACTTTCAGGATGCGGTCGTGCGCGCGCGCAGACAGGCCCAGCCGGGTGATTGCGTTTTCGAGCAGTTTCTCGCCATCGGCGGAGATTGCACAATGCTTGCGAATCATTTTAGGCATCATCTGGGCATTCGCATAAGTCTTCTTTTCGGCGTGGAAGCGCTCGAGTTGCCTCTCACGCGCCGCAATCACGCGCTGGCGAACGACGGCGGAGTCCTCGGAAGAGGATGGAGCCCGTAGCTCTTTGTACTTCACAGCGGGGACTTCGATGTGAATGTCGATGCGGTCCAGAAGCGGGCCGGAGATCTTGGAAACATATCGCTGAATCATCGGCGGCGTGCAGTGGCACTCCCGCATGGGGTCGCCAAAATAGCCGCAGGGGCAGGGATTCATAGCCGCGGCCAGCATGAATCGCGAGGGAAAGGTAACAGACACGGCAGCTCGAGAGATGGTCACGGCACCGTCTTCGAGGGGCTGGCGCATGACCTCGAGCACGTTGCGCTGAAATTCCGGCAGCTCATCTAGAAAGAGCACACCGTTGTGGCCAAGTGAAACTTCGCCCGGGCGCGGGACAGCGCCGCCCCCGATTAATCCCGCGTCACTGATTGTGTGGTGCGGCGAGCGAAACGGCCGTGTGCCCACCAGGCCGCGACTGTCCTCGAGAACGCCTGCAACGCTATGAATCCTTGTTGTTTCGATGGCTTCGTCGAGCGACATCGGCGGCAGAATGGTGGGGATGCGTTTTGCGAGCATGGTCTTGCCCGCGCCGGGAGGGCCAATGAACAAGATGTTGTGGCCGCCGGCGCACGCAACCTCAAGCGCGCGCTTCGCCGCTTGCTGACCGTGCACATCGCGGAGGTCGACGGCATATTGTGCCGCTTCAGAGAGCATCTGCTTGGCATCGACCACGACGGGTTGGAACGATTCGGGCGCATTCACCAGATCGACGGCTTGCGGCAACGACTTCAGCGCGAAAACGCTAACACCATCGACTACCGCCGCCTCGCGGGCGTTGGCTTCCGGCACGGCAAGCGACTTCAGTCCAAACTCTTTTGCAGCAAGAGCGGCGGAAAGAGCACCGCGTACTGGGCGCACGCTTCCATCAAGCGATAGCTCTCCGAGGAACATGCATTGGTTTAGTTGCTTACCGAAAAAATGCCCCATGCACCCGACGAGCCCCAGGGCCATCGGGAGATCGAACGCCGAGCCTTCCTTACGAACGTCGGCGGGAGCCAAGTTGATAGTCACACCCTGGCCATGAGGAAACTCGAAGCCACAGTTGCGGAGAGCGGATTTGATGCGTTCGCGGCTTTCCTTGACGGCATTATCGGGAAGGCCGACGACGTTGAAGTCCTGCATGCGTGCGGAGCCCACGTCGACTTCCACTTCGACGAGGTAGGCGTCGATGCCGTACACCGAAGCGCTTTGCGTTTTGAAGAGCATAGCAGAGGAAGGCTAGAAAACGCCGTGGGCAGCATAAATCAATGAGATAATATATACCAGAGATAATCGAGGAGCAGGAGTGGCCTTTGCCGCCGCACCGAATTGAACCGCAACCTACGCCCGGTCTACATCCGCCCCCTTCCCCAAGGAAGCTCAGCTGCGTTGAGGGAACTGGAGCCGGCGTCACGTTACTTTCAATCTGTAGCTCTGCGCCTCTGTGCTTCTGCCCGCGCGAAGCAATCTCCTAGGACTCAGTTCGCGGGCCGATGCCGTAGAGCGTTAAGATGTCCTTTAGAGTGACTATCCCTTCTAGTTTGTGAATGTTAGCGCGGTTGACCACGGGGAGGGCGTTCACCTTGCTGGCGCCCAAGCGTTCCAGCGCAACACTGATGGGTTGATCCATGTGAAGATGAGGGAAATCCCCGCCATCGATGAGTTCCTTAAGACGCTTCGGTTCAGGACCCATCTCAGCCGCAGCTTGCTGAACCTTGCCAAAGCTGAGAACCCCAATCAGACCACCGTGGTCGTCGATCACGGGCCACGCGGTGTATTCGCTTGAATGTATCCCTTCGAGAGCTTCGGCGACGGTCATGTCCGCTTTGAGGACCTGCGTCGCGGCGCGCATGACGAGGATCACCCGCCGGTGAGCCTCTTGCTGGCGTGTTTCGGCCGACGGCAGGTGAATGCCATCCTGGCGGGCCAACGATTCGTAGATGGGTTGCTTCTGAAGGCGTGAAGCGATGAAGAAACTCACGAGGTTCGAGATCATCAGGGGGACGATGACGGCATAGTCGCGAGTGATCTCAAAAATCATGACGACGGAGGTCATGGGCGCGCGCACGATTCCGGCAAATGCTGTACCCATCCCCACGAGGGCATAGGCACCGGGTGTCGCCGCGTAGTTTGGGAATAGGTTGTGGGCCACAGTTCCAATAGCGCCTCCAAGCATGGCTCCCAGAAAGAGGCTGGGACCGAAAATGCCGCCGGCGTTTCCGGAGGCGTAGCTGGCGGTCACCGCGAAAAGTTTCAGAACCAATAGCAAAACCATAAGCCTGAGCGCCATGCCTCCGTTCAGAACCGCGCCCACATGCTCGTAACCAACGCCGAGCACTTGCGGAACAAACCAGCCCATGACTCCGACCACCAAGCCGCCGGCTACGGGTTGGAAAGGAAGCGTCTTGCGGGAAAATTGCATGAAACGCTTGCGCATTCCGAGCAAGAGCTTTGTAAAAGCCACGGAGATCAGGCCGCCGGCCACACCGAGAACGGCGTAAATGGCGAATTCCCACGGATTGACGAGCTGGTATTGAGGCACCTTAAAAAGCGGATTATTGCCTAGCAGCAGCCGCAGCATGGCCCAGGACGTGGCGGACGCGAGCACAACCGACCCCAGCACCGGCGCTTGAAGGTCTCCTACAACTTCTTCTAGGGCAAACAACACTGCTGCCAAAGGCGTGTTGAACGCGGCTGCGATGGCGGCAGCCGCTGCAACGGGGATGAGCGCTTTCACTTTTTCCGGGCGCAGCCCAAGGTTCCGACCCAAAACGGAAGCGATGCCAGCCCCGACCTGGACGGTCGGCCCCTCGCGTCCCAGTGGAATGCCACTAGCCAGCGTGGCGGAAGTACAGAAGAATTTCCCAAACGCCGTGTCGGCTGTGATGCGGCCTTCGCGTGCGTAGAGCGCTGCCTTCGTCTGCGGGACGCCGCTGCCGCGCGCATCCGGAAAGTAACGGTACAGCAAATACCCCATGAGCAGCGAGCCGGTCACAGGGACAACCAGACGGTGCCACGCGGCTCCACCAGGGGGATAGAGCCGCGAGCCGAATCGCTCTGTCAACAAGATGAATGTGACAGCCATCAAGCCGACCAGGGCGCCGATCAGCAGCGTCAGAATCAGGAAAACTTGTTCTTCACGTTCCTGAAGCAAGGCGTTCCAGTACCGCGATGGGGATTTCCACCAGCTTGTCTGAATGTGTACCGAGTCTTCTGTCATCTTATTGTCAGTTCTCTGCGCACCGATAAGATGCATCGTCATGCAGTTTGAGCCTGCGCGTTGTGCATTTCATATAAGCCGCCAGATATGGATCGGAGAACTCTTTTCTCAAGGCTTAGCGGGCGACACGCAACGTGGTTGTGAAGTCTCCTAACTGTTCCTTGTGGTCGCGAATTGTCCTGTTGGTTTTTCCGTCTGATTTAGTTCTTTGGTCTTCGCCGGTCACGTCTGTCTCGCACTTCCCTCTTTGTTGTTTTCTTCAGGTTGTTGTCGCTGTGCTGTCCACGCTCGAGTAATGCTTCGATTGCGCCGACCAGTGCCTCTCCGCTAGTGCGGAGTTCACTGATGCGGTTCTGCGCCACTTGTTCGAGCAAGCGCTCGCCACGCGGCAACAGGGAGACGAACACACGGCGGCGGTCGTCCCGGCTGCGGGTTCTGCGCACGTAACCATGCGTCTCCAAGCGGTCGATGAGTTCAACGGCACTGTGGTGCTTTAGGGCGAGCCGCTCGGCAAGGGTCTGAATGGTCGCCTCGCTATCTTCGGGGAGGCCGCGAATGGCAAGTAGCATCAAGTATTGCTGGGGCTCAAGCCCCACGGCTCGCGCCTTGGCATCCCCTTCCCTCAAAAAATGGCGAATGCGGTAGCGCAACTCGGCCAGCGCGCGGTACTCGGCGGGCGTGATATCAGGCGACACAAGTTAAGTATATCGTAGTGCGATATACCTTGCTTGCGGTACGACGGGCCTGTTTACTGAGGGTAATTAGCCAAGCGAGCGGAAGGAAAGAAGGTCAAAGCGGCTTGCGGAAGGCTTTCTGTGTTTTGTAGTGTTCGTAACCCTGACGTTCGTAAAACTTGTGAGCACGCTCACGAATCACGTTGGACCGCACGGACATGCTCGGGCAGCCGTGTTTGCGCGCCCAATCCTCGGCGGCTGCAAGTAGCCGCGCGCCCGCACCGAGGCTGCGCTGGCCTTCGGCGACGATGAGCCCATTCAATTCCGCCCGCGTTCCAACCTCCACTAGATGCGTGACGCTAACGTGCGCCCAGCCAACAACTCCTGTGCCCGGGACTTGTGCCACAAACAAAGCGTTGTTCGATGCCGGCTTCAACCTGCGCAATCTTCCTGTGATCTCCGCCGCCGTCGTTGGATATCCCAGCTGGCCGCTCAGCTCCGCCAGGCGGTGCGCGTCACTGTTTCGCGCCCGTCGAATAATAACGCCTTGGTTCTCGGCCTTTTTAGCCATCGCTCAGCCCGCTTTCTTGCGCAGCCGTGCCTGCACCGCTTGGCTCTTCAATTCGCGCAGCGCGTCTGCGGCAATCCATCGCGCGGCGCGCGAATCCTGCTGACGGATGCGCCCCGCGGAACGAATCGCTGCCTTGTTGAGGTATAGATTTCTTTTCCCGATATTCCGCAGCGCCCAATTGACGGCTTTTCTTACGAAATTGCGCTCGTCATGCGCCTCGCGCTCAATTACGAAAAGAAAACGCTCGAATCGGGCGTCCTCTGCCCCCTTGTCTTTATAGCTCAGATATGCGGCCAGGGAAAATGCGGCGCGCTTTTCGAACTCACGGTTCCTGTTGCTCCACTCATAGATTTTGTGCCACGCGGGTTTCGCAGCCGCATAGAGATAGCAGCACGCCGCGTCGACCACGTCCCAAGAATCGAAATCACTCACCCATCGTTCCATCTGCGCCGCGGTGACTTTCTCCGATTCGCCGATCAGCGTGGCGAGGATTCTTGCTTCGTGAATGCCCGTCGTCCATAGTTCCTCCGCCAACGCGTGGTCCTTTCCGATGTGCCGCGCGAAAGCGTGGAGCACGGGCGCTGAGATTCCATAGACTTTCGGAACCCTGATGCCAAAATACGCCAACTTCGCGCGCACTTTAGGATCGGCGAGCTTTTTCAGCTCGCGAAGCGCCGCCGCTTTCGTCCACTTGTTGGTGGTTTTCGAGCGGCGTCCCGAGCTAGAACGTTTTTTCGGAGTCGAGAAGGATTGTGACCGGCCCTTCATTCACCAGCTCCACGGACATCATCGCTTGAAAAATTCCAGTCGAAACGCTGACGCCGAGATTCTTAATCGCCAGCGCAAACTCTTCGTAGAGCTGCTTGGCCTTCTCCGGTGGAGCAGCGGAGATGAAACTTGGCCGGCGCTGGCCGCGCGCGTCGCCGTACAGCGTAAATTGCGAAACAACCAGGGCCGCACCCTTCACGTCCAGCAGTGACCGATTCATTTTCCCCTTGTCGTCCTCAAAAATGCGGAGGTTTGCCACCTTCTCTGCCATTGAGGCAGCAATCGCAGAAGTGTCCTCGCGGCCGACGCCGAGCAAAATCATCATCCCGGCGCCGATTTCGCCCGTAACTCGTCCTTCGACCGTCACGCGCGCGCGGCTCACCCTTTGCACTACGGCCCGCATCCAATCTTCCTATTTGCTAGCTTGCCGCGCCAGCTTTCGCGGCAGCGCAAGCGTTGCACAACCCCTCGGGGCCCTCTGGCACTTTGGGCAGAAATAACTACTGCGGCCCGCGACAATCGCGCGTCGAATCACCGCGCGGCAGCGGTAGCAGCGCTTGCCCTCGCGCCCGTAAGCCTTATGGTGCTGCTGATATTCGCCTGGCTGGCCCTCGGCATCAAGAAAATCGGAAATTGACGAGCCGCGCAGGATGATGGCTTTTTCGAGGATTTCACGAAGCACGCGATGCAGTGTTGCAGCTTGACGGTTTCTTAGTGTGGCGCCCAAGCGCGCCGGATGAATTTTCGCTCGCCACAAACTTTCGTCCGCGTAGATATTACCCACACCCCGCAAAAAGCTCTGATCCAGCAGCAGCGCCTTGATCCGCGCGGGCCGAGAGCGCGTTTGCTCCACAAATTCTTCAGAGCTGATTTCCAGAGGATCAGCCCCGAAGGCTCGCAACTCTTCCGCGAGTGGTCCTGCCGAAAGGTAGGCGAGCCGCCCGAATCGCCGCGCATCCGTGTAGCGCAACTCGCGATTATCGTCGAGCAAGAAACATGCGTGGGTATGTTTTTCGCAAGGCTGCGCCGCAATAATCGGCACGATCTGTCCGGTCATTCCCAGATGCACAAGTAGTGCAGCGGGCTCGGCATCCCCATTTGCGAAGGAAGAACCGACGCCGTTTGCGGCAGAAAGCCGAAGCAGCATGAATTTCCCATAGCGTTCGACGGCATCGATTTGCCTTCCCGGCAGGTGTTGCTCGAGCGCAACAGGGTCATCGATGAAATCGGTTTTGCCTAGCCTCACGGATATGATCCGTCGGCCCACAATCGTTCGCCGCAGACCACGCGCTACTGTTTCGACTTCAGGAAGTTCCGGCATGAGGGTATCACGATCAAAATAACACATCCCTCGCTATGCCGCAGGTGAACGACACAAATCACATGAGGCCCGCAATCCCGCACAAGTTTTGCAAGTCACTTCTTCTGGTAGTTCGGATAAGGCGGATGCTCGGGAATCACAACCGGATGGGCCTTCAACGCTTCCAGCGTCACTTGGACGGCTCGTTCGAGCTGTGGATCATGACCGGCCGCAACGGACGCGGGATCGTTCTCCACTTCGATGTCCGGAGCAATCCCGTGATTTTCCACTTCCCACTCCCCGTGCAGGCCAAAGATCGCCACGCGCGGCGCAGTGATGAAGCCGCCATCGAGCAGCGGCGGATAACCATAAATTCCAACCAATCCGCCCCAAGTTCGCGTTCCGACGAGCGGCCCTACTTTGTCTTGCTTGAACATCCACGGCAAAGCATCGCCGCCGGAGCCGGACATTTCGTTAATGACCATGGTCTTTGGTCCGTAGATTTGAGCGAGTGGTGAGCAGAACCCCTCGCCTTCACGCGTAATATCACAATTGCGTAGCGGACGCTTGAGCATGTCGATGATGTAGTCGGCAATTTCGCCGCCATGGTTGTAGCGTTCATCGATGACGGCCGCCTGTTTGCCGACCTGCGCGAAGTAATAGCGGTTGAAATTGATGAAGCCACCGGTAGCAGTGTCGGGAACGTGCACGTATGCGACCTTGCCGCCGCTCATTTGATCAACCTTGCGGCGATTGTCTTCTTCCCAAGCGAGGTTGCGGAGCGGAAATTCGCTCGGCAGGGGCACCACGGTCACTTCGCGAGCGTCTTTGCCGTCCGCATTCGGCCCTACCCTGATTTTTATTTGCGTGCCCGCGGTATTCTCAAAGTAGCTGTAAACGTCAATTGGAGGGCGCACTTCGCGGCCGCCCACTTCAAGCAGGTAATCTCCCACTTTGACGTCGACACCCGGCTGAGTCAGTGGCGCGCGCAATTCGGGATTCCAATTTTCTCCGTTGAAGATGCGCGCAAATCGGTAGCGCCCGTTTTCCACCTTGTAGTCGGCGCCGAGGAGGCCGCCCTTGACCCGCTTCGGTTGCGGAACGTCCCCTCCGGCAATGAACATGTGGCCGATGGTGATCTCCCCGAGCATTTCCTCGAAGAGATGGTTTACGTCGGCTCGGCCTGCAGCACCTTTCAAGTAAGGGGCATACTTTTTCTCCGCAGCGGCGATGTTCAATCCGTGATGGTTCGGGTCATACAGGAAATCGCGCTCGATCCGCCAGACTTCGTGGTACATCTGATTCCACTCGACGCGCGGATCGGTGTAGACCTCCATCCCATCAAGCTTTAGAGCGCCATCTCCCGGCTTGGGTACAACTGCCGTCGCTGCGATAAACCACGGCGCGCTGGGCCCCGGGCCTTGCCGGTAGAGAACCTTCTCGCCGTTCGCCGAGACTGCGAATGAACTCACTCCTCCCAGAAATGGCTCAGTCTTCCGTGTGCTCAGGTCGAACTTCGAAACTGAGACCAGTGTCGGTTCTGTCAGGCTCGGGACATCGGGAATTTCGCTCAGAAACAACACACCGGTCTTGCCTACGTCCAGCCCGATGTAATTCGCGGCCTTGATCGGCATCGCCACGATTCGCTGGCCGATCCCGTCCAGGTCGAACGTGACTTTTACTTCGTCCTTTTTTTCGCCTTCCTTTTTCTCGCTTTCTTTTCCTTTCTCAGCGCTCTTGTCGGCTTCCTTGGCTTTATCTTTGTCAGCGTCCTTGCTCTTCTCGTCGCTCGCGGCTTTCTCTTCATCGCTCTGCGGTTCAACCGGAGAGGGATCGCCTTTTTTCAATACGACCGCATAGATGCTTCTCGATACCGGATGCTGAAAGCTCGAAAGATCGAGCCACCCGATGGAAAGTCCGAGGTCCGTGCTGGCCGCGAAGTAAATCGATTTCCCATTCTTGTCAAATACCGGATAGCGCGCGTCGCTAGTTCCGTCGGTGATCTGCGATTCCTTGCTCGTATCCAGCGAGTACACGAAGACGTTCCGCATGTGGTTTTCTAAAAACTTCGCATAAGTCAGCCACTTGCTGTCCGGAGACCATGTCTCATTCATCGTGGAGGACGGATCTTCATAGCGATCCGCGGTCACCTTCACCGGCGTTCCTTTTTCCACGTCCACATACCAGAGATTCATGCGCTTGTCGGTGTAGGCAATCTTCTTGCTGTCTGGAGACCACAAAGGCCCGTAGAAAAACGAAGGAGGATTGCCGAGATTGATTTTTCTCACGGCGCCTAATCCGGTTTGATCCACGATGTGCAGAGCATATTCGCCGGATTCGTCGGAGAAAAACGCGATCGACTTCCCGTCCGGCGACCACGCGGGATCACGTTCCGCCACAGCCGTCGTGCGTGTGAGGTTTCGCACGTCGCCCTTCTCGGCCGGAACGGTAAGAATTTCGCCGCGCGCTTCGAACACTGCCCGTACGCCAGTCGGCGAGATTGCGGCGTTGTGAATTTTGTCCCCCACTTTTTCATAGTGCGGACGTGTTGCCGGTAAATCGCCGGAGATGTGAATCGCGACTTTGCTCGCTTTCTCGGTTTTCAGATCGAGTGTGTAAATGCCGCCGAATTGTTCGAAGACGAGTGCATCCGGGCCGGCAGATAGTGATTTCAGGTCGAGTCCTTTGTTGTCCAGCACCTGCTTCACCGTTTTCGACTTGGTGTCGTAGGCAAAAATTGTGACGGGGCCTTTGCGATCCGATAGGAAATACACGGTGTCGCCAACCCACACGGGATCGTCGTCATTCGAGTTGTCGCGAGTCACTTTCTCGAGTTGCAAGTCGCTCAGGCGAAGCAAATAGACCGGGGTAGTCTGGCCGCCGTGATACCGCTTCCAGGCAGTTTGCCACTTCAGGTTGGGCACATACCCGATGCGCGTGGCATCCGGCGAATACGAAGCCGCTTCGCCGCGCCACATGGGCAGAACTTCAGGAACGCCCCCTTCAACCGGCACTGTGTACAGGCGGTCAAAGTCCGCGTACGCTTCGCGGGCTGAACTGATCAGCACTTTCTTGCCGTCCGGAGTCCACCCGACAACGACGTCAGGATCCGGATGCCAGGTCAGACGCTTTGGTTCGCCACCGTCGGCGGGCATTACGTAAGCGTCGATGTTGCCGTCGTACTGGCCCGTAAAGGCGATCCAATTTCCATCGGGAGAAAATTTCGGTCTGGTCTCGTGGCCGCCGGTGGTGAGTTGGCGCGCTTCGCCGCCTTCCCGTGGCACGCTCCAAAGGTATCCGCCGTACGCGAATACGATTTGCGTCTTGCTCATCGTGGGCGACTGCACGAGCAGCGGAGCCTCTTCCGCGGCGGCACACCAGTTCGCCGTGCACAACAGCACAAGCAACAGGGCCCCCAACATTGCCGAGATTCGAAAGCGCATCATTCCTCCTGAAGAACTCCCAACAGACTCTCTAAGCCGCTTGAATTGCGCTGCACTTGGTTATTTCCGGGCGCCCGTCGGTGGCGGCCAGAAACCCGGATCGCTGAGGGCGCGCTCATCCATCTTGTCGGCGTATTTCTTCACAGCAGGGCCGATGGCCGAGGCTTTCCCAATCAGCACGAAAACGTAGCTATCGAGCGGAAAATGTTTTTCGATAATTTGCTTGGCGATCTGGGGGGTGACTGCGTCGACGCGTGCTTCGAGCTGGTTTACCTCATCGTCGCCAAGCCCGTAAAATTCGTTAAAAACAATCCGCCGTACAAGTTGGCTGGAAGTTTCAATCGTCGGCGGATATTGCCCCTTAATGTAGCTCTTGGCGGACTTAAGTTGTTCCTCAGTCACGCCGTTCTTGTGAAGTTTTTCCAGAACCTGCAGTGCAAGATCGATCGCCGGAGTCGTGGTTTCGTTTTTCGTGAAGCTGTAAATCTCGAAGGGACCGGGAGCTTTATGGGAATCAAAAAAAGATCCTGCTCCGTAGCTGTAACCCGATTCGACGCGCAGGGCTTCATTCAACTCGGATGTGAACCTTCCGCCAAAAATCGTGTTGACTACACGAATCGCTACGCGGTCCGGATCGTTCACGGCAGTGCCAATATTCCCGATGGCGAAATAAGTTTGGGTGGCGTCGGGTTTGTCGATGAGCAGAAGCTTTTTCCCTTTCACCGGCGAAGCGGAAGGGATCGGCGTGCTGGCCACCGTTCGCGCGGGCCATGCGCCCAGCGTCTCCTCGAGCTTCTTGCGCATTTCTGTCCCATCGAACTCACCGGCAATTCCGAGAATTGTGTTCCCCGGTGCGTAATTCGCCTCATAAAATTTCACGATCGCATCTCGCTGAATGCGTTTGAGTGAAAGTTCATCCCCATCCGACGGACGCCCATAAGGATGCGAGCCATAGAGAAAACCAGCGTAGTACAGACCCAGCACGGATTGCGGTTCGTCCTTTGCGGCTTTCACGCCATCCAAGCTCTGCGCCAGGATTTTGTCGGTCTCGTTTTGGGGAAACGTCGGATGCAGAACCGCATCCGAAAACAGTTCCAATCCTCTCGCCAGATCTTTGGTCAGAAACTCTGCACTGATGTTCGTGAAGTCAGCGCCGGCGTCAGCGCCGAACGAGCCGCCGATGTAATCGAAGTCGGCGGAAAATTGCTGTGCCGTCCGGGTCTTCGTTCCCTTTCGCAGCAGCGCGGCCGTTACTGAGGCGAGCCCTTCTTCTCCGGCAGGATCAGCAGCTGCTCCCGTTTTTACGACCGCGAATATGTCGATCAACGGTACGCCGCGCTTCTCCAACAGCAACACTGTCAATCCGTTCCTGAGCACGATTTTCTCGTGCGGCGGCAGATGCAGGGACTGCGCGTGATCGACTGGACAAACTAAGAACAAAAATCCGAATACGGCGAGAAGGCCCGACAGATTTCTTTTGAATGTCATTGTTTTGCCTTCCCTTCATTTTCGGGAAGGAGCATCGCGACGGTGCGATTGTTTGCTCCAAAGTATTTTTTCGACACACGCTGCACATCTTCTTTTGTCACCGCCGAATAATTCTTCGCGGCATCGAACAATTTGTTGTAATCGCCCATGAACACTTCATAAGTTCCAATGGTGTTTGCGCGCCCGCTGATTGTGCGCATCTCTTTGTAAAACTCAACGAGCCGGTTGTTCTTTGCTTTCTCGAGTTCCTGATCGCTGATCTGCGCGCCCATTACTTTCTCGAGTTCCTCGTAGATTGCCTTTTCACAGGTCTGCGGGTCCACGCCTTGCCGCGGCTGAGCGGTGATGATTGCAAGCGTGGGATCAAACGCCGGCTGCACAGCTGAAGAGACGTCAAGGGCGAGTTGGTCCTTGTCCACCAACCGCTGGTACATGCGCGAGCTCTCTCCCTGGAAAAGCACACTGCGGAGAATGTTCAGCGCAAAGTAGTCCGAATCCTTAGTTTGCGGGATGTGATAGCCGATCATGAGGAGAGGCAGTTCCGCAGGCTTGCGGAGCACCAGCCGACGCTCGCCGCGTTGCTCAGGTTCTAGAGTGGTTACGGGAGGAGGCGGCGCATGGGAAAGAATCGGCTCGATAAACTTTTCGCATAGCTGAAAAATCTCGTCGGGCGATATGTCGCCGACCACCACCATGGTCGCGTTGCTGGGCGAGTAGCCCATTTCGAAATGATGCTTCAGGTCGTCCATTGTCCAGTGCTCGATGTCGCTCATCCAGCCTACGACCGGCCATTGATAGGGATGCGCTATGAAAGCTGTGGCCCACAATTGCTCGTCGAGCAGCCCGAAATTATCGTTGTCGACGCTCAGCCGGCGCTCGGAAGCCACCACCTCGCGTTCCGAAGCAACTTTCTTGGGATCGAAGGTCAAATCGCGGATGCGGTCGGACTCGATGTCGTAGATCAGGGAAAGCGCCGAGCGGGGAAACCAATCCTGATATACGGTTACGTTTTGCGTGGTGTAGGCGTTGTTCGAGCCCCCGTTTGCTTCCATTACTTTGTCGAGTTCGCCGGGCCCGTATTTCTTTGCGCCGTTGAACATCATGTGCTCGAAAAAGTGCGAGAGGCCGGTCGTCCCGGGGCGTTCGTTACGTGAGCCTATGCGGTAGAAAATGTACAACGCGACGTTCGGAATGCTGTGGTCCGGCTGTACCAGCACCTTCATGCCATTCTTCAGCGTGCGCGTACTGACAGGAAACTCTTGCGACTGCGCCCTCACGGGCGAAACAGCAATGCCCAAAGCGCACAATAGCCCCAATGCGGTGCTGCGGTACCAGATTTTTTTCATGAACCCACCCTCGCCAGTGACCCATTATCCTAAGACGTATGTAACCCTCGAAATGTTTGTGCCTTTCTGTGCTTAATCAAGGGAGCAATGCGAATACTCGCACCGGCCCACCCGATCCACCTTCCAATTTGATTGGCGCAACAACGAGGAACGCCCCGCTTTCAGGCAATTCGCTCATGTCCGACAAATTCTCCAGGTGATATAGTCCTGCTCCCAAGGCCAAGTGATGCACAGCAAAATCCTCTGATGCGCCACAATCGACGCTCATTGTGTCACATCCAATGCCACTAACCTTGCGTTCGATCAAAACTTCCACTGCCTTCACGGAAAATCCCGGAAAATGCATGTGCCCGGCGGCGTCCTCGTTGCGGTAGCTCTGCGCATCCGGCCAGCGTGACGCCCAGCCGGTCCTGAGCAGCACAACGGCTCCCTCTGGGATCCGACCGTTCCGATTTTCCCACTGATCAATTCGGGCGACCGGAAGTTCATAGTCAGCGTCCGCGGCGCCCTCCGCTCGAACATCCAGGACCGCCGCCATTCCAAAGAGTCGGCTCACCGGGATCAGGTCTACGGACGTCTTTCCCGGGGGAAAATGAATCGGCGCATCAAGATGTGTCCCATAGTGTTCCAGCATCCAGAAGCTTCGCGTGAAGTAGCCGTTCTTTTCGACGCTGGCGTTGACCTTGGCCTCGAACCATCGTTGATCGCCGGGCCATGGCACCAGTTTGTCGTTGATAGCGTACGCGAGGTCCAGGACTCGCGTTTCCCCGGACAGGATTCCCTCGAACATGGCTTCAGGGAAGCGGGATCCCGGGCGAGGCTACAATTCCGGCCATGCGCAGGATTTCCTGGTATTCGGCCTCGGTTATCTGCGAAACCAACACCCGCACGTTTTTCAGCAGCTTCATTTTTTTTAACGCCGGATTAGCGCGCATCTCCGCCAGCGTGACTTGCCTGGGCAAGCGGTCAAATGCTCTAAGGTCTGCGACCAGGTTCTTTTCCTTGTGGTCATGAGGGTCGGGATAGGGGTCGCGAGTGATCTCCGCGATCGAATAGAGCGTCCTCTCCGGCGCGGAGTGATAACACAGTACGCGATCGCCTTTGCGGACCTGTTTGAGAGCGCGAACGGCGTCCGGTTTGGACTCAGCACCATGCCACATTTCCTTGCCCTTTACGAAGAGCGTATCCCAGTGGTAGTGGTGCGGGTCGGCGCTAAATATCCAATAATGTCGTTGCGAGGTCGGAGTTGCCATCGAGGCGTCGAGTCGGCAGCAATATACACGGGGAAGACCAAAAAGCGAAACAAAATATGGGGGTTAGTTGTATTTGGCGGGAGGATGAGGGAAATGCCGCAAAGGGGCAAATAACCGAAATTCTAGACGTATCTCGTTTATTTTTAATCGTTTATGCGAGTCTCAAGCGATATCTACGAATACTTCGTCACCTCGGACTTCCGTCGCATAGCAAGCAACCCCCATAGCGGGGTTCTGTGTGACCTTGCCCGTGGTGACATCGTACTGCCAGCCATGCCATGGACAAGTCACCACATTCTCGTGGAGTTCTCCTTGGCCCAGCGGCCCGCCGCGGTGCACGCATACATCGCTGATTGCGTAGAACTTACCTGCGACATTGGCGAGCGCCACCGCTTTCCCCGCTACCTGAAACTCATGGATTGTACCCGCGGGCACTTCGGCGATCTTGGCGGCTGGCATAAAAGGCATGCTCCCTCCTTGGCGAAGGAAATGGGCAGATTAACTGCTGGAATTCCGGCGCGCAGTATAGTCCGGCATCGTAACGGGCGTCAAAGGATGCGACTGCTGAACTCAACTTCCGGAGATTGATCATTGCGCTCGTTTGGCCATCATTTTCCAATAGGTGGCGGGCCGAAGCCGCTGCAGGATGTCGATTTGGCGGGCATCCCGTCCGATTAGGATGCGCGGTTCGCGGCGCTCAACACCTTTCAGGATGCGGGCAGCTGCGGCTTCCGGCGAAGTAGGAGTCAACTGGTCAAACCGCGCGATCGCCTCTTCGTGCTTGTTGCGAGGAGCATTGGCACCCAGGCGTGCGCGCTTCGCGATGGGCGTATGAATTCCGCCTGGGTGAACGCAAGACACCGATACCGAAGTGCCTTCGAGCTCGTGCCTTATGACCTCGGTAAAACCACGTACGGCAAATTTGCTTGCCGAATACGCGCTCTGCCCCACGGGTGCAATAATCCCGAACACGCTCGACAAATTTACGATATGGGCGCGTGGCTGCTGCTTCAGAATCGGCAGGAAGTACTTCACTCCGTGGACGACACCCCAGAAGTTGATTCCCATAAGCCAGCGCAGGTCGTCGAGTGTTATTTCTTCGAAGGTGCCGATCAACGCGACGCCCGCGTTGTTGATCAGTAGCGTCACGCGGCCGTGCCGCGCAGCGACGTCCTCGGCAAAGCTTCGCACGCCACCTTCGTCGGAAACATCCAGCACGTGCGTCGAGACTGCGCCTTTCTTGCTCGTCAGCGAAGCCGCAGTCTCGGCGAGCCCTTTCTCATCAATGTCCGCAATCGCCACGGCTGATCCGGCCGCCGAGAGTTGCTGCGCCAGCGCGCGGCCAATGCCGCTACCCGCGCCCGTGACGACAGCCACTCCGCTGCTCACAAATGCCATTATCTGATTCCGATGGGGAGGTTCTCGATCAGGCTGGGCTGCATCCTACGCGCCCTGGACCTTGGCTAGAAGCTCGACGAACTTTTGTTTGCGTTCTGACTGATCCTGGCCGGATTCAGCTTCCGCAAGCTGCGTGATGTTCATCGAGCAAAACTTCGGCCCGCACATCGAGCAAAACTTCGCTTCCTTGTAGAAATCGTCCGGCAGATTTTCATCGTGCATGGCTTTCGCCGTCGGCGGGTCGAGCGATAGCTCGAACTGTTTGTTCCAATCAAACAAGAAGCGCGCATAGCTCAAGGCGTCGTCGCGGTCGCGCGCCCCGGGCCGGTGACGCGCCACGTCGGCCGCGTGCGCCGCAATCTTATATGCGATCACGCCCTGTTTCACGTCTTCCGGATTCGGCAGCCCGAGGTGCTCCTTGGGTGTGACGTAGCACAACATAGACGCGCCGTGCCATCCGATCATCGCCGCACCAATCGCGCTCGTGATGTGGTCGTATCCCGGTGCAATGTCAATAACCAGCGGCCCCAGCGTGTAGAACGGTGCCTCGTGGCACCATTCCATCTCCTTGTCCACCTGCTCTTTGATCTTGTCCATCGGCACGTGGCCGGGGCCTTCGATCATCACTTGCACGTCGTGCTCCCACGCCTTCGTCGTCAGCTCGCCAAGCACCTTTAACTCCGCAAATTGCGCTTCGTCGCTCGCGTCCGCGATACATCCAGGCCGCAGGCCGTCTCCAAATGAAAAGCTCACATCGTGCTTCCTGAAGATCTTGCAAATCTTTTCGATGTTCTCGTACAGGAAATTCTGCTTCTTGTGATGCTCCATCCAGTGCGCCATCAGCGAGCCGCCGCGGCTGACAATGCCCGTAATCCTCTTCCGCACTAGTGGCACATGCTCGCGTAGGACGCCTGCGTGGATGGTCATGTAATCCACGCCCTGCTCGGCTTGCTCTTCGATTACTTCCAGCATCAAGTCAATGGTCAGATCCTCGGGACGGCGGACCCGCGATATCGCTTCGTACACAGGAACTGTTCCGACCGGCACCGGCGACGCATCGATGATTGCTTTACGGATTTCCGGTATGTTTCCTCCCGTGGATAGATCCATCACAGTGTCCGCACCGTAGTGGACAGCGTGGTGCAGCTTTTTCAGTTCTTCGTCAATATTCGAACTCGTAGCGGAGTTCCCGATGTTTGCGTTGATCTTGCACTTTGTAGCGATTCCAATCGCCATCGGTTCCAGGTTGCGGTGATTGACATTCGCCGGAATGATGCAGCGTCCGCGTGCCACTTCGCTGCGAATCAGCTCTGGCTCGATCTTTTCGCGGCCGGCGACAAAGCGCATTTCTTCCGTAGTCACTCCCTGCCGCGCAAAATGCATCTGTGACATGTTCCGGTTGCCGTTCGCAGCCGTGGCGTCTTTTTCCCTTTTTCCCAGCCAGTTATCGCGCAATGCCATAGAGCCCCCTCAGAAACTGCACAGAATGACTCGAGACAGATAGGCCTCTCTGCCCCCCTCCACTCTGCGCTGCAAGTTTGAATTATGGCACCGGGTAAGGGGTGCCGCAACTTAACAGCCTGCAATACTTCCGCCAACGCTGCTGCAATCTCTAAAGAAACACTCGTGCGGGATTTCGGGCTATAAATCTGGTTCAGTTTAAAGCATGATGTGCCGATGATTCGATACAACGACAAGCAAAAAATACGCGATCACTACGACCGTGTGAGCCCTTACTACCAAATGCTGTGGGGAGAGCACTTGCATCACGGCTATTGGATCGGCGGCGACGAGACAAAAGAAGAGGCGCAGCTGCAGCTAATTGAACACTTGGCGCGCGTAGCCCATCTCCCTTCGGGATGCACAATTCTTGACGTCGGCTGCGGCTTTGGAGCGAGCAGTATCTATCTGGCCAAGCAGTACAAAGCGCGAGCGACGGGAATCACGATTTCTCCCGTGCAAGTGGAAATGGCCAACCAAGCGGCGGAAAGAGCCAATGCCAAAGCAAAATTCTTGCTTATGGATGCAGAATCCATAAGTTTCAAGAAACCGTTCGACGTAATTTGGTCGGTGGAATCCATTTCGCATTATTCAAACCAGGAAAAATTCTTTGCATCCGCAGCCAAACTCCTGCGTTCCGACGGAACGATGGCCATCACGGACTGGTTCAAGAAAGATGGCTTGACGCCCCGTGAACACAAGAAATTCCTGGAACCTATCGAAAAAGGCATGCTCGTCGAACTGCACACGATGGAAGAGTACAAAACTTTGATGAACGAAAATGGTCTGGAAGTCGTAAAAACTGAAATCCTTAACAACCGTTGCGCCAAGACATGGGACCTATGTCTGGATATCATCAAGAATAAAGCGTTCTGGGCCATTGCCATGCAAAGTGGTGCGGCCTTCGTTCACTACCTCAAGGCGTTTAAGGCCATGAGAGAAGGTTTTGCTTCGGGCAATTTCATCTACGGCCTTATGATCGCCAAGAAACCAGAAGAAATGAAAAGCTACTCTGAACTGCTCAACGCTGTGGAATCCAAAGCTCCGCAAGATGTGTGACCGCTGAGCGCCAGCGTAAGGTCAAAATCAGCCAGAAGATTCAGAACAACATCGCGAACGCCCTGTTCGCCGGCTACTGCAAGTCCCCAAGTATAGAGACGCCCAAGCAGAACGGCGCGAGCTCCGAGAGCGAGCGCTTTGAAGACGTCGGCACCGCGTCGAATGCCTCCATCGAAAAGCACGGGAATCTGCTCGTTCACTTCCCGCACGATCGCGGGAAGAGCATCGAGCGTAGCGACGGCACCATCCACTTGCCGGCCGCCATGATTCGAGACAATCAGGCCGTCCACACCGGCGTCCAGACCGCGGGCGGCATCCTCCGGATGCAAAATGCCCTTCAAAATGATGGGAACGGAAGTGTGCTTGCGAAGAAATGAAATATCGCGCCAGGTGAGCGCGGTATTGGAAAACAGTGTGCTCCAAAGTTGAATGGCGGCAGCCGGATTCTGCTCTGGCGGCTGCGGAAGAAGCGAACGAAAAACGGGATCACTGAAATAGTTGGCGAGCCCCTGGCCGAGGACGAAGGGCAAATAGGCATGCTGAAGATCGCGTTCCCGCCAGGCCAGCATGCTCGTGTCGAGAGTCACTACCAATGCCTTGTACCCCGCGCGCTCGGCGCGCTGCAGCATGCTGGCGGTCAACTCGGGATTTTTCCCCCAGTAGAGCTGGAACCAGCGGACGCCGTCCCCCGCGCTTTCCGCTGCCTGCGCAACTTCTTCGATCGAACGGCTCGACGCAGTGCTGAGTGTGAATGGCAATCCAAGCCCCGCCGCGGCGCGCGCCGACGCTAGTTCGCCTTCCGCATGGAGAATGCCCTGAACACCCACAGGACCGAGTATCAGTGGCGCAGGAAGTTGCGCGCCGAAGAGTTCGACGCTCAAATCGCGTTGCGAAACATCGCGCAGCATTCGTGGCACAATGCGCCAGCGGTAAAAGGCTTCGCGATTGGCGCGCAACGTGTCCTCGCCGCCTGCTCCACCGGCTACGTAGTCGAACGCAGGCGGAGAAAGTATTTCCTTAGCCTTTTGCTCCAAAAGAGCGAGAGAGATAGGAATCGAGAGGGCGCCGGCCGTCAGACCGAGTGTATAAATCTGCTGCTGCCGCTGCATGCCAGAGGGAATCGGCGAAACCGGAGTTGGGTCGCTCATGGCGGAGCAGGATTATACACGGAGGAAGAACGGACGCGGCTGAGACGAGATCAAGATGTCCAGGGCCGCAACGGAGATGCCGCACCGGGAGCCAGCTTGGGGAGGCACCACCTACCAATAATCGGGTAGCCAGCCCACTCCCCGCGATTGGCCTTGACCCCGTACACCACACCAAGGATGACGTTCGCAATCCAGCCACCCATCGCAAAAAGCCAGAGCAATGGAAAGAAAAGAAAGAAGGCTGGAAACGTACTTGGATTGTGAGGCCGGGATATTTCGTGGAAAACGCCAACGAACGCCGCAAAAAAGAAAAGCGTGAAGCCGCCAAGAAAAAGCGCCATGTAACAGAGCTGCCACATAAGGGCTTGTAGCGCATGAAATTTCACAAACGGCGAATTCTGCTTGATAACGAGAATGACGAGCGGCCCCATAAAGCCCGTAAAAATCTGGAGCAGGTGCCCAAAGAAAGCCATCGTGCGTTCCTCCTGCGTGGGCACAGGCAACGACGTAAGAATCGGCTGATCCGCCACGGCTTCCCCCTCTTGCGTATAGTTACAGGCTAGCTTGAAATCGCCGCCAAGGCCCGTGGAAGAGCCTCCCTTGTGCGCAATCAGCGATCAAGGCGTCGGAGGCTTTCTCCTGAAAATGACGGAAGGCAACAGGAGCCGCGGGAACGATTGCAGGGGCGGAGGGCTTGACAGTGTCAAACGCTCTGCCCAATATTAACGAACCGTGGAAAATTCCCTAAGCGGCAAGCTCGCCTTTATCACTCTTCCCGATTGCGACGACCGCGAGACGCGGCTAGGCTCCTTGTGGGATAAGCAACCCGCCGTCGTGGTTTTCCTGCGTCACTACGGCTGAATCTTTTGTCGCGAGCACGTCGCGCAGTTGCGCGAACATGAACAAGCCTTTCGCGGCAAAGGAGCAGTTCTCGCCGCAATTGGCCTCGGCGACCGCGTTTACGCCCGAGAGTTTCGCAAGGAGACGGGGATCACTTTTCCTCTCCTGATTGACGAACAGCGTCAGGCCTATCGCGCTGCGGACCTGAAGTCCGCCAATCTTTTTCATCTCCTGCGCGGCGACAATACGCAAGCACGCAAGCGAGCGCATGAAGCCGGCCATCATCAACACAAACTCGGGAAAAATCCATTTCAGCTTGGCGGGAGTTTTGTTTTCGGCCCAGGGAACGTCGATCTTTTTTCTCATACCAGCGAAACGTTCGGTGACAACGCTAGCACCGCTGCTCTCCTCGCCGCACTCCCCTGATTCCCTGTTCGTCGGCCGTGCAAGTCTTGGTCTTTCCGGGCGAAGCACCTCTCACACACGGAACGATTGCGGTAAGATTCGAACGATGGCTTTTCATTCTCACGGCAATAGGCTCCTCGCGCTTGCGTTTTCACTGTGTATGGCGTTTTTAGCCGCGCTCGCGCAAATGAATCCCACAACCCCGAATGAGCGCCAGCATTTTCTCGATAAATTCGTGGCGGCGGCGATCGAGCGCACAAATCATTCCGTGAAGTATGTTTCCGCGTATGTCCACTTGGATTATCCCGGCGGAGACGTCCCTGCGGATACCGGCGTCTGCACCGATGAGATTATTCGCGCCTACAGGGCCGTCGGGGTCGATTTGCAGAAGGAAGTTCACGAAGACATGGTGAAGAACTGGGCGGACTACCCTCCAAAAGCAAGGTGGCGGCAGGGGCATCCGGACCCCAACATCGATCACCGTCGCGTGCCGAATCTGATGGTGTTTTTCAGCCGTAAGGGAAAGAACCTGCCGATTTCATCGCGTGCGGAGGACTATTCGCCCGGCGATCTTGTGACCTGGGACTTGAGCGGAGGTGTGCCACACATCGGAATTGTGGTTAGCGTGAAATCTGCAGAGAGCGGGCGATTCCTGATAGCTCACAACATCGGGCAAGGGCCTAAGATGGAAGATGTGTTGTTCAACTGGAAGATTACTGGGCACTACCGGTATTTCGGGCCACCTCCGCGAGTCGCACACTGACTCCATCACCCGCAGGAACCTAAGCTCCAGATCAGGTGAGCGCTTTCGACATGATGATGTAGTGGCCCGGCACTTTTGTGTGCAAGGACGGAGCGAACGGCGCAGTGCCGATTTCAACGTACCCCAGACGCCGATAAAACGGTGGCAGCGGCGTGCGTTGACTGATGACGCGCAGATCGATCGCGCAGCAACCAGCAACGCGGAAATAATCCTCTGCGGCGGAAACCAACTTGCAGCCCAAACCTCTGCCCTGGCGCGGCGGATCCACGGCGAGTAGGCCCAGATAGCCTCGGCCATGACGGATTTCCAGGTAAACACACCCGGCGAATCCGGCGGAGTCTTCCGCAAGTAAAAACTGGCCGGTTTCCATGAAGGCTCGCACCTCTTCCGCGTTGATGCGATCACCGTCAAACACAAATTGTTCCACGACGAATGCCGCGTTAATCAGCCTGGCCAGCGCGGGAATGTCGCCGCTTACCCCGGGGCGGATGGAAATACTTTCATCATGCAGAGAAGATTCTGAAGCGTGCACCATGTAGTCACTCGTAAAAAAATTCCGCCGCTAAGGTTTTTGCTTTGATTCCGTGCCCTTCCCCAGAGAGGCATCTGCAGTCTCCTTGGTTGCTGAAGTCTTTATATCCGCGGATGGCCTTGGTGACCAAAAATCGGGATCTCCATCGGAAACTTCCTTGGAGACGTGCGACATCTCCGGACTCACGGCATAGAGATTGCTCTCCGTGCTGGCGTATGCATCGCGAGCGATTTGTTGCATGCGGTCGACACCCACTTCCCCCTCAGCCTCGCGGAGCCTCGGCGCGCGAGCGAGATAACTATCGTTTTCTCTGAGCGCACGCATGGGAACAAAAACAAGGAACGAAGGCGAAGGCATCCCAACATTCACTTGATAGACCACCCACGGCATATCCGCATCAATCTTTTCATACGCCGCGCTCAGAAGTTTGAAGGACTCGACGAAATCGCTTTCATGGCCCGGGCGCAGGCGGACTTCAAGGACACGCATGAAACGAACTTTGGAGAGATCAATGCGATTCACTCGGAACCCGAGATCGTCACGTCGGACGGCGATGACGGTACTTTCACCCGTCTCGAGTGCTCTGATTTCGTCCTGCAAGCGGGCAAGTGCGGGATGCGCTGTGAGAATCTGCCCCCACACAACGAATGCGTTGTCCAATTCTTCGAAAGAATGGAACGGATCGAAGAAGAGCGCCTCCGGGGGCCCGGTAATGGATTGAAGATCGATCCAGGAGTTGGGAACGTCCAGGCGGTCGCATGCTCGGATTACGGAGACCTCAAGCTTTTGGCGTGCGCTTTCACTGCCAAATTTGAGCTGCTGATGGACGAGGAGAAGTAGTTTTGGTGGCGCGGTGGCCGGGCTAACTGGTTTTTCGGTTTGTGCGGACCCGATAGAAACTTTCACCAACAAGAAACAAACAATCCCCAGGAAGAGTTTTTTGCTTTTCATGTGGAAACCTCCATGGCATGAGGCTTGTGCAGCCTTGCTGCGCCCCAAACAAACCAAGCCCGTGCCCTAGCCCAGTGCAGCTTTTCCGTTAAACCGCGCCGCAGAGCCAAGCTCTTCTTCAATGCGGAGAAGTTGGTTGTATTTCGCAATACGGTCGGTACGAGAGGCGGAGCCCGTCTTAATCTGGCCGGCCGCCGTAGCAACTGCGAGATCGGCAATGAATGTGTCTTCGGTTTCACCCGAACGATGCGAAATAATGGAGTTGTAACCCGCTTTGCGCGCCAGTTCAATGGCATCGATGGTTTCCGTCACCGTGCCGATCTGGTTTAGCTTGATGAGAATCGCGTTGGCGATTCCTTCCTTAATGCCTCGCGAGAGCCTCGCGGTGTTGGTCACAAACAGGTCGTCACCCACCAGCTGGATTTTCTTTTTTGAGGACTTCGTACCAACCGATTGCGTGAGTGCTTTCCATCCGGACCAGTCATCTTCGGCCATGCCGTCTTCAAGCGAGACGATGGGATATTTTTCGATCCACTTCGCCCAGTATTCGACCATTTCTTCGGGCGAATGCGCGGATTTATCAGACTTCTTAAATATGTATTTGCCGCTGGCTTTATCATAGAACTCGCTGGCCGCGGGATCGAGCGCGATGCTCACTTGCTCGCCGGGCTTATATCCAGCCGCCGAAATAGCCTCCAGCACGATCTGAATCGCTTCTTCATTCGATTTGCAACTCGGCGCGAAGCCGCCTTCGTCACCCACTGCGGTCGAATATCCGTGCTTTTTCAACGCGGATTTCAGCGAATGAAATATTTCTACACCCCAGCGCAAACCTTCCGAAAAAGTCGGCGCTCCAACAGGCATCACCATGAACTCCTGAAAATCGACCGAGCTGTCCGCGTGCGCTCCACCGTTTAAAATGTTCATCATCGGGCAAGGCAGAAGATCCGCGCTAGTGTCCGTCGAGTAGCGCGCCAGATATTTGTACAGCGTAAGGTTTTGCGCTGCCGCGGCACCGCGCGCCGCCGCCATGGAAACGGCAAGGATCGCATTAGCCCCAAGGCGGGATTTTGTTGCCGTGCCATCCAGCTCGATCATGCGCTTGTCCAGCGCGCGCTGATCCGCAGCATCCAGCCCCACAACCGCTTTGGCAATTTCGCCATTCACGTTTGTCACGGCCTTGAGCACACCCTTACCCACATACTTCGACTTGTCACCATCGCGCAGCTCCAGCGCTTCATGTTCCCCGGTGGACGCGCCGGAAGGCACCGCGGCGCGGCCTCTTGCGCCTGTTCCAACATACACGTCGGCTTCAACAGTGGGATTCCCGCGCGAGTCAATCACTTGGCGAGCGTTGACGCGAGTGATATTCGTGGACATTTCTATCTTCTCTCCTGGGTAAATGCGAAATGTTGATTTTACAGAAGTTTGCCTCCAAGGCACAGAGGCGCGGATAAACCGGTGATTGGTGAGGTGAACTGGTCCCGTCTCCGCTTCTATGCGGTTTCAGGTTCTTCGATTAGCGACTCCTGGCGAACTACGACTACGATGCCCGAGTCCGTTACATGAAACCGCCGCCGGTCGGCTTCCGTGTCATAGCCGATCTCCGTGCGTTCAGGAAGGCTGACGTGACGATCGATGATAGCTCTTCGGATGCGCGAATGGCGGCCGATGTTAACGTGATTATAGATGATGGAATCGCCCACCTCGCTGTAGCTGTTCACTCGCACGTTATTCCCGATGACGCACCGCTGAACGCGTCCGCCGGAGATAACCGAACCGCCCGCCACGATGGAATCGAGAGCCACGCCCATCCGCTCGGGGTCGGCAAATACAAACTTCGCGGGCGGATACTGGTGCTGCCACGTGCGCAGCGGCCAATGGTTGTCATACAAATTGAAGACAGGCGACACACTGACCAGATCCATGTTCGCTTCGTAGTATGCATCGAGCGTGCCGACATCACGCCAGTACAGTGCGTCCTTTTGGTTTTCATCCACGAAGTTATATGCAAACACGCGATGCTTCGAAATAATACGCGGGAGAATATCCTTTCCGAAGTCGTGGCTCGATTTTGGATCTTCGGAATCGGCAAGCAGTATGGGGATCATCAGTTGCGTGTTGAAAATGTAGATCCCCATGGAAGCGTTGCAATTGCCCGGATGGTGCGGAGACTGTTTGGGTTCGGCAGGCTTTTCTTCGAAGCCGATGATGCGCCATTCCTTGTCAACTTCTAACACACCGAATTGCCTCGCCGCTTGCGCGATGGGAGTCTTTATGGTGGCAACCGTTACGTCCGCCGTCGAATCCACATGCTGCTTGAGCATCTTGGCGTAATTCATTTTGTAAATGTGGTCGCCGGAAAGAATGAAAACGTATTTGGAGCGCTCGCTGCCGATCGAGTAAATGTTCTGATAGACGGCGTCGGCCGTGCCCTGATACCACTCTTTCGAAACGCGCATCTGCGGTGTGAGCACTTCGATGTAATCGCCCAGCCCCGCGAGCGGCGACCAGCCCGCGCGTATGTGCCGGTTCAGGCTCAGCGCTTTGTATTGCGTGAGGACGAACACGCGCCGTAAATCGGAGTTGATGCAGTTGGAGAGCGTAATGTCGATGATGCGATACAAAGCCCCAAAAGGAACAGCGGGTTTGGCGCGGTCGCGCGTCAGGGGCCAAAGGCGTTCGCCCTGCCCACCAGCGAGCAGTACTCCGATGGCATCGCTCATCGCCGACATGGCTGGCCTCCGGACACGCGTTTGAAAAGCGGCCCATTCTAACAGCAGAGGCGAGGCAGTGGGCAAGAGAAGCGGGGTATCAGAAGAAGAACTGACCGTTCCCGATCACAGCTTCGCCGTTGTGTACTCAAAAAATAACTCCGTAACTACAGGGATACTAAACTCCCCCGGTCCCCTACCCTCCGCAAAGATTCCTTGACTTCACTCCCCGCAATTGATTAGAAGATGCCAGCTACCTCATCAGAGTGGGTCCACAACGGACAATGGTGCGCAAGTCAGAATGTGGTTCATGGAGCGTCTATTTCTATAGCGCTCTGTGAGAATTTGAATCTGGACGACGTCACTAGTGTGCGTGACCGCACAGTGGCTGGCGTGCGATAATGACCTGGGGCGGTGTTCGAACGAAGCAGTGACACCGCGTGTAACCAATCCGAACCGGATTGGGGGTGAATGTAAAAGTGGCTGAAGTCATTATCCAGGAAAGCGAGTCTCTGGAAAATGCACTGCGCCGTTTCAAGCGCAAGGTGCAACAGGAAGACATCATCAAGGAAATCAAGAAGCACAGCTTCTATATGAAGCCCGGCGAGAAGCGCCGAGCCAAGGAAGCCCTTTCGCGGAAGCGACTGCGCAAGAAGCAGCGGCGAGAAGCGGACTAACCTCCGCCTCGTTGCATCTCAGCGCCGCACTTCCGTGATTTAGACCCCGGTTAGGTAGAGACGTTGGGTTTCTGTTGCAGCTTCGCATACTCAGGCCCAAGGGACCCCAGCCCGGTATCCCCGGACTACAGGTTTCGCCACAACACTTGGCCCACCGTGCGAACCACGCCCATCCCCCTCCCTGACTCGGGCAAGGGGAGAGCGGCTCATGGAATACCACGACCGGGTGCTGAAATGTGCGGAGTGCGGCGCTGAATTTGTTTTTACTGCCGGCGAACAGATGTTTTTCGCCGACAAAGGTTTCAAGAACGAGCCAAAGCGGTGCAAGGGCTGCAAGGCCAAACGAGCCGAAGGCGGCGGAGGCGGTAACTCCTCGCAGATGCGCTCGGAAACGAAGACTACCTGCTCCCAGTGCGGAAAGGAAACCACTGTCCCCTTCCGGCCCACACAAGGACGTCCTGTCTTCTGCCGCGAGTGCTTCCAACAGCGGCGCGCGCTCGGCGCTGCGTGATGCGGCGGCTGTGCAAAGCTAGAGACTAGAAGTCGAAGTAGGAAGGCCCTTCGGTCCGAACATTGGGTGGGACAGACAGGAATGTCTGTCCCATTTTAGTGGATCGAACTCGGCTCGAAAAAACCGTCAGGAATGTCTGTCTTCCCCGCCCCTTAATAGGACGTCCCGAGTTCAACTGTTGCCTGTAGTCAGGCTGACGGATGCTTCAGGATCTCTGCCAAAGCATGCAACCGTATAGAGTCAGCCGGAATCTTCGCCGTGTCGGCGGCCTTTTCCAACGACGGCGCCATGCTCTTCAACTTCGCTACCTTGCTCTTGCTCATGTGCGACGTCTCTGCGCTTTGAATCGCCTTCTGTAGAGCTGCGATTCGGTCTGCCGGCAAACCCTGCGACCGCGACAGTTGGTCCAGGTACGCCTTCGCTACGACCAATTGTGCGGGCCACTCGATCTTTTGCTGGTTCTGCACATTCAACTCAGACACCCGAATCGTTTTCGCCGCGTCGATTTCGTTCTGGGTCAAAAACTTGCTCGGCGTCAGTTCAAAAACGTCTAGGCCGCGCGCAATCTCCGACCCGTAAATGTATCCGTTGTACCAATAAGCCGACCAGTCACCGCCCAGCACGAGGACATTCGGATCAATCGGCCCGCGGTCGAAGTAGGCAATCTCCATGGGCTGCGCCGGGTCGGTGAAGTCCACAATGGAAATGCCACCTTGATACCAGGCCTGCACTTCGATGTCGCGGCCAGGGACCGGAATCAGCGAGCCGTTATGCGCTACGCAGTTCTCAGTGTCACCCTGCGCAGCCGGCACCTTGTAATAGTTTGCGAAACTCAGCTTGTTGTCCTTCAGCTGAAAGATTGCATCCGCGCCCCACTTGTTGGGGTCGTTCGGACGGCAGCGCGCTCCCAGACCGCCACCCCATTCGTCGGTAAACACCACCTTCGTTCCGTCATTCGAGAACGAAGCCGAATGCCAGTACGAATAGTTGGGATCGTTGACCGCATCCACACGCTTCGGATGGACGGGGTCCTTGATGTCGAGCAGAAGTCCATTTCCGGAGCACGCGCCCGCCGCCAACCCAATCGCCGAGTACACCGTGATGTCGTGGCACTGGTTGGTGTCCGCAGGCTTCTCGCTGCCCTTCTTGCCGTGAGTGCCGCCGTTGTTCAGGCCGTTTAGCGCGCCCGTTCGCGGGTCGATGAATACCCGAGGGCTAGAAACCACCTTCGCGTCCTGCGGCGCGGCCACAGGAACCTTGATCACGTCGATACGAAACAGCGCCGTATTGGGGTCCTTGTCTGGCTCTTCACCAGAGCACCCAGCCAACTCTTCCGGCTGGCGCACAAACGATGTCCCCGACACGTAGATATAAACGTTGTCTTTGTCGTTCGAATCCGTCACCAGCGTATGCGTATGCGAGCCGCGGCACGTCTGCACCGCCGCCACCTGCTTCGGATTCTTGATGTCGGAAATGTCGAAGATTCTCACGCCGCGGAAACGGTCCTTTTGCGCTGCTGGCAAGCGGCGCTTTTTTTCCTTTTCCTGCTCCGGAGTCGGCGGCGGCTCCGGCGGAAATCCCTGAACGCCGCAATCCAGCCGTCCATTGGGCATCTCCACCGACATGAACAGCAAATTTTTATATGCCGACACATCGCCCTGCCCGCCCGGGCAGACCAGCGAAGTCAGCAAAGTTGCGCTCGCCGGATGGGAGATGTCAAAGATATTCACGCCATAAAAATTCCCCTGGAACACGTGGTTGCCCTGAAACGCCAGGTCCGAGTTCGAGAAAGCAAGCTGCGCGATGACCAACTGCACCGGCTTCGGCATCTTTGAGGTCCTGCCTATTCCGAGCTGGCCGATAACCTGCTGCACCTTCGGATCGTCGGGATCGGAAGAACCCAGTTGAAACGCGTCGGGCTTCTTGAGCAGCAGGACGTGCTTGATACCCATCGCCGCTTCGCCCGCGTCATACAGTCCCGGCTTCAGCTTGGCTCGCGGATCGTTTGCATCCGACCCCGTCATCCCCGGCGGCAGCGACGGCGCCGGTTGCGGAGCAAATGGATTCTCGTCCTCTTCCGCCTCCCCCTCCGCGGGTTTCGGCCCGGGCGGCACAGCTTCAGGCTTCTGAGCCTGTGCAGGTGGCGCAGTGGCAGGCGCCTGCGCCTGTATCCGGCTCACATTGAAGCAGAGTATAAGCGCGGCCCCCATTGCACACAGGGCAAGACTAGCCAATCGGTTCATCGTTTCTCCTCTGACGATTTTTTCTCTAACATAGCCTGCATGATCCTGATCTCCGCTCGTTGCCCGCTGTCCACATCCGTCGCGAAGTTGAACACATCGGCATCTTGCCCCGCGCCCGCGGTGTCGAACAATTCCTTCACCATGGTCAGCGCGCCTTCGTGGTGCTGAATCATTCCTGTCAAAAACAAATGGTCGAACTCGGGGCCCCTCGCCTTGCGCAGGGCTTCCATCTGCTCCGGCGAAAGCATACCCGGCATGAGAGTTTTCGCTTCGCGCGACATATCCATGCCCGGCATTCCTGGCCTCGGCATCGAGAGTGATTCTCCCCGAGCCGCCAGCCACCGCCGCATAAACCTGATTTCGTCCGACTGCGAGCTGCTGATGCGCGCCCCCAGCAAACGTAAGTCCTTGTTCTCCGTATGCGACTCCATCAGCGCCGTCATCTCCACCGCTTGCGCATGATGCATGATCATGCCCTGCATGAACTCCACATCCGCTTGCGACCGCGGCGGAAGTGTGGCCCTCGTCGACGAGGGCAGCGTCTTGCTCGGCTTACCCGGCGCACCAGGCTGCACCACAACTGGCTCCGCGGGATCAGCCTGGTGCGCGCGCGCATCTGAACAGAAAAAACCTGTTGAAACGCTAGCGGCGAGCAGCATGCCACACAGCATCTTGCGCCGATGCCGTTCGTCACGCGTTGTTTCTGGAGTAGGTGTCAATCCGACGCTCAGATCTAGAGTACGACGAAGAACGAAAGCTTACGGAGTTGGCGTGAGTTCAGCTCCCGCGTTTACTCCGGGCCTTCGCGTTCCAGTCGAAGGCGACAGACAGCAAAAAAAACTACATTGACGATCACGCCGAGGTCGCAGCATAGACCAAATGTGCGGGCGATAGCAACGCTTGACAAGGATGGTAGTGCTGTCATCGGAAATGCACGCGAGCCTCACCGCCTTGCCCCGCCGATTGCGGATAAGGACGCTGTGACCGACTTCCCGCAATGCCGGTTCATTTCATCGGAGGCAAACTTGACCACCCACGTCCGGAGGATGGGTGTATTTTTCCACCCTGCGGGGTATGATACGACCTGAGAAGTCCCCAGTAAGACTATGTCCATCCGGAGGGCCACCCCATGGCTCACCGCTTCACCATCGGTGTCGAGGAAGAATTCCAAATCATTGACCCCGCAACGTGCGCGCTCCGCTCTCACGTCATGCAGCTTGTTTCAGCTGCTTCCCCGGATATCGTTGAGCAGGTGAAAGGCGAGATGCACCAATCCATCGTCGAGACGGGAACCAGGATCTGCGAAAACGTCGGCGAACTCCGCATCGAAATGCACCGCACGCGAGGCGAGTTGGTGGCCGCCGCGGAACGTGTAGGTTTGCAGGTTGCCGCCGCCGGTACCCACCCTTTTTCCAGTTGGATTGATCAGGTCATCTCTCCTGGCGAACGATATGAACACATCGTCGAGGAACTCCAGCAGCTCGCCCGGTCTCTCTTGATTTTCGGGATGCACGTTCACGTGGCCATGCCGGACAAACAGACGACCATCGACATGATGAACATGGTCCGCTATTTTCTGCCGCACTTGCTCGCACTCTCGACGAGCTCCCCTTTCTGGATGGGACGCAACACCGGCCTGAAATCTTTCCGCACTACTGTCTTTCGCCGTTTCCCCCGCACCGGCATCCCGGAACAGTTTGAATCCTGGAGCGCGTACGAGAACTTCGTCAATCTCCTCGTAAAATTAAACTGCATCGACAACGGAAAAAAAATCTGGTGGGACGTCCGGCCACACCCCCTGTTTGGCACTCTCGAGTTCCGCATGTTTGATGTAACCACCAAGGTCGAAGAGGCAGTCTCCATCGCGGCTCTCACACAAGCGATCATCGTAAAACTCCACCGGCTTTACGAGCGCAATCAGAGCTATCGTCTCTACCGCCGTGCATTGATCGAAGAGAACAAGTGGCGCGCCGCTCGCTACGGCATTGAGGGCAAGTTGATTGATTTCGGCAAAGAGGCTGAAGTCCCCATGCGCGAGCTCGCTCTTGAGCTCCTCGAATTTGTGGATGACGTCGTGGACGATCTCGGCAGCCGCAGCGCCGTCGAATACATTCACACCATTCTCAAGGACGGTACCAGCGCGGAACGCCAATTGCGGGTCTATCAGCAAACCGGCGACCTGAAGGCCGTCGTTAGGCATCTGGTCACGGAGACGCGCGGCGTTACCGAGCCGCGGGCTTCATCGGCACACGCAATCAATTAGAAATATCTGCAAACCACCAGGTTTTTGGTTCAACTGTCAGGAGAGAAATCATGAAGAAGGTTGGCCTTCTCTGCGGGCGTGAATACAGCTTTCCTCCAGCCTTTATCGTGCGCGTAAATGAACTCGGCAAGAAAGACGGCGTTGCGGCGGAATTTGTAAAGCTTGGCGGAACGCGGATGGGCGAACCTTCTGGCTATCGCGTCATCGTCGATCGCATCTCGCATGAGGTGGAGTACTACCGTGGCTACCTAAAACACGCCGTCCTCCAGGGAACCTATGTCATCAACAATCCGTTTTGGTGGACGGCCGACGACAAGTTTTTTAACTACGCTGTCGCCGCGAAACTCGGGGTCGCCATCCCTAGGACCGTTCTGCTGCCGCAGAAGGGATATCCCAACGATGTGGACATTACTTCGGAATCGCTTCATAACCTCGAATATCCCGTGAACTGGGATGGACTTCTCGACTTTGTCGGCCGCCCTGCCATCCTCAAGCCATTTTCTGGCGGCGGCTGGAAGCATGTCTACAAAGTCCACAACAAAGAAGAGCTCCTCGCAGCCTACGACAAAACTTCGCCCTATTGTATGACCCTCCAGGAATTCGTCGACTTCACTCAATACGTCCGCTGCTTCACCTTTGGAAAATCCGATATTCTGCCCGTCCATTACGATCCCAAGGAGCGCAAGTACCTCGTCGATCATAACTATCTGTCTTCCGAGCTCGGCGCGCGTATCGTGAAAGACGCGCAGACGATCAACCAGGCCCTCGGCTACGAGATGAACACAATCGAATTCGCGGTCAAGGACGGAATCCCCTACGCCATCGATTTCCTGAATCCCGCGCCGGATTTCGAGCGAGACCGTATCACCGAATTTTATTTCGAACACGTCGTCGACAGAATGGCCCGTCTGGTCATCGACCGTGCCCTGCGCGGGGAGGCCTCGAATCCCTGGCCCCGCTGGGAAGAGATGCTCGGCATCGGCGCCGCAAGTGGATTTACCGGTGCACCCAAGACTGTTGCCGCGGGCCAATCATCGGCGCCGAGCCTGTCTGCGATATCGCCTGGGCTCAAAACAAAATGACAACCGCAGCGACATCATCCGTGGCCCCTCGCGATCCTGCCGAAGAATGGAACGACATTCTCAAGGCCACGCTCCTTCGCGTTCCTGCTCTCCCGGAAGACCTGTTCAAAAGAATGCGCCGCGCGAAACTCACTTTCGGCGACCGCGTCCACTGCCCTTTCCTGCGGCCGTTTTTTCTCACTCCTGAAGATGAAGAGCGCGTGCGCGCCGTTGCCGAAACCATCGCGGACCTCGGCGAACGTGTTGTGACCGCTGCGCTGGACGACAAACATCTATTTGCTCAATTTCACTTGCGTGCCGAGGAAGAACGATTAGCGCGTCTCCCCGCCGCCTACGGCCGGGCCAGCACGGCGTCCCGCCTCGATGCTTTTCTCCTGCCGGGTTCTCTCAAGTTCGCGGAATACAACGGGGAATCCCCGGCAGGCGCGGGCTATGCCGAAACTCTTGCCGAAATTTTTCGCGAGGTTCCTGTGATGGGGAAATTCGCGCAGACCTACCAGGTGCACAGTTACCCGCTTAGCGCAAAGCTCCTCGAAGCACTGGTGATGAGCTACGTGGACTGGGGCGGCTCGGCCTCTCCTCCGCAAATTGCCATTGTGGATTGGGAGGGCGTGCCCACTTGGAGCGAATTCGAAATTCTGCAGCTGCGCTTTGAAAAATTGGGCGTTCCCACCGTAATCGCGGATCCTCGCGAACTCGAGTTCGACGGCCAGAAGCTGGTCGCCCATGGTAAGAAAATCGATCTCGTCTACCGCCGCGTCCTGATCAATGACATTGTGGCGAAGCCCGCCGAGTGCGCCGCCCTCGTGAAGGCTTACACCGCTAACGCCGTCTGCGTAGCCAACACCTTTCGCTGCAAAATTCCTCACGTGAAAGCCTTCTTTGCGGTTCTCACCGACGAGCAAAACGGCGCTCTCTTTTCCCACGACGAACGTGAACTCATTCGCCGGCACATTCCTTGGACTCGCGTCGTGGCTGACGTAAAGACCTCTCATTATGGCCAGCCGGTAGAACTGCTGGCATTCATCGGCAAGGAGCGCGAAAACCTCGTCCTCAAGCCGAGCGACGAATACGGGGGCTCGGGCGTGACTCTTGGTTGGGAAACAGACGAGGCCACCTGGGATGCGGCGATTGGCCGCGCCCTTTCCGCAAAAAACGGCGCCTGGATCGTCCAAGAGCGCATCCCCATTCGCCGCGAAGTATTCCCCTATATCGCCAATGTCGGCAAAATCGACTACCGCGACATGCTCGTCGATTTCGCGCCATATCTTTTTCGCGGAAAAGTCTGCGGCTTCTTGACCCGCCTCAGCGCCACGGGTCTCGCCAACGTCACCAGCGGCGGCGGCCAGGTGCCAGCATTTCGGGTCAGCCCGCGGGCGGCTTGATCTCCGTCCCGAAGACTCCTGTTGTCGGCCAGCCTATTTGCATAACAGCGGCGAGATTCACAAGCGCCTCTTCAAATTTCCACGCATTCTTGTAAGATTAAAAGATGTACTTTGGCCTCCCAGTACCAGAGTTAATGCCCGGCGCCAAGAATGCCGTTGAGACTTGCCTCAGCGTCCGTCCGGGCGAGCACGTCGCTCTCATCGCTGACGAAGCCAGCAGATCTGTCGCCGCCAGCATTGCCGCTGCCATCGAAGACCGTCGCGCGCAATACACTGGCATGTTGCTCGAAGATTTTGGTCCGCGCCCCATGACCGCGGCCCCCATGGACGTCCTGCAAGCGCTCGAGACCGCCGATGCAGGGGTCATGTGCATGACCCCCCAACCCGGTGAGCTCGGCGCGCGCATGGCCATCGTTCGAGTCGTCGAGCGCCGCCAGATTCGCTACGCCCACATGGTCGGCGTAACACCCGAAATCATGAAGCAAGGAATGCGCGCCGATTACCGGATGGTGGACCGCTTGAGCGACAAGCTTCGCGAGCGCATGCTCCGTGCTGAAACGCTCACCGTAAAGACCGAAGCGGGAACTGCGATCGCGGCGCACTTTGACCGCGGCCTGGACTGGGTAAAAACCAGCGGCTTGATCAGCCCGCGTTACTGGTCGAATTTGCCCGCCGGCGAAGTGTTTACGACTCCAGCCACGGTAGACGGAACTTTTGTCTGTGATGCTACGGCCGGCGACCATTTCAATGGAAAGTACGGCGATTTGCAAATAACGCCCCTCGTGCTGACAATCGAAGGGGCGCGGCTCACGGGCGTCGATTGCGCGCGCAAGGACCTCGAAGAGGAATTTTGGCAGTACTGCCACACGGACGAAAACAGTGACCGCGTCGGCGAACTCGCTTTCGGGACCAACCTCGGCCTATCCTCAATGATTGGCATTCTTCTGCAGGACGAAAAATTCCCGGGCGTCCACATCGCCTTCGGCGATCCCTACGGCAGCCAGACTCACGCCGACTGGAAATCCAAAACGCACGTCGACGTCCTCACCCGCAACTGCGATGTCTGGATCGACGAGGATCAAGTCATCTCCAAAGGTCACTACCAGCTAGACCACCTCGGTCTAGCTTAGATTCGCATTCTTTCCCATCTCCGCCAAACGCTGTTCCGTAGCTTTCAATCCTCCCGGCCCGCGCGCTCGCCATACCTATTTCGTTCCTGGATACGCGCTCTCGAAAAGATACTTTCCTGATCCCACTTCGAGGACAACGGCGTCTTGTATTTGTCGCGTTCGCGAAATGTCGGTTCGGCCTTCCAGAGGCTTTCCTCCTTCGTTCACTTCGGCCAACTTTGCATTTGGCAATCGCACCATTGCCGTCGTATTCGCAGGGACTTCAATCTTCAACGTCATCTTCCCGTCCCCAATTTCCCAACTCGAGGCCACCAGCCCATACATGCTCTCTACCGAAGTGCCGGCCTTCGTCAATCCTCCGCCAGGCCGCGGCTCTATCAAAATATGCTTGTACCCCGGCGCGGCCTCATCCAATTCAAGCCCCGCCACCACGCGATACATCCAGTCTCCAATCGCTCCATATGCGTAGTGATTGAACGAATTCATTCCCACATCCTGAAAACTGCCGTCCGGCTTCTGGCCGTCCCATCTCTCCCAAATCGTCGTCGCGCCCTGGGTTACCGGATACAGCCACGACGGATATTCCGTCCTGTTCAGCAGCATGTACGCCTCATCCAGATACCCATAATCACTCAGCGCTTTGCACAACACGGGCGTCCCCAAAAAGCCTGTCGTCAAATGTTTGAACGCCCTTACATCTTCCGCCAGTCGCGCCGCCGCTCCCTCCCGCATTGCTTCGGGCAATAAATCAAACTCCAGTGCCAAGGCATACGCCGTCTGCGTATCCGAAGAGAGCCTCCCGTTTGGCGTCACGAACTCCTTCACAAACGCCGCCCGAATTTTCTCCTCCAGCGCTGCATACTCCGCCGCATCCTCGCGCTTCCCCAGGACCGCGGCCGTCTTTGCCAGCAATTCCGTCGACTGCGCAAAATATGCAGTCTGCAAGAAATCCTTTGCCGTGGTCGCACCTGGATAATCCGACCTCGTCGTCGCAAACGCCAGCCAATCCCCAAAACTGAAGCCATTGCTCCAAATGTATTTTCCCCCAGCCTGCCGCCGCATGTACTCCACCCAGGCCTTCATGCTCGGGTATTGCTCTTCCAAAATCCGCTTATCCCCAAACGCCTGGTACACCGTCCACGGCAGCACCACCGCCACATCCGCCCATCCCGCCGATGCCGCCGCCCCCTTCCGCGTGGCATGCGTCAGCGCGTTCGGAATCACATACGGCACCGCCCCGTCATCCTCTTGATCCAGGGCCACGTCCCTCAGCCATTTCGTATAAAACGCCGCCGTATCGAAATTGAACGACGCCGTCGGCGCAAACACCTGCGCATCTCCCGTCCATCCCAGCCGCTCGTCACGCTGCGGGCAATCCGTCGGTACATCCACAAAATTCCCCTTCTGCCCCCAGATAATGTTGTGCTCTAACTGGTTCAGGAGCGTGCTTGAGCTCTCAAATGTCCCAGTCCTCTCCATTGCGGAATGCACCACGACTCCCGTAAAGTCTTCCGGCTTCACTTCTCCAGGCCATCCGCTCACGGCCACATAGCGAAACCCTTGAAACGAAAAGTGCGGCTCGTACACCTCCGTTCCCCCGCCGCGCGTCGTGTACTGTATCGTTTCTTTCGCCGTGCGCAGATTCGCCGTATAGAAATTTCCGGACTTGTCCAATACCTCCGCGTGCCGCAGCGAAATCGCAGTTCCCGCCGGCGCCGTCACGCGGAACTTCACCCAGCCCACCATGTTCTGCCCCATGTCCAGCACGGTATCCCCGGCAGGCGTCTTCAACACTTTCGCAACCCCAAGCTCCTCGATCTTCTTCACCGGCGGTCCGGCGGGCGCCACGATTCTTGCTTTCGGCGCGTCCATCGCCGTCACGGTTTTCCAGTCCTTGTCATCGAATCCCGCCGCATCCCATCCCGTCTTTTCCAGCCGCGCGTCATACTCTTCGCCATCATAAATGTCCGACCACACCACGGCCCCGGTCGCCGCCTTCCAATTCTCATCGCTTGTCACGATCTCTTGCGTCCCGTCCGCGTACCGGATCACGAGTTGGGCGAGCAACGCCAATTTCTTCCCGTAAAGATCCCTTCTCCCTTCCCACCCACTCCTTCCCCGAAACCATCCGTCTCCCAGCATCGCTCCCAGGCAATTCGTGCCGCTCTTCAATTGCGCGGTCACGTCGTAGGTCTGGTATTGAAAACGAAAGTCGTAAGCCGTCCATCCCGGGGTAAAATATTCGTCTCCCACGCGCTTCCCATTCAGTTCCAACTCGTAGAGTCCCATCGCTGACGCGTACAGTCTTGCCCGCTCCACTTTTTTCTTCCCGTTCACCAAAAACTCTCGCCGCATCATCGGCGCAGGATTCGATTTTTTCTCATCCTCCGGAAGATTCGTTGTAATCCATTTCGCCTTCCAATCCCCCACTTCGAGCAATCCCATCTCCCATCGCGCCGTCTTGCTCCATGCGGTCAAGTGCCCGTGATTGTCCGCCACACGCACCTGCCAGTAATAAATCCGCTCACTCGCAAGCGCCGGCCCTCCATACTCCACCTGAATTGACGCATCCGATGTCTGCTTCCCGCTGTCCCAGATCAACTTCCCTTTCGTCAGGTCCGCTTCTGACCCCGCCACCCGCACCTCATAACTTGTCTGCACCACGCCTTTTTCCGCACTGACCAGTTCCCAGCTCAATCGTGGCTTCCTCACGTCGATCCCCAATGGATCGACCTTGTATTCGCAGCGTAGATTCTTTACCGCCAGCGGAGTCTCCGTTTGCGCCGGGAGCACAGGCGGGAAAACAACAGCCGCCAAGCACGCCAGCGCCACCGCCACACAAACGAAACGAATGAATCGCAGTCGAATCATTGGGATTACTTCCCTCCTTCGCGGAGCTTATCCAGTTTGGCATTCTGGGACAACCGGATTTGCGCCCTCCCGCACTTCCCGCAACGCGGAGAGGACGCGACTGGTGATTCGTGATTGGCAACTGGCGGGAGATCCCTCACTACGCGTGGTCGTTCCCTTCGACTAAGCACCCTTCGAGGCTCTGGGTAAACAGGGCAAGCAGGACGGAAATCCTTTGAACGCTTACTGGTTAACAATTTACCCCCTCCCCCCCGGGTTTTTTTCGTAAGTGCGGATTCTAAAGGGTTTTAAGTGCTGTGTTTTTGGAAGTGCGGATTCTAAACGAGTTATGGGCGCGTTTTGCGGAAGTGCGGATTCTAAAGGGGTTAGTGACCTTGCAGCAGCGCTCGGGACGGGCAGCGTGAGGGGACTAAAGGTCCGAAGAACAAGGCGAAGGGGCGGGAAGGGCCTGAAGGCACGGCGAGGGAGGGTTTGCTCTAAGCGAAGCATCAGAAATGGTAGCATGGTATCGGCTGATTGTCAACTATTTTTTAAGATAACTGAGTGCTCATTCAAATGGGATGCGCGGATTCGAAAGAGGCCGGGGAAGTCGTGAAATTAGAAGAGGTTGCCGGGAGTTAACTCGATGGATAAGGCTGTGGAAATGTGTGGAAAAGCAAAAACGTTGACTGCGTGCAAAGCCAGTGCCAGCCGCCTGTAAAGATAGACGCACGTTATCCGCGTATGGTCACGGTGGACGGCCGCAAATCGCCCGGGAAGTGCCAGCTCTCGCCTTGCACATGCCTCTAATTTGAAGAATCAGCAGCAGGATCTAAAACAGGCGGGCAACGTATTCGCGCATCTGATGCTTCCAGTAGGGCCAGTCGTGACCGCCTTCCGGACCCCAGTTGTCCAGCGAATGGTGAATTCCCTTGCTCGAAAGAATCTCGGACAAGCGATAAGTGGGGCCGCTGTTCTCCCATTGGCCCGTGCCCGTGCTGATGTGGATGTCGCACGACGCAAGTTGCCCAAGGACCCAGGGATCGTTCAGATTGGCGAGATAATCCACGGGATTGTTGAAATAAAAATTGTCGTCGTACATTCCGTCCATGAAATTGCGAACGTCGTACACGCCGGACATTGCGAAGCAGCGCTTGATCACGTCGGGATGCTTAAAAAGAGAGTTGGCGGCGTGATACGCCCCAAACGAAGCGCCCATCGTCGAAATCGCGATTCCGGGGCTTTGGCAATTATCCCAGATAAAAGGAACGACCTCTTCTCTCAGGTACGAATCGAAAACGGATTGCACGTAACTGCGGTGAAATGGATGCGCGCCTTTATTATAAAAACTAAGCCCGTTGATGGAATTGATGCTGAAGACTTTAATTTTTCCGCCATCGATGAAATCGGCGAGCGCGCCGATCATGCTCTGACCTTCAAGTTCCGTCTCGTCGCCCGCGCTCGTTGGAAAACCGAGAATCGGCTGTCCCCAGTGGCCGTGGACGATGACGCCAAGGTCGAGCCCCAGCCGCGGAGAATGCCAGCGATGATATTCGCGCTTCATCTTCAGTTCCTCGCATGCAGTGCGAGGAGAGGAAGTATGCCAGCCCAGCCCGGATGGGGGCAATGGAATTGAACCGGGTATCAGAGGCCGCGCTCGGTGTATATTTGAACCAGCAAACCATTGCACACGGAGACAAACTGTATGGCGACACCATCCACAACGAATCGGCCGACCCCAGAACGCATCTTCATGACTATGAACGCGTTCCAACAGACGGAAGCCCTGAAATCAGGTATCGAGTTGGACCTCTTCACGGCTATCGGCGCGGGGGCGAATACCGCCGCTTTGCTTGCCGCGAAGACCAGTGCTTCCGAGCGCGGTGTCCGTATTCTTTGCGATTTCTTGACGATTATGGGCTTTCTCGCCAAAGAAAATGGTTGTTATGCGCTTACGGAGGAATCTGCCCTGTTCCTCGACCGGCGCTCGCCCGCTTGTCTTGCCTCCGTAACTGGATTCCTCGCAAGCCCCTGGCACAAGAAAAATGTCGAAGCCTTGACCGCAGCCGTGCGCAAAGGCGGAACGGCCGGAGTGCAGGGAGATAACACCAAGCCGCAGGATGAGGTATGGGTCGCGTTCGCGAGATCGATGGCGGCTTTGACGATCCCGGCCGCCAACTTTATCGCTGGACTTATCGGCGCGGCGGAAGGCAACCCCTGCAAAGTGTTGGACATCGCCGCAGGGCACGGGAACTACGGCATCACCATCGCCAGGAAAAACCCGAACGCGCAAATTGTCGCCGTGGATTGGCCATCCGTGCTGGCCGTTGCAGCAGAAAATGCAAAAGCCGCCGGCGTGTCCGATCGTTATACGACGCGTCCGGGGAGCGCTTTTGAAACGGATCTTGGCACAGGATACGACATAGTCTTGCTCACGAACATTTTTCATCATTTCGATCAGCCGACATGCGAGAAATTGATGCGGCGCGTGAATACGGCGCTCAAACCGGGTGGAAAGTCCGTTACTCTCGAGTTCGTTCCCAATGAAGACCGTGTGACTCCGCCGGCCGCGGCGGCATTCAGCCTCAACATGCTTGTGGGGACCGACGCTGGGGACGCCTATACACTTTCGGAATACGAAAAAATGTTTGCAAATTCGGGATTTGCGAAAACCAGCCTACACCCGGTAACGGGAATGCCTCAGCAGGTACTGCTATCTGGAAAGCCAGAATGAAAAAGAAAAAGAAACCACAAAAAACCGCCAAAAAAGCTGCGAAGAAGACTGCGACTAAGCCGTCAGGCAATTCAGACCGCGAGCTGCGCGAACAGCTGGTCTATTTGCTGAAGGGCGGGGGCGCGCACGTCCATTTCATGGACGCGCTTGATGGATTTCCTCCCGGAAAATATGGAACTTTTGCGGACGCGTTGCCGCATACGGGCTGGCAGTTGCTCGAACATGCGCGTCTCGCGCAGTGGGATATCCTGGAGTTCAGCAGAAATCCAAAACATGTCTCGCCTCCTTTTCCAGGCGGATACTGGCCAAAAACGCCAGTGCCCGCCAATGACGAAGCATGGAACGAAAGCGTTGCAGCATTTCAACGCGATTTGGAGGCAATGGTCTATCTGGTTCGAGACCCCCACACGGATCTGTTCGCAAAAATTCCTCATGGCCAGGGGCAATGTATTTTGCGGGAAATTCTGGTTCTGGCGGATCACAACGCCTACCACCTTGGCCAACTCGTGGATCTGCGCCGCGCTCTGGGCGCCTGGCCGGAGACCTAGCTCAGGCGCAGCGCTGGAACGATGGCGCGCACTTGCAACTACCGGGATTGGCAGTAGGATGTTGCCCTAGGGTTGTTGGCGGGGAATTCGAATACGGAGCGTGGATGCCATGATTCGAATCGAGAACATTTCCAAAAATGAGAGCGAATCGGGAAATAGCCGGCGCGATTTTCTGAAAGGGATGCTCGGAGCAGGCGCGTTTGTGCTCAGCGTTTCCGTGGTGCCGGAAGAGCTATTCGCGGCAGGAGGCAGCAGTAGCGCGGGCGATCCCTTTCCGTCAATGGAGAGGGCGCCGCTGCATCCAGGGGTCTATTTGGCGATCGATACGGATGGCACGGCATACGTCATCGCGCACCGTTCAGAGATGGGGAATGGGGTGCGCACGTCCCTGCCGCGCATAGTTGCGGAGGAATTGGACGCGGACTGGGCGCGCGTGAAAGTGGTACAGGCCATCGGCGCTGAAAAATACGGCGACCAGGATACCGACGGCTCGCATTCCGTGGTGAGCTTTTTTGTGCCACTGCGCGAGGCAGGAGCGACGGCCCGGCTGATGCTCGTGCGAGCGGCCGCGCAGCAGTGGAGCGTGCCGGCCGCGGAATGCTCGACGGAACTGCACCATGTGATTCACACAGGATCGGGAAAGAAACTTGGGTACGGCGAACTTGCAACGGCGGCCTCGAAGTTGGACGTCCCGAAGAAAGAAGAGTTGAAGCTGAAGCCGCGCAGTGAATGGCGCTACATCGGAAAGCCCGCAGCGAGTTATGACCTAACGGATTTGTGCACGGGCAAAGCTAAATTCGGGCAGGACGCGCGAATGGCAGGGATGTTATATGCAAGCGTCGCGCATCCACCGGTGCTCGGCAGCACTGTGAAATCGCTGGACGATTCTGCAGCACTGAAAGTGGTGGGCGTGAAGCAGACGACAACCATCGACACCTTCAAACCGCCGGTACTTTTCCAGGCGCTCGGCGGCGTGGCGGTGCTGGCGGACAATACGTGGGCGGCTTTTCAGGGCAAGAAAAAGTTGAAGATCGAGTGGGAGAACAGTTCTCACGGCGCGTTCAGCTCCGATCCCTATAAAAAGGAGTTGCAGGAAACGGCGCGGAAGCCCGGAAAAGTTGTGCGCGAGGTTGGCGATGTAGATGCGGCGTTTGCCAAGGGCGGTAAGATTGTGGAGGCGGAATATTACGCGCCATTGCTGGCGCACGCCTCGATGGAGCCACCCACTGCGCTCGCGGTCTATCGTGATGGCAAGGTGGAGGTTTGGGCCCCGACGCAGAGCCCGGTGGGGGCGCGCGACGCTATTGCGGCAGCCGTTGGAGCGAAGAAGGAAGACGTAACGGTGAACGTGACACTCCTAGGCGGCGCGTTTGGCCGGAAATCGTTTCCCGACTTTGCCGTCGAAGCCGCAGTGCTCTCGAAAAAAACTGGCAAGCCGGTCAAAGTGGTTTGGAGCCGCGAAGACGATATTAAGTTTGATTCCTACCACTCGGTGTCTGCAATGTACATGAAAGCGGCCCTGGCAGAAGACGGGAAACCCACCGCCTGGCTGCAACGGACGGTGTTTCCGCCTATCGGCTCAACGTTCGATGCCAAGGCAGTTTACTCCGATGCCGGCGAACTCGGGCTAGGCTTCAGTGATTTGCCATACGCAATTCCGAACCATCGCTCGGAAAACGGGCCGGCGACTGCCCACGTGCGCATTGGCTGGTTCCGCTCCGTGGCGAACATATATCATGCATTCGGTTTGCAATGCTTCGCCGACGAATTGGCGCAAGCGGCGGGAAAAGATCCCGTCGAATACACGCTCCAGCTTCTGGGGCCGGACCGTATTATCCCGAAGGCCGAGTTGCCGAAGGACTACACGAATTATGGCGGGAACTATGAGCAGTATCCGATCGACACCGCGAGATTCCGCCGCGTGGTAGAGATTGCAGCCGAGAAATCGGGCTGGGGAAAAACAAAAACGGGCAACGGTTCTGGGATGGGAATTGCGATGCACCGCAGCTTCCTGACTTACGTCGCATCCGTCGTGCAGATGCACATTGATGATGCGGGGCGCGTGCATGTCGACAGGGTGGATACCGCGCTAGATGCCGGAACAGTTGTGAATCCAGAGATGGTTAAGAATCAGTTTGAAGGTGCGGCGGTGATGGGGACGAGCGTCGCGTTCTATGGATCGATCACGGCGACGAACGGCGCGATCGACCAATCCAACTTTGACGATTATCCGATGGCGCGAATGAATACCGCGCCGCGCGAAGTCCGCGTGCACATCGTGCCGAGCGACGCGCCTCCTGGAGGCGTGGGCGAACCGGGCCTGCCGGCGTTTGCACCGGCATTGTGTAACGCGATTTTCGTCGCGACGGGCAAGCGCATCCGCGAATTGCCCCTTTCCAAAGCGGGCCTAGCCTAACGTGCACAAATCAGTTTTGATGCTTCTTACTGCGCTCATCGCGGCGGTCTCGCCGGTCTATGCGCAGCGGCGTCCCGTGCTCCAACAGATTGACCTGCCGCATCCTTATTACTTCCGCGAGATGTATTTGCCGCAGTTAACCAGCGGCCCGAGCAGCGTGGCGTGGTCGCCGGACTCGAAAGAAGTGGTGTACTCGATGGCAGGATCACTGTGGCGCCAGAGGTTTGATTCGAAAACGGCACAACAACTCACCGACGGGCTGGGATACGACTATCAGCCGGATTGGTCGCCAGATGGGAGGAGCGTCGTTTACGTTTCGTACCAAAAAGATGCGTTGGAACTCTGGCTGCTTGATTTGGCGACGGGAAAATCGGAGCAATTGACGAGGGGTGGCGCGGTAAATGTAGAGCCACGGTGGTCGCCGGACGGAAAACGGATTGTTTTTGTTTCGACTTCGTATAACAAGCGATTTCATATTTTTCGCGCCGATGTAAAGGACGGAACACTCGAGAACGTGGTACGGCTGACAGGGGAAACAAAGAGTGATCTGCCGCGGTATTACTACAGCGCATTCGATATGGAGATCAATCCGGTGTGGACGCGCGACGGCAAGGAAATACTTTTTGTTTCGAATCGCGGGCACATACATGGGACCGGCGGGTTTTGGCGGATGCGCGCCGAACCCGGCGCCGAAGCACACGAAATTCACTACGAAGAAACAAACTGGAAAGCGCGTCCCGATTTTTCGCCGGACGGATCGCGCATGGTCTACAGCTCCTATCTGGGCAGACAGTGGCACACCTTGTGGGTGATGCCGGCGAACGGCGGCGACGCGTTTCCTCTCTCGTATGGAGACTGGGATGCGACGAGTGTGCGCTGGTCGCCGGACGGAAACAGGCTGGCATTTATTTCAAACAAGGAATGGAACACCAAGCTGGCGATTCAGGAGTTTGGCAGTGGAGAAGCAAAATTGTTGGCCGTTGAGAAACGAATATATCTGCGACCGAGGGCAAAGTTAAAACTGTTTGTTGTGGATGAGAATGGGAAGCCGCAGTTTGTCCGCGTCTCAGTTACGGATGGAGCCGGACGCTTCTACGCGCCGAATGCGGAGTGGACGTGGATTCAGGCGGATGACGGATACGATCGAAGCCGCACGCCGTTCGAGGCTCATTACTTCTACGCAAAGAGCTATCCGGAGGGTATCGCTATAGAAGTGCCGGAAGGGCCGCTTACGATCGACGTGACAAAGGGCTTCGAGTATGGCGTATTGCATCGGACCATCGATTCGAGATCCGCGAAATCAGAGGATCTGACCTTCCATTTGAAGAAGCTGGACTGGGGACGCGGACCCGGGCCGAAATGGATCAGCAGCGACTTACACGTGCACATGAACTACGGCGGTACATACAGAAGCGAGCGCGAAATTCTTTTGGAGCAAGCGGAAGGCGAGGGCGTACGGATCGTCAACAACCTGGTGGTGAACAGGGAACAAAGGTTTCCCGACATTCATTCCGCGCTGTTCAACGAAGTGCTGAAGTATTTCTCGTGGAACGCCACGGACCTGATCGGACAGGAGTTTCACACCAGTTATTGGGGACACCGGGGAATCTTGAACCTGAAGGACCATCTCCTTCTGCCAGGTTATGCGGGTTATCCAAACACCGCAGCGGCGAGTTTGTATCCGATGAATTCAGATGTGTATGACATGGCGCATGCGCAAGGCGCGCTTGTGGGAGCGGTACATCCGTTTGACGCAGAGCCAAATCCATTTGCAAATCCGCCGGAGAGAATCACGGACGAGCTACCGGTGGATGTCGCACTCGGAAAATTAGACTACATGGAGATTGTGGGATTCAGCGATCATCGTTCGACGGCAGCGGTGTGGTATAGGTTGCTGAATTTGGGATTCCACATTCCCGCGGGCGGCGGGACGGACGCAACGACCAACTATGCGGCGCCGATTCGAGGACAAGTGGGCATGGACCGCGTGTACGCATCGATTCCAAATGCGCCCTGGGGAGTCGGGATCGAAGCATGGATGGATTCCCTAAAGAAGGGGAGAACGTTTGCGACGAACGGGCCGTTGATTGAATTTACGCTTGGCGGGCAGCGCGTCGGAGAGGAGTTGAAGTTTGACGGCGCGCAGACGGCGGTGGCGTTTACGGCGAAGCTTCGGTCGATTGTGCCGGTGGATCATTTCGAAGTGGTATGCAATGGGCGAATCGCGCAGACACTGCTGCTTCAAGAAGCGCGCGATTCGGGCGATGTGAAAGGAACGCTGCCGCTTAAGGAAAGCGGCTGGTGCGTACTGCGGGCTTCGAGCGACAACGCGGAGTACCCGGTGCTGGACAATTATGTTTATGCGACGACGAGCCCGGTTTACATTACCATTGGCGGCAAAGCGCCGCGTTCGCAGGCAGACGCAAAGTATTTTGCCGCGTGGATCGACCGGATGATCGACACAACATCGCATTATCCAGACTGGAATTCGCCCGCCGAAAAAGCATTTGTGCTGAAACGGCTGCTCGACGCAAAGATCATTTACGAACAGCTAGGGGCTGATCTTCCCTAAACTGTTGCCGGAAGAAAATGCCGAAACTTTCCGTAGTTCACGGTGAGTTATCCAGCTCAATCAATCGGCGACGACGGTGATGCTCGTCGTTCGTAACGTGAAGTCCTTCGTTGCCATCACCCATGTAGCCAGAAAATCGCGAGCGTTCCAGGTACGCCGCCATGCTTGGGCGCAAAACTTTGCGCCGTTACGGTGCGCAGCCTTTGCAGCTATCTGGGACACCTGACTATTCGGGAATGACCTCTATCGCACTTACAGAGGGGTAATTCACAGCAGGATTGAAGTAGATTTCGATTTTGCCTTGCGGGGTGGGCTCGATATGCTGGAAGGACTTCACCAACGGCCCAGAGCCGGCCTCCCGGAAAATATCAAATCCTTTCAATAGGGTAGACCCGTTGCAGTAGACATCAAAGACGCGGCTCCCTTCACCTCCAATGCCCCCATTCTGAATGCCAAACCAGTGCTCTAAAAAGTACAGCTTCAAAGTATATTTGCCGCCAGGGGCGACAGGAACCACATAGTGGAAATGTCCAAATCGGTGCCATTCATAGAGCGCACCATCGGGGACTTTCGAGAGATCGCCGACTAACCGGCTAAGACGGCCGCCGAAGAAGTAGCGATCCGGCATCCAAACATTCCCCTGGGAGTCATGGTAGAGAGAATATCCAACTATAATTCTGACTGGAAGAGCGCGATGCGCAACGCCCGGCAGAATCTCAATGGCATTCAGGAATGCGTCGGGAGTACTGAAGTCCAGATGAATAGTTCCGTCATTCTCTGGCTCGACGTCCGGATAGACTTTCGTGGTTGAGATGTCATTTCCGCCTGCGTCGTCCACCAAATCGAGCGTCGTCAGCGGTCTCCCGTTGATGGAGAACCCGACAAAGCGGCTGTTCTCCTGAAAACCCGCCGTTTCTGCGAATAAAAGATGAACTTCGTAAGTGCCTGGCGGCACAGGATAGTTGCAATGAAAGACGCCGCGGCGCCCACCGGTAAAAAGCTGTGGGTCTTCTGTGCCCTGGATAGCGTGGCCGGTAACCGAGAATGAGCTTCCTCCAGAGCAAAAACGATCGCTCGTCCAAGTTGAACCAGCCCGGTCTATATAGGCTGCGCGGTCATTGCCGGCCAGAGCACGTAGAGTCCTCTCGGAACTATCGACTAAAGAGACAGCGGCCAAGGCTTGTACGGAGCTGTCATGGTTGCCCGCGTGGGTCCACCTTCGCCAGGTAAAAACCAACACAACAGCAGCCACGAGCACGAATATAGCAGCCACCTTGAGGCTGCCAATGCGAATCTTGACTTCTCTTGCGGACTCGCCGCCGTTTTGATGCTTTGATTCGCCCTTCGGTGTGGTTTCGTCAGTTGGGAGAGAAGGATTGCTTTGTTGAGTCACCAAAGCGCCGTTCCCTTGGGCTGGAATCCCGTCGAGGGATTGGGTTTCGCGGCTTTCGTCGAGCCTCTGGCCGAGTTTTTCGGATACTAAGTCGTTCTCATGAATGAACTTGGGAACATAGTGGCCTGACGGCAAACAAATTCGAACCGGATGGTTAGCCCCCGCCGTTCGATAGAACTCTTCCAATCGCTTTCGCAGCGCATGAGCGGTTACGCGGACAATCGTATCCAACTGCGGATCAAAATCCTCGGGGCGCCCTAAGACTTGTACGGCGATGCTGTATTCCTTGATCTCGTCGATCGCTCCTTCGAAATACTTTTCACAAACGAAAGTCAGAAATCGAACCAGGTTGTTGGTTCGGCCAAGCACCCCGGACGCCAAAACCGCGTCCAGTTCAGCCCGCTCAGCCTCAAACTTGTTGATCGCCGGTTGCAATGGGTCAATCCCCTGAAAAATGTCTTTTCGAGTGAGAGTGATTTGTCCTGCCGGGAAGTATAACCCAATTCTCGGAAGGCGACATCGAGTGAAAACATTGAGTTCTCATAGACTTAGGCGGAAAACTGGTTGGGAGAATGCTGCATTCGGACGCTCTTGAGGATCGCCCCATCCTCTGACTACAGAGGGAGACGAAGTAAGTACCGGACGCTACGCGTAATTTCCTGAACGGAATGACGCGAAGATATTCACTGTGAATTAACGGTGAGCTAACTTCTCAGACGAACACCAACACTGCTAAAAGCGTCCAACACTTATTCACCCCATTCATGGTGCAACTTCCTGACTATTGGCGGCCGGTCAGAGGAGTAGACAGTTATAGAACGATGGTGCCGCCCAAGGAGTGCCCAAAATGACTCTGGCCCAATTGGAAAAAGATTTCCGCACCATGAGGCGTGGAATGACGGCGTGGGTAAGCTTACTAGCGCTGAGTATTCTGCTTGTCGCTGCTCGTCCCGCAATGGGCCAAGCGGTCAATGCTACTTTGCTTGGAACAGTAACGGACTCGTCCGGCGCCGCGGTGGCCAACGCGAAGGTCACGATCACGGAAACAAACACCGGAATTGGCCGTACCTCTCAAACGAACGACAGCGGCAACTACGTATTTCCCGATTTGCCGCCCGGGACATACACCGTCACGGCGGAACAGGCGGGATTCAAACGGGCGTCCAGAGCCAGCATCGATGTAATCGTAAACACGACCCAGCGCGTAGACTTGGACCTTCAACCGGGGGACGTTTCGCAGACTGTCACTGTGGAGGCGGAGACGCCGATTCTTCAGACCGAGAGAGCGGATACCGGACGCAAGCTTGAAAGCGTGCTGACGGAGAACATACCGCTCGGCACCAATCGCAATTTCCAAAACCTTCTGAACATCGTGCCCGGCACGACTCGCGCCACGTTCCAGCACTCGCAATTCTTCAACGCAAGCAGCTCGCTGCAGACGGAAGTCAACGGGCAACTTCGCGAGGGCAACAACTACCAGATCGAGGGCATCGACGACAACGAACGCACAGGTCTTCTGCAGATCCTGATACCGCCGCTCGAAGCCATCCAAACGGTAGACGTGTCGACGAGCAATTACGACGCGGAGCTTGGCCGGGCGAGCGGCGCCGTTGTAAACGTGATCTTGAAGTCGGGTACCAACAACTACCACGGCGAAGCCTATGAATTCGTCAGGAACAGCGCTTTCAATGCCCGCAATTACTTTGATGCGTCTGTGGGGCATCTCGCTTACAACTACTTTGGCGGCAATATTGGCGGTCCGATCAAGAAGAACAAGCTTTTTTTCTTCGCCGACTATCTGATGGTCAAAGACCATGAGGCAAATACAAACACGATCACCATCCCCACCATGGCCTTCCGCTCGGGCGATCTGAGCTCTTCTACAACGACGATCTACAACCCGTTCTCCGGTAATCCCGACGGCACGGGGCGCCAGCCGCTCGTAGCCACTTCCGCTCCAGGCGTGGCCACGGTACCGGGTCCTAATGGAATGGTTGATGCATTCAATCCTGCCTGCAAATCAGGCAGTTGTCCCAACATCATTCCCGCAGCCATGATTGACCCCATCTCCACTAAACTCATGGCGTTCTTACCGCCCCCAACCGCAGCGGGCAACACGAACAACTACTTCGCTCTGCTGGCCTTCCACAAAGATACGGATTTCGTTGATGCCAAAGTGGACGCTAATATTACAGATAAAGATCGCCTCAGCGCCCGATTCAGCTACCAACGCCCATCCATTCTGCAAGCTCCTATATTTGGCATAGCGGGCGGACCAGCCCAAGGCAATTTTGAAGGATCGGGCCTTCAGAATACCTACAGCACTGGTATCAACTACAATCGCTTTTTCTCGAATACCTTGGTAGCTGAGTTTCGCGTTGGTGCGGGTTGGTACCATAACGAGGCCCACAACACCGATTTCGGCACAAATACTTCAACTACGCTCGGCATTCCTGGCGTTAACCTCGACAAGACGATAACCAGCGGAATTGTCGGCATTACCATTAATGGCGGGTTTTCCAATCCGTTGATTGGCTACTCAGCGAGCCTGCCCTGGATCCGATCAGAAACGAACATTGACTTTGCGAATACCTGGACCAAGATTCTCGGCAATCATACGGTTAAGTTTGGCGTTGACCTGCGACGGGTTCGCGATGCTTTGCTACAAGAGCAAACGTTCAGCCCACGCGGTCTCTATACTTTCAACGATGGCCAGACAGCGCTAAACACTGGTGCCGGCGCATCCAAGACCAGTTTTACAAACAACTTCGCCAGCTTTCTGCTTGACGTGCCAGGACAAGCCGGGCGCGATCTGGCGACCTTCTTCCCCAACTATCGAGCCACGCAATTCTTCGCTTTCGTGCAAGATAAGTGGCTGGTCACTCCCAAACTCTCTGCGGATATTGGAGTGCGCTGGGAGTTTTATCCGCCCGCCACTCCCGCAGCCCAAGGAGGCTTTTCAAATTACAATCCCAACAACAATACGCTTGTCGTCAGCGGCATAGGCGGCAATCCGAATGACCTGGGAATCGCGACGCATTACAAATACTTCGCACCTCGCCTGGGATTGGCCTACCGGTTGAAGGAATCGACAGTCTTCCGCGCCGGATTCGGGATCAGCTACACGCCGTTTCCCGACAACAGCTACGCCTACAATTTCCCCGTCCGGGCTAACAACTCGTTCAATCCGGCCGTTGCAAGCTTTGGTCCGGCAGTGCTTCCAAGCGGACAAACTGCGACTTTTGAGAATGGTTTCCCTTCCCTTATTCTCCCTGTGGTTCCCTCGAACGGGATCATTACAAATCCGACTGTAGGTTCCACCTACTTTGTGGTTAACCAGAACTTTAAGAACCCGTATGTGGAATCGTGGAACGCCGCGATCCAGCAGTCGCTGCCTTGGCACTTTGTTCTCGATTTAGCTTACGTTGGCAATCACAGCGTGGATACCGTCGTCAATTACAACCTCAATGCCGCTACTGTAGTGGGCCTCGGCAACAAGGGGCTCCCTGAGTTTAACTCCTTCGGGCGAACGGCAAGCACGAATCTCCTCTTTGCGGGCTACTCGTCCAGCTACAATGCCTTGCAAGTCAAATTTGATCGGAGGTTCTCGGGAGGTCTCGCAACAACGACGGCCTACACTTTCGGTAAGGGCATGGGCTTTCAACAGGGCGACGATGGCGGCCTCACCTTCTACATCAATCAACGCCGCAATTACGCCCGGAACGATTTCGACCGCACGCATACCTTTGTCCAGAGCTTTGTATACGATTTGCCGTTCGGAAATGGTAAGCGCTGGGTCACTTCTGGAGTTGGCGCCGCAATTGTGGGTGGCTGGCGCGTTTCCAGCTTCATGACGATTATGTCCGGACTTCCCCTCTTCTTTACAGCCAATTCCACGTCACTTCTGGCGCCGGGCAACACGCAAACGCCGAATTTGGTTGCTCCTGTGAAGATCCTTCACGGAATCGGCACCGCCAGTCCTTGGTTCACCGCTTCAAGCTTTGCTCCTCCGGCGGCCGCTACATTCGGCAATGTGGGGCGGAACTATCTTAGCGGGCCCGGCTTTTTCAACTTGGATGCTGCACTGTCTAAGTCAATCCGCTTTACGGAACGCTACCATCTGGACCTGCGCCTGGAGGCGTTTGGCGTGACAAACACGCCGCAGTTTTTCTTTGCATCTAACGGCGGCGGCGCGTCAGGGCTGACGCTGGGCAGCAGCAGCTTCGGTGATATCACGAGTGCCGCCGGAGGCCGCACCCTTCAACTCGGCGTAAAGTTCAACTTCTGATCTGGCTGACGACGAGCCTAGGACCGGCTGGGCGGCCTGAGACGCCTTTGCGCTCTCCAATCAGCCATTTGTCAGCGAGTGAGATTAGTTCGCAGACAAAAATTAATTCTCTTGCTAGTACTGAGTAGGAGGAGCCTCCATGTCATTTCGCGTTTCAAGACGTGAGTTTCTCGATGGACTTGCAGTGGGCGCGGCCGGGCTGGCGGTGGGAACAACGGCGAAGAGTTATGGCCAGATCCTCGGTTCCAACGATCGGCTCAACTTTGCTGTAATCGGGCTGAACGGGCGCGGATACGCTCATCTTTCGTCTCTCAAGGCGAACAAGAGTGCTGCCCGCATTTCACATGTCTGCGATGTGGACGACAACATTCTAAAAAAGTTCGCCGACGCAGTGCAGCGAGAGATTGGCGAGTCCCCCGCGGCGGATAAAGACTTTCGCGCAATCCTCGAGCGAAAGGATGTAGACGCGATTACGATTGCCACGCCCGACCATTGGCATGCACCCATGGCTATCGCCGGCTTGCAGGCAGGCAAGCACGTTTACGTGGAAAAGCCCTGCAGCCACAATCCAGCTGAGGGACAGATGCTCGTGCAGGCGCAGCAGAAGTATGGAAAGCTTGTGCAGATGGGCACCCAGCAGCGCTCTTCGCCACACAGCATAGAGATCGTCGAAAAGATTCACGGCGGCATTATTGGCAGGCCCTATCTCGCGAAAGCCTGGTACAGCAATGTGAGGAAGTCGATTGGCACCGGCAAAGAAGCGCCCGTGCCGGCGCAACTCGATTGGGACTTGTGGCAGGGCCCGGCGCCACGCCGTCCCTATCGCGACAACGTGCATCCTTACAACTGGCACTGGTTTAGAAACTACGGTACTGGCGAAACACTCAACAATGGAACGCACGAAGTGGATGTGTGCCGCTGGGCCCTGGGGGTCGACTTCCCGAAACGCGTCACCTCGTCGGGTGGCAGATACCAATTCAAAGATGACTGGCAGTTTTACGACACCCTGGTGACGAGCTTCGAGTACGAAGACAAGATGCTCACTTGGGAGGGCAAGAGCTGCCAGGGAATGAAGTATTACGGCCGTGACCGTGGTTCGGCCATCATGGGAACGACCGGCACCGTGGTTGTGGACCGCGATGGCTACGAGATCTACGACCTCAAAGGGAATAAGACAAGCGAGCACAAGGCCGGCAGCGCTACGTCTTCTACTGATCTTGTCGGGGCCGATTCCATGACCGATCTTCACTTCGCTAACTTCATCGCGGGAATCCGCAAAGGAGAGAAGCTTAACGCTCCGATTTCAGTGGGCAACGTCGCCGTTACCATGCTGCAGCTGTCCAACATTGCGTGGGAAGTCAACCGGGAATTGCATCTCGATACGAATGACGGAAAGATTCAGGGAGACGCCGAAGCGATGAAAATGTGGGGGCGGGCGTATGAAAAGGGGTGGGCACCGCATGTCTGAGATGCAGGTTCGCCCCTTGGGCGATGAGTTGCGCCTGAAGAATATTTATACGCGCCGTAATTTCCTTTACTCCAGTTCGCTGGTTGCTGCCGCACTCGCTGCTTCTAAGGAAGTCTTCGCGGTGGGCTCGGAACGTGTACCAACTGACGAAGGTTCGGCTATTCATCTGGGGCTAGCCAGTTATACGTTTCGTAATTTCAGCCGGGCGCAGACGATCGGCTTCCTGAAGCAGCTCAACCTGTTGGCGCTGAATGCGAAGGACGTCAAAGATCATCTCCCAATGGATCCTCAGCAAGAGGCGGCTGCGCTTGCAGACTATTCCGCGGCGGCCATCAAACTCCACGCTGCAGGAACCATTTATTTCGCGAAAGATGAAGATGCGGACATCCGGAACAAATTCGAATACTGCAAGCGAGCGGGGATTGGCGTGATTGTCGCGGGCGACCCCGCTCCGGAGACTCTGCCGCGAATTGAGAAGTTCGTTAAGGAATACGACATTCGTTTCGCCATCCACAACCACGGCCCAGAGGATAAGTTATGGCATTCACCGCTGGATGTCTTAAAGGCGGTCAAGGGGATGGATCCGCGCATCGGGTGCTGCATAGATGTCGGGCATACAGTTCGTGCGGGCACGGATGTAGTTCAGGCGATCCACGAGGTGGGCCCGCGGACGTTTAACGTACACATGAAGGACCTCGCGAACTTCGAGAGCAAGGATAGCCAGGTAGCGGTGGGAGAAGGCATCATGCCGGTGAAGAAGATTTTTGAGGCTCTTAGCGCGATCAAGTACAAGGGCTTCGTCGACCTCGAGTATGAAATTCATCCCGACGATCCCATGCCCGGCGTTATCGAGAGCATAGCCTATATGCGCGGGGTGTTGGCCGGCATGCGGTACGCGCGGCAAAGCTGAGGCAGTTGGTGGCCGACTTGGCAGGCGAACAGCACTGGGTGGAGTGGAATCAACTAGAGAAGCTATCACATCCGGGCGCCTGCACCGGATAGTGATTGCATCAAACAGCCACGCGTTTCGTGGTACTCGTTCCTACGCACTGACGCAACATTACCCACCGAGTCCGAGACTTGAGCAAGACCGCTCGGGCTTTACTGAGCCATTCGGGCCTTTGCACGATCTTCAACATCCACGCTCACGTCATTCCCAAATCGCAAAGACTTGCCGAAGTGCAGCTCGGAGGAGCGGGGCGAGACCAAGGTGGAATTCATCGAGTTCTGCAACCAGCGGCGCTATCACGGGGGAATCGGGAATGTGGCTCCAGCGAATGTGCACTGCGGTTGGCGCGGAAAAATCCTGAAACGCAGGGAGGAACAAAAACCGTAGATACTTATTTGGGTAGTGCGAGTACAATGTCGCCCAAAGCAGCAATATACCACTGTTGTTCGCTGCACCAAAGACCATCAACACCAGGGTAGGCCCAGCACGACCGCAACCGCAGAAGGCGGTGAAGCCGGATGCCTCGCACCGTTACTACACCCAGGCCCCAGCGGCTCTCACTAGCGCTGAAGTCGGACGGAACTCACCGCACGCCCTGGAGGCATGGGCTTGTTCTTCTTGGGTGCGTATTAATTGTGGCAGTGGGCGAGGTTCGCGGCGCCACTCACATTCAGCAAGCTTCAAACGGCGACATAACCGGAAAGACGTATACGTCCTTCTCGGCGACATTTGTTTCCCCGAATACGGGTGGGAACGCCATCATCTTGGGCGTCACATTTGGGAACGTCAATCCGACGATTACCGCGAGCGATACGCAGGGGAACGCATACTCTCAAGCGATCAAGACGTACGATTCCGGACATCGCCAGGGAATCGCGATTCTCTACGCGACCAACATCAAAGGAGGTGCCTCGAATCAAGTCACCGTCACATTTAGCGGTGCAGTCGCATATCTCGCCCTCGGAATCCACGAATACAGCAGCCTCGCTACCACATCTGTGCTGGATGGGATTGCCGGGACCACGGGAAGCGGCAGTAGTCCTTCCAGCGGTTCGGCAACCACGACAGCCAGCGGAGATCTGATCTTTGGCATTGCAGCCGAGGACAGCACTGGTCATGGCGACACGTTCACGGCAGGGAGCGGCTTCACGAAGCGAGTGGACTTGGGGAATGCTGCGGCTTATGCAGATGAAGACCAAACGCAGATCTCAGCAGGGTCGATCGGCGCTACTTGGACGCTGGCACCCTCGAGTAGTTGGATTGCAGGCTTCGCTGCATTCAAAGCTTCGAGTGGCGGCGGGAGTACCCCCCCAAGCATCACCGGTTTGTCGCCGACGTCGGGAGTGGTGGGCAGCCCCGTGGCGATCACCGGGGCAAACTTCGGGGCTACTCAGGGGACAAGCACAGTCAAGTTCAATGGCACGTCGGCGACGGCGACGATCTGGGGGACGAGCAACATCACGGTGGCGGTGCCGACTGGAGCGGGAACAGGTACCGTGGTGGTGACGGTGGGCGGCTTGGCCAGCAACAGTGTGCCCTTCACGGTGAATAGAGCGACACCCACCATCACGTGGGCGGCGCCCGCGGCGATCAGTTACGGGACGCCGCTGAGCAACACGCAGCTGAACGCGACAGCCAATGTTCCAGGAACGTTCGTCTACACGCCGCCGCAGGGAACGGTGCTGAGTGCAGGCACTCAGACGTTGTCGGTGACCTTCACGCCGACAGACACCACCGACTACACCACGGCTACACAGACCGTGGCGCTAACGGTGGGCAAGGCTACGCCCACCCTCACATGGGCGACGCCGGCGGCGATCAGTTACGGGACGCCGCTGAGTAGCACGCAGCTGAATGCGACAGCCAACGTTCCAGGAACGTTTGTCTACACCCCGCCGTTAGGGACAATTCTAGGCCCAGGATCTCAACTGTTGTCGGTGACCTTCACGCCGACAGACACCACCGACTACACCACGGCTGCACAGACGGTGGCGCTAACGATAGGCAAAGCGATCCCAACCCTCACATGGGCGACGCCGACGGCGATCAGTTACGGGGCGCCGCTGAGCAACACGCAGCTGAATGCGACAGCCAACGTTCCAGGAACGTTTGTCTACACCCCGCCGCAGGGCACGGTGCTGAGTGCAGGCTCTCAGACGTTGTCGGTGACCTTCACACCGACCGACACCACCGACTACACCGCGGCCACGCAAACGGTGACGCAGCCGGTGACGCAGGCGGCGCTGACGGTGACGGCGTCTAATGCCACACGGGGATACGGGACGGCTAATCCGGTATTTACAGCGACGTTCAGCGGTTTTGTGAACGGGGATAACGCATCGGTATTGAGTGGGTCAGCTGCTCTGAATACGACGGCGACGGTGAGCAGCCCTGTGGGAAGTTATGCGATCACGATTGGGGCAGGGACGCTAGCGGCGGCGAACTACTCATTGAGTTTTGTGAACGGGACGCTGACAGTGAGCCAGGCAACTCCCACGATCACGTGGGCAACGCCGGCAGCGATCAGTTACGGGACGGCGTTGAGCAGCGCGCAGCTGAACGCGACAGCCAGCGTGCCGGGAACCTTCGTCTACACGCCGCCGTCGGGAACGGTGCTGAGTGCAGGCACTCAGACCTTGTCGGTGAACTTCACACCGACGGACTCGACTAACTACACCACGGCCACACAGACCGCGCCGCTAACGGTGGGCAAGGCGACACCCACCATCACGTGGGCGACGCCTGCAGCGATCAGTTACGGAACGGCGTTGAGCGCTACGCAGCTGAACGCGACAGCCAACGTTCCGGGAACCTTCGTCTACACGCCGCCGTCGGGAACGGTGCTGAGTGCAGGCACTCAGACCTTGTCGGTAACCTTTACACCGACCGACACCAACGACTACACCACGGCCGCGCAAACGGTGACTCAGCCGGCGACGCCAGGGGCGTTGACAGTGACGGCGTCTAATGCCACACGGGGATACGGGACGGCTAATCCGGTATTTACAGCGACGTTCAGCGGTTTTGTGAACGGGGATAACGCATCGGTATTGAGTGGGTCAGCTGCTCTGAATACGACGGCGACGGTGAGCAGCCCTGTGGGAAGTTATGCGATCACGATTGGGGCAGGGACGCTAGCGGCGGCGAACTACTCATTGAGTTTTGTGAACGGGACGCTGACAGTGAGCCAGGCAACTCCCACGATCACGTGGGCAACGCCGGCAGCGATCAGTTACGGGACGGCGTTGAGCAGCGCGCAGCTGAACGCGACAGCCAGCGTGCCGGGAACCTTCGTCTACACACCACCGGCGGGAACGGTGCCGAGTGCAGGCACTCAGACCTTGTCGGTGAACTTCACACCGGACGATGCGACCGACTACACCCTTGTTACGCAAACGGTGATGCTGACGGTAAGCATGCTACCGACGATCAGGAACCTGAACCAGACATCTGGTGCAGTGGGTACGGCGATCACGATCACGGGAGCGAACTTTGGGGCAAGCCAGGGGACGAGTACAGTCACATTTAATGGCACAACGGCAACGCCATCGAACTGGAGCGACACCATCATCGTGGCAGCGGTGCCGGCGGGAGCCACAAGCGGTGATCTGCTTGTGACTGTAGCTGGCTTGGCAGGCAATGCTGTGAGTTTTACCGTAAGTTCAGCGACACCCACTCTGGTTCAGCACGTAAGTCAGTCCAGCACTCAGAGCAACGCGGTTACCGATTATCAGATAAGGCTACCGAATGCCACGCACGGCGGCAATTGTCTGATTATCGGCATCCATAGTGATTCTTCCGGTGCAATTCCCGTAGTCACGGATGATCAGGGCAATAAGTACACGCAAATCGTCGCGAACAGCGACGGGCGGGAGAATCTGACCCTACTTGCGGCCTTCAATGTAGCTGCTGGAACCCAAAACATCACCGTCGGTTTCAGCAGTGCAACCAGCTATGTTGCCGCTCTTGCTTCAGAGTTTTATAACGTGGCCACAGCCAACGCTGTGGACGTCAGCCAGGCCGGAAGTGGAAGCGGAACGAGTATCGCAGCAGAAAGCTTTACGCCGGCAGCGTCGGGGGATTTGATCTATCAGTTTGTCATCCAAGATGGTATTTCAAATCCGTTTGGTTCGTTCACGCAAGGCTCCAATTGGAACTTGCTGAGCGCGGACGTGATGGACGGTATGGCCGCGCAATATCAGGTACAGACGGCGGCTGCTGCGATTATTCCCGCCATGTCTATGTCCCCGCCCAACGGTTGGAACACTGTAGCGGTGGCACTGAAGTCGGTGCCATCCGGCAGCGACATCCCTGGTATCCACGTTGTACACCTGCAACACAATGCACTTCCTGTTAACGTGGGCACCCCGGTTCAACTTCAGTTTCCCTCCACCGGGAACTTGATTGTGGTGTCCTGGATCGGCGTTGCCAGCTACGACATCATGAACATTACCGACGGTAACAGCAACGCGTACACACAGATGGGAACTGCCTTCGGAAACGGGGACTCCGGGGATAATCAACTCTTTTATGCCGCCAATGCTACGACCGGCACGACAATGCTGGGTCCAGTTTTGACTACCACCGCGAGCGGTAGTTCCGGGTCAACTGCACAATTGTTTGACATCACCGGAGCGTCGTCGTCTCCATTTGATGCCACGGCCGGACTGCAAACAGCGTCAGGAAACCAAACAAGCTCCGGCACTGTGGGTGCTATGTCGATTACGCCTAGCACGTCGACGGAACTGGTGATTTCATCCATTGGAGTTGCCACTAACAGCATCACTGGGGTATCCACCGGACTTTTCCTATCATCGACTAGCACATCGGAAACCTCACGCTGGCCGAACGACCAGAATAACGGTTGGGCTGTTGCCTACCCCTCTGGCAGCAGTCCGGTGACGTTCGTCTGGAATGCTACTGGCGGGCCGGTCGGCAACTGGGCCTCGACAGCTGCGGCGTTTCTAGCTGGTGTGAATCAGCTGACGCCCACCATCACGTGGACGACGCCGGCGTCGATCAGTTACGGGACAGCGCTGAGCGGCACGCAGCTGAACGCGACAGCCAACGTTCCAGGAACGTTTGTCTACACGCCGCCGCAGGAAACGGTGCTGAGTGCAGGCACTCAGACGTTGTCGGTGACCTTCACGCCGACGGACGCAACTGACTACACCACCGCCACACAGACCGTGGCGCTAACGGTGGGCAAGGCTACGCCCACCCTCACATGGGCGACGCCGGCGTCGATCAGTTACGGGACGGCGGTGAGCAGCGCGCAGCTGAACGCGACAGCCAATGTTCCAGGAACGTTCGTCTACACGCCGACGTCGGGAACGGTGCCGAGTGCAGGCACTCAGACGTTGTCGGTGACCTTCATGCCGACGGACACCAACGACTACACCACGGCTACACAGACCGTGGCGCTAACGGTGGGCAAGGCTACGCCCACCCTCACATGGGCGACGCCGGCGGCGATCAGTTACGGGACGCCGTTGAGCAGCGCGCAGCTGAACGCGACAACCAATCTGCCGGGAACATTCGTCTACACGCAGCCGTCGGGAACGGTGCTGAGTGCAGGCACTCAGACGTTGTCGGTTACCTTCACACCGACGGACACCACCGGCTACACTGCGGCCACGCAAACGGTGATGCAGCCGGTGACGCAGGCGGCGCTGACGGTGACGGCGTCTAATGCCACGCGGGGATACGGGACGAGTAATCCGGGATTTATAGCGACGTTCAGCGGTTTCGTGAACGGGGATAGCGCATCGGTATTGAGTGGGTCAGCTGCTCTGAATACGACGGCGACGGTGGGCAGTCCGGCAGGCAGTTATGCGATCACGATTGGGGCAGGGACGCTGGCGGCAGCGAACTACTCATTGAGTTTTGTAAACGGGACGCTGACAGTGAGCCAGGCAACTCCCACGATCACGTGGGCGACGCCGGCAGCGATCAGTTACGGGACAGCGGTGAGTGGCACGCAGCTGAACGCGACAGCCAACGTGCCGGGAACCTTCGTCTACACGCCACCGGCGGGAACGGTGCTGAGTGCAGGCACTCAGACGTTGTCGGTGACCTTCATGCCGACGGACACCAACGACTACACCACGGCTACCCAGACCGCGCCGCTAACGATAGGCAAGGCGATCCCCACCATCACGTGGGCGACGCCTGCAGCGATCAGTTACGGAACGGCGTTGAGCACTACGCAGCTGAACGCGACAGCCAACGTTCCGGGAACTTTCGTCTACACACCGCCGCAGGGAACGGTGCTGAGTGCGGGCACGCAGACGCTTTCGGTGACCTTCACACCGACGGACTCGACTAACTACACCACGGCCACACAGACCGTGACGCTGACCATAAACATGCCGCCCGTAATCAGCACCCTGAGCCCGACGTCAGGCTCTGCGGGAACAGCGATCACGATCACTGGGACAGGCTTTGGGGCCAACCAGGGGAACAGTACAGTTACCTTCAACACGGTGGCGGCGACGGCGGCCTCATGGAGTGCAACTAGCATTGTGACCTCGGTGCCGGTGGGAGCCACGACGGGCTACGTGGTAGTGATCGTGGGTGGGCAGGCCAGTAACGCAGTGAGCTTTACGGTGCCAGCCCCAAGCATCACGAGCCTTTCGCCCACTTCGGGATCTTCGGGCACTTCGGTGACAATCACCGGAGCGAACTTCGGAACGACGCAAGGCACTAGCACAGTCACATTCAACGGGACGACGGCAACGCCTACGAGCTGGAGCACGACAAGGGTTGTAGCTCCGGTTTCCCTGGGAACAACTACAGGCAGCGTTACCGTCACTGTGAGCGGTCAGACGAGCAACGGAGTGAACTTCACCGTGCCGCCGCCCAGCATCACGAGCCTTTCGCCTACTTCGGGATCTTCGGGCACTTCGGTGACGATCACCGGAGTGAACTTCGGAACAACGCAAGGCGCTAGCACAGTCACTTTCAACGGGACGAAAGCCACACCCACGAGTTGGAGCACGACCAGGGTTGTAGCTCCGGTTCCCTTGGGGACAACTACTGGCAGCGTCATCGTCACCGTCACCGGTCAGACTAGTAACGGAGTGAACTTCACCGTCCTGCCGCCAAGCATCACAAGTCTTTCGCCCACTTCGGGATCTTCGGGCACTTCGGTAACCATCACCGGTGCGAACTTCGGAACAACGCAAGGCGCTAGCAACGTCACATTCAACGGGACGAAAGCCACATCTACGAGTTGGAGCGCGACCAAGGTTGTAGCTCCGGTTCCCTTGGGGACAACTACGGGCAGCGTTATCGTCGCCGTGAGCGGTCAAACGAGCAACGGAGTGAACTTCACTGTCTTGCCGCCAAGCATCACAAGCCTTTCGCCCACTTCGGGATCTTCGGGCACTTCGGTAACCATCACCGGTGCGAACTTCGGAACAACGCAAGGCGCTAGCAACGTCACATTTAACGGGACAAAGGCCACACCCACGAGCTGGAGCACGGCAAAGGTTGTAGCTCCAGTTCCCTTGGGCACAACTACGGGCGTCGTCACCGTCACCGTCAGCGGCCAGACGAGCAACGGAGTGAACTTCACCGTGCCGCCGCCCAGCATCACGAGCCTTTCGCCAACTTCGGGTGCAGTGGGAATATCAGTAACTATTAAGGGTACTAACTTCGGGTCAGCGCAAGGAACGAGCACTCTCAGTTTCAATGGGACGGCGGCGACGCCAACGAGTTGGAGTAATACGAGCATCGCAGCTGCCGTGCCGAGCGGGGCCACGACTGGAAATGTCGCCGTCACCGTGAGCGGTCAGACGAGCAACGGAGTCAGCTTTACGGTGGCACCATCCATCACGAATCTCTCGCCGGTTTTCGGTGCAGTGGGAACATCTGTCACGATCACGGGCTCGAATTTCGGAGCCACAAAGGGGTCCAGCACAGTCAAATTCAACGGCACAACTGCAACGCCAACCAGCTGGAGCGCGACCACAATCGTGGCGCCAGTTCCGACCGGAGCGACCTCAGGGAATGTGGTTGTAACTGTCGGCAGTCTCGCGAGCAATGGAGTAGCCTTTTCCTTGCCACCCATCATCACGAGTCTCTCGCCAACCTCCGGTGCGGTGGGAACGTCTGTAACGATCACAGGGACGAACTTCGGGTCGACGCAAGGAACGAGCACAGCTAATTTCAACGGGACGGCAGCGACGCCAACGAGCTGGACTGGCACGAGTATTCTTGCGGCGGTTCCCTCAGGAGCAACGACAGGCAATGTCGTAGTGACTGTCGGAGGGGTAGCCAGCAACGGAGTGGGCTTCACGGTCACGCCTCCGCCTATCGCGGTTTCCGTTTCGCCACAAACTGCCACTCTACAAAATAATCAGACTCAGCCGTTCACGGCGACGGTGCAGAACGATTCCCAAAACCAGGGTGTTATCTGGAGCCTTTCGGGGGC
>Ga0210402_10000116_pt1 | contig 86933 bp, 136 predicted proteins | sample IncBWC7MmetaG_FD_161055 | JGI IMG/M metagenome (GOLD analysis project Ga0210402, IMG submission 161055) | Forest soil microbial communities from Barre Woods Harvard Forest LTER site, Petersham, Massachusetts, United States - Inc-BW-C-7-M | ecosystem: Environmental > Terrestrial > Soil >...
ATCATATGCGCTCCGGTGGTTCGATAGCCTCAAGTATTGCTTCTTCGCGTGTCATGCCGCGAACGTTTTCACATTCGTCCGTGGACAATTGCTCGAACGTAATTCCTTGCTTGCCACATGCAGCACAGGTGCCAATAAATGGCAGCCCCTTCGGCGAAGTCCGATTAACGAGAAGATGTTTCATATGCGCTCCAGGTAGTCGAAGGGACGAGACCACATTGAATTCCAGTCGGGATGCTGGCGCACCGGCAGCGGCGGAATAGGCCGCAGCCTTGCCTCATCTGGAAGATAGCGAGAAACCGGTCTATCATGAGATTTATTTGATAACGGTGATGGTGACGGCTACCTTGGCACCTACTTTGAAATTAGATGGTGGATCATCCTTCCCTAAGAACAACCATTCAGTGCTGCCTTCCAACAGAATGGCCCATCCCATGTCTTCAGTCTTGGTTTCTATTTCACTGTTAGGGTTATTTGGATCCTTCTTCCAGCTCCGCAGCAATTGTATCTTGCGTTCTAGCTTCTTGATGCTGGAATAGAATTTGATCATAGCGGATAGAGCTCCTTCAACTTATTGATGCCCAATTTTTCCTCACCGTCTTTGATTACTATGCGTTTGAGTATTCGTTCACCTCCAGCTGATGGGAACATGAGATTTCCTAGTTGATTTGTTTGCAACATGTCATTGACGCCTCCAGCAAAAGGAGGCCCATGCCAGATTTGTGCTTCGGCGCCTTTAGTTGATCGTAGATATACCAGTTCACTCATGATGATGCTCCTTTTCTAGCTCCAGATTGCGTGCCATAGCACAGATGTGATCACAGCAATTCTGTACTGGTCTATGGATCATGGAGAAAGCTGGATGGTTCCTGGCTAGTTCCGAAATCTTTTCAGCTAAATCACGCAGGTCTTTGCTTTCTGGGGTGCTCATTCTTTTTTCTCCATCCAACTATCACCTATTTCTGCATCAACTTTCATAGGGAGAGCCAGCGGCACAGCAATACGCATGATCTCGGCAATTTCTTGTGCTTGCTTTTCATTTGCGATGCTGAAGCATAACTCGTCATGTATTTGCAGCACCGGGCAATATCCGGCACGCCACACGTCACGCATGGCTATCTTGGTCTGGCGCGCAGCGCCACCCTGTATCAAAGCATTCATCGCTTTGTTGGTACGACTGCGATGTAACTTCTGCTGATACCATTTATTTTCTGGATCATGCACGCGGCGTTGCGCTTCATTCCAGCGGCAGTCTGCTTGATAGTCTGGATTATTATCCTTTTCGTATTTAGCCCGCAACACATTCCACCAGTCAAACCGTATTCGTGCACCATCCAACAGTACAATATAGCCGCGATCCTCTACTCTTTCCTTGCACTTGGTATAAAGCATCTTGACAAATGGCAGACGCTCATCATACTGATTCATAATGCGTGCTGCGGCCTCTTTGCTTTGCCCTATCATCATGGCAAATTTATCAACACCAGCACCATAGGCTTTCGCGAAGTTGCAATCCTTTGCTGGCTTTCTTTCCAATCCTGTCATCTCGGCAACCATGGCATGAAAGTCAGTATTTGGATCTTCTTGATAGCGTTGCCTTGCCGCCGCCGCCCCGGATAGCTTTTGCAGATAAGCATAGTGCACCATGAGGCGGAATTCCTGCTGACTGTAATCAACACTCAGCCATCGTTCTCCATCTTCACCAATGAAGACACTGCGAATTTCTGCCATCTCTGGATCACGATGTGGTATCTGTTGCAATGGTGGATCAGCATAGCTGAATCTATAAGTGCGTGTGCCGCCACTACTGTCTTCATCATCGCCAGGACTTTCCCCGCGATACTGATTGATAGTTGGATGTATGCGTGAATCCTCTGTGCAGAAATCCATGAGATAACCTTTAACGAATTTCTCGGCGGCTTCTTCTCGGCTTTTGGCACGGGTAATTAATCGCGGCAACCAATGAGGATGTTTCTTCATCCACTTGGCTTCAAAGCTTCCACGAGGAGAACCATCGCGGTTAGGCTTATTGGTATATGGATAAGAAATTTGTTCAGCTTGGAAAACTCTTTCTAACCATTTGACACTGCGAATATCATCAATGCCAGTAGTCTTTCCTATTCTATCTGTCAGATCAACCAAAGCAACTTGACTTTGTTCCTTGAAGCGGTAATACAGTTGTTCACATTTGTCATAATCTATGCAGATGCCACGCTGGCGCATGGCATGGACCATGGGAACCAATTCCATTTCTAGATCATATGCGGCTGATAGTTCCTCCTTTATTATGATCGGCCGCAAAGCATGCGCCAACGCGAGCGTGCCTAGCGCGTCAGCCTCACCATAGGTGCCAACATAACGCGCGGGCATCTGATAAATGTCTTTCTTAGGATCAAATCCCATTGCTTGCGCATAATCGCGCAGCACCTCCTCTTGTTTTCCCGGCACATCATAGGTCTTGCACAGAGTATCCAATCTGTAATTCAAACCTCCTTCATCAATCATGTAGGCCATGCAAGAGGAGTCATCAATTTGTTGAGGCGGCGGCAAGCCTAGATCACTGCTTATCCAGCCTATATCATAGGCAGCATTGTGATAAATGAAGCGAACTTTTTTCTGCAACAAGTGCCGCAGCCAACGCCGCACTTGGCCTCTATCAAAGTTGCTGCTCTCTGGATGTGTGATTGGAATATATATTGAACGATAATCTTCTTCCTTCCAAGCAATAGCTATGCCACATATATGTCCCGCCTTGGTTGCCCATCCCGGTCCCTTGTTTTCTTTCAATCCTATATCCTGAGTTTCACAGTCCAGGGCAATTTCTGCAACACTTGTCAGTGCTGGTAGTTCCTTTGGTGCGATCCAAGTGCTGTTAGGCAGCACGAATGAGAATGGTTGCTGGATGCCACCTACGTTTTTCTTAAGCATTCATGCCTCCTAATGTCGGCAGTCTGGGCAGTCATCTGCATCTGCATAACCATGCGGACATGGGACATTTGGGGCATTTTTAAGAATTTCATACGCGGGTTGTCCTATCAATTTTCCGCGCTCGATCCCATCTAATCCGGTATCATCGTCATCTTGTTGTGCGTGATGGCCACCATCTTCTGCACTCTGTTTTTGACTTAAACGTGCACGATACTCTGCCTCTACCAGCAATAGATAACGACGTAGATCTTGAATTTCTGCAAGAGTTGTGCCATCTGCACCAGGAGTATCGTCTTCATTTATGGCTGTGAAAACATTGTAGCTGAACACTTCAACCATATTTTCTAAACGATCCCATTTTCTAGCGAGCATCATGAAGGCACCGACTCCTCCACGCTTCTTCCAGCTTCCGCGATATGTTCCTTCTTTAATTTCTAGTATTGTCACATCATCAAGAGCTACTTGTTTCAGGTATTCCATATGCTTCATGTTCATTTCACTCTCCTTTGGATCCACTCTTTGCAAGCCATGCGCCAGTCTGGTGCTGCGATGTCGTCCGCACACAACAATGCTTCTTTATATTTCTTTTGCTTGAAAGAATGAAACGCCAGTAACGCAGGCGTGGCCACTGTTGAGAACCATAGGTTACGATAGCGACCAACTTTTTGCAGATGAAATAATTCCCAATCAGACATGAAAGCATAAAGATCATCATCAATATCTTTAGGTTCAGTAAACATCTGCATGGCTTCGCTACTACCATCACTATAACGATCATCTAGCAATAATTCAGGACCGGCTTGTCCCACCAATTTGTTGAACACATCCAAATAAGCGTGAGCATTGTTGCTTATCTGGTACATGACTCCGACAGGTAGGTTACAACGTGATGCCAGATATTCTTGCAAGATGCTGAAGTGTACGGCGTTGGCACCATGCGCGCCCCATATCATGTCGTTAGACCGGCAACATACCGTCAGGTCTAATGCGCCATCATTGTTACGCACATAGGCGTGAGTGTTGCATGGTCGATCTTTCCAATCACCTAACAGATCATCACCATAGTCTCTTCGCACATCCCACATTTGCAACACACACTGCCGATCATGTGGATAATCTGTCAGTTTATCCACTATCACATTCAATTGATCAAAACCGAAAAAAGTACGCCAGCGACAACCATAAGCACCATGCAGCATGCCATCTTCTTCTGCGAATTGTTTGCTAAAATCCTTGATGAAATAATCCAATGGTCTTGCATCATAAAATCCAGACAGCATCCACAACGCTTCGAACATATGAAAAAATGGATTGGCATCACGAACAGGACTGAACAGCACCCGTTCCCATGGCCGCTTGGTGACGGTGCACACCGGAACTGGACTTACTAATACTCTTCCGTTACGACTATCCTCAAACTCTGCAAAATCATTTAGATATTTGATTGTGACACTGAGTGCTTGGCATACGTTACGAACCTCCTGGACGTGCATCGTTTCCTCCCTGTTGCAACCAGTCGCGTATTGTTTGGAAGCTTCCCTGACGGCTGAGCAAGCGGCATTTTACACCTATCGTCCGAAGTTTGACAAATTCTTTTTTACTCTTGTCATCCAGTGCGATGATGGTGTCTTGCTTTATGTTGTGGCCGCGGTCGTGTACGGCTTGTATGCACTTGGTTATTGGATGGTCTATGAACACAACACGAACATCCAATCTAGCTTGATGCATGATCTTGATACGTTCTAGGCTGTCGTTGAAATTCTTGCCCTCATACAATACATCGGCGCCTAGCTCATGATGCTTGAGAACCAACTCATAAGCATAATTCAAGCTTGGCAATGTGTCAATACCGCCATTCTGGATTTCGTAGTGGCCGGGAACAAACAAGCGACGTGTGGTATCTCCTTTGGATCTAGGACATTCTGTTTCTTCGCTAGGTTTATAACCTTTTGGGAAGCTGACTGTACAGCTACAGTCAGGATAAGAACAACTCCATGAGCATATGTAGCCCATGGGTTTTCGCTTGTTCACTTCCGGATAAGCTATCGCGATGCGCGTTGGATATAGATCCATAACCTTGCGCACGATCGTGCTCTTGCCAGAACCATTTGTACCTCTGATATTCACAATCATTTTCTACCCTTCTTATAACAATCTGGACACTGATGTTTCCCAGCTATCATATGCCATATCAAATTCTTGAATGTTTTTATTGCTTGATCATAATCCGCTGTTCCAACAGTAAATTTCTTTGGACAAAAATCACAGTTAAAGACTGTGCGCCCACGAACCGCACCTTTTGTTTTAGTCACTGTCATTGTCACTCGGTTTCCTCCATGCGAAGTTTTCTCTTTTCCCAAGCTAATCGCGTTGAATATTACGATATCGTGAATGATTGATCCTTAAATGGCATTTTTATTTCTCCTTCCAAGGTATACGAAGAATCTTTTCTCTAGGGCCAGTTTTCATTGCTGCCACTATATCAGCTTTAGTTTGTTCATCAGGCTTGTGCAATTTACCTTTACCTAATAAATCTGGGAGCAAGCCTACTCTATAAGATCTATGATTACATCCATCACATACCGGGATTGCTTTCCTTTCACCACGAATAAGCATTTCACGGGCAGCCCCTAAAGCATTTCCTTGCCAAATTTCCTCCATAGATTTTTCATTTATGTTACCACAATTATATGTTGAATCCCAAGTGTTGCAACAAATCGGAACATTACCGTCCCAGTGTACAACGAATTGCCTGAATGGATGATGACACCGTTTCCCATCCATACTATGATCTGGTGCAAAAGCTAATCCAGCATAGTTGAAAACTTTACTATGATTACCAATCTTGCTTTCCTTGTCCTGTGCAGCAATATCTCGTATTTGTACTAATGTTCTAGTTCCACGTGGCCGACGCATATGGGGATTACCTGCTTTGTCTTGTGGATATTTGTAAAATGTGAAACCTAATGGATGTTTTTGTCCTGAAACCAACTCTCCTTTTTCTACAAGAGCGACTATTGTCTTCGGTACAAATTTCACAGTTTCATAATCATCTAGCCCAAGCACACTCAATCCAGCTTGAAATAATCCTGTTATGTTCGCTATAGGTCCTGGTTTGCGTAATAGACCGCTTGCATTGGTAAGCATGGTGATGTGTGCTTTAGGAAGATGTTTGCGAACGATGCCGACCATACCGATGTAGTCTGGATGCATTGTAGGTTCGCCGCGCATGGCAAAACCAACACGGCAATTCCATTTCATTTCAGCTATCTGTTGCATCACTGTAGTGATGGTTTCTTTAGACATGAACTTATATCCATGTCCTGGTTTATCTTGGATAGCTGGCATAGCACAGAACGGACAATGGATGGAGCATCCAAGAGTCAGCTCAAGCGTGACGTTGAATGGATCTTCTTGTTTTCGATATGGTCGGCGCTTCATGTCCATGGTTCCTTTCAGTAAGGTATGTCTTCAGTGGTTCTGTCCATAATAAACTTTTGTTTTGTTAAGTCAATAGTGAGTCGCATCACTTTGGCTTGATACATGGCGTTGAGAAGAGTTTGCATCTTAGAATTTTGGAGATTGGCGTCCAAGTATTCACCAAGTAGAGTGTCTGGAGCATCATTGCGTACAATGTCTACTTCATATATGCTAGCATTAGAATTAATTGGTTCTTCATCTGATGTGGATCCATATTCAATAAAATTTCCTTCAATAGCATCCCAAGAAACTAAAACATAGTCAGCATCATCATGTGGTCGAATACCATGATCTACTAATTCGGAGGCTTTATCTATAGGAATTAGTTTGTATTTGTTTTGTATTTGAAACATCACATGAGTTAGCTTTTCTTTAATCGCTTGTGCAAAAGACTCAATGTTGACTGCTACGTTCATACTATAGATTTTAGAGATACAGTGTAATGCTGTTCCTTCTATTGTTTTATCTGGTTTGAAACAGATAATTTTACCATGTCTACCAATCTTGCCGTTTGGTCTATAGAATCCCATTGACATTTTAGTTCTCCCTAATTCAGGTTTGAGCGCAGATGTCGTTCAGAACCTATTACATAGCACCCTCCAACTGTTTGTATGCTGCCTTGATCTTGCCGTGCAACCCATCACGCTCGGCCAAGGCGGTATTATACCACAACATCTGTTGCTCTTTCTTAATCTTGCTGCGTTCCTCCAACATACGCGCCGCATGCACTGCATTGGACACCAGAAACTTTTCTGGATTGTATCCGGCGCGGCGCAACGTCATGCCTGCTTCTTCTTCAAACACCATGGGCAGGCCCGCACTCAGCATTTCGTAGAACCTGTTTGGTGGTGAATGGTATTCGTTGTGTGATTTGCGATCCTCCAAATAAAGACCGAGGCCACGTTCACTTAGCCATTTGAGCAAGTCATCAGCAATACCTATGGCTTTGATTTTTTCATTGGCATAAGATTCAAATTTCTTGCTCGGGCTTGATATCGTGATATTGCATCTTGGATCTTTGAAGAATTTGTCAAATGCCTTGATACGACCAACGCGATAACTGCCATAGTAGGCTATATCGTTCTCATGCATGTTGCTAGGCAACGGCTTGGCCAGCATGCTCAGGCAGTTCCAGTTGATATAGGTGCTGAGTGGTGTTGCTTTGCTTTCCTTTTCACATGTCGTCCAGAATTCTAAGTGCGACTTGCCCATCTTGCGCCGCGCCACGAACGCTTGACGGAACGGTGATTTTGCATCTCCATTGTTGATAGGAGGAACAATGGTGTAGTCTTGCTGGATCCAGACGATACGATTGGCTCCCAGGATTGCTAGACTTAGTTCTTTCAAATGTTTGCAAAAACCATAGGCACCATTGACTATGAACAAGAGGTCCAAGTTGGTGCAGTCAGCAATTTGGTCATCCCAGATCAACGGTTTCTGCAACTCATTAGACAAGAACCTTGCGACTTTCGTGCTAGCCACCATTGAGCGCTCAGTGGCCGGGATGAAGCTGAAGATCACTGTTTTCATGCTGATTGGCCTTTCTTCATTTCTGCAATTGTAGCTGGATCATCTTTACGATGAAGGCCGCGGTCTGGATCACCAGCACCATGCCGAACACGGTAGGTGTCGAACTCATCGGCTAGTGCCATGAGTCGTATACAGAACATGGCATTGTATCCTAAGCCTATACCAGCTTGCGCATAGGCCCGGAGTGCAGCTGGTGCCGCAGGATCACGTGCGCCTAGCACAAAGCTTGGCCACTCGACGACAGTGCCATCGCGACGCTTGACTAGATACTTGCCTTCCGGCGTTGCTGGATTATCTCTGATTAGAGCAGTCAATGTTGGTTTCTCTTTCATTTCTTCCTCCTTTAGCACGTCGCCTACGTCTAGCTAAATTTTCACGCTCCCTCACACTCACCCGGTAGCGTATGTCTGCCTCGATAGCGCGAATTTCCGCGCATTCAAAGCAATACTTTCGAAACCTGATGCGCTCTATTGGTGCGGCACACCGTTCACATTCACCTTTCATGTTGCATCTTCCCATCGGTACTTCTGTTTTGGCATCTTATCTTCGAAGTTGGCTTGATGCCATTTCGAGTATTCGCACAAGCAATTTTGAATATCTTGGGCATGTGGTTGTGGCATCTGCTCGGCCTTGAACATCGGCAATAGTTTTTCTCGCAGCCTCCCTAGTTCTAGGCGGAATTCATCCTCTTTCCAAACATCCTTGCGATTGCGGCCGCAAACATAATTTAATCCTCTTTTTGAACCGGGTCCACTGGCAGCAAACGTATGCCAGTCTGATGCTTGACGAAGAGGCTCGTGGTATTTTATATCAGCAATCACTTGTGCGGTCATGAAGCTGCCAAATCCTTGCATGCTGCCAAGCAATATGTGAAATGAGTTGAGTGTGTCACCTGCCTTTGGTCGCAGTCTTTCTCGTGCTTTCCACAATGGTTCAATCACTTCATGTGCTAGATAAGCAACTTTTGGAATATGAAAAGAGTCTTTTGTTAAATAATCCATGTTATCAACACTCGTTCCGGCAGTTGATACCATGTAGGCACCATTAAAGATCTTGCCGCCAGTCTTATAATAGCGACCAAGCAATCGTAGAAAAGTTGTTTTGTTGAACGGCACTGGATAGCCAACTATTTCTAAACTTTCAGGTAGATTGAGTATACGGGCAACGCACATGGCGAACCATAGTTCCGGATCATTGCTGTGCGGATTGCGCCAATTTTCTCTGATCCAAACAGTAACCTTGTCATCTTCGCGGTAGATGTTGCAGAAGCGATAACCACTAAGAATAGGATCATTCGTCCATGGTGGTCTATCACCGGCTTGGCGGCGCATGTAAATCATGTATCGTTCATGAGCGAACGCGAATATACGTTCTACTGGATCCTTGATGTTTTTGATCATACGCTCTTTAGGATCTTTCATGTTTGTGTTCCTCCTCGACGATTTCTCCAGTTTCTCTATCAAACTCATAAGCTACACCTTGCACTATATCACCCGCTACTAACGGCTTGCCTTTGCGCTTTAGTTCTATGACTCGTACATCATTGATCGTGACAGGACCGGTGTTGGTTTCTTTCGCAACGAAACCAATCCAATTTGTACGCATCCCTTCGATGATAGTATCTAGATCATTTTTGTCTTTCGACATCATGGTGCGCCCCATCGTGATAGATATTTGAACACAGCCATGCCATCCTCCGATGACAGACCTAACTTTTCCAGCGCGGCAAACGTGTCTGCTATGATAGGATGAGCGAACTGGTTTCCCATCAATAGTTCCACGCGGCCGAATTCATGCATGTCTATCAGGTCGCATGCCTTGGCGCGCAGCTTTTCTTGGCCAGAAATATCAGGAAACACTCCTCCCATATTCTTGACAGCTTCTGTTTCTAGTGTGTTTATCGTATGCTTCAGGATGTCATTGTTAGCTTTGACTGGGAATGGGAGATCACCAGTCACCAATTCACCGGCGTCGTGCCAGATAAAGTAAGTAGTAATGTAGGCGTTCGGTGGTCCCCAGATTTCATCCCAGATACGCAAGCATTGCCAAGTGTGTTCACCTACAGTTTGACGTTGATGCGTCATCCAAGTGTGGTAACGCATAACGCTTCCGGCATAGCGAGGATTGTGCAGCACATCGTTGCGTTTCAAGTTCATATGGGCGCCTCTACATTTTATGAGATGCAACAGCAACAATGCAACCAGCTAGTCCCAGCGAAACGAAAACAGCCCAAGCGTCTTGCCACCAGAACCAAAGAAATAGCAAGCAGATGCCAAGTCCAAAATGGAATAAGCCAAGAAATAATTTCACAGTCGTACCTCTTTTAACAAATTACTGTGATTGGATCAAGCTTTATGTAGTGTGGATCTAGCTCGTGAAAAGCGATATTAAAGTTGATCGTTATTTTCTCATCCTTCTTGAATGCTTGTTGTATTATAAAATCCATGGCTTGCTGCAATGTTCGCCATGGTTTGTCATAGGTGCCAAGTTGTGGAAGATCAACTGGATAAGATTGATCAATATAAAAATCATAACCACCTATATACAAAGTGGTTAGGTTCCGTCCTGATAAGATCAATAATGCTCGCACCGGCATCAAGGATGCATACGGCACTATCGCAGGTGCAGCCAGAGCAAACAGTGTAGAGCGGCGCGTCAACATTTCACATTCTTCCTTCGTTGGTGTTCTTCTATCACGGCATTTTCTACATGACAATACAGTTCATGTTCAAAGATTGGATCATAACAACCATGTTGTTCTATGTATTCCACCATCGCCAGCACTGTTTCATACGGTACATTTAATTTCTGTGCGATAGCAAAGTACGGATATGACTGTGACATCTTTTAAGGACTCCACATCATCACGGCGTAAACAATGGCAGCTACTAGCACAGCCAAGAAAAGTTGGAACACGCCTAGACGACCTGCCGCCGCCAAGGCTCCAATCGTCAATATGATTAGAGCCATTAGCAACGGTTCCATTAGTATGGGATTTTGTCTGGATCCCCGGCAGCATCAGCACGGTCGGCTTCATCTATGCCCGCATCTTCAGGCGCTTCCATCTTTCGGCCACTTCGGAAAGCTTCAGCCAGTGCTTGGCCCATCATGTAGGCTCTGTTAGGATCATTGCCTACAATCTTTAATCCTTCCCGATGAGGTTTTTCGGGAAAGCCACTCAGATAGAACATTGGTTCACCCACATCTATGGTATACCATTGTCCTTGATTGTTGCTCTGCATGATTGTAGTGAGATGATACAGATGGCTCCATGCTGGCCATATATTGCTGTTGTTGGTGTTGCTTCCTCCTCGCACGCGGCGTTGCAGACTGGTACGCTTGGTCATCCAGGATCTGCTGACTTTGTGCCCGGTGCTTTTAAAAGGAATGACATAAGGATATGGATTCCCATCGTGCCACACAAAGCCCGCTTCGTATCGTGTGTCCACACAATCATTTCCAGTATCTGGAAAATAATAGCGTGGTCTGTTCTTTACCTTGTCGTCACGCGTCGCACCCTCTGGCAGCTTGCCACCATTGTAGTCGTAGCTGGCAATGAAGCCGCCACCTTGCGCTCGTGGGATCCATTCGGTCCACTTCTGGTACATCACACACGGTTGAAAATCGATGCCGACTTTTCCCTGTATGATAGGAACATGGAAATTCTTGAGCCAGAAATCCCCGCTCCTCGCGTTTTCCATATGTGCTGGCCCGTCCAGAACCTGTGGACTCAATGGTTGCAGTACATAGATAAGAGGTACTAGATTATCAGCAGCATCAGTGCTGACGCCTTTCCCCATGTCTTCGTCAAGAGCGCGCAGAACTTCTTCGCTGACTGGAATTTCTTTTTCCAGTTCTGTGCCAGCAGTAGTCGCGGGGGCTTTAGCCATTTATTTCTCCTTCACTGGATTGAGCTTGACCATCTTGCTTACTGTAGCACCCAAGATGGTCAGATCTTTGTCGCTGAGCGGCTTGCCATCTTGAAAGCGTTCCTTCACCACGGCTGTCAAAGTTTTCCATGGCACCGTTTCTTCTATTGTTGGAACGACCCCAAGTTTAGTTAATGCTGCCAATACTTTTTTCAGCAGTTTGTCTTGTCCTAGTCCTAGTTCTATAGTCAAGGTGGTTTTGATGATGTCTCCCAGCTTGTGCTTGCGCACCCATTGCAGCGCCGCTTTGCGCTGACTGGATGGCCAATCACTTTTGATCACTGCATGATAATGGTCATTCAGCTTGGCCTCATATGCTGGCAAGTTTCCTTGTGCAGCAATTTCCAAACGATTGAGACCTACCTGCATGAACATGGTGGGCAAAGCGTCAAAGATCAAGTTGCGCTTCGTCTGGTTTAGTTCGCTGATATGGTTTTCCAAATCAGCTATCTTGAATTCTATGTCGCGAACCTCCCTGATTTTATCACGTATGAATTCCAGCTTGTCGGCTGGCGGTTTGGTCGCCATGTCCTTTTCTATCTGCTCCAACAAAGCAGCGTTTGATGTTTTCTGTTCCATCATGCTGCACTCTGTGGATCTTCAAACCAGGAACAGAATTCTTCCAAGGCTATTTCCCAGCGGCTGTCTTGCTTGGCCACCTCCGTTATCGTTTTTCTTTTAGCTTTCCAGTTGCCTTCTTCATCAATAACTTCTCTGATGAGTGTGAACAGCTGTTCGATCTTTTGGTTAGTCACTTTTGCTTCTCCTCTTGTATTAAATAAGAATGGTTGAGTAGAATCAGCTCTCCATGTTCTTCTGGCCAATCCACTGTCAACCGATTTCTTTGCTGGTATACATAGCGATTGCCGAAGACTGCGCCATCAAAGCTAGAGCTGAGCAACACGTAGCCTTGTCGTTGAAGCCACCACATTGCTAATCGGGTAATCATCTGGCTACCTCTAGCATAGCACATCCGTTACTGTTAGCAACTTCTTTTAGTTGGATTTGGGCTTGAATGTTTTTAGTTCCTCAGTCCTGAGTGGTTTCCCATCTATGATCGATCGCATATAACGCCCTATTTCACCTTCCCCGACTATATCATCCTTATCCATTTTCTTGGCCCAGAACTCATCGGAAACTCCAACGTCCATTTCCTCCATCATGGCGTGGTCTTTTCCAGGCACAGTTATTTTCACTTGATATCCAGCCCATGTAAATTCTCGCACACCACGAAAATGCAGCTTGGTCACGGTGCCATCACTGCGCACATGCGGCCGCACCATATGGAACACTTTCTTGCGCACCCCATGTTCTGTTAGTTGATAATCCCGATCTTGAAAGAAATAGCTCATGCGTCGTGGGTCAAGAGAGAACAAGGCATGCTGCCCTTTTTTGTTTATCACCGAGACACGGACCATGGAAAAGGCGGCATACTCCAAGTGTTCTACCAAGCCACAGAACAAATTGTTCAACAGCTTCCTGCTGCTGGTATGGTGCAACTTGGCCCAATCGTCGGCATGGTGCGGCAGTTTCCAGGCGCGTTGTGGTATATGGTTCAATCCATATTTCTTGCTGTAGATGGGAAACATCTCTGTTGATATCGTGCGAAGTATTTCCACCTTGCCGTCAGCGCTTATGAAGATAGGATATTCTTCAGGCACTCCGTATTTCATTTTCTTTTCTTCAGGCTTATCCCACCACACGGTCATTTTGTAAACATCACCGCCATTCTTAGGCTGTACTTCCGGGGGTGCTTCGTGGTCCTGATATTTGACGAAGTACATGAACTTGGGAATCCATGTTCTATACTTATCCTTCTGTGGATCTTTGCGATATTCACCACGTTCTATCTTTTCTATTTCTGGACTGGTGCCATAGGCCACGCATCCAAATGCTGGACGATGACGCAGGAACCACGATGATGGCTCGGCAAATTTTCTGTATTCATTTTTAGGATGTTCTTTTTCTGGATCCCAGGTATCGGGAACGGCGAGATACGGCAGCAACATGGCACCAACATGAGTATAGAATTCGTAAGCGCCTTTGTCGTGCCTGCGCATCCGTTCTAGATAAACGTAGTAGCGTTCCAATTGGTCAAGCACAGTATCACGGAAATTAAACTCTCCAAATAATTCATGTGGATCATACAGCACTTCTGTCTTGCGATCGCTGTGATGTTTATCAACTAGATATTTGTCAGCTATACTGAAATGATTACCATCATCAGTGTATTGAAGTTCTGGTTGTTTGACTTTCGGCTTGGGATTTCCTATGCGCTCTATCGGAGTTGGTGGCGTGCCCTGTGGCACCACGAACCTATCAAACTTGCGTCGTCGTCGTTCATAAATACGCGCCTCCTTGCTCATACCTCTCCGAGTGGCGCGATTGGGTTTGAACTCTGGTTGTTCTGGTTGTTCATCCTTCTGGCGATCCTGCGTCCAGCACTGGCCACATATATGCCCTTCATTCTCTGTGCCAAGAAGCACTGGATCTATCTGGTTGATTCCACAACGTGGGCACAGTTTTTTCTCGGCATCTTCTTTGGGTTCAGATGCTTGTGCTTTCTTCCATTTGAGTTTGGATACCAGTGAGCGAAACTTTTGCAGCAGATTGCGCCACATCTTAGTCCTCCCCATAGCTCCTAGGAAATCTGCAATTATTGCAGCGATGTCTCCAATCTCCATGCGCTTTATCAAGGGGTGGTAGAGCAGTCCATCCCTCGCTACGCAGTTTCTCTATGGCTTCATGAAAGTCAGCAGTTTCAGAAGCTAGAATTTCTTGGCAGGTATCACACTCAAACTCTATTTTGCCTTTGATCCTATGGAGGGTCACATCAGTCCTCCTATATATTGTCCCCTAGCTCTGCGTTGGCGACACCAGCCAGAGCTGAACGGTATGTGGAATACCGCAGAGGTCGGGGCAGCCTCTGTATCGGCGGCACCAGAGTGTCGTTCCAGACGCCGCGATCCGAATTCTATAGTCGCCCCATCAACAGCAGCACTACAACTACAATTAGGATGATGCCTAGGACACCGATGCCTCCGTGTCCAAAACCATATCCATATCCTCCTACATAGTTCCCGCCGAAACCACCGCCTAGCAGGAGCACGATAAGGATGATGACTAAAACTATGCCGAGTGTGGACATTAGAGTTCTCCTGTTGTTAGATCAACCAGTCCTCATAGTTTGCGCCAGTGATTATCCTGGCTAGATCAAGCTTCTTGCGCAACGCCTTCACAATCTTTTCTTCTACCGTGCCACGTGTGATCAGATCAATATATGTCACGGTCTTAGTCTGTCCCACACGATGGTTCCTATCCTCTGCCTGATATCGGTGTTCCAGGTCATAGCTGTTGGCAGCGAATATAACCAGATCGGCAACGTTCCAGGTGTTCCCTTTACCTCCAGTTTGAGGTGTGCTGAGCATGAACCGGCAATTAGGATCTCCAAGAAATCTTTTTTCATCCTCTGCCCGTGTCTTAACATTTCCACCCCAAAAACAAGCCACGGCTTGCGGCCCATACATTAAACTACTGTCGCCGTTTTTCGCTGCGCGTATGGCGTGCGCCGTCTTGCGCAATTCACGATCGTATGTCACCCAGATAATCGCCTTGCCATCGTGTTCTTCCAATATATCTAGTATCGCATCAATGCGTCGGCTGGGAATGTCCTCGATTTCCCCGTCTTCGGTTTTCACATGGCCACACACTATCTGGTGCAAGCGCACCATCTGCGACAGCACATTGATTGCCGATACATACTTGCCACTCTTGAGTTCGGCCATCGCCTGATGACGTATGTCTTTATAGATTTTCGTCTGCTCAGGAGTCAATGTCAAATCGCGTGGCTCATATACCTTGGGCTTCAGGTCCAAACAATCCTTCTTCATAACACGATAGCAGTATGGTTCGTACATCGTGCGCAGTTCATTCAGGTTCTGGTAATGATCTATCAACGGCACGCCTTCTATGTAGCCTCCGTTATTAATTATGAAATCAGCACGCTGCTGGATTGTCCAATCTTTGGTGTCCGGCATCCGTATTCTTTTCCTGGTGCACATCTGGCGCAGCCGCATATCCACTATCGGCTCGGGTGGTGCATTCATCAATCGCATCTTCGCATAGCGCGCCCGGAATGCCACGAAGCTATTGAAGTTGAGTATTCGCGGGTCCAGGAAATACATTTGATAAAATAGATCAAGCGGACTTCGTGGAACTATTAGTCCTGTTAAGATTCGCCGACTACGCGCGAACTTGGCCAGCCGCATGATTGCTTTGGTGCGACTACTGCGACCATGACGGATGGTCGTGCTTTCGTCTATCACCATCATTCCTTTACCAGCACTGAGAAACTGTCGGCACAATAATTCAGTTTCAGTATCCTTGCCTCTGCTCAACGCTTCGATATTCACAAACAGAGCTCGCGGCACCTTGCCGTTGCTTTCTATCAAGGCAGCACGTCGGTTTCTATCAGCTGCGGTTTTTCTATTATTCGCTATCAGCAATTTCTTCAGCAACATAGGGTCTAGATGGGTTTCCAATTCGCTTTGTTGATCGTCGCTCTTGCTTTCATACCAATTGCGTATGCAGCCGTTCGGTGCGATTACCAATAAATCTGTCAACTCATTCTTGTTGACTCTTTGCTGCCACTCGTACAACACCATGGCAGATTTTCCAGTTCCAGTTTCAGCCATATGGGCAAACGCCATAGGCTTGCGCAATGCCCGCTTCACAGCTTCTAGCTGATGCGTCATCGGAGTAGAACGGCTGACAAACATTCTAGGATATCTATTTTGCTAGTGATCGGGACGCATGCTAGCAAATAATAATGAGAAAGGCAAGCCCCCTTGTTAGGGCTAACAGATCATAGATAATAAAAAAGCCAGCGCAAGTCGGCGCGGGGCTGAAGTAGGAAATTTATTTTTTACTTCTTTTCGTGATTAACTGCTTGTTTAATTAAGGCCATCCATGATCATGAACTTCACTGATAAACATAGTTAAGTCAAAATCATTTAGTGTTCGGATGAACGCTAATTCTTCCTTGGAGATTTTTTGATTATTAGACATGATCAACTCGCTTCTCGTTTGCCAGCCAATTGTGATAGTTCGACGACATGGCCACTATTTTGTATTTTTGTAAGACGTTCGCTGCCAAATCGTTTTTCTACTTCAACAAAACTATTGGCTGCGATCAATATCTTGTCATGATCCCAAACCAATGCAAACGGATCCTTCTGTTCCTGGCTCCTTGGAATAATCCGTAAGCCAAATGCTCCACGATGACCAGCTTTCCAACTTCTGAATAAACGTGTAAGTGCTTCATTTTCAGTTTCTTTGCTAGGTACTCTACGCAGTTGATTTTCTTCCTCAATGATGTTTAGAGCATCCAATACAAATTCCTTGACTGGCTTATTGTGCGGACCACTAGTACATAGTGGATATCTTTCGTAGAATGCTTCGCTTTGTGGGATAGCACGGAAACCATGTTTCCGATTTTCAAACAGCTTTCTGATTTTCCTGCCCATGACAAACTGAGTATCACAACAGATCTGATCGATGGTTGCATCTGCCATGGGAATATTCGCAGATTTCATGCGCTCTAATTGTACATCCACTATGAGATGATAGTAGATGTTGACGTAGCCAGCATCTGCCAACTTTTCAACGATTCTACAGATACCTTCTAGATACTCTTTACGGTAGGAGGACCTGATTGGATCTTTTCGCCACGATACTCGCTTTTTCATCTTTCTTCTCCTCTAGTCTGTGTTGCAGAGTTTGCAGTAGGTTAATCTTAGCACGTAATTCGTTAATTAATGCACGTCGTGGAGCAGCATCGATCTCGGCTTGATATTTGATAATCGCTTTAGATAGATCCACATATCGCTGTTGCTTGAATGTGATTTGCAGCCAATGGCATAATTGATTGGCTACATTGTTCATGTTCAGCGCCGGTAGCTGTTTGGTAGCGCGTTTATGCTTACGCATCACTTCTCGCGCTTTTCGTTGAGTCATTTTGGGATAAAGTTTAATAACTTTTGATTTATGTGGATGCTTATTGAGTTCTTTTCCAACAGAAAACCGTGGGCGCCCACGCTTTTCCTTTTTCCATGCTAAAAAAGTTTGGCGATACATCTGAATTGTTCTTACATCCAACTCAACAGCCTCACCAAATTTCTCCAGTGTTTGTTCTCCATATTTAGGTTCAAGATCAGCCGCGATTTCACCTAAGCGCCATTGATCTTTTTCATTTTCAGTTTCACGTCGTCTAATGGCAATAACAATCTGTCGACCTTCTTTCACACCATCAGTAAACCTTATCATTTTGTTCGCCCTTTCTAATACCCTTAGCTGCCTAGTTGCCTAAGCGTAACATAAGTACACACTGTTCTGCAACAGATCGCCCTTGCTATATATAGCAAGTCGAGTCGCCATAAAAAAGCTTGTACTCCAAATAAATCCGGCGCAGCATTGCCACCCTAATCCCTCGCGAGCATCCCATGCTAAACAGAATCTATGCAGCATTGGCAGCTTTGTTCATAGCTGGTGTCTTTGTTGCTGTCGGTGTGTTGATTGGTCTTGCGTTAGCTTCCAAATATCCACCCTGTGCACATAAGGAAAACGCCCATGACCGAGCTAAGGCAGTCGGCACATACCTATATCGAGCATAACTGGCCCGTCTTCCCCTGCAATCCCCTCAACAAGCGTCCACTCACTGCACACGGACATTTGGATGCATCACTGGACCCCAAGCAAATAGACACATGGTGGGCTATTACTCCCATGGCCATGCTTGGAGTACCCATGGGTCTGCCGAGTGGAGTCTTCTGCGTTGATCTAGACATAAAGGATAAAATCAGTGGCGTCGAAATGTGGAACATGATGATTGCCAGTGAAAATGCTGGCGTCGATGCTGATACTCGCATTCATAATACTCCGAGCGGCGGCAAGCATTACATCTTTATTTGGAAGGAAGGCATTCGTAATATTCCATTGGGCAAATTGATGCCCGGTGTAGAGATCAAGGCAGATGGCGGTTATATCGTCGTACCACCGAGCCGGATGGCAGACGGACGGGAATACACCAGCAATGGAAAAGCCATAGCAGATGCACCTGAATGGTTGATGCAACGTATCAATGAATATTTTGGTCTACGATCAGAAGAGCCACTCGACCCCGATGAAATAAAAACCAGTGAAGAAGTATTGCGCATGTTGGATGAAGACATGGGCAAAGGAGTCAACCTCGAAGATTCTTATGATTTTGGTCAAGGACCTGACATTGATGCTATCAACGCGGCACTGGACAGTATTCCGTCAGATGGATATGAAGATTGGTATCGTCTCGGTGCTGCCATCTTCCGAGCATTAGGAGATAACGGATATACGACATTCCGGGATTGGAGTGCGAAGAGCAACAAGTTCAAAGAAAAAGAATGCCAGCGCAAATGGAAGCAAGTGAAGGACATCAAGGATATCAACATCGGCTCAGTGTTTTATTTTGCCGACATCAACGATTCCAGCTGGCGCGACCGATATGAACAACGAAAAGAACATCAGCGTCTGCAACAAGAGAAACAGAGACAGCAGACACAGGATGATGTGAAACCAAAAAAGTTTTCCAAATTCCGTACGTATGCTTTGTTTCCCATCGACGAGTCGCGCGTGCCACTACGACCATGGCTCGTCCCTGGATTATTCATGCGAGGACATTTAACGGCGACAGCCGCGCCTGGAGGAACCGGCAAATCTATTTTCACATTATGTATCGCCATCATGCTTGCGACAGGAAGATCGTGGAGCAATTGGACACCACGTCAACAATATCGCACACTAATTATTAATCTAGAAGAAGACAGTGATGAAATGCGCAGGAGAGCATTTGCCGCTGCACAGCATAGCATGGGAATGAACGACAATAGAATATTGAAAGATTGGATAATCGCTGCAGAATATGATACTCGTCTAGTGATAGCCAAACAGAACAAGGTAACTCGTAGCCTTATACGAGAACCTGTTGTTGATGATCTCAAGGAATTTATCCGCGATGAAAAATTCGACGTTATAATTATTGATCCGTTTGCAGAAACATATGAAGGTGAAGAAACTAATAGAGAGTTGAAATATGTTGGTAGTCTATGGAGAGAAGTAGCACGCGACACGCAAAGTGCTGTCTGGCTCATTCATCATGTTAAGAAATACGCGCAGGATCTGCAAGGAGATGTGGATGCATTACGTGGCGGTGGCGCGTTAGGCAATCTAATTCGTGCAGCTACCACGATGTTTAATATGACAAAGGATGAAGCACAATTATATGAGGTACTAGAAGAAGATCGCAAATTGTATGTTCGGTTCGATGATGCAAAAGGAAATTATAATCTACCGAACGCCAAAACTGTTTGGTTCAAAAAAGAAACTATGCAACTTCAAAATGGATATGGGTCACTACCTAATGACAATGTCGGGGCGTTGATGCCTTGGAATGCGCCAGATAAGCTCGGGAATTTGACACAGGAAAACATTGAGAACTTGGTAAGTAAAATTGATCAAGGGATCATGGTTGAAAAAGGTATTGAATATTACACATTGAGCTCTACCAAGACATCAGGAAGTAGTCGTTGGGTTGGTTTCTTGATAGTTAAAGAATTAGGATGTTCAGACAAAACTGCTAGAGACATTATCAAAGCATTTGAACAACGTGAAATACTAGTATCGTTCCCATATGAATCTCCAGGTAAGCGTGAAACACGGCAAGGATGCGGGAGTAAAAGCAAACGTGCAACCATGCTACAGACGGTGAAAAAATCGACCAAGCCAGATACCCTATTTTGATAAGGTTTTAAGCGTGCCCCAGTCACCCCCATGGACTGGGGCAAAGACTGGGGCAGACTGGGGCAAACTGTTCTAGCAAGCCCCCTTGCTTTTTGTCCCAGTCGGACGCTTGCCCCAGTCGTGCAAAGGAAGAACCTTTGCAAAAAGACTGGGGCAGCGCTTACCGTCGGCCGCTGGCCGCTAACGCTTGCGGCCTAGGCGACTGGGGCAAAAAGGCAAAGAGCGGGAGGCTTGCGCAGTTTTGGTGCAGATATAAATGTTCAGGAAAAATCTGGATCGCTTGCATCGCGCCGCGTTTTGCGTTACAAGGCCGACCCAATGCCGCAAGGCCGCGCCAATGCCATGGATGGTCGTACGTACGGAGCCGCAACGTGAACTGGTAGCGCAACGCTATGTCCAGCTGTTCGGGAAAGAAACCTTCCTACCACGATTTCGCGATTGGCGAAGCGGAAGAATCAAGTCACTCTATCCCAATTATCTGTTTGTTGAGTATGATGGGAATTGGTCCTATCTTCGTCGAACCTATGGTGCGAAAGATCCAATTTTCGTAGATGGAGCTCCTGGTGTTGTTCCTGATGAACATGTTGAAGAACTACAAGGAAGGCAAGACTCGGAAGGTTTGATATTGATAGACCTAGATGTTGGTCATGTCGTTACGGTAGTTCGAGGAAACGATATGCGAGGTTGGACTGGGATTTTTAATGGGATGACCGACAAGGATAGATGCGAAGTCTTGTTCAACATCATCGGTCCGCCCGTTTCCAAGATTGTAGATACTAAGAATATTCGGGCCGAGAGCCTACATCTTATTTGAGCGTTGTTTAGTTTTCTGGTCACGACAACCGATAATCGTTTTGTCGGTATCGCCGGAGGTTCATGTTGTCGCAGTTCAGTCAAGTGGGTTTGTGGCTGATTGTTATGGCTGCAATAATGTTTGGTGTTGTCGCTGTCTTTTTGTTCATTCGGTAAGCTGCGCTGTGCCGTTATTATATATATTTAAAAGTAGCCCTAACGACTGGCATTGAGGTAAAGATTATGTCGCGTTCACAATTCAGTTTCATGTATCATCGCAAGCGATGGTTCATGCGCCGTCGTGCTCAGTTAAGGAAGGAACCGTTGTGTGTGATATGCTTGCAACGTGGCATAGCAACGCCAGCAACTATTGCTGATCATATCATTCCACACAAGGGTGATTGGAATTTTTTTTGGACAGGTGATCTGCAATCGTTGTGCTTTACACATCATAACGGGAGCAAAAGGGAAATAGAAGAAAAAGGTTTTTGCAGCGATGTCGGTGTGGATGGTTGGCCGTTAGATCCTAATCATTATGCTAACAACAAAGCAGCATTGCGCACGCGCAACAAGAAGCCGATAGCTAAGAAGCACAATCTGGATTTGTTAGGATAATTATGTTGTCGCCATGGGGTGCCAGGATCTGGCTGTTGCTCTGTGCTGGAATTCTATTTGCTATTTGGATGCGTTGGATTCCAGGTTGGCACTAGATAGACTGTGCCTGCCATAGTAGCCCTTCCTTTAAGCAATGGGCGCGTGCCGTGCCTCTTAGTTATTTGTTCACAAGTATGCTTTGTTCTATCCTCTGTGTCGTTATCGGTGATGTTCTTATTTGGACATCGCTTGTTTGGATATTCGTATACTGTTTGGAACAAAAGCAAATAGTCCTATTAGGAAATGGACTAATAGGTGTCATGGGATGTGGACTAGATAGTAATGTCAAGTCTGTTGTTTGTTTGGATATGAAGGATGGATTTAGAATCTATGGATCTATTTGTTTGGAATTCGGGTTCGTATTTGTTTGGATGTCGCGTTGTTTGTTTGGATATCTCAATGGGGTGTCTGTCACAGTTTCCGGAGGGTGGGGGGGACTGTTTGAATAGCAGCCCGAGCTCGGGCGAGACGTCGCGGAGCGATTCCGGCTCGGAACAGATTTATCTGTCCCGATCCAGAACGAGAGATGAGATGAGAGGAGATCCAAACAAACAACGAGATCGTTTGATTGGATCGTGATTAGAATCTGATTGGACGACGCTCGACCGTGTCCGCCGTGCACGCCCAGACTATCGCAGCGACCCAACCGAGAAATGTCCAACCGAGCAGCAAATTTAGGATGCCGATGGCTGTTCGTTGACGATGTGAGCGAATTACTGCGACGAGGTAGGGTAGAAAGTAGCTGCAGAATAGGAGACCTATGAAACACACAGTTAAGTAGGTCGTTATTTCTTTTTCCATTTTCGTTACTCCTTGACGCGCGTTGCGGTGAGGAGCGCTCTGTCCGTTCGCCTCTTTCACAAGTTTTCGTGGGCAAAAAGGACGGACTCAGGTGCTCCTCGCCGCAACGCGCGGCGTGTTGGTGGGGGGTTTATTTCTGTGGAATTGCCCAATCACCGTGGTCAGCGACCATGATCATGAACAATTCATCCACTACTTCGTGGGCTGCCTCTGCGTCTGGGCCTCCAGCTTGCACCATGGGGCCAACTTCCTCTTCGCGGTCGCCGATGCAAAACGCTTCCAGTTGTTCTGCATTTAACGTTGCGAGGTAGCGTCGTGCACGATCGATAGGCAGGTCAGTCAGATCGACACAACAATTTTCCGGGATGTCCATGCCCTGATCGTTGAATAAGCAACCAACGACTTGGGCAAATACCGGATCTTTCATCAGGTTCATTGCTTTCTCCTGTGGTGTTGGTGGCAGGGCGCAACGTGCGCCCCGCCGTTTTTGTGCGTTACTGCGCGGCGATGACCATGACCGCGAACACGACCGGAAGAACCTTGATCAGGTTCTCCTTGACCGCGCGGGCGATGGTGGCGCGCCACTCCGGATACTTCTTGAGGAAGTCGCCGACCGTCTTGGACTTGCGCAGCGCCTCGAAGCGCTCGTAGGGCGGCAGACCTTCGCGGCGCGGATTGGTATCGACGAGCACCTGGATCTTCTGTGACACGTCGTACTTCGGCGCGAACGCCTTGGTCTTGGTCACCTCCTTGGGGGTCACCGACTTGACCGCGCGGGCGACTGCCGCCTTGGTCACCTTGCCCTTCTTGGTGGTCTTCACCGGTGCAACAAGCACCTTGGCACCTTTCGGGGCGGCATCCTTGGCGGAGGCCTTGAGATCCGCAACCAGAGTGGAGGTGGCGGGAACGGTCTTCTGGGCTTTCTTAGCCATTTGAGTTTACTCTCTTTCAAGTGCGCCCTGTGGGCGCGGTAATGTTTGGCAGCTGGTAAGGCATACCAAACAGTTGAAGACCCGCCGCGCGGCGCGCGGCAGGGGCAGTGTGCGCTTTGCAGCGCCATGGGCTTACCGCACTGGCACCCCTTGCACTGGCCAACGCGCCACCAAAAGCGGTGGAGGGCTGCGCAAGGGGGCTGTACGCGCGGGGCGCACGGTTGGCCCAAGCCGCTACTTAGCGGGAGGGGGCGCAGTAGGGTTGCTCTGGCTTTTTGGGCCGCACCACACGCTTGGAATCGCGTGGCCCTACCGGTGAACCGCGCTGCATGGGCAGCGCCAACACACACAACATAACATGCTACCCGTAGCATGCAAGAAAAATAGTGTGAAAACGACTAGGTGCGGCACCCTGCCGCAGGTAGGGCTAATTCTAGTTAGAGTTCAAGCACTTAGCTGTTACCGGTAGCAAGCCCCTTTGGCGGCACCTTGCCTCTGCCTCTGCCTCTGCCCCTTGCCTTAATTGCGAGTTGGTGGGGCAATGAACTCACAATGCCCTAGGGCGACTCCGTGGCAGGGCATGCGCGGCGCGGCCATAAGGGTAGCGGGCACCTTGGAATAACGCACAGGTGAGCTCCCTAGGGGCTGGTTTTGAGATGGTTGTAGTGCGAAAAATTGCTACCTGGGAAAAATGACCATTTTGGTCATTTGTTTGGAGTTCGCAGATAAAAAGAAACCGGAGCGTTGCTGCTCCGGCCTTGAATGGCAGTTCATGGAATTTCTGCCCAAGCCTCTGGTTCAAATTCCTCGCAGTTACAAAATTCGTCATGGTCCCAGTTCCACCCAACGCAAATCCATTGACCTGGATCACTATCGCTTTCTGGATACCAGTGTCCCATGGTGATAAAGCTTTCTTCAGGTTTTACATCATACAGAGCAAGGCTTTCTGCGTTCTTCACCTTTAGGAATATCAGCCGATTGGGATAATCCGTGTTGTTTTTCACGAACTCGGCCATTGGCTTCCAATCAATCGTAGTCACATCACTTCTCCTTTACTACTTCGTTGGGTGCCAGTGGAAGCCATCCGGGAGACTGCACCAGAAAAATAATTCCCCGGAGACAATTATGTAGAAGGCGGTTTGTGATTCATCGATATCTTCTTGCTCGATCAATCGGTAAACCTGACTTCCAGCTATGTCTGTATCTGGTGCCGTGAAAATGGCAACGGGGATGAGGTCGTTGGCATTAACGCGGTAGACAGTGAGTTCCATTTTGTTTTTCTCTCCATTGAAAGAAACCGGAGCAGCTGGTGCCGCTCCGGGTCTTTTGTTAGGCTGAGAATATATCTTCGTCTACGGCGACGCCGAGTACTTTTGCGGCGTTTCGCTGATTAGCGTTTAGCTTTCCTTTGACTTTGACTAGCATAGAGTAACTCATGTATTTCCTGCTCAGTCAACGCCACTAGGATTTTATCCTTCAGCTCCTCATCATTATCTATCAGACGTTTTGCTTCAGGACTGTTTAGTTGAAGAATTTTGTATTGTATCTTGAAATCACGACTAGATATAAGTTCTCTAGCTTGTTTTTCTAGGGCTTCAGTACTGTCACTTGCTTCGGAAAGGTAGAAGCCCTTATGGTGATTCAAGAACAATCCATATTTCTTCTCACGTTCAGCCATTTACTCTCTCCTATTCACTTTTCAAACAGCATTTGTTGGTGCGGTATACACCAACCAAACAATTATAGCACAGTTACAGGTAGCAAGCAATAGGAACAAATAATGGGTGTGACTGAGGAAGCTGGTAAGGTTGGGAGCGCCGCTGTTTCTGCGATGTCCTCGCAGCCGCTGGCGATTGCGCTCTTAATCATCAATATCGGTTTCCTTGGATTTGCTGGTTATATCTTGGGAGAAGTCGCTGCTAATGCCAGTGAGCGTAACAAGTTACAGATGGAGTTGATTGCCAAGCTGGTTGGTGATATTCGTGACTGCCGACAAGGACCAGCAACTCGGTCAAAGTATCTACCGCTTCCACCGTACTCGCCGATACCGATCAGAGATTAACAAAAGGAGCAGACAATGTCACTCAAAGTCGTTACTGTGCATATCCCTCGTGGTGAGAGCCTTAGTGATGGTGCGGATTGCACTGAAGGCACTATCATTCGCGTGGCCGCGCCGCGTGATGGATGGGATGGTGCGAATATCAGCTTTGAAGTATCAACAGATGACAGCCCCAACTATCATGCGTTGATCGATGTCAACGGTGAGGATGTGCAGGTTCCCGTCAAGATCGGCTGTTCTACTGTGGTACGGGAAGCTGATGGCTTGGCTCCTGGATGGTACAAGATCCGGTCCGGCACTTTGGACAATCCAGTGGAGCAATCCGGCGACCGTGATTTCTCATTTGTGCTGTTGACGAGTGAGGTATCGGCACCGGCGCGTTCTGCTGTTCCAGGCAAAGGACCTGGACAACATGAAAGAAGTCGCTGATGGATATCCGTCCTAAAGGAGGCCGCAGAAATCGTGCGGCTTTCGCACTCGTCGATGGTATGGCCGATCATCTGCGGCCAGATCCACCAGATTTCTTGTCTGATGAAGAAGCCGCTGAATGGATTCCCATTGTGGCACGCATGCCGCCGCAATGGTTCACTGCGGAACTCTGGCCTCTGCTCTCGGCTTACTGTCAGCACATCGTGCTGGCCAAGGAAATCATGGAGCAGATTCGGGCAATCAAGCTGGATGCTGATGCGGAAATAAAAGTAATCAAGGCTAACGCCATGTTGCGGGCGATGTTGGTGCGGGAGCATCGGGTTATGATCACTCTTGCTACCAAGATGCGCTTGACTCCGACGAGTAAATATGAAACAGTCGCGCAAGAAAACCAGAAAGACCGTCAGCCAAAGTTCCGTCAGCCATTCCAAGTGGATAACTCTGCCGCCTGAAAAGGTTTCGGCCAAGCAAGTTATCCATTGGATTGAGAACACGCTCTATGTTCCTGAGGGTCGTTTCATTGGTCAGCCTATGCGGTTGGCTCCTTGGCAGAAAGACGAACTCAGGAACATTTACGATAATCCAGCTGGCACGCGCCGTGCTATCCTCAGTTTTGCGCGCAAGAATGGCAAGACGGCGTTAAGTGCTTGTCTATTGCTGGTGCATCTGTGTGGACCGAAGGCGATTCCTAATTCTAGCTTGTATTCTGCGGCGCAAAGCCGTGATCAGGCTTCGTTAATTTTTAATCTGGCTGCAAAGATTATTCGCATGGCTCCAGTGTTGCATGATCAAATCGTTATCAAGGAAGCTACCAAGGTTTTGGAATTTCCCACTTATGGCTCCAAATATCGGGCGCTTAGTGCAGAGGTGACGACGGCATATGGCTTGTCGCCGGTGTTTGTTGTTCATGATGAGCTCGGGCAAGTGCGCGGTCCGCGAAGCAGTTTGTATGAAGCACTCGAGACTGCGACTGGTGCCCAGGAAAATCCGCTCAGCGTAATTATCTCTACACAAGCACCGACGGACGGGGATCTGTTAAGCATATTAATCGATGATGCTTTGACAGAAGCAGATCCTCGCGTGGTTTGCAAAGTGTATTCTGCGCCTATGGATATTGATCCATTCTGTGAAGCGGCATTGCGATTGGCTAATCCAGCTTATGGTGACTTCCTTAATCCACAGGAAGTCTTGGGTATGGCTAATGATGCCAAGCGCATGCCCGCGCGTGAGGCGGAATATCGTAATCTGGTGCTTAATCAACGTGTGGAGGCGTTGGCACCATTTGTGAGTAAGGACGTTTGGGATCGCTGCGGCTTTGCGACTGAAGATATCATGGATACGCCGGTTTATGGTGGGTTGGATTTGAGCGAAGTTAAAGACCTCACTGCATTGGTTCTCATAGGTATGGTGCATGGTAGATGGCAAGTGCATCCTACATTTTGGTTGCCGAGCGAGGGGATTGCCGAGAAGGCGCGCAATGATCGGGTGCCTTACGATTTGTGGGTGAAGAATAAATCTTTGGAGACCACGCCTGGACGGAGTGTCAGCTATGAGTATGTGGCTAATTATCTTCGTGGTGTATTTGATACCTATGATATTAGGAAGCTGGCATTTGATACTTGGAACATGAAGCATCTGAAGCCGTGGCTGGAGCAGGCCGGTTTTAGCGAACAGGAAATCAAGGATAAGTTCGTGGAGTTCGGGCAAGGCACTAAATCTATGTCGCCGGCGCTACGCGAGCTTGAAGAAATCTTGTTGGAAGAGAAAATGGCGCACGGCATGCATCCGGTATTGTCCATGTGCGCTGGAAATAGCGTGGTGGAAGGCAAGGATAGTGCCAATCGCAGACTATCCAAGAATAAATCTTCAGGTCGCATAGATGGAATGGTGGCGTTGGCCATGGCTGTAGGGGCCGCGCCATTGAAAGCACCGCAAGTAGACATAGAAGCTTTGATAGGGTGATATCATGGACGAACCTTTGTTGCAATTTTTCACGTGGGAACACTTGAAGCCGGAACTGCAAGAAGTGAGCAAACACTTTGCCACGCTTGCAGATACGATTGTTTCATCTCTTCCACGTAATCCAGAACGTACAGTAGCATTGCGGAAGTTGTTGGAAGCGAAAGACTGCGCAGTACGCGCGAAACTCTTCAAAGGTTAAGTCGCTCTTGTATCAGTTTACGGCCTGATACAAGATGGTGAGTGGAAAAGCCTCATAAGCTCAAGTCCACTCCTTGCGGACCGTGGGGTTTTTCCGGTCTTTGGCGCCTCACGGTCCGTACCAATTTGAAATACGAAAGGAAACAACATGCAAGTAACAGTGACGATCAAGACAGTTGAAGAAAAATTTCCCGGCGGCACCATCGGTGGCGACTTTCGTATAGAATTGGCACTAGCCAATGATCCAGGAGTAATAGCAGACAACTATGAAGGTCCAAACTCCTCTGCAAACTTTGATTTGCCGGATAGTGATCCTCCGGATACTTATGTCGTTCGCGGTTGCCGTCTTGATGCTGGCGGTGCTGTCATTGGTGGTATCGTTACAACGCAATACACTGTTGGAGAAGATTTGGTGCCTATGGATGTAGCCGATAGTATTTCGGTTGTCTCTGTATTGACATCCAGGGAGGCTCCGGCTCCGAAAGGCAAGCGTTGATGCCTCAGAAGACAGTAGCACAGACAGTATATGAACTTCTGCGTCTTGTTGCTACTTGGCTGCAACAGCCCACAATCATTAAGGTCGCACAGGATATTTCTGTGCGACCAACTAAACAGAGCTGATGAATAAATGCCGATTATACCATGGGAGTGTGCACATGGTGATACACCATCTGTCTCGCTGCCATGTGCATCTACTGTTGCGATTGCGCCGCTTGATGATTCGGTAGATACGAACAATGTTATAATCACTGGTTCGGGGACTATTACTTCATTTGGACTCGGGCCATTAGTCACCAAACAAGTTACGTTTGAACCAAGTGGATCCATCGTATTAACTCATAGTGCTTCGTTATCGTTGCTTGGTCATGCAACAAGGACAATCACTAATATATCTGTAGGAAAATATTCCTGTGACGGTGCAGGTAATTGGATAGAATTAAGTTTTACTGATACTGTTGTAGGAGGTGGATCTGGTGGTGGTCCGGGAGCAACTGGTCCAACAGGTCCTACAGGACCGACTGGTCCAGCTGGTTCTTCTGGCGGTGCCACTGGTCCGCGTGGTGCAACTGGTCCTACAGGACCAACTGGATCCACTGGTCCTACAGGACCACAAGGAATTGTTGGTCCGACTGGCGCGACTGGTATTACAGGATCGGCTGGAGTTGTTGGACCAATTGGACCAACGGGTCCGCAAGGTAATGTTGGTTCTACAGGAACGACTGGAGCAACAGGTCCACAAGGAACTGCTGGATCACCTGGAGGTGCCACTGGACCAACTGGTCCTGCTGGCATAAATGGTGCGACTGGAGCGACGGGTGCATCAGGTTCTCCTGGTTCTCCTGGAGGAGCAACAGGAGTTACCGGCCCGACTGGTCCACAAGGAATAGTTGGTCCAACTGGCCCAATAGGAGTTACAGGACCGACAGGTTTACAAGGACTAGCTGGTCCAACTGGACCAACTGGTTTAACAGGAATTACTGGACCAACTGGTTTGCAGGGAATAGCTGGTCCTACTGGTCCACAAGGAGTAGTTGGACCAACTGGTCCTATAGGGTTGACAGGTACGACTGGTCCGACAGGAGTTGGTACGACCGGCGCTACTGGTGTAACAGGTCCTATTGGAGTTACTGGACCTATTGGGCCAACAGGAGGAGCTGGACTAGCAGGACCAACTGGTCCAACTGGACCGTCAGGATCTGCTGGAGGGGTTGGACCAGCAGGAACTACCGGAGCAACTGGACCTACAGGATCTGCTGGTGGTGCAGGTCCACAGGGAGTAACAGGTCCTACTGGACCATCAGGATCTGCTGGTGGTGTAGGAACTACCGGAGCAACTGGACCGACTGGTCCAATAGGATCGGCTACGGTTTTGTGTGGTTGGATTGCTGGGTTAACACTTTCGAATGACGGTACGACGCCAACGACCAAGCTTGATATTGCCGCCGGTCAAGCCGCCGACAGTGGCAACGCCGCGCTGATCAGTATCGGCGCGTTCATCAAGGCGATCAGCGGCGCGTGGGTTTTTGGTTCCGGCAACAACGGCATGGGCAACGGACTCACTGTTGCCGCGAACACTTGGTATCACGTTATCCTGGCGAACAATAACGGCACGCCGGATATCTACTTCGATACCTCGGTAACTGGAGCAAACAGGCCAAGCGGTATTTCTGATACCAAAGTTCGTCGTATCGGCTCGTTCAAGACCAACGCCTCGTCGCAGATTATCGCGTTCATTCAGAACGGTGAAGAGTTTTTGTGGGCTATTCCGGTCACTGATTATAGCGCTCAGGGTCAAGGAGCGACGGCTAATCTTTATGTCTTGTCGGTGCCGACAGGAGTTCAAGTTTGGGCGATATTCTCAATCCAAATTAACGGCACGACAATAGTAACAAACTTGCTGGTCTATTCTCCAGACATGGGCTCCGGTCTTACGGCAACCATGGGATCAGGCGGCATTACAACGCGCATGGGAGCGGCAAACTCGGTCAGCGCCACTATCCCTGCTCCAGTGCGAACCAATACTAGCGGTCAGGTCTATGTTGTTCAGAACGCCGCTGGTAACAGCTTCTCACTCACGACTTTGGGTTGGATAGATCGGCGCGGTATGGACGCGTGAGGAACAAAGATGGCAACTGGTACGGCACAATCACAAGCAATCTATGTTGCTAATTCACTGCTCGGTGTCGCGCAGCAGATTATGAGTATTTATGAACAGATTGGTTTGCTTAGTCAGCAATGGAATGATCAACAAGTAGCAAATACGATGGCGACTTTTTCAACAGTTAATGAAACGCCAGATGGTGGTATTGGTGATCCTGATCCAACACCTATTAACGGTCACAATTTTGATCCAGCGATTTATCCTGGTTTGAGTCGCTCGGTATCAGCGATGGAGGTGACGCAGATTAAGACGGCACTTGATGATATTAAGGCTTACATTGATGGCCAAGATCTTCCGCCTAATCCTGGTGCCCGTGCCATTCTTAATGTGGCGACTGGTGGATGAAGGATCAAACAAATGCCCATGAAACCGCATAAAGGTGAAAGCCAGAGTGATTTTATGAGTCGCTGTGTGCCAGAAATGATGGGCGATGGCAAGCGTGAACAGGATCAAGCTGTGGCAGCGTGCGCACAGATTTGGCGAGATAAGGACAAGATGATGAAAAATCCAGCTAAGGAGTATGCAGATCCAGGTTATCAAGCGGATGGTAAGAAGCGATTTGCCATCGATACCAAGGATCAAGTGCGTGTAGCATGGTCTATGGTTCATAATGCTAAACTTGAAAAGAATTACACGGTAGCACAACTTAGTCGGATTGAAATCCGTATTACGAACGCTTGGAAAATTTTAGTTGATCCTAGTGGTCCACCAGCTATTGATGATATTGGTGCTATGCAGGCATTGCGAAAGACAGTAGTTAAAATTGGTGATGCACCTGATGTTGAAGAAGGTGAAAGTCACGATGATTACATGGATCGCTGTATGGAGGAACTAGGCGCTGAAGTTGGTGGCGACAGTCCTGATGATGATGAAGCAGAAATTGCTTGTGAAGAGATGTTTGAACTTTCTGAAGAAGAAAAAGCTGTGTTTGGATCTGCTCTCATTATGCACAAGACACATGCGGAAGCAGCAGAAGGGATGGAGTTTATTTTATCTGACGCCACGGCAGATCGCTTTGGTGATATCGTGGAAGTTAATGGGTGGGATTTTGAAAATTTTAAGAAAAATCCTATTGCTTTGTTCGGTCATAATTCGTCCTTCCCGATAGGGAAGTGGAAGAACATCAGGATTAACGAAGACAAGGATCTTCGCGCTGAATTGCAGTTGGCTCCGAAAGGCACCAGTGATCGTATTGATGAAATTCGCAAACTGATTGAAGCGGATATTCTTCGGGCAACATCTGTGGGCTTTCGACCGTTGGATCATGCACCAATTAACAGCAAAGATCCTTGGGGTGGAACGAGATATACCAAACAAGAATTGGTGGAATGCAGTCTGGTATCAGTACCAGCAAATCCCAATGCTTTGGCTGTAGCCAAGAGCTTGAATATTTCTCCATCTACCGTTCGCATGGTGTTTGGCGAGGATGCCAGCAAAGGCATTGTGCAGCGGAGTTTAGACGTCGCGAACCGTGGCGAGCATGCCGACAATAAGCGGGGCGCAAAAGAGGGTACTAAAACTGGCGAGCATGCCGAACGTAACGGTGAAAGAGCGAAAGGACAAAAAATGTTGCTTTCACAGCGCATCCAGGAGGCGGAGAAAAATCTCCTAGCTCTCCAGGATAATCTCGACAAGCATCTCGAGGGTATCGACGATGGGAACCCCTCTGAAGATCAGATGGTTCTCACCGAAGATTTCACTGCCAAGATTGAGGTTGCCACGCGGCATCTCAAAAATCTCAAGGCTATCGAGACCAGGAATGCTGGTGGCGCGCAGGATGTAGGTGATCTTGAAAAGCGTGGGAATGGTAAGGCGCCTGCGAATGTCAGCATCATTCTGCCCAAGAAGAAAGTGGAACCGCTTGACTTTTTGGTACGCGCGGCGTTGGTGCGTTGCAAGTCCAAGATCGACGGCGCCACTATCGATGATACCCGCCGGAAGATTTACGGCGATGATGAAGCTACGCGCGTCATGTGCGACTTGATGCTGAAAGCAGCGAGCGCGCCGGCGATGACTACTGTGACAGGATGGGCTGCAGAACTTGTGCAGACTATCTGGGCAGCGTTCATGGAAGTCTTGTTGCCTGTGAGCGTTTATCCGCGACTTTCGGCGGCTGGTCTGTCGCTGACGTTTGGTGCTGCCGGTAAGATTATCATTCCTACTCGTAATCTTACTCCATCGATCAGCGGCAGCTTTGTTGGAGAAGGTCAACCTATTCCAGTGAGACAAGGTGCCTTCTCGTCGCAACAACTTACGCCGAAGAAGATGGCTGTCATCACGACCTGGACTCGTGAGATGGACGAGCATTCAATCCCAGCAATTGAGGGTCTGCTGCGGCAAGCCATCCTGGATGATACCGCAATCAGCCTGGACACTGTTTTGTTGGACGTCAATCCGGCCACGGCAATACGTCCGCCTGGTTTGCGTTCTTACCAGGCAGGACTCACGCCATCAGCTGTTGCAACTAATCCGTTTGCGAATTTTGTTGCTGACTTCAAGTCGCTCTATGGGGCGCTCTTGACGTTGACTAGCGGCAATGTTCGTAATCCGGTTATTATGTTGAATCCAACACAGGTCTTGGGTATCTCGTTGATCCAACCTCCGAATGCTGCTACCACTTTGTTCCCATTTATGACCATGATCGATGGGGGCAAAATTCTCAAGGTGGGTTTGATTGAGTCGGCGACGGTACCGGTGGGCATGGCCATCATGGTGGATGCTGCTGATTTCACAACTGCTGGCGCTGAAGGTCCGCGCTTGGAAATCAGTGATCAAGCAACACTGCATATGGAAGACACCACACCGCAGGATATCGTTGGAGGTGGTGCATCTGGCCCGACTGTTGCTAATCCTGTGAAGAGTATGTGGCAGACGGATAGCTTGGCGCTGCGCTTGATCATGCATATGAACTGGATCATGCGGCGTCCGGTAGTTTCCTGGATGACTGGAGTCCAGTGGGGTTAATAGTTCGGGGCACTAACCAGCACTAGATGCCCTGAAGGGGACTGGCATGCTGATCTGTTTGCTGGCAGGGAATGTCGGTCCCCGCTCATTCTTAACCAAAGGAGCCTGAAATGGCAGAAGAAAAGCACGTATCGGAAGAAGCAAAAAAGCGCATGGCGGAAGATAAGAAAAAACTTGAAACTGAGCGTGAAGCACGCGCCAAGGCGCAAGCAGAACACCAAAAGAAGATGACAGGTCGACCGACTCCTACTCAGGAAGAAGCCGACTTAATCAAGCTTGGTCATCATCCGGAACTTGAACCTGATGGTTCTACAGATCCGTATGCTGTTCCTACCACTACCGAGACCAAGCATATGGAGCATGCTGAAGGTAAGCCGTATCAGACGCGCCAGCAAATGCCGGCGAGTGGACGCGGCAGCACTGAAAGCAAGTCTTCCTAATGGGCTTTGCAAAGCGCCTATCTACTTGGGCCGGAGCCGCCATCAAGGCGGTCTCCGGTTTTCCTGCCGAGGGCCAGTATCGTCCTGGTCCTTGGTATCTTCCTGTAACACATGGATGGTTGCCCGCGGATGTTGGTAACTCTTTGAATTGGTGGCAGAACGGATATACTCCGATATTGCAAAGTGCACAGTTATCAATTATAGAAGCTTGTGTTGGTGCATATTCACAGACGATGGCGATGTGTCCTGGAGATCATTGGCGTTCTAAATCTAATGGTGGTCGAGAGCGTGTTACGAATTCTTCGCTGTGTCGTATCTTGCGATATCCTAATGATTATCAGTCAATGTCTGATTTTTTGTTGAATGCTGTGCGTCAATTGTATTTGCAGGGTAACGCCTATGCGCTTTGTATACGAAATTCACGTTTTGAAATTACTGAATTGCATCTTATGGATAACCGCTATTGTCGAGCGCTGATAGACGGTAGCGGTGAAGTGCATTATAGCTTGGGAGGCAATTGGGTTATTGAAAATCGTATAGGGCCATTAGCAACAGTGCCTCAGCGTGACGTGCTGCATATCAAATTGCATTGTGACCAGCTTCGTAATCCATTGATTGGTCAGACGCCATTGGCGGCGGCTTATTTGGATACTGCAATGGGACAAAGTATTAAGGAACAACAATTCATATTTTATCAACGCCAAGCAAAGCCTGGATTTGTGCTGAGCACTGATCTAACTTTGGAAAAAGATCAAGTCAGTGCTCTGCGTGATCGTTGGACAGAACAAACGACTGGAGCCAATACTGGCGGTACTCCAATTCTTACTGGAGGTTTGAAGCCGCAACAGATTCCAGTAACAAGTTGGCGTGATGCTCAACTCGCTGAGTTGCTCAAGCTGACAGATCAAGATATCGCCATGGCTTTTCGAGTGCCGCCGCAGATAATAGGTATACCGGCGCACAGTACTCATGGCACGACAGAAGCAATGATGCGTTCTTGGATTGCTACTGGATTTGGATTCTGCATCAATCATGTTGAAGAAGCTTTTGGATTGACCTTTGGTCTCAAGGGTCAGCCTGATGATTATGTAGAATTCAGCACAGACATTCTTTTACGATCTGACTTTAAGGATCGTATTGATGGGCTTACTAAAGCCGTGGTCGGTGGTATCTTTTCACCGAATGAAGCACGGAATCAAGAAGATCTTCCTAATGTGCCGTTTGGAGATGAGCCGCGCGTGCAACAACAAGTAGTCCCGCTCAGTGCAGCGGGTAAAATACCAGCATCGCCTGCCGCTCCGCCAGCACCTCCGGCACCAAAAGCACCGGAGGAGCCGCAGAGGAGCTTGAACGCTGATGCAAGAAGAAACAGCTTTGCCAGAATCCTCCTTAACAGATCAAGACAACTTGAACGGGAACAACAGCGAAGAATTTCCGGACGCGTTGCTTGATGCAGGTGCGGCGGTTCTAGCTCAACTCCGTGAGGAGTGGAAGAGAGAATGGTCGCGAGATTATGAAGTTATGCAATCGAAACACCGCGAATTTGAAGCGGTGATGCGTGCTGAGTTACTTATGATCAGACTTGAAGTTTCTAACTTGTTAGCACAAGTCAAGCACGGTGATCCTGGAGAGCCTGGAGAGCCTGGACGTAATGGCGCCGATGGAGATAAAGGCGACAAGGGCGATAAAGGTGATAAAGGTGATCGCGGTGAAAAAGGTGATAAGGGAGATCTTGGAGAACCGGGACGTAATGGAGATCCTGGATTGCAAGGCATTAAAGGTGAACAAGGTCTTCCTGGTTTGCCAGGAGTAACTGGACCTCAAGGTTTGAAAGGTGATTCTGGAGAACCTGGACGTAATGGTGAACCTGGAATGCGCGGTGAGCGTGGTGAAATTGGACAACAAGGTTTGATTGGACCTATTGGAGAGCGTGGTGAAAAAGGTGATTCTGGAGAGCCGGGACGTAATGGTGTTGATGGTTTGATTGGACCACGTGGTGAAAAAGGTGAATGTGGAGAACCTGGATCAATTGGAGAGCGTGGTGAAAAAGGTGATCCTGGAGAGCCAGGACGTAATGGCGCTGAAGGTTTGATTGGACCGCGTGGTGAGAAAGGCGAACCTGGATCAGTTGGATTGCGTGGTGAGAAAGGTGATATTGGAGAACCTGGACGCAATGGCGCTGATGGTTTGATTGGGCCATGCGGTGAAAAAGGTGATCAAGGGGACCGCGGTGAAAAAGGTGAGCCGGGAATACCTGGATTAAGCATTAAAGGTGATCAGGGAGAGCGCGGTGATAAAGGGGAACGTGGTGAAAGCGGCTCACGTGGTGAGAGGGGTGAAGTGGGCGATCCGGGGCGTAACGGCGCAATGGGAGAGCGTGGTCCCCAAGGTGAAAAAGGCGACCGTGGTGAAGCCGGTCCGCGCGGTACGATAGAAAGAATTGTTCCGTGGACAGATCGCATCTTTTATGAAGGTGATCTGGCAACTCATAGAGGTTCCAGCTGGCAAGCAGTTCGCGATACCGCAAAAGAACCTGATAGTACTGATGATTGGAGACTAATAGCGGCGGCTGGTCAGCCTGGAGTAACATTCAATATTCGTGGTACGTATTCTGAGAAAGAAATTTATCGAGCTCTTGATGTAGTCACTTTGGATTATGGATGGTTTGTAGCCAAGAAAGATAATCCAGGTGTGATTCCTGGTCCTGGTTGGCAGTCTGGTCCTGTGGGCAAGCGTGGTGAAAAAGGTTTGCCTGGAGATAAAGGACCGCAAGGACCAGTAGGTAAGGCCGCGCCGCATTGGATAGGTGTTAAGATTGATGGTTATGACTTGATAACTGTTTTGAGCGATGGCACAATGGGTCCTAAAATTTCCTTAACTAAAATGTTTGATCAATTCATAGCGGAACAGTTGAGGAAGTGAGCTATGCAACAGATCCTCAATGTAATCACCAAGTCTGACACGTATGATTTAGTGACGCTTGCTGAAATGAAAATGAAAATGTTTATTCCGACTACGGATACAAGCAAGGATGCTTTGTTGCAGGAATTGATTACCAACATTTCTGAAACGATTGCTAAGATGTGTAATCGTGTATTTGCTTATGAAAAGGTTGATGAAAGCTATTATCAGCTTAGTGATGATTGTTATACTCAACGTCTGTATTTGTCGCGTTGGCCTGTGGTTAAGACAGACATTGAAACTTTTATGCAGAATCAGATTGATATTTCTAGTTGGTTAGCAGATGGTACTTGTGTGCTTGAAGAAGAAACAGGCACCATTTATCTATCATCAAGTAATGGACCATGGACTGGTCAAGTTGATGTAGTTTACAGCGGCGGCTATCAATTGCCGGATGGCGCACCAGGAACATTGAAGTTTGCTGTTGAAGCTGTTATTCGTGAAAGTTACATGTCGTGGATTAGAAATCCAGCATTGTTTGGAGTTCGTTTGTTAACTCATAAGCAAGCGCGCATAGGCTACTATGGTCCGAATATGTTTCCAGTAATGGGACTTCCACAGACTTGGAAGACTGTTGAAAGCTTGATCTACAAATACATACGTCATTGGGTCTGAAAGGTGGACAATGAAACAGGATCGTGATCTAGTCAAGCAATTGACTCAGCAACCTTCCAATCAGGTTTGGCGTGCCGCTACCGCAGTTGTTAAGGGGCATGTGCTAGGTTGCACCGCGGAACAAGCGGCAAGAGGCTTGTATCCTGATGATCCAGTCACACCATTGATCTTGCGCGCGGGCAGTACGCAAGCGACAACGACGGATCCAGCATGGGCTGGACCGCTGGCGCAATATGCGGTGTCGCAAGCAATTGAAGATATTGTAGCGATGACTGTCGCTTATCGTTTGGAAATGGGCGGCGCATTGCGTATAGATTTAGGACGATTGGCATCAGTGACAGTTCCTGGCCGTGCTGTATCACCGGCTGATGCTGGAACATGGGTTGGAGAAGGACAACCAATTCCAGTTCGGCAAATGAATATTTTTCCAGGAGCAAAATTAACGCCGACAAAGTTGGCAGTTATCGTGACTTTGACGCGAGAAATTACTGAAGCATCTAATATTGAAGATGTTTTGAAAAAGCTTTTGACAGAAGCTGCCGGAATAGCATTGGATACTGCGTTGTTTAGTACAGCGGCAGTGTCGGCAGTGAAACCGGCAGGACTACTATATGGTGTGACTCCACTAACTCCAATATCGAGCACTCTTGGTTTTGATGCTTGCGGCCAAGATATGGGTCTTCTTGTGCAAGACATTGCTACTCGTGGGGGAGGCCGCAATGCTTTCTTTATCGCAGCTCCTAAACAAGCAACTTCAATACGGTTTTTTGCTGGTGGTCAATTTGGTGATGCACCAGGAAAAGATATTCTGCCTGTCGCTGCATCTGTTGGTCTGCCTGTTGGGACCGTGGTATGTTTGGAGCCAGAAAGTTTGGTGTTCACCATTGCTGATCCACAGTTTTCGATCTCTAGTGTGGCAGCCGTGCAACAAGAAGATACGACGCCGACGTCAGATCTTACAAATGCTACCAAGTCGATGTATCAGATTGATGCTTATGCTTTGAAGATGATTGTGTGGGCGAGTTGGGGTTTGCGTGCTCCACATGTTTCTTTTATGAGCACTGTAAACTGGTAAAATGTTTTTCATCCAAATAGATGCTAGTTCAGTCATCGAGCGGGTTGATGATATGATTGGCAAATTGAAAGGATTTCCAAATTTTATGGCCGATGAGTTAACTCATTGGCAAGCTGAAGACATGCATCGGACTGTTGGATTGAATACTGCATTAAAAGAAAATGTGGCTGAAACAATTATTACTCAGCATACCCAACCAGGAGAAGCACATCTCGTGCGTACTTCACGGCGTAGGATACGCAGAGTGTCTTCTAGACAGCTTTCAGCGCGACGTGGTTCAGCTAGTGAAAAACCGATTCTTCGGCAATCGCTTTTGGATTTGCTAGATCAGCGAATGCAAATGTTGTTGCAGGGTAAAATCACGTGGCGATAAATTTTTCTACAGATTTGTATGGACCGTGCCAGGATACATTTGGTCGTCCTGTTACGTTTACGTCTACAAAAGGAAATTCCTTTAGCGGACCAGCGCGTGGCATTTATCGGAGTGATGAAATCAATATTGTTTTGGAAAATGGGTCTATAATTACTGATCAACAAACTATTTTGGATATTAAGACTGATGAATTTTCTGTCTTGCCGGTGCAAGACGATACTATCAATATTCCTTTTGAACCTATATCAGGAGTGCCTGCGCTTGGTGATTTTCAAATCATTAATCTATGGCACAATGGGGGTGGTGAGACTACTCTAGTGATACGGAAAATTGAACCGTGATCACTGAACAGCAAAGCTTCGCTTATGATATTAGGGATGCATTCTTTAATGTAATTTCTGCAGATACGTTCTTTAATGGGTTCACGGCAAAAAAGAATAAGATGCTGCCGGTGCAACTGACACAGTTGCCCTATCTTGGTGTTTATCTGGTAGATGAAACTATGACGCCGGATGGTGATGACAATGCGGGCTGTGTCAGGTTTACTCATCTGGCGCGCATAGGATTTTCTGTGATTGTTGTAAACAATGACCAGATTGCTGGTGAAAAATTAAGTGATCAAGCTTATTTGAAGATAGGTACGTTGTTGTTTACGAATTCTAAGATTTTCAACATGATACAGAGTAATAATCCTGAAGGTGTGCTTATAGAAGGTGTGGCGCGTGGCACGCGGCGGCACTTGTATGGCAATGCCGGTTTGAATAACGAAACACCGTTTATTGAAATGCAATATGAAATCTATTGTAAGTTCCGCACAGAATGGTATCCGGATATCGTAGATACGCTTGATGAGATAGATGTTACTACTGGTATCAAGCAATCAGAAACCCAAGCTGACCGTGATCAACGTCAGCAAGTGAAAGTAGTTTACTCTGGACTCCAAACGAAAGGAAATGGTCATGGTTGATGTTGCTATGAAACTGCAAACGCAAGGCGAAAGACTAAAGGAAAGGGTTGGTCGTATTCGGGTGCCAGCAAAACGTCCAGGCATTCGTGTTGAACCAGCTAATGAAGATCTTAGGAGGGTGCTGCGGCATATTCCTTCTGGTGTGCGTTTTAGATCAGAAGGCAGCATTGAATGGCCGGATGATACGTTCACCAGACGTCGCTTGAAAGATGGTTCAGTCAAGCTTGTGGAAAAACAAGATGAATCATGTCAACAGCTTGAACAAGCAACAGAACAGCAATCTGAACAAGCTGTAGAACAACAGCCTGAACCAAGAACTCAAACTCGGCCACGTTCCCGATAAGTCTTCAATATCCAAATAAAGGAGGGCACCATGCCCATTAGCTATGCAAATATTCCGGCGAATATCAAGGTGCCACTCTACTATGTGGAGGTGGATCCTTCGATGGCTGGTCTGCCGAGCATTAATCTGCGTGCTTTGCTAATTGGCATTATGATTGCCGATGGTGTGGCCACTAAAGATATTCCGATTCCTATTGGTTCTCAGGCGCAAGCGGATCGAGCGTTTGGGCCTGGTAGTGAATTGAGCAGAATGTTTCAAGCTTACTACGCGAATAATTTTGCGAATGAAGTCTGGGGTCTCCCGGTGGCTGAACCGGCAGCTTCAGCGGCAGCGACTGGTACTATCGTGGTGACGACAGCACCAACACAAGCGGGCACCATCCATTTGTATATCGCCGGTACTCATGTGCCTGTCAATGTTATGTCGACAGACACAGTGACTGACATTGCAGCTGCGATTGCCGATGCAATCAATACTCAATACACAAATCTTGGTACTCCGGCTCTACCTGTGACTGCGGTTGCTGCTACTGGTACAGTGACATTGACAGCATCATTCAAAGGCGTGAATGGCAATGATATCACGGTCACTACCAACTATTATGGTACTCGTGGTTCTGAGATCACGCCTGTTGGTTTGGCCATGACTTTGCCGACGACAGGTTTGTTGACTGGTGGTACTGGCGTGCCGATATTTGACAATGCTATCAACAATATTCAAAAGACGCAATTCGAGTACGTCGCCATGCCGTATACTGACTCCAACAGTCTGTTTGCTTGGGATCAAGAATTCGGGTTTACAGATTCTGGGCGTTGGGGTTGGAACAGACAGATGTTTGGTCATGTGTTCAGTGCTAAGCGTGGCTTGTATGCCGATCTGTTGCTGTATGGTGAAACGCTTAATAGTGCTGTGGAATCTATTATGGCGTTTGAAAATACAGCGTTATCCCCAATGTTTGAAGTGTCAGCGGCATACGCTGCTAAAGCGCAGCGCGCATTGATCAATGATCCGGCACGGCCGTTGCAGTCGTTGGCGCTTAACAAGATTAAGGGATGCCCGCATCAGGATGATTTTAATTGGGCAGAACTGAATGCGATTGCATCCAGTGGCTTGGCTATCCAGGAGCGTGGCTCTGATAATCAACCTATGATCGCCAGAGAACAAACATCCTATCAAGTGAATCTCTATGGCCAGCCAGATGATGCTTATGAATTGGTGACTACGTTGGCCACACTCGCCAAACTGTTGCGTAATCAGAAAGCTGCGATCACATCCAAGTTCCCGCGCGCGAAACTCGCTGATGATGGTACCAGATTTGGACCCGGACAGGCAATAGTAACTCCTGGGATTATCAAGGCAGAGCTTGTCAATGAGTATCAGCTCGATTCCTGGAATGGGCTTGTGGAAAATCTGCGGGCGTTCAAAGCCAACTTGCTTGTTGAACGTGATCCAAACGATCCTAACAGGGTTAATGTTCTGTATCCGCCAGATCTTATCAACCAGCTTCGTGTCTTTGCAGTGCTGGCACAATTCAGACTGCAATACGACAGAGGCATTGATCTGGCCATTATAGGGCAGGCACCATCTCCGTTCCAAGCGTCATCTGGTGCACCAGCACAGTAAAACAAATTCTACATCAAGCAATAGGTGCTGCGCTTGGTGTAGGGGAGCGAGGCCGAGCATCGAAGGTACTCGCTCCCATTTATTTTCAACCTAGCAAAGAAGGAGAAATGTAATGGCGCAACGGATCGCTGGCATTGCTTTCCTAAAAGTGGATGGCGTGCCGTTTGCATTGCGTGGGAATTTTACTGTGAGCCCGAGCAGTGTAGAGCGTACCATGATCGCCGGTCAAGATGGCGTGCATGGTTATCAAGAGCTACCAAGAGTTCCCTATATTGAAGGGGATCTTTCTACTGTTCCTGGTCTTTTGCTTGAAGATCTTGAAGCGGAGACAGATGTCACAGTAGTCGCGCAACTTGCCAATGGCATGCAATACACTCTCACGGGTGGAACATGCAAAGGTGGGTTTGAAAACAACACTAGAGATGGCCAAGTCCGTGTTAGATGGGAAGGCTTGGCGTGTCAGGAGATTACGCTTTGAACCAGCCAGCAGAAAATATCAAACCTATTCGCGAAGGCTTCGTCGATCCAGACAAGGATAGGGTCGCGGCGCGTGCAGCGCCGCCTCCACATATGGAAGATCCGCCTCCTCAAGATGGTGGCTTAGATTCTTCAAAGGAAGTGTGGCCAGTAGTTGTTAAGCTTATTCATAAAAGCATAACAACTCCTGAAGGTGAGATTATGGATCGGTTGAGTTTTCGGCAACCTCGTGGTGGTGACATTAATCGTTATGGTAATCCTTGTCGGGTGAACCAAGAAGGTGATGTTATCATTGATGAACGCAAGATGCATTACATTATGTCAGCACTGTGTGGAGTGCTGCCACCTGTATTGGAGTCAATGGATCCACGAGATTGGAATTCTTGTGCTTATCGGTTACGAGATTTTTTTCTCCCCGATCTGCGGGCTTGGCTGTAGCAGCAGACGCAGAGGAATTAATTCTGGACTGCTACAGGTTAGCTCAATATTATCATCAGCATCCTAATATCTTTCTGGAAATGACATTAGAGGAGGTCAAGCTACATGGTTATCGTACGGCGCAATTGATAGAGCGGCGAAGGGCGCAGGAAGAATAATGGCTGACCAATATGAAGAACTAAGACTGCAAGTAAACTTGCAGGACAATGCGTCTACCGGACTAGTTGCGCTTAAGAAACAATTGGACGAATTAAGCAGGTCTGGGATAGCTGAAAGATTTAGAGATCAAGCTTCTATTTTTGAACGAAGCATGAAAGCTTTAGGAGTAGAAGCAACAGGTGCAGCCAAGTCTCTAAAAGAATTAGCTGGCCAATACAGCGGCTTGCTAGGTGGAGCGGTAGCTGTTGGATTTGCCAGCTACAAGATACAAGAAAATTTCCGTAACCTGACAGGGGAAATAAATGAAACGCGGATAGCGGCTGAAGAACTTGGAATTGCTTATTCTGAATTGCATCATATTAATGAGGAATTGAGTAAGTCCGGTTATTCTGTTGCTGAGTCTACAAAGCTTGCAGCGCAAGTTGAAAATGCTATGTATGAAGCACGTAAACATCGTGTTTCACAGATGTTTCAGGACCTGATTACTATGACTGCGCGTCCTGATATTATGTTGACTTTTCGCAAGGAGTTGGCGGAGAGTAAAGACACCGCAGATGGTATTGCAGCTTTTCTAAGAATGAATAAGGCAGCTTCTGATTCAATTGCTAAGAATAATGTGGATGCTGATAAGCACCGTATCGCAACTGATAGTGCCCGTGCTAGGGAACGTCTAAACCAAGCGGCAGGCGTTACCATTGATCTTAATCGTGTAAGAGATATTGGAAAAGAAACTGAGGAAGAAAAAGCACGAAATGAAGCGTTAGCCGCTAGTGTTAAGACATTGAATGAACAATGGGCCGCTACTGAAGTTAATTTGACTCGGATAAGAGATGTGATTCTTTTGCCCATTATTAGTGAAGGTAGTGTATTCTCTAATTTTGTTAAAGGAGGCGCTAAGACTACTGATGAAATAGCTACTAAGATGGAAGCTTGGCAAGCAGGATTGAAAGGCAGCTTCTGGGATTTTTTCAAAATACCTCCTGGAATTCAAGCTCTTGTTGATAGATTATTAGGAATATCAAATAAAGGAATGGGTGGTGGACCTCAAGGTGGTGCTCCATTTGGAAAAGGTGGTCCACCATTTGGAAAGGAGGGGTTTAAATCTCCTCCTACTAGTCCAGTACAAACTCATGATATGCTTGGACCAGTTACTAAAGGACCGGAACTTGTAGCGCCTCCACTAAAATCAGATTTAGGAAATGATATAGGCATCAATGCTCCCATTTTAAATCAAAAGAATCAAAATAGAAAATGGGGACCAATGGATTTGATGCCTGGTTCCGATATGTTGCGTTTTAGCGGAGGTGGCGGTGATCAGCTTGGTTATCCTTGGAATCAGATGCGTAAGTCAACAAATATTGAAGATCGCCGCGCTGAAGGCGAAGAATTTATGAAGCGCCGTGAGGAAAATACCAAACTGCTTATTCAAGTAAATGACAGACTGTTTGCTTTGTTGCAGCCACAAGGGGATACACAATCTCCAGCATTTCGCGGGCTTGGTGGCTTGCCAGGACTTGGTGGACGCGCCGGACCCGGTTATGGTAGAGGGCCAAGTGCTGCGCCAAGTGCTGCGCCAAGTGCTGCGCCAAGTGCTGCGCCAAGTGTAGGTCCAAGCGGAACGCGTGATAGGGGGACTGGACCTAACGTTACTGCTCCGTTAGGTCCGCCTCCGGCAGGAGGACCATTAACTCCGGAGGGAATGGCTCTTCTTGATACCATTGCAACACGGGAGGCTGAACCAGCCTTCAAGGACAACAAACGAGCTGGATGGGATGTGGGTGTTGGTGGTAAGTCATTAGATGTCAGTAATCCTCCTGTTAATAAACCAGGAGCAACATATTCATATCACGGAGAAACTATAGATATTGGTGGCGTTGAGATGCATCCTCACCACCAGTATCCAGGTTGGGGTGGTTTTCGAGGAGGGGCTGGTACATCTTTTGCATTTGGCCGTTATCAAGAAACGGTCCTAACTTATTATGAGAATGTCAGGAGAAGTCAGAAGCTGCATCCTGGAATGAAGGTCGATGGTTGGTCACCAGAGGCACAGAACATTCGTAACTGGGATAAAGCTCAAGAGGTTTATCGCCGTAATTATTCGAAGACAGGAGTCCAAGATCTCACTGGTGACTTGCAAAAAGATCTAGAAGCCAATAAGGGTAATCCAGAAGCTATTGGACGAATGTCTGGTGCATTGAGTGGTGAGTGGACTTCTGCTCCTGGTGGTCGTGAAGGATCAAAGGTTACTGGTGGCAAAGTTCAGTATTATGGCGCTACATTTCAGAAGATGTTGGAAGCACAGACTAAAGTTCCTGCAACAGCAAAAGGAGCTCCTGGTGGTGGTCTTGGCCAGCTTGGAAGAGCTGCGGCCTCGCCCTCGCCAGTTGGTGATGCAACTCTTCAAGAAAATGTTAAGTTTCTTGAAGAAAGAGGTGGTCATAGTGAGATTAATAGGAAGAGTGGACCAATTGGTGCAACCGGACAAATAAATCCTGAATTTATTGCTCGTATGGTTGCTGCCGGTAAAGATTATGAGAAGGAAACTGGCAAGAAAGCAGTGTTTGGTGAGTTTGATCGTGACTATGCCACTCAGCAGTATTATAGGTCTGAATATTTAAGAACTCATCAAGGACTAGCTGCTCCTGCTGGAACATCTAGGCATGAACATGCTGAGAGGGGAGCTGGAGATTTACCTACAAGTGATTTTCGTACTTGGATGGAGGCCAATCGAGAAAAATATGGGATTGAAGGTTTGCCTGGACATGCTGGAGTTGTGGATCGCCCACATCAGCAGATGTCCAGGATCTATAAAGGACCATCATTTTATCATCCAACAGCAGCGACTGCGAAATCTCCTGCTGATCAAGCACCAACTACAGCGCCGTCCACCAATCGTGGGGTGGCTATTTTACCGCAAGGCATTGAAGCGCGTTATGGTGGTCATGATCCCAAGGAAGTGGCACAGAGTCTTCGTGATATTGCTTTGGGGGAAGGCTTTTCAGACACCATTGTTATTTCTGGTGCCGGAACTCCTGAAGAAGAAACTGCCGCAGTTGTAGCTGCTCTTAATCGAGGTGATGTTACTGGAGCGATTGGCTTTTCTAGAGGTGCTAATGTCCTAGAAAAGGTATTGAAAGATCCTAAGGTAGATCCTAAACTTAAAGAAAGGATTAAGGAAGTAGTTCTTATTGGTCGTACTCGTAAATATACAACAGGTAAAATTCCCGGCATTAAGACAATTGATATTCCAGAAATAGCTGGGAAGACCCACATGGAATTGCCTGGAGAAGTTGCCAGGAAAGTTAAGGAAGAAGTGGAAAGAAGAAAGGCGAGGGATACTATAGATAGTGATGCTAAGAAAAGCAACGGTGTGGGCAAATCAAAAGTTTCTGGTAAGTTGACTGTGGACGTAGAAGCACCGGCAGGCACTAGAGTGCATGCGGTTGGCACTGGTCCATTTGAAAAGCCTACGATCCAGCGACGGCATCGGCCGCTGATTTCTCCTGAACCAGTTGTCGCTCCTAGCAATCTAGGTTGATCATGGCTGAGTTTGAAGAATTACGAATTGTAGTTTCTTTAACGGATCAGGCGTCGACTGGATTCAACAGCTTTAAGAAATCTATATCTGAATTTACCAGTGGTCAGCCAGCACAGCATCTGGAAAATTTCAAAAGACATAACACATTGCTCACTCAACTTCTTAAGGCAACTGGTCTTGAAGCGACTGGCACATCTAAAGCTTTTATAGATTTGACTTCCAAGTTTGCTTTGAGTGCTGGCGTTATAGGTGCGCTTGGATACGCTCTGTATAAGACCACGAGCATTGTAGCTGATGCAGCTAAAGGGATTGTTGATCAAGCTAATAAATTGAAAGCTTTAGGTATTCCATATTCTGAGGGCAGGAACATTATTGAGCAATATGCTTTAGTGAATATAGAAGCTAATAAAACTATTGAAGATATTCAGGCAGCAAATCAATTACAATTTGAAGCGCGTAAGGCGCATCATAGTGAGATGTTTGATCAACTGCGGCAGCTGGTGTTTAATGATCCGTATGTTAAAGATTTTCAAATACAATTGCAAAATGCGAAAACGCAAGTCGAACTACAGAATGTGATTGTAGAAGGCCAAGAAAAATTTTCTGAACTTTCCAATAAGTATTATCATTCAGATGATGAGGCTACACAGAAAAGAACTAATGCTCAAACTAGAGCTCGATTCCGTGCGATAGTTGGTTTGAATGAAGAGTTTGACCGCGCAGTTAGAATTAAGGAAATTGATAAGGATCGTGCTGCGTCTTTGGAAAAATTGAATACTGAAGCTCAAAAATTTACAAGATTGTGGAATGAGACTGCGGTAAATCTTGAAAGAATTGGTGGGGTGCTGGAAGGTGCAGCTATCCAGCAATTACTTCCACTGTTGCAGAGCGCCAAAGATCTAACCGGGGCCATTTTCCAATTGGTGACTGAAGGTTTTTCTGCTCTGAAAGATAAGAATTTTTGGGAGTCAATGATCAGTGGTGCTGATGTTGCTCGGTATGGAGGCTATGTATTGGGAGGTCCAGGAGCTATTTTGGGAGGAGTGGCAACCGAGGCCATACGGAATAGATTTAAGCAGCCTTCATCACAGTCGCCATCTAATTTTGGTCTTGATCAAGCACAGCCATTTTTAGGAATTCCTGGAGGAACAGAGAACGATAAGATCAATGATAATACTCGTGAGTTGAAAAGACTTAATGATAATCTCTATATTCTGTTGCATCCTGAAGTAATGAAGAATAGTGGAACGGTATCTCCTGCTTCACAGCAAGTTCCGATTCCCGGCTTGCAACATGGTGGCATTGTTACTAAGCCGACAATTGCTATGATAGGTGAGGCTGGACCGGAAGCTGTTGTGCCGTTGCCACGTGGAAGACCAATCGGTCTAGGAGGAGATCCTGCGGTAGCTTGGCAAGAACTTCATGATCGTCTTATTAAAAATCCGAATGAAGCAGGAGCTTTAAGTTATTCTGAACGACCAATTTTGCCGGGCGAAAAAGGTATGCATTCAGAAATGGATCTTATGACTGGACCAGGGATGTTTCCTGGGGGCGGTTCTATCTATCAACATTTGAAAGATGTAGAAAAGGGTATGGAAATGCAATTTGCAAGACCTAATGCAGATGATTATGTTTCTACAAATCCAAGATTTGCACCTCATGATTTGCGTTTGCAACATGGCGGTATAGTTGATAAACCAACTACTGCATTGATAGGTGAAGCTGGTCCAGAAGCAGTTATACCTTTACGGGATGCTAGGGCTCGTTATGCTGCTGAGATGTTAAAAGATCCAGCATTACGGGATCGGTTTATTTCTTTTGCTGAAGCAGAAACTGGCGGCCAAGGTAGAGGTGCTGCACAAGCTTGGATGGAAAGCACTTTAAATCGAGCAGCTTCACGTGATCAAACACTTTCAAGAGCGTTGAGTTCAGGGTCTGGTTATTGGCCACCACGAACTTTAGGAATAGGTGCGCAAACACCAACTGATAAGCAGCGTGATTATTATGATCCTGGTCTTGAATATGCTTTGGGTGGATCTAACATTTCAAGATTAGCTACAGGAAACGCTAGTAGTTCTGTTGGATTCGCAGGAGGTCCTGAAACATCACGAGTAGTATCTTCAAAAGGAAAAACTCTAGAACGTTTTGGTACTGAAGGCCGTGATATTGGATGGGCCAATAGGGAACGGATTGCAATATCTTTGCAAGATGTTCGTTCTACTATAGACACTGCATCTAGATCGCCAGATATAGAAGCAGCGGGACATATCAAGGTGCAAGTCGGAGAGAGTGGTGGAAGATCAACTCCATTAGAAACATTATTCAAGCCAGTTCCGGAAGAACAAAAAGTACAGATGACCCCAGCTTCTGTGGGGCCATCAGAGCGTACACGCTCTGCGCCACCTTCTTTAGCAAACAGGTAAAAAGATGGGTACGATCTTAGATTTATCAGATCGCGCTAAATTCAAGGGTCAGCCAGGAACAATATGGCGCGATGAATTGTTGCCAGCCTCATTTCGTGGTCAACAGTTTCATTGTGAGAGTTCCAGCAAAACTGGTGGAAGACATATTGTGGTTCATGAGTTTCCAAAGCGTGATATTCCTTATGCAGAAGACATGGGTCGTAAGCCTAAAGAATTTACTGTTCGCGGTTATTGCATAGTGTATCCTTTCACTTCTCCCAAATATAATCTGTATAATCGGGATTATCGGGTGCCGCGCGATTCATTGCTGGGAGTGCTGGACGATGGTCAGCCTGGAGTTTTGCAGCTGCCAACGTGGCCAGCACTCTATGTTCGTTGTTCCAATTATCGTTTGACGGAAGAGGAAAAGCTTGGTGGCTATTGTGTGTTCGATATGTCGTTTGTTGAATATGGTTATCAACCAGGAGTGTCAGGACCAGACACAAGTGCGTTGCTGGCAGCGGCCAGTCAGCTCTTGAAACAGCGAGTCAAGACTGTATTGTCGATAAATCCTCATGCGACTCCAGGTATTCATCCGGGGCTATAGATGCAATCAGAAGATTCAAAAGAAGCTAACAAGATAATCCAAACATTGTTGGATGATCTATCTACATGTATTTCCCAGAAAGGCCAGAGTGGCATTGATGCACGAACCGCCATTGGTGATTTAAAGATTCAAGCTTTAGTTCTGCTGAGTCAGGATGCTATAGGGCCGCAGTTATTGAATTGTTTTGATCTTGTTGTTCAAGCTGGAGCATTGCGCACACAGATTGATTGGGTCAGGATGAGGTTGAGTACAATTCCTGTGCCAGTGACAGTGGGCGCAACCATGGTGCAGAATAGCTGTATCGCCCTTTGCTTGGCGACTGAAGCTGATATTATTGGAGCTATGACTTTTACTAGTTTTCAGGATGTTGAAACAGTGATTGATTCACTGCAAGAACCTTTTCAGGATGCCATTGAATCAGCTGCTGATGAAATGGATCAGGCAACTTATCAAGCATTGTTAAGTCTGGCTTCTACTTTGGTGAATTTCCTGGTGACAACTGCACGCCCATTGCCACGGATGATCAACTATCAGTTTACTGACACATTGCCGAGTTTGGTTATTGCTCATCGTTTGTATGCAGATTCTAGCCGTGCTGATGAAATTCGTCAGGAGAACAAGATTGTGCATCCGGCATTCTGTCCTAGGCAAGGTAGAGCGTTGTCGAGTTGAGCAATGCCTGCACCTGTTATTGTTCCACGCCCTACGTTGCTGCCTATCGATGCGCCGAATGCGGAACTAGCAGTTCTCAAAATTGGAGGCAATGAGTTTAAGGATTGGGAATCTGTCTGGGTTCAGACACGTTGGATGCATGCTTGGGACTATTGTCGGTTTGCTGCTACGGAACGCCGCGGTGATAGTGTTGTAGATTGGACGTTTAATCAAATCAGACCATGCGATCAGGTTATGGTGCAATTGGCTGGTCAATTAGTTATGAGTGGAACTGTTACTGAACGGCAAGTTGCTTATGATGTGAATAATCACGGGATACAGATACTGGCCAAAGGTTCCACGAAGTGGGGCTACATGTCCAGCGTCAATACGAAGACTGGTAGTTTTGATAACATGTCGTTTGAAGATATAGCTAAAATGGTTTTGACACCGTATCTATCTGGGAATACTATTGAGATTGTCGGCAAGTTAAATCCGCTGCCTTTTCTGAAAGTGCAATGCCAGAAAGGTGAGTCATGCTGGGATTTCCTTGAGCGTTTAGCCCGTGTTCGCGGTATAGTTATAGGTTCCAATGAGAAAGGTGATTATGTTTTTGTTGGTGATCATTTTTCATCACCAGTAGCTACATTGAAAGAAGGGTTCAATATTAAGAATATGCAGTGCAGCATTAATGTCGATGATAATTATGTGATGTATGAAGCAGTCGGTCAGCAAGGATCAAGCGGCAATGGAACTGCCGGTGCAGATGCGCAAGATATGGTGGCGCATTGGGGCGGAAGTGGTTGTAGGACAAGCTTGTTATCAACTCCAGCAGAAGAACCTGTAACATGGCCAGAATTACAAGACCGCGCTAAGAATGATGCAAAGTGGAACGAGGCGGCGCGTGTTACTGCTACTGCTATTGTCTATGGCTGGATGTGGGCTCCTGGTCAACTGTGGCGCGTAGGGCAAAGCGTATGGGTAGATAGTCCGATGTGTCCGTTGAATCAAAAAATGATGTTGCAACGTGTCACATATGAGCAGGATAGAAACAAGGGGACTATCACCACGTTGGATCTGGTGCTGCCTTGGATGTTGAATGATATAGATACCAATCTTGGACCATTCGCATTTCAGCCACCATCAGAACCAACCGCAGCACAGCTACAAGAGTTCAACGAAGCATTTGGTTTATAAGGAAAAGAACCATGCACCGCGCTACACCTTCACAATCATCGTTTCGTGGTTATTCATCTGGTGGCAGCCGATCGGTTGTCGGTGAAGTCGACGATACCAAATTCATGCAAGAGATGGCCGGAAACTTCATGCATAATGAAGCACGCAAGGCTGTTGAAGCTGCGCAGAATTTTGGTTTCACTTCGGTTACGATGGATGCTATTAAGAGTGCACTTGGAAAGATTGTGGGCAGTGCGGAAACATTTATGAGTTTCATGGGAGGCAATCGAGGATTCCCGGCCGCTGGCAATATTGATGACCGTCGTCATCGCATGATGGGATTGGAAAAAGGTGAAGCTGGGATGTTTGGCACTCAGGGCATGATGCAACAAATTCATTCGGCCATTGATGGATTGTTTCATAGCGTGCCAAACGATAAGACTATGCGCATGGCGCTGCTTGATGATAGCAGTCAGAAAGATATGACTACTGCAACATTCCAACAAGAAGCTCTTTTACCTGAAATGAATGTTGAGCATGTTGATCGTCGAGGTATCCGTTACAAATTTCGTAGAGTATTTCCACGTAGTATTACCAACTATTATGACATTGTGCCTTTTGATTCTGGAGGTGCCTCTGGAGGTGCTGGCGCTGGAGGTGGTGCCACAGATGGCATGAAGATGGGCCAACAATCTCTTAAAGATAAGAACAAGAAGGCGAGTATATTTTTTGATTTCTCCAAAGACAGTACAAGAGCAGCGGGCAAGATTGTTCAATTGATTGTAGCAGGGAGTGGAAGTAGTGGAAGCAGCAAAGATGGAGGTAGTGGAAGCAGTGGCAGTCAAGGAACTACTTTAGCTCAAGCTCATTCTGATGGAAAATTCTATTGTGGTGGAGATCCTTCGAAAGGAAAGTATGCTCTTATTGTGACACTGAAGGGACCTACTAAGAACGTTCCTGGAAAGATCGGCTAATGGGCACTATATTAATGGCGCGAAACGGCAAGAAGTTGCTGTGTGATATATGTAAGACGCCGCATGAGATTTTGGTAAGCAATACCTTGCGTTATCCAACATGGCATGTCTGTGGTTGGTGTTTTGAAAAAGTAGATGCTTTGGCTGCTCGTGAAGGTCGCTGGCCAGAAGCTAAAGATTTCTTGAGGTTGGCCAATGGTTAGTCCTGTCCCAGACATTCGGCTCAATCAGAGCTTTGTTCCACCTTACTATAATGTTTCTATAGATTGGGTCCTGCTGCAAGATGGAACGTTGGACGATACGCAAGCATTGGCCACTGCGATTGTTGTGGCACTTGGGACTGATGCACTTGCCGATTTAGATGATCAATTACCAGATCCAGATTCTACAGACCGCGCTGGATGGTGGGGTGACTTTGAGTCTGACATTATTTGGAATGCATGGCCTATAGGCTGTAAGCTGTGGCTTATGCGCCGCGCTGCCATCGAGAGCGTCCAGGCAGGTCAAGGCGCAACTACTGTACGAATTAGAAACTACATATACGATGCTATTCAGCCATTCGTGGATAATAGAATTATTTCTTCTTTTGATGCTTATGTAGAGCGTGCAGATAGACAAACAATCGTTAGTCGTATTCGTATTTTCAAGGGGCCAACACCAGTGATTGATATGCGCTACACCATTGCTTGGGATGAACTACAAGCAAATCAACAAGCAAATCCATCTCCTATGGGATTCTAAATCATGCCTTGGGCAACTCCTACACTGCGAGATGTACGCACTCTAGTGCGTGACAGTATTCGGGCTTTCTTACCTGGAAGTGATGCGACACCACAAAATTCAGTGCTCCGCGTGCTTAGTGACGCGCAAGGTGCGCTGACACATTTGACACTGCAATATATAGATTGGTTAGCGCTTCAACTATTGCCTGATACAGCTGAGGAAGAATGGTTGGATCGGCATGGTCAAATCTGGCTGGTTAATTCAGACGGTACGACCGGGCGCAAGCTTGCTACCTTGGCGTCTGGCACTTGCGCATTCACAGCGCTCGCCACTGGCAATGGCGTTATTCCAATGTTTTCACAACTTACTGGAGCTAATAATATTCTTTATGAAACGATTGAAGAAATCGCTGTCTTGGCCAATGAAACTTCTTCTGGATTAGTGAGGGCTGTTGATCCAGGAACTATAGGTAATCAAGTAGTCGGTGCAGCTTTGTCTTTTATCACTCCTCCAGTAAACATTTTCGCAATTGCATTTGTTGAGACTATGCAAGGCGGTATAGATCAAGAAACTACTGAAGAACTTAGAAGCAGAGTTTTGGAGCGTATTAGAAAACCACCGATGGGTGGTGATAAAGATGATTATGAAGAATGGGCGTTGGCTGTGCCTGGAGTTACCAGAGCATGGTGCAGCCCATTAGAAATGGGGATTGGTACAATTACTGTTAGATTTATGATGGATGATGTGAATGCTGACAATGGTGGATTTCCAACAGGTTTTGATATTCAAGCAGTCACGGCATATCTCAATACTGTCAGGCCGGTTACTGTTGAAGATTTTTGGGTCGTGGCACCAATTCCTCAACCTATTGATGTTTTCATTTCTCATCTTAATCCAGACACAGACACTATCAGGGCTTTGATACAGACCAGTTTAGAAGACATGATATTCCAAAAATCTGCACCAGGACAGACGATCTTTACGGCTTGGAAGTATTATGCCATCATGAACACTCCTGGGGTTATATCATTTGATTTGGAAGATGTTGTAGATGATGTCATGACATCACCTGGTCATTTAGCAGTGCTTGGAGACATCAATTATGCCAGTGAACCAGTTTCAACTCCTTGATCAGTCAGATAAGCATGTTCGGCGTTCTGGTGATGATTATGCGCGCCAATTTCTAGCTCTATTACCCAAGGGGCAAGCGTGGCTTAGAAAATATGGTTCTGACTTTGTAGATGGATGCTATGGCCTCATGCAGTATTGGGGCTTTGTTGATGCTCGTGCTGCCGATCTGTTGGAACAAGAGTCAGACCCGCGCAAGACTATAGAGCTACTTCGTGATTGGGAAATAGCGTGGGGCTTGCCTGATCCTTGCTTGCAAGAGCCGACATCTATAGATACTCGGCGTACTATATTGTTGCAGCGCATGACTTTGCTAGGTGCGCAGTCGCGTGCATGGTTTGCAGAAGTAGCGGCTAGTCTTGGTTACACCATAGCAATAGGAGAGTATTCTCCTTGGATATGCGGCATTTCAAGGTGTGGCAATACACCTGTCCATCCTTACGTTTTGTCAGATCCCACATTAAGTCTTGATCCAGATGTATTATTTGACATACAAGAAGCAGGACAACTGAGCATGCCACGTTGGCAAATTGCTCCTGCTACGATCAGGTTTTATTGGAAGATCTATGTAGATCAAGCTAGATTGACTTGGTTTCGTTGTGGTGTTGGTCAATGTGGTGTTGATCCTATGCTGATAATTGGATTGGCAACTGACCTTGAATGTTTGATAGGTCGTTGGGCACCGGCACATACCAAAATTATCTATGACTACACTAATCTGTCAACTGGCGGCTCGATGGCGGGCACTCCATAGAGGAAAATCCAATGCTTTACAATCCTCCATACGGCGTTTCTAATCCTGATGCACCATACGTTAATGGTGACCCGTCTATTGCACAGCAAGGTTCTATCTTACCAGCAGAAGCTGCGGAATTTCCGCAACGTGAAATAGTCAGTGTAATTGCAAACAGCAATTACATTCCTACCAATAATGATCTTCAACAACTTACCAGGGCGGTTCGTAGTCAGTTTTTAAATTTCTGTGTTGACAATGGCGCTGCTAATGCTTTGTCAGTGGCGTTGACGCCGCCTCTTACTCAATATCGTCAAGGTTTTCCATTGCGGGTTTTGGTGGCGAATGACAATACTGGACCTGCTACTATCAACGTTAATTCACTAGGTAATCGCCAGATCAAACGTGCAAGTGGTGGACAGCTACAGCCTGGAGATATGAAGGCTGGCATGATTGCTTCATTGGTTGATGATGGAACGGCATATCAACTACAAAATTATCTTGGGGCTACAGGCGGCGGTATCAACAACACCTATATAACCAAGATTCCTTATGCTGAAGATACCAGCATTGTTCCAAATCAAGTCATTGCATCTTTTACTCCAGCGATTACGACAGTTAATCCTGGAGACGTAGTTATTGTCAAAGTTAAGAACTTGAATACAGGCGCTATGACTTTAGCTATTAACGCGCTGGCACCAGTGCCAATCAATCGTAATGATGGCCAGCCTCTTCAGGCCGGAGACATTGGTGCTTTAGAAGGTGTTATGATGGAATTTAATACGACCTATTGGCAGATGCTGCGATTAGTCAAGAGCCAGACATTTTTCAAGCTAACAACCAACTTGATTGTATATGTGAGACCAGATGGTAATGATGCTAATAGTGGCGTGAGCAATGATCCAGCACATGCACTTCAAACTATTGATGCAGCAGTAACCAACATCCAAGCCAACTTCTTACTTGGTGGTCGCACAGCTACTATTCAATTAGGCATTCCTGGAACATATAACAGACCAGGAGCACCGAGTCCACCAACTACGGATCGTGGAATAAAAATTATGAGTTTGGCTGGAGCGATAAGCATTGTTGGAGATAAGACCAATAAGGCAAACTATATTGTCAAGGGACCGAAAAAAGGTCCTGTGATAAGTGTCAGTGGTAGTGGCGTCGATGTTACCATGCAAGGATGGACGGCCAACATTGTTGACACAACCAACAACATGATTGTTGTGTCCAACAATGCTTCTATACATCTAATGGATATGTCTGGTACTGGACCGACCTGTTTCGGTTCATTTGTTGCAGCATTTGAAGGTGGTGATTGCACCATGGCCAACACTATAGACCTCTTCAATTCTAGTGGAGGTCTGTTCGGTGCAGGTGGTGGCTCGAAGTTGACTATTGGTATTTGGAAAACGTTGATTACCGTCCATGGAATTACCGTCAATGCTTTTGTCAACGTTACAGGTAGTTCAAGTGCTTACATCGCTGCTGGTTATTGCTCGTTTTCTGGTGCTGCTTATGGTTATCGTTATCTTGCATCAAGCGGTGGTCAGATTCAAGTCAATGGTGGTGGTCCTTACTATCTGCCGGGGAGTATAGATGGTAAAACTGATTATCCATTGTCTGGTAGTTCTTATCAATAAAGAGAATTGAATATGAGCTCACTCCTAGCAATGCCGTTGGTGGCGCTGACTATTGAAGTTGGCAATAATGAAGACTGGATTGATAGCATAGTCTATTGTGTGCCACCACCGACAGATCCTACAGCACCGCAACTAGATTTGCGTGGCATTGATTTTGAAATGGAACTGCGTAAGCATGCAGAGGACCATGAAGTTTCCTTGAGTGCTTCAACAAAAGCTGGAACAATTCAAATAGGATTGCCACCAAACTTTGGTTATCTAATATTCTATGTGCCATACAAAGACACCATGCAATATATGGCTCCTGGAGATTACGTTGGTGACATTGTAGGAAACGATGGTCAGTATCAACGACGCGTTGCCAATATCTTTCTTACAATTGATGAAGGCATTACTCGGTGACTATTAAAGACATAAGCATTGGCACCAACGCGCCGCTTGCTGCCGTCTTCGTCGCACCATATGCGCCGCCTGGACCTGTGATGGCCGGGACAAGTTCAAGCATGGTCCAAATTCAATATGGACCGGCAGCTTTTGTGATGGAAGAGTTTGGTCTTGGCTTTGTTGGTGGTGCGCGTGTCCGCGCGAGTGCTGGATATCAAATCTATATTGAAGGTGTTGTCATAAGTTATGACGAACCTAATCTAGTTATAGATGTTGATTTTTTGATGGGCTTTGGTTTTCACAATCAGTGGAATATAAATGTTGCTGGTCAGCCTGGAGCAACAGGTCCACAAGGATTAGTTGGTTCGACTGGCATTGCTGGCATAGCATTAGGCGTGACTGGCCCACGAGGAGCAACTGGTCCAACAGGCCCGATTGGCGTAACGGGTCCAACCGGTCCACGAGGACCAACAGGCCCATCGCTAATTGGTGCTACAGGTCCAACGGGTATTGTTGGTCCTTCTGGACCATCTGGTCCTCCAGGAGCTTCAGGTGGTGCAACAGGTCCGACTGGTCCTGTAGGTTATGGTGGTCCAACAGGACCCTCTGGTCCTTTGGGAACAACAGGCATTGTTGGACCATCAGGATCAATAGGATTGAAAGGTCCAACTGGTCCAATAGGCCCGACTGGTCCTAATGGTGCATCTGGCTTGATTGGTTCTACTGGCACGACTGGCGTTACAGGAAAAATAGGAGGTGCGACAGGACCAATAGGTCCTCGTGGTGCTACCGGACCGATTGGTCCTCAAGGTCCAATGGGGACACCTGGTGCAAGTGGCACGTCAGGAATAAATGGTCTTGGATTTACCGCGTGGTGGGGTGGCACGATTACGCCAACACAGACGGCAAACCCGAGTAGCCTTGATGCCACTGCTGATACGATTACTTGGGCTAGTCCACATGGAATTACGACCGGTCAATTTGGGTACATCAACGGTACGGCTCCTACAGGACTCAACGGCGGCAGAGGTTATTATCTTCGAGCTCTATCGACGACCATGCTGGCATTGTATCCAACATTGAACGACGCCAAGAACGACACTAATCGTATCAACTTTACTGGCACCGGCAAGGCTTGGAACCTTCGAGTGTGGGTGTATTCCAATGTTATTAGTAGTGGATTTGATACTACTTGTCCGATAGGAGGTGATACCTCAGACAACACTCTCCGACCGGAGCTGAACTTGAGTCAGCCGCTGGTGTCTCTTCATGCCATTGTTATTATTTCAAGAGTCAATATAGTTGGTGTTTCTAATTTCACCAGCGGTTTTAAAAGTTATTGGGTTCCTGGAAATGCTCCGACAATCGTTAGCACTACATTGATTCGTTTTGATAATGATGTGTGGGTTGCTAATCCAAGCAATGCTTGTGATGTCAATAATGGTGGTCCAAGTCAGATTGTTGGTAGTCATGCTCAACAAGGGACTAGCGATATGTACTTTGAATTTGCTGTGATCGGATGAGGCAGATATGACAGTTAAGGATATAAGTGTAATTACAACTGCACCTCTGGCGGTAGTTTACACTGCGCCTTTTGCGCCGCCTGGACCTGTGATCGCTGGGACCAGCAATAGCACTGTCTCCATTCAGATGGGGCCAGCTTCGTTTGTGATGAATGAATTTCATCTAGGCTTCCTTGATGGTGCTAGGTTAAGAGCGACTGCTGGAAGCAATTTGTTTGTTGAAGGTATTGTCACCAGCTATGACGAGCCTGATCTAGTTATCAATGTTGATTTTTTAATGGGAGTAGGATCATTTCCAGCATGGAATATCAATGTTGTAGGTTATCCTGGACAGACAGGCTCGGCGGGACCACAAGGTCCGCAGGGTGTTCCTGGCACTCCTGGCGGTGCGACTGGACCTACAGGTCCAACTGGACCGGCCGGTCCACAAGGTCTTAATGGTGCAATCGGACCTATTGGTCCATCTGGCCCTACTGGTCTTGTTGGTGCGACTGGTCCACAAGGTGTAGATGGTTCTCCTGGTGGTCCTGGTCCTCCTGGCACTCCTGGCGGAGCTCAAGGAGTTGCTGGTCCAACTGGTCCTGCCGGTGCTATTGGCGCGACTGGTCCGCAAGGTTCACAAGGCCCAAGTGGTCCTACTGGACCGAGTGGTCCTATTGGTACAACAGGACCGTTCGGTCTTCAAGGACCAACAGGAATGACTGGTCCACAAGGTATTCAAGGAGTGACTGGACCATCAGGTCCAGCTACAGGAGCAACTGGACCAACTGGACCTGTGGGAACAACAGGTCCGCAAGGACCGCAAGGCGCAGCGGGTACTCCTGGCACCAGTGGTATACCAGGAACGAACGGTCAGGGATTCAAGGCGTATTGGGCCGGAACGATCACGCCGACTGACGGTGTCAATCCAAGCAGCGTTGATAAAGTCAATTACGTTGCTACATGGGCAAGTCCGCATGGTTATGTCACTGGTCAGTTTGGTGTAATCATTGGCACGCCTCCAAGTGGCTTATCTGTTAATACGGGATTATACGTTAGAGCACTGAGCCCGACTACGCTTGCATTCTACAACGTGCAGAGTGATGCCTATGCTGATACTAATCGTGTGGCAATCACTGGTACGGCAGTAACTTGGCATATACGTCAGTGGGTTCTTACTCCAGCTCTCAGTGTTGGTTTCGACCCTGTTCAGGCAATTGGTGCTCAACAAGGTACCGGCAAGATTTATCCTGAACTGAATTTGACAAATCCGCTGACAACACTCAACGCTATCACTATCATAGGTCGTGTCAACGGTCTTGCTGCCAATGATGGCTCCAAGCAATCATATTGGATTCCTGGAAATGCTCCGACAATCGTCACGACCACCTTAATCCGTTTTGACAACAACAATTGGGTCGTTAGTCCCAGCTTGTATGTGCCATCTCAAACTGGTGGCTATCCATCTCAAGGTATTGGTACTCATAATCTTCAAGGCAATACCCCAATTTGGATGGAGTTCACAGTCCTAGGTTAAACAGGAGAAAACAATGAGCGCGAATCCTTCGGCAACACTTACAAAATCAGTGACACCGTTTGCCACTGCTGGATCAATACCAGTGACAGATATCAATGCAGCCTATGCTGATTTCATAGCGATCGTACCAGAAGCTCAGACCATGCATGACAATGATGTCACTGATATGGTTGAGTCGTTGCAACTGCACCGGAACCATATCCAGACTTGGCAAACACAGATTCTAAACAATACGACAACGTCATGAGCAACGGCACAGTAGGCGGCACTGATTGGTTGAACAGTCAACGTGATGCTGTTTATGTGCCTAATCGAGAACTGACTGTGCAGCGGCGTCTGCAGATAACTTACCGAATCATGCCAGTATATCTATCACTGACGCCGCCAGGAGCACCACCTTCACCATTCCAATCGCCATTCCAACCTCCATTTTTGATAGGAACTGATCAATGAGGTTTCACGCGCTTGGCATTCCGCACACTGCAACTAACAAGTGGCACGCCAGTTGTGCTTACACGCAGAAGGTAAGGCGACTATGTGCTATGCTCAAATCACTTGGTCATACTGTCTATCACTATGGCAACGAAGAAAGTGAAGTTGAATGTGATGAACATATATCTGTGACAACGCGTGAAGATCTGATCAAGCAGTATGGTGATGGAGTTGGCAGAACACAAGAATACAAGTTTGACATCAAGGATCCGGTCTACATTAAATTTTACATCAACACCATCAATGCTATTAATGAACGCAAGCAAGCAAATGATTTCTTGCTGTGCTTCTGGGGTGTTGGTCATAAAGCTATTGCCGAACTTATGACCGATATGATTGTCGTAGAACCGGGTATCGGCTATGGTGGCACATTTGCCCGCTGGAAAATCTTTGAATCCTATGCCATGTTGCACGCCTGGAGCGGGATAGAAGTGGTAAACGTAGCTGGCAAGGTTGACTGGTACAATGTAGTGATCCCAAACTATTTTGATCCTGCGGATTTTACCTTTAGCAGTGATAAGAAAAATTATCTGTTGTTCCTTGGTCGTATGGGAGAAGCTAAAGGATTAGATATTGCTGCTGAAGCTGCCAAGGCAACCAACACTAGATTGATTGCAGCCGGAGCAGCATCTGGTGAATATAAAGATGTTGAGTTTGTAGGTTTCGCAGACTGGGAAACTCGTCGTGGATTATTGGCTGGTGCCAAGGCGCTGATAGCACCGAGTCGTTTCATAGAGCCATTCTGTGGTGTGCTGATAGAGGCTGCTCTTTCTGGGACACCAGTGATAACTATTGATTGGGGCGCGGCCACTGAAACAGTATTGCACGGGATAACCGGATATCGCTGCAGAACCTTTGACCATTTCACATGGGCGGTCAATAACATTCATCACATCAAGCCACAAGCTTGCTTGGATTGGGCGCAAGCCAATTATTCCATGGACCGTGTGCGTTTTATGTATGAAGAATATTTCAACACGGTGATGGACGTGTATGTTGGCAAAGGATGGTATCAACGGCATCCCAACCGAACAGAACTAGATTGGTTAAGCAAAGAGTTCCCCAATGACAAACTGTCGTTTTTGCGGCCAAGTCAGAAAGACCATCGGCCGCGTCTATTCCAAAATCATAAAGCCGAGGCGATCTAATGAAAAATTCAGCAAACAGAATAGAGAAAAAACTATTCGTGATATTCTGCGTGCTGCTAGGCGTCACGGTTAGTGCTAACGCTAAAGATTACAAGCTGAAAGATTTCAGCATTAAGGATGTGGAAACACGGTGCCAGAAAGTGCATGGTGAATTTATTGCGCATGATGACGGCTCATATGGCTGTACTTATTCCAAGGGCACTGTATCGTGCAACGCGGAACAGCATTGCATCGGGCATTTGAAGGAACATCATAAAGCCTACAAGATTCGGCCTAAGCCACACTACTATCCTCACTATAACCATTGGTATCAGTGGTAGAAACAGGAGCGCTCAAATGACAACTTATGATCGCGTTGTTATATCTTCTGGTCACGGCAAATATGTGCGTGGTGCCGCTGGCGTGCTTGATGAAGTTGATGAAGCACGTCGTGTAGTTGAGGCAGTTGCTGAGGAACTGCGCAAACGAGGTGTGGATGTTGATACTTTCCATGATGACACTTCGCATTCACAGAATGAAAATCTTAATACCATTGTCAATCATCACAATAATCAGACAAGAGATCTTGATGTATCAGTTCACTTCAATGCCTATGTGGAAACGACCAAGCCTATGGGTACCGAGGTGCTGTACGTTACCCAGAATACACTTGCTGATCAAATGTCTAGGGCTATTGCTTCTGTCGGCTTTATCAACCGCGGTCCCAAGAAACGTACAGACTTGTTTTTTCTAAACAACACGGAAGAGCCGGCGATCCTGCTGGAAGTCTGTTTCGTGGACAGTACCGTGGATGCCAACATCTATGACGGTGAGTTCGATGCCATCTGCAACGCCATTGCTAATGTGCTTGGTGGTGCGGAAGAGGCTCCGGCACCTGAACCACCTCCTGGGGAAAAGCCGCCAACTGTGCAGCCACCAACAGAAGTCAGCAAAGTCAACATTCAAATTGCTGTCACTGGCAATGTGGAAGTAACTGTGAACGGTGAACAGATTGAAATTGTTGGCCATGGAAGAGGTCCAACTACATGAGCTGGACCAATCTAGATTCAGCTCATCGGCATTCCGCGCACGCTCTTGAAGATTTCAAAAAGCTGCGCGATATGGTACGTGATAGGCGTGCTGCTAGTTTGCTGCACAGCCTATCGCACCATCTGCGCCATGCTGTCTATCGTGTTGGTGAAGAGCTGCCGCCGCACCATTGGCGTGAAATCCCTGAGAGGGACCAATGACAAAATTAGCAATCTTAATCTGTTTGTTGTCAACAACAGCATATGCACAGAACACTCGCGTCTGGGGATTATATGGCTATGGTGATAACTGGCACGGAACGTCGAGAGGCATTGATGAAATTGCGGATGAAGCACGTACAATCCCAGGAGTCGAGTTCGTTCATGTGTTTAACTATTGGCAGACGCAGGACGTTGCGAATGAGATTCTGGCTTCGCCTCCGGATATTAAGATCGCAATCTATGGCTATTCTTGCGGTGCTAACGCGATGACCACTATTGCCAAGGGATTGGATGGACAGCGCAACATAGATACCCTCGCCGGTATCCAACAAAGCTTATGGTGCGGCGGCGATTATCTGGGCGGAAACGTGATCTATGGACAAATGACCTATGGAGGCTGTGGTCAAACTCTTGGTCTTGGTTGCAAAAAGTTGATGGCCAATCAAAGTTTCAATGGTACCATACTAAACATTCGTCGTCCTGATCTGCACAGCCAAGCAGATAATGATGAAGATGCCCAGATGGATGTACTCAGCGCAATCTACGAAACTGCTGCACCGCCTCCTGCTGAGTCCCCGGAGTGGGAACATTATGGCCATGGTCATGCGCTGGCCCGACAAGGACTAGCAACGATGCTGAAAGGTGCGGTCCTATTCAAGAAAGGTGTTCACGAAATTGTTTGCTATCATAAAGGATGTTCTCAATGACTGACAGACCAGTGCTGGCCATAGGTAGTTGGGGACCGGATGTCAAGACGGTGCAGACATGTTTGGAAGTGATGCCGTTGGATGGGGACTTTGGCAATATCACACATACGGCAGTGCAGAAATTCCAACGTGAAAATGAATTAAGCGCTGATGGTATTGTAGGGAATGATACTTGGTATCAATTGGAAGAACTATATGATCTGCCGCCCTATCCACCTTACTTGTTGTCGCCATTGCCAGAACAACTGCAAGCGCAGATATACGCCATCTGTGACAGTAGCGATGTGACTGGATATAGCTGGCAGAATCGGGGCATGTCTCCGGCTGGTTATGTCAAGGGCATGGCTGTAGGATTTTCCACTGTGCTGCGCAAGCATGTGCTGCACTATAGCGCCGCGCTGGACATGGCGCGCGCCAGCACTGGCAACAAAGACAAGGATGTGCTGGCATGGTATGAACAAGAGTTTGCAAAATATGATATGGCTGTAAACAGAGATGGCATTGATACTCTGCGTCATCTCTGGGTGCTGCTATACGGATTAGGGATGCGCGAGTCTAGTGGGAAGTATTGTTGTGGGCGGGATATGAGTGCCAGCAATGTAAGTGCTGACACGGCGGAGGCGGGACTATTCCAGATGTCTTGGAATGCTCATAATTGCAGCCCAGAGATAGAAAGATTATTTGACGAATATTCTCAAGAGGGTGCTTTCCAGCAAGGTGCCAAAGAAATCTTTGATGAGGACGTGGTCTGCACTAATTCAGATCTATCCTGCTATGGCAGCGGTCAAGGTGTCAATTATCAACGGCTAGCCAAAGTTGCGCCGCAGTTTGCTGCCGAGGCGTGCGCTATCGGGCTTCGATATCTGCGGCAGCATTGGGGTCCTATCAATCGTAAGGAAGTAGAAGTGCGGCCTGAGGTTGATGATATGTTCATAGAAATCCAGGAGTTGATCATACCGACTCTGGTGTAAATAACAGGAGTTGATCATACCGACTCTATGAAGGAGGCAATCATGTTTCAAGTACGGCGAATCATTCCTAAAAGTGCTGCTGGCTTCATCTGCGAAACTTGTGGTCGTGTCGCAGAGATTGACGCCGCTGAAATGGAAGAATGCATTAAGCATAAACATGCAGGCTGTGTGTGGATACCGAAGGATGGGAGAAAGCCATGAGCAGAGCTTTACTTTTCTGGGTGATCTGGGTCATCTGTGTTTTGATATGGGCTGGTGTGAACTTCGGAGGGATAGGAGGCCCACTCGCTGGTCACATGGCTGGTGGTGGTGTAATCGAGTTTGTCTTATTTGGACTACTAGGATGGCAGGTTTTTGGACCTGTCGTTCATGGATAAAGAGCAGAATTTTATCTGGCGTCTGGTTGGAGTTATTATCTTGGTGCTGCTGTTGGCCGGAGTGTTGGTCTGGTTGTCTTCTTTGCTGCCAACAGAGCTACCCTAAGAGGTTGGGCGCATACCACATCTATGCGTCCAGCTTCTCGGTCCTTGTAGTCCTCATTCCTTTTTCCTCCCTAGGAAGCAGTGAGAGACTCGGTCGAGAAGGCCCCTCCGTGGTAGTGAGCGCCCGCGGAGGGGCCATTTTTTATTCCTTCAATCTTTTTTTGTATTCATGAACCAATTCATAAAGGTTGCCACCCTTTTCTGCGAGTTCGAATGCTAGAGCCCATCTCTTGGCTGTTTCCTTTTCATCCCAAGTCAATCCACTGTTAAGTTTGACAGCGACATCGTCCATCCCTGGTATAGATGTCAAGTGAATTACTTTACGAATGCGAGCAGCTAATTCAATTTGTTCTTTTGTCATCTTTACCTCCATTATCTGTTTGAAAAGGAACACCTGACAAACGGGGATCCTTATCTGTCAGGTGCTTGCTTAATGACCCTTTGCGCCCGAATCCTTTCTTGATCCACTGTTATCCTCGTCTAGCGAGGAATTAGGAACTACGGAGGAAGCGGGGACAACCTGATTCAACGTAGCCGAGAAAATCTTCCAGTGATCGTACCCAGATTTTCCCATTGTTTATGGAACGGTACACCACGGCAATCTCTAGACCCAACTCAAAGCGAGCTAGAGTCATTATCATATAGGGATCATCGTGTTTGTAATGCTTCCAGATTTCTCCAGTTAGCGGTATTCGTTTGGTATCCATTTGTCATTCCTTTCTAGACATCTTTTTCTGGTACTTCTTGGTAACGGATCGAGCATACCAATACATGAGCCGATAACGGATGCTCGGTTTGCAAGGACAGAAAGAATCTATGCAATGGGAATTTCCCCATTGACAGAAAGTGTATGGACCAGTACCATCATCGAGCTCAGTCATCGGGCCTTGTCGTTCCCAAAGTTTTGATGTTGGTCCTCCGGCATATTTTTCAGGCATAGAAGGATCTGTGCTCATATTACTTTTCCTCCTTGAAAAACTTTTGGTGTGCAATATCGACGCTGTCGGCAAAATCACGCAGACGCTGACCAAGCGATATCATTTCCTTGGTTTCCTGTTCTACCTTTTGCCGCACCTTGTCCGCCAGTAATTTCACCTTTTCTTGGTGACGTCTGGCAATCCCCTCGTAGTCCGCCATCACCTTGTCTATCTCATGCTTCAACGCCTCTATCTGTGATAGAGCGTGTCCACGACGATTGACTGCATCATTAATCTGTGACTCAATGGTTTCCTCTAGATCTTCTATGATGCGAGTAGTTAAATCAGTGAACACTTTGCTGCTTAGTTCACCGGCGCGCGGCATGTCATTGTTCTTATCTGATGCTGGAGCAAAGGCTGGCAGTGGCAAAGTATCAAGACTCTTGCCAGCGTGTTTCAGTCTATCTAGCAGAGGACGCAACTGTTTATCTTGATGATCTTCCATCTTGCTTCTCCTGTTTGCACCTACTTGGCAGCAGATGCGGACTGTGCTATTGCTAGCACCGATAGAACGCACAGCAAATAGGAGAACCCCCATGGCTGCACGTCGTAAGCTCAAGCGCGTAAGAGAAAGAGGTGGCGCGTCTTTTATCTGCCCCAAGTGCGGGGAGATAAGCCGCGTCACCAGAACTACTCGTCATAATAAGACAGTGGTGAGAGAAAGGCGTTGCCTTGAATGCGACCATCTCTTTGCAACTAAAGAAGTAAAGATGGTTGCATGAAAGTAATAAGAATCATATGAAAAGTGATGGCGACCTGCGCCGTTTATTCCGCAAGAACTTGCCGGAAGTCTTTTGGACCAGCATAGAGTCTAGGCTAACTCAACAAGGCATTCCTGATCTACACGGTATCTGCAAAGGGAAATCATTCTGGATCGAGAACAAGAAAGCGCGCGGCAACATCGTGCGTTTTCAACCGATGCAGATTGGCTGGTTAAAGCGATACGCTAGATGTGGTGGAGCGTGTTTCGTAGCTGTTCGGGCAAAGAATGCATTGTGGTTGCTTCCTGGTGGATCTGTAGAAGTGATAGCAGTAAAAGGTTTGACTGCGATGCCGAAACAAACTCTATTAGGAAGCAATGGTCCCAAGGCATGGCCATGGCCGCGCATATTAGAGCTCTTGCAGGGTGTGGCATAAATGCAACAGTGGTCCCGGCAGCTGCCCCCTTGCCCCCTGTGGCACCCCTTGCGCAGCGCCGCAGGGGCAGGGGCAGCGCGCGGCAGGGCAGGGGGGCCGCTACCCCTGTAGCGGGGCAGGGGCAAAATGCGCCAGCGGCCACGGCAGGGGCCATAGCGGGCATTTAGGTTTTTGGCCCTATTTTGGGCTTTTAAGCCTATCAGGCGCGCGCCTTTCCCATTCATGTAATCACCACCATCCGTGCTTCCACAAGCTCGCCGATCTCGTTGCAAACATACAGCACGCGATCGTGCTCAACGATCAGTGGGCCGCTGTCTAAGATGTCGTCAGGCAGCTCGACTTCAAGCATGGTATTGTTTTTGCGGTACAAGGTCCATTTCATTGATTGTACTTCCTTTCGATAGCTTCGCATTCGGCACGTGTAAGTAGCCGATAGGTCATTGATGGTTCTATACGCTCTTCATACATTTCAGGAACTTTGAAAAACTGAATCTCGCCACCTGGATTTAGACCAAGTAAGTGTGATCTAATAATTAGATCTTGCTCGTTGTAAGCTTCAATGAGTAGTGCGCCAAGAAATTTTTTACCTTTTGGTAGATTTGGATCACAGAACGACATCCACCACCAATTCATCATGACTTACTACCTTTTGATTATCGTGACAACTAGGTAGTTGTCCACATATGGAACAACGATTATCTCCTTGACTTTCAGCGACATATATATGTCCCTTAGGCGACATTTGTTTTTTGGTCAGATATAAATCATGCCATTTAGGCATTGTCTTCTCCTTTGCTAGTGTAGACTTTTATTTCTCTTCCTTTCTAAGCATAGCCAACGCATCACTTGCTAAAATGAGGCGTGGATCACCGGCAACTTCGATAATTTCTGCATCAGTCAATTCACGTAATTTTAGTTTCTCATCGAAAGCCATTATGTGACTACAGTAATAACATATGGAGATGTCGCCAGGACTTGGTGTTTCTTTTCCAGATCCAATATAAGTTGCTGCATCATTTATCTTGCCGCAGTTGGTGCACGGTGATGGTTGCAGATCTGTGCTCATGTCTTCTCCGTTTCTAACATCTTGGCTATGTTTGCAGCTGAATTGAATCCCATTTTCATGTGAGCTGCTTTTTCGTGCCATTGACCCTCCCGCCAGCATAGGAACATGCAATCATAGCGGTTGTCCCATCTGATGAGAGCATCGTATCCTTCGACTGTTCTTCGTTTCAAATATTCTCTGAGTACTGGATCCTGATGGGCATCCCTATGTTTCTTATCTACCCATACTTGGATAACTGGAATGACGTGACCTTCATTCGAGTACACATAGTCAGGACTCATATCAATTACATAGTGCGAACGATCTGGCCTCCTTAGTTCGGCGGTGTCATCATTGACTAGCCAGCGACAGTTCCATATCTTGCAGCCAAAAGGTCTTTGCTCATAAACGGTGCATCCCACATTATGTTTCTGGTATGGACACCTGACACCAGCTTCTTTGTTGAAATCTGGAATAGCACCATAGAAATCATTGGGCTGTATCAATCCTAATTGTATCATGGTATTGGCTGTTCGTTGGGAGCCCACATAAACATCTGGGTCTCCAGTCATGGGCAACAGTTTGCAACAGAGTTGACAGTCGCCGCATTCTCTCTTCATTTTTTAGTTCTCCTTTAGTGCATTTAACCTAAACCATCCTGCTTTCTTCAGGTCATTGACGCCCGTATTCCATAACCCGCAAATAAAGCGAGAACGCTGACAACAAGAATGAGCCAAGTTGTTTCCATTATTGCCTCGCGTTTGTTAGAGTAAGTTGTGGTTGTTGCAACATCCTTCTTCGCAGCCCATTACTTTTCCTCCTTCTTCTTTTTACGATCTGCACGCCATTTCTTCCATTGCTTTATCCAAGCACTGATGGCTTGTCTGTAGTCGTGGCGAGAATTGAAATCGTATCGGTAAGGTTTCTTCATTTTCCTTTTCCTTATGCAGTGAAATATGGCGGGAGCGACGGGACTCGAACCCGCGACCTTCGGCGTGACAAGCCGATACTCTAACCAACTGAGCTACGCTCCCGTTTGGAGGATTATTCTTTCTTCTTCAAGCTTGCTTGTATGCGCACCTTGCGTATCATGTGGTATATTCGTTTTATTATTTCATCACGCTTGGCTACATCTAAGTTCGGCGCCATCCGCTGCACAAACTCCCGAGTGTTGTTCATCATCTGCACTTCAGCTTCGGTCGGTGGTCGCCAGCGTTTGCGCTTGGGTGGCCATTGCGCTTTCATTTTTCCCTGAGCCTCATCAAAATCTTGGGACCCACCAGATCTGATGGTGGTTGCGGTACATCTTTTCTGGCCCACAGATGCAGGCACGTTGGATGACAGTTGATGTAACGGCTTTTCGGTGGATGAAACTGTACCACAAGTTCTTCCTCGTACCAAAATAAATCTTTGACATAGCACATTTCTTCCCAGTTGGGACAGCGCCACCCAGATACAGAAACATGCTCCCATCCATTGCTGAATTCATTAGCATCATTGGCCATTATCGCCAGTTCCATATTACATGGTCCTAGTATTACGAAGGATCCAAACCTGTCCCCATGAAGACTGGCATAGGCTCCGGTTTGTATGCGACAGAGCTCCAGCTTGAGAGGGTATTGCGCGCGCATATTACAGATTCTTCAAGAAGGAGTGGGGTCCTACGACTATCGCTATGGGTCCTACCAGATAGTCTTCGGTAATGGATCTACCATAAGCTACTTCCCAAAATTTTTGCGCATTGGGATTGTAGGGCAAGCCATGTAGCTTACCCTCTTCGTTGCAGAAAGCGATGCAGGACTTGCCATCATACTTCGTGAAGTAGGGAACTATTTCAATCCAGCCTCCTACGATCTCTTTTAGCTGATCCAGCTGCGGCACTCTGTCCAGCTTCGTTATGTCTATCTTGCCGTCAGGATGCATAGCGATCAAGCACTTTTCCATTTCCTAGTCCTCCGGTTGATGGTGTTTGTGCAAAGGGGCAGCACTGGCACAGCCGCGAAAGTGTGCTAGAGGCAGTGGCGCGTGCAGATCAGCGGTCAAATCTGTCACTGTGCAATGCAGAGCTCGTGCCAGTTCATTGACACGTTTTACGCTTGGTCTTACTCTATCACTCTCATAGCTGTGTATTGTTGATGTTGTCAGTTTGAGTGCTGCGGCTAACTCCTTCTGTGTCATTCTACGGTAGTTGCGTATGGCTGCAAGACGACGACCATAAATTCTCATTCCTTTCTCCACTAGTAGAAACTGATAGAACGCTCTTCTGCTTGCGATACTTTCTGTGTGCACGGCTCGCTCTTGCTTGACGATACTTTCTGTGTACACGGCTCGCTCGTTCATGCCGGTTACGACTCGCTCTTAGATTGCGATACTTTCTTTGGGAACGGCTCGCTCTTGCTTGACGATACTTTCCATGTGCACGGCTTGCTCGTTATGTTCGGTACTCTCAGGATTTCGGCTTGCTCTTAGTATACGATACTTTCCGGGACTATGGCTCGCTCTTGCTTGACGATACTTTCGTGAACTCTCGGCTCGCTTCTTGTCGTCGTTACTTTCGCTTTACACGACTCGCTCGCAAGATACAGTACTCTTGTGGTGCGCGGCTCACTCGTGCTTAACGATACTTTCGGCATTCTAGGTTCGCTGTGTCTTTTCGATACTCTCCGGGAGGACGGCTCGCTCGTATCGTACGTTACTTTCTATCAGGTCGGCTCACTCTGGAATTACGATACTGTCGATTCACCCGGTTCACTTATCCGCAACGATACTGTCTACTGACACGGTTCACTCATTATCGTCGATACTTTCTACTGGCTCGGTTCACTCTCTAGTTACGTTACTTTTTCCAAGAGCTAGGTTTACTCATGATTCGCTACTATCCTAAACGCGGCTCGCTCGGACCTCATGTTACTGTCTCCTTCAACGGCTCGCTCACCAATGTTGTTACTTTCTTAGGGATCGGCTCGCTCAGGCTCCACGTTACTGTCTCCAGCTTTGGCTCGCTCACAAGATTTTCGCTCACGATGGCTCGCTCCGCATCGTCGATACTTTCGGAATTCTCGGCTCGCTTCTTGTCGTCGTTACTTTCGGCGAATTCGGCTCGGTTCACTCCACTTCGACGTCACTGTCAATAGCCTCGGATCACTCTATTGCTTCGATGCTATCTTGCTATTCGATTCACTCCTCTGTTCAGATACTATTCATGGAAGACGGTTCACTCACTCCACCGTGCCGTTACTTTCTGGTTCTTCGGCTCGCTCATGACTCATGTTACTTTCTTGACTTACGGCTCTCTTCAGCTCGCTCACTTTACTCGTTACTCTCTGGGACTTCGGCTCGCTCATGACTCATGTTACTTTCTGGACCTTCGGCTGGTCTTCTTAGGCTCCTCTTGTGCTATATTTTCGTTGGCTGTGCGATCCCTCCTTTCAATTTCTTCTCCCAGCGGTCCCTTGTAATATGCTTTGGCAAAGCCCGGGAACATGTGAGTATTGGGAATTTCTATTTCATGAGTATGTCCCATGATGGCAATGGCAAACGGCTTGACAGGAGGTGTGCCATAATGGTCCCAATACATCAAGGCGTGCAAGTGACTGAGAAACATCTTGGCTACATAGTTGCACGCTTGACTGTCGATGGTGATTGCCGGCAGCTTGCCAGTTTTTAGGAGTGCCATGACTTCAGGTGTCCTTGTCCTAAAAGTTTTGGCCCGCTCGGCATTCATGCCGGTTTCATTTTTGTTGACCACATAGTCTTTACGCACTTCATAGATTTGGCGGTAGTAGGCGTTCTTGTCTTTCTGCAGTCTTTTGACACACTGCCCGAGGTGCCAGCAGATCTGCCGCAGATCGGCATTGTATGGCCGCTTCTGTCCTTTCTCCCATACCATATCAGGATTTAATCCAGCGAATGACCAGAAGTGTCCGGCGGTTGGTGCCTTGGTTATATCCAAGTGTGCCAGCAATCCTGATGTGATGACAGGACCTATGCCATCATTAGATTGGCACCAACGCCCGAGTTGAGTGCTGTCGGCATACACCTGGAGTCCTTTCATAATTTCAGATTCAATGACAGCGAATGAATCTGCTGATTTGTTTAACAACATTGGTAGAATTGGAGCTCCATCCTTTTCTCCTAGATGACGCAATTGCATATCATTGCGCTTGCGCATTTCCTGTGCGGTGTAGTAATTAGCAACCAAGAATCTAGCTTCTGGATTGCTAAGGTTGGCCGCTTGCAATACTACTTCTTTGCCGAAACGTGGAACTAGGCTAGCTCTTTTCATAGTACACTCCTGTTGACGGTACACTCATTAACGGTTCACTCTTGTGCTGCGATATTATCAATGATCTCGGATCACTCCCTTGCGACGATACTATCAATTGGACTCGGTTCACTCTTGGACTACGATACTCTCGATGCGTGCGGTTCACTCTAGGACCGCGATACTTTCTATCACTACGGCTCACTCTGCGTTGTCGGTACACTTCATAGTCACGGTTCACTCTTGTCTTTCCGATACTATCATGAAAGACGGTTCACTCAACTTCGACGATACATTCTGCCGTTCCGGTTCACTCCCAAATTACGATACTATCATTAGAGACGGTTCACTCTTTGATAACAATACTGTCTGCGCGTATGGTTCACTCCGTGATTGCGATACTGTCGGACAGATTGGTTCACTCTTGGATAACGATACTGTCAGCTGACACAGTTCACTCATGTGTTGCGGTACTTTCTGCCCAAAGCGGTTCGCTCATATTCTACGATACCTTCCACACTTGCGGCTCGCTCTTGTTTTACGATACTTTCATGAACAACGGCTCGCTCCTTTAACACGATACTTTCCAGACTTTACGGCTCGCTTACCACGATACTTTGACGTACCGGCTCGCTCTTGTGATACGTTACTTTCTGAGCTTATGACTCGCTAGTGCAGAGTCATCTTGATAGGTTGCCACCATTGTTGTGTTTCATAGCAGTAGAATTTCAAACTATCTACTGCTCGCTTGGTGACAAACAACGGAATCATATCACGATGTCTGCATGTCGGCTTGTTAGCAGCGAAGCACTCACAGTGGAGACGTCCTCGGCTGTAGCGGATGTTGTAGACTTCTTGGACATTGAGAAGGAAGTCAAACTTCACCATACGATAACCGCCGGGAGTTCTTTTAAGATTATATACGCTCTCAGTTCCCGATACTTTCATTTTGTACGGCTCGCTCGATCTCTACGATACTTTCGGAGCCAACGGCTCGCTCTTCGAGAGTGATACTTTCAAACCTCTCGGCTCGCTCCAGACTTACAGTACTCTCCACACTCGCGGCTCGCTCTGTATTCGCGATACTATCTTAGTCACCGGCTCACTCTGTCACTGCGATACTGACGAAACAAACGGCTCGCTCCGGTCTGTCGATACAATCGTTCGTACCGGCTCGCTTTGTGCACACGATACTATCTGAGCACACGGCTCACTCTACCACCACGATACTTTCTTAGGAGTCGGCTCGCTTCGGTCTTACAGTACTCTCCGCACTCGCGGCTCGCTCGTCTACAACGGTACTATCAAGGTAGGCGGCTCGCTCACCACAAATACGATAACTTTCATCTTACGCGGCTCACTCCTAAGTTTCGGTACTCTCATTAGGTGCCGGTTCACTCCTAAGAGACGATACTTTCCTTTTTCACGGTTCACTCTTTTCCAACAATACTATCATACTGCGTGGTTCACTCTGTTCCTACAGTACTCTCATGATGAGCGGTTCACTCTTAAGTAACGATACTTTCCCTTTTTACGGTTCACTCTCAGAAGGCGGTACTCTCATGACGAACGGTTTTATTCCCAGATGCGATTTAGATTCTGCACTACAACATCATCACGTGATAGTTGCTTTAGATGTTCTATGAAATTTCCCATTATATCTTCTTTGCTTTCAATTTTATCATCAAACACATGACGCATAAGTTGACGATAATACTCGCCCATGATTTTAAAATTCATTGGCGTGACAGTAGGATCTGATGCCCAATCTATTCCTCCATTTCTGGGTACCAACGCATAACGACTAATCTGTTTTGGTTCTATGGTGGCATAGTAGCAAACTGTCCCCATATATTCAATGCTTTTTTCCCACATATGGCTAAAGTCAGAAAGCGCGCGCTTGCGAAACCATATCACGCGCTCTTTCATGTTGTTCTTCCATCTGGGTAGTTCATTGCCCATGTGGTCCTGTACATTTATTCCTTCTTCGTAGTGGCGCGTGGCTTGCTCCAGAAAGTCTTCATCTGGTGCCAGCCGATAGCGCTTGAGATCATTAGTATTGGTTTCCAGCACAACCATCCGTTCGCCTCCTTGACAGGCGTTTGATGCGAAGTACAACGCATAGGTCGTTGTCAAGTATACTGCACGGGCATTGCTGCTGACAGTGTGTTTCCAGTTATCAATGCCAATTTTGCCACGCGGCTTTATTCCTTCTTTTAGGATGGCTTCCAAGTGGCGTTCAGCAGTACCGTGGTATATCCTCACTGTTCATTCTCCCTTTTAAGAATATCCCTAGCGTATTTAAGGGGAATTTCTAAGGCTCTTGATAGTTTGATTGCCTCAGAATTTTCAGCTCTGTATTGCCGCATTCGTGCATTGTACTTAGCACGCTGTTCTGGAGTTCGGTTCCTTTTTTGCCGCGCCACTGTATTTTGTTTGCATAGTAGTATGCGCGAAAGTATGGACGGCGGTCAGTCTTCATCACTTTCAGGACCGATGTACTTGTGGAACGTATCATCATCCATGCCAGTCATAAGAATTTCACGTTGCGCAGCTGTCAGCTCTGGCAATGCATTCTGTATTAGTGAACCAGTATTGCGCCACAGTTGATAGCGACGATACTGATCTTCTGTCAATTCAATGCTGGCACCTGTGCCCGCTTTGGCCCAAGTGGGCGGCGTGACTTTGACTAACCAGCCGCGTTCGGTTCTGGTTTCTTTGTACGTGGGTCCCATTTTCAACACGTCTATTGGTCGTATCATGATTCTCTCCATGAAGGTAGATTGTCGATTATCTGGCGTTGTCCAGGAGTAGCTTGACTGCGCAAGCCTTGAAGTTCTATGACCACACGAGCATAAGGCGCGTAGAGCATGTCAATGCGATCTTGCGGCCACGTAGGGTCCGCCTTTTCTTTGAAGTCTGTAAGCTTGCGCCGTGCTTCACGTATTAGTTCATCAATGTCTTTCATATATCCTCCTGTTGCAGATAGAGTTGAGTTTTGGTGATGCTGGCTAGTCTGGCTAGAGCTTCCTCCTTAGGCATCCAGCGCGACCGTGCTTCCCAGTTATCTTGTATCCTTCCTTTTTCTCCATTGGGATAGCCATGTTCTGCTATTCGATATTGCACTTGCCATAGTCCATTGGACTTGCAGACGATGCGGAACTTGGAATTATCCTTGCTGTAGAATGGACGTGATATGGTCATCTTCTATGCCTCCTTCCATAACGGCAGCGCCAGAATGCGTGATGATGCCGCGTGAATTCAACTTTCCAGCCACCTTCACGTTCACATACGTTTTCATGTTTGCGACGAGGAGGCTCTTCAACATTTTCTTGCTCTCTCTTTGGTGCAGCTTCTTTCTTTGGTGATGTTATTTTCTGCACTGCTATTTTGCGCGGTGGTAATTCCTGTGCCGGTGCTTCAAGATTATTAAAGGCTGAGATTATATTTTCTGTTGCTACCTTGTCTCCTTTGTCGACTGTGACTAGTTTGCTCGGTGTCCGTGTACTCAAGTAACTGCACAAGTAGACCACTGGACCAGCAAGCAATAACGCTAGCAACATTGCGGCCATCTTGGGCGGTGACATTTTATTTCTCCATGAAGACTATGGTGGCTAACACACTCGCAGGCTTTATTCTTTGATCCTCTTCAATGCTGGCCAAAAATTTATTCAGCTTTTGGATCAGCATTTCCCTGGTCAAGGGAGTAGGACTTGTGTGTTCTTCTACGGAGTCAGCGAAGTAGACATTGCATTCCAGTTGATAGTGTTGCATCACACTTTTTTCTCCCCTCTATTGGCCGAAGATTTTGAATAACAACACCAACGATAGCATTAGTCCTGCCATACATAGCGCAGTGATACGGTTGGACTTGAACAGTTCAATTAGAACTAGTAGTTCTCTGTTGTTGGTTGCGCGCGCATGCTGCTCCCATGCATATATATCAGCCATGTAGAATTTCCACAATTTATTCATTCCCCCTTTCCTCTCTTGTCTGCATCGTGCACTGCCAGCATGAGTGTTGTGAGATCATGGCGGCTGAGTCGCCGCAAGGTTTTCAGTTCAGCAGTTGGTTCACTAGTGCGCCGGACCCACTCGCGGATATCCTCAGCCATATCCTCTTTGCGATCTTTCGGTTGCCAATGCGGTGTCATAGCCCATCCTCTAAGATTTGCTTTTCTGTTCGAGCGTTTGGGATATCTTTGCTGCCTACAGCACGATAAGCATACATCCAATTATCACCTTCCCAATTGGTGCTTGGTTGCATGCGCCGCTCTATAATTTCAAACCACGCCCAAGAACAATCTAGAAGTTGGACTGGACGCCAAGCAAACCAATGATGCCACCGCCATCTGCTAGGTTTATCTAGCGGATGTTTGAGGAAGAAATCAGGCGGCACTGTCAGTTTCATTTTATCCCTCCCCTATAGTAGGTCCCATTCGACACATGCTTCATGTGCTGCTTCGCCTGGTAACAATCCCATTTTCATTCCACCAGTAAACCATTGCAGCCATTCGTGCACAAGGCCATTTTTCTCTGCGATCTTGTAATACTTCCAAACAACATCCATTGTTTTATCATCCAATGCTGTTCCTCTACCTTGTGGCATTTTCATCCCTTCACTTTTAGCCAGCGGCCATCCGCTTGTTTCTTTTTTGTGCATTTCTTCCCATTCTTTTTCTAATTCTTCTTTTGTAGTGACCGGAACTTTAGCAATTCTTTGATACATCTGTGTATCTTCTACCCATTGTTCTTTTCTTATTGCCATGTCATCCCTCCACCTTCAGCCAGCGACCATCCACTTGCTTTTCATATTTCTGGCCATAGCCAGTTCCCAGCATGCCTATGCCATGTTGTTTCCATGACACTTCACTCATGTTGGCCCATGGTCCCATTTTAGTTTTGGCGTCATACATGACTTTACCATCGTAAGGTAAACCGAAGTCATCTTTATCGCCAAGATGTCCTACCCAATAAGTCATTGTTACCTCCTGAGTTCTCGTGGTTGATATAGTTCAAGTATGTTGATTGCGCTATGCCCTGGATCGAACTCCTCGAACCAGACTTTGTCCCATTCTTTGATGCCATAAGCTTCGGCAATCATCTTCACTGCCTCGACAGATGGCAGCTTGCCGGGCTGATCGACCGATATTGAAAGATGGCGGCAGAATCCGGCTGGTTGTTCCTCGATGCTGATTGACGCGCGGTAGCCAATAGGTATCAGCAGGTGCTCGCTTGGTGGACGCTCGAAGCCCGGTTTGCGGTCGATAAGTTTTAAATGCTTTACCTCCTCGCGGAGCGCACCTTCGCGCAACACACTGAATGGAATCGGTTTAGCTTCGGCGCGTGCAACTGCCGCTGCGATCTGGGCGCGGATTTCACTAGTAATGATTAGCGCCCTCATATTCATCTCCATGGGTCAGGGCTGTCAGCAAGATCATCATTGAACTCGCCGCCGTCTTTCAAAAAGTTAAGCGCACATTCAGCAGCATGCAGCGCATCTTGTGCCCGTTTCACTTCAGCTTCACCACGGCTTATTGCTTGTTCCCGCGTTAACTTCATACCATGCCCTTCTGTGCCACGTCTCATCGCGGTGTAGCACTTAGCATTACCCTGCTCACTGCATTGCGGGCATTCTGGACAGATGCATTGGTCTGGCACTTTACAGCACACCGCGCAGGGTACATCGTCTGTCTGATTATAGGGCGCATTAGGATCGTTCGCTGCGCCCGGTGGATAGCTCCAGCCGAACATATGTCTAGGCATGTTTATTCTCCTCTTGTTGTAGTAAGCAGACCGTATCGGACCGTGGTCTGCCAGCACGGAAAGAGAGCCTCGTGGTGTCCAGTCACGAGTTTCGTCTGCACGACTGCTCCTCTCGATAGGACAATTGCGTACAAGGAGCCCGTTTACCAGACGGAGTGCAGCCGCTGCCGATACTCAGTCTCAGCCGTTAACTATAATCTTTTCAAGGAATTTGCAAGGGTCAACCTTCAATACTTCACAGATATGCAACAATCGTGCCGCGCTAATACGGTTGACTCCTTTTTCATATTTCTGGATCTGTTGAAAACTGATACCGCACTCCAGACCCAACTGTTCTTGCGATACATCCAATCTTAAGCGTTCCTCCTTTATGAGTGATCCAATTACGTTATCAACAGCTGTGGTGGATCGTGGTTTCATTTTTCGTGGTTTCATTTTTCGTGATTTCATTTTTCGTAGTTTCATTTTCTACTCCTTACATGGATATCTTGTTTTTTAGTTTCAGGAACTCCGCTGATAGCGTATCAATGCGTGTAGAATACCCCATCCAGATCTTGGCCAAGTTGATATCTTGCCAATCTTCGGCAAGTCGCTCGGCCTTGCGACCACAGATAAATGATAGACCAGACAGCATATCCTCCAGTCCATACTTATCCACCAACGCTTCCAGCATTTCCACCCCCGACTCGTCCATCACATTTTCCTCCAGACTCTTTCATAGCCCAATGCGCGCCCCGCTGCTTCCAATGTGGGATTGGTTGGACGCTTGGTCTTGCCGAAAAACCATGCTTGCATGCAGCCTAGTGAAGGACCGCCGCCATGAGTAATCTTGTTCAAGTTTTTGCTGTTTAGGCGCTCTTTGAAATGGTCCTCAACTAGCGTGCGCAATATGTCTATGGCCGGATCCTTATCCCGGAACACATAGCTCTTATATATGGGAGTACGATATTGCCCGTTGGATTTCTTCTTCATGGCTATTTCCTCACGATGTAGGTGGATGCTGAACCAGTGCCGCGTCGCCTTAGCACTTTGGCTTTGACAGCTTGTGTGAGCAGATATGTAGAACTCAATTTGGAACGGCCCATTGACTCAAGCCAATCCTGTGCCTGCTTTGGTATTACCGTTTCATGGCCATTCTTTTGCAGAAAAGCTGTGAACATGCTGAGCATGCTGCCATCGCTGGCAGCTTCAATCTTGCCGTTCTTCGTGACTTCAGCGTTGACCACTGGCGTCACGTTTGGTTGACCACGTACCTTACCAGTTAAGGCACGCAATGCATCAGCCAACATTTTGTCATCTACAAAGCACTCTATGCGGAACATTTGTTTCTCCTAGTTTGGTTGGTTCAGCACGCCACCATTTAGATAGTTGACATAGCATGCAGCTTCTTCCTCTGTGTTGAAATCTTTCATAGGCATCCATGCGGATATTGGTTCACCCATGCGCCCTACTTCTTGAGTGTAGTAGCCAACAGTCCATAATGATTCGCCTTTCGTTTTCTTGTAGGTATGCATAGTTCTATCCTTTCCATAGTCCAAGGTCCCGCCACATCCTGAGCATCAGGAGTATGTCAACTGCGCTCATTGCTGCGGCGGGATGCCCGGAGGATGGTCCGGGTCTTTGGAAAAGAGTCGGCAGAGTCCCTTAGTCTGCCGACCAATAGGAAGAGCGCTAACTGATTTTGATAACGCCCAACTTTTTCAAATTGGCCAGAGTGGTTGGCAGAATATCCTTTTTTCTAATTGTTTCTACCGTCTGGCCAAGAGACTTCAGCACAACTTGAGTACGGGCATAAGACTCTGAACCTTCCCTGAAAGGATTTTCACCACTGCCCTTGGTGACTTTTGCAGTCGGGTCCAGCCGACTACGTGTCACACTCTCACGAGTGGACACGGTCTTTTCTTTCCTGGTGCCCTTGGCAGCTACACGCTTTTTGCCGCCACGGACTTTGCTGGTTTCACGCTTCACCTTCTTCTCCTTCGTTTGCGGTTCCGGATCCGACCCCGAAGATTCTACTTCCGGCTTGGGCTTACGCTTGCGCTTGGGCTTTGTTGGTACCGGTGCAGGATCTTCTACAGTAGGTTCCGGTTCCTGTTCGCCGTCATCTATCATAGACGACCTCTTTAACGGCTCACGCCAAGTCCGCAACCTCTCTTGAGCCGCAGAAAGAAGTTGCTGTTCGGCGAATGTGAGCTCACTTCCTCGCCGAATTTCTTGTTCTAGAAACGTTACCCTCCGCTTTAGTTCGGCGCGTGGTAGAACGCTCCAGCCTCCTAACCTGTCCTCCTTCATGTTTTCTCCCTAGTAGCAGCACATACCATCCTTGATTGAATATTGGTATTTCATCCAATAAATGCCATCCTAATTTGGAACACAGCGAAGTGAATTTTTTCTGATCATGGGTAGCGGTATTGCTTTTCGCTATGTATTTTTCTCCAAGCCTGATGGTCAAAATGATGCAATGCCTGGTGACACGTGCTAGTTCGTGCAGGGCTTTCTGCATGGTGTCTTCTGGGACTAGATCCATGAATCGCACGCAGACACTGGCGTCCATGCTGTTGCTTTTGTGCGGTATTTCTCGTATGTCTCCTACCTCTAATGTTGCTGGTATGCGCTTGCGCTTGGCCAATGCCAGCATTTCCTCACTCGTATCATAGCCATAACAGTGCAGGCCGAGTTTCTGGTATAGCGCCAGGAATCGCCCGGCACCTACCGGCACGTCCAACACCGATTTGAATTGGTGGCGTTGCAGAAAATCTTCAATCGCAGCATTCTCCAGATGCCATCGCTCCTGCTTCATTCTTTTAGCTTCATAATTTGCGGCCATTTTTCCCGCGTACTTGCGCGCCGTGCTTTCAGCGCTAACCATCTTGTCCTCCCTTTGAGCGCACTTCTACCAAACCTTCAGTCACAGCATTTTTCAATGTTTCCAAATTCCCTCCAGCGGCAGCAAATTCTGCAACAGACTTGCCGTCAAATTTGAGCAGAAGCGCCATCCGCTCAAACTTCCCGGTCCCCACTTTACGCGGATTATGTTTTACTAGAGTCACGATATACCCATCTGGAGGCGTTTGTAAAGAGACTTTCTTTTGAGATGGTACCGATAGTGGCTTTGGCGTGGTCTTAGAAAAGAGTGGCTGCATTTCTGCTGGAGTTCTTTTCGCCAACTCCAAGCAGCGTTTACAGGTGGCCTTCTTATCATCCAGCACAAACATTCCACGAGGCAAATTCTTGGCTCCACAGATGGCAATGCCTACACTGATTTCTTGCAGATCTACCCATTTGCTTGGTTGGCTTCTAGTCCAGTGCAAATGGATTTCAATAGGCTCTTCTTGCTTCCCTTTTAATTTTGGCGGCGCGGCGCTTTTCTTCATTGTGCGTTTTCACTAGTTGTGTGATGATGTTGCGGAATCGCTTATCGCCTGGGATTTCCTGTATAGTTCTCATTAGAGCTGATAGGTCTGGTTCTTTGAGATGCGTTCGTAGCATCAAATAAACCTCTTTCATTGAATCATGCATTGGTTATTTCCTTTCTAGTATCGTCCTCATAAGGCAGCCAATGAGAACGACCAGCATCCTCCGCAGCGCGGCGGTCAGCTACATCACGGTCCATTTGTTCGATAACGGCAGCGATCCCATGCATTATCGCATGCTTGATTTCATTTGTCAGTTCTGGCCATTGCGGTAGAGCTGCTCGCCAAAATACTTCCGCAAGCTTTTCACGATACTCGATCCGCGCGATGACTCTCTCAGCTTGGTTATCTGCTCCCATCCGGATGCTCCTTTAATTCTAGTGGGCGGAGACGGCACGTGCGATCTCCTTTAAGCTTCGCATCCTTGAGAAGCACCCAAATGTTATTTCCTTTCTGTCTTGCCAAGTAGTCGCCCGTTAGGAGCGTAGAACTTGGTGACATTACCATAGGTGCTGGCGTTGCCTGCACTGCTCCTGTCGGTATTATAGAAGCGAGTCGTGGGCGCATCCCGTTGCTTGGTGCTTTCTGGATAGGCAAATGAAGCAAAGACGAATGCCAGTATGATGGCCAAAACTACGATCAGGAACCAACGCATGATCATATCTCCTTAAAGCCGAAGATATCAACCATCCAGACAATGCCAGTTTCATAAACAGCAATGTCGCCCACACACATGGAGGTATGCCGCAGTCCCCTGCTAAGGATAAGATCCCGAGCCTCTCCATTAGGTGACCAATTTTCTCCTTGCATGCTGCTGTAGGCATCTTCAAGATCATTGGCCACAATTATCTTAAGCAATATGTGGGTCTTGTTCAAGTTTTTTGGATCAGGTACTATCCCGTGTTTTTTCAGATGGTCAAAGCCCATAATTCCATCGCTAAAGAATTCTGGGCGCATATACCAGATAGTCAGTTTCATTTGTTCCTCCTAATATGTGCCAAACGGATCGCATCGTCTAGCGAACTTGGCCAGCGGGTGGATATCTGATTCACCGTTTTTCCATTCTTCGGCTAACTCAAGTTCTGCTATGGGAATTAGGAACTCATGTATGTTGGTTCCCAGCCACTTGACATTAATCTTGCCATGGAGTATCTCAATCCGCGTTATCACACCACGATGCACTGGATCAGATTTCCTGGCGATGATGTCACCTCGTTTCATTTACTTTCTCCATTTCACGAAGCTGGATAATGCCATCTTCGGCATAAGCTGTTTCATCGTGACGACGTATGCGCACATGACTGATGCTTTCGCTGTGCTTGCGAAGAGACTGCATCAGCATGCGGGCTTGCGTAGTGTTGGCAGCATAGAACCTGAACAAAGCAAAGCCTCCATAGGTGACTGCTATGTATTCCTTTTCCATCTTGTTTCCTTTTCTAGTAATTGCATTGCAACATCGATCCATAGTTTCGCGTACTTATCGCCGCGTTTTGCATCTAGAACAATTTCAGCCGCCTTGGTTGCAGAATGTCCTAATTTCTTTAACGCTTCATATTCGGTCATTGTCATTTTCGGTTTCCTTTTTATTTCCTTTCCAACAAATGATTACTCCTACCGCCGCTGATTTGACGGTTGAGACTGATGCTGTCACCGGCCGCGCGTCCTGCTGCTGCATCAGCACCTTGCTTTATGCGCTGCTTTTTCAGCGGCACAGTAGTCCAGCGTGCATTCATATAAATCTTGTTCAATTGCTCTTCGTTCCTGTAGAGCGCAGGTAAGTTGCCAGGATTACCTTGGGGATTGTAGACGGGCTGTGTCTTACCTGCTAGTTCTATATGTAGGATAAGCAATCGCTCGCTCAGCCGTGCATAGCAACCACGGCGAAAGTCATAGATGTTGACCCCAGGATAGTTGCGGCCATAGGCCAAAGACAATCGCTCAGAAGTTTTAACCAAGTAAGCTGCCATTTCTTTGACCATGATTATGTTATGTTTCTTTCCAACCAAAGTCCAGGGTTGTCCCTTCTTGCTGCGTACAAGTGCCCTTATAAAGTAGAGCTTGCAAATGGCAAGGATGAGCGTGCGCTTTGCTGGACTAGAATTCCAATTGCTTACATAGTCTTCATGACTTACTTGTTCTTGATCTTCAACCTTTAACTGTGCTTCCTCCAGGCCATGCGCTGCCAGCAATTCCGCTACCTTGGCGGCATAAGTCGCCGCCTCCGCTTCAGTAACGCCTTTATCATCCGCCTTGGCTTTCAAGGCGCGCAGCTTCCGCATCAAGCTGTTATTGATTTCTTCTGTCATTGACTTCTCCGTGAGCATTTGGTAAAATCTTTAGATGCATATTTTTATGAACAGAGTTTCTATCGCATTATGGGCATACTCCCCTTCTATTATGTCACGGTTTGTTAAGTCTACTTGGTCGTTCTGGTCACCAATAGCAAACACGTCTATTTCCTCATCATTCAACGTGGCTAAAAATTTGTCAACACGTTCCCAGTCTATGGTTTCACAAGTTGTGTCATCTTCAAAGTTTGTTGGCAACTTGAAATTCCGATCTGGAGCCATTCCTTGGTCATAGAACATCAAATTCACACAGTGGTAAACGTGTTGCAGCGGCTTGATCATTGCTCTCTCCATCTTGTGCAGTAGTACATCGTCGATCTAAGTCACCGTCACGTTCATGTTTCTTCTTCTTTGATCAACGTTTCTCCTGGGCCTCGGAAGGTGTCTGGGTCAAATGATGGATCACGGTCGTTAGCAAAGTTAGAACATAGTGCTACTCCGAATTTGGAAATTGTATAGTGAACAATTATCCATCCAGCATCGAACCCTGTGACTACTGTCCTAGTTATAAAGTGTTCGTCTTTCTTTTCGTAGACTCGTCTACATGCTGCTCTGCGCCCCTTCAAAGCAACTTTTTCTTTATATTCCATTTTATTTGTCTCCTTGCTCACAGTGTAAAAAGACCCGGACCTAAAAGGGGGACCAAAAAGGTCCGGGCAAGTCACCGTCACCAAAGGGTTTAGGTGACGGAAGTCACTACTTTAACGCTTCCAACCTTTTTCCATATCGTGATAATCTGGATCCGGGTTATAGTCCTTAGTCTTGCGATATTCGTATGGGTCAACCCATCCATTCTTGTCCCTAAGCAACGCCACTCGCTTTTTGTCAGACTGGATAACACTCACGCGGGTTCCAAGATCCTTGGCCAGATACCTTCCAATATCATACTTGGCAAGAGGAGTGTTGTCAGGATTATTTCTACCAAACGCCAACTGGCAAGCATCGGCAGCACGCTCCGCCTTTTCGATACGACAGTTCATCAGGGTCCACGTTGGCGGTCCACTGCTTCCAGGCATCACTGCCCAATACTTCATAGTCATTGCTCTCTCCAAATGCGCGTGGTGCAGCGCGCATAGTGTATAAAGTATGATTGCACCCTGAGCATCTGCCCTCTCACGACAGACGCCTAGCTGCAATCCATTCGGCCGCCATCTGTGCCGCACAGCATCTAGTAATCACCGCTTATCTTTGCTGATTGAGGTGAACGTTGGCTGGCATTGACACAGAGGTTAGGCTGTTTGCAGATTGAAGAACAGGTTACTCACACTCCATTCATTCGTGCCGCACCACAACATTCGCATACGGCGCATACGCGCGCCGCATGCGAATGTTGTGTTGCCTTACGAACGTGGCGTCGTCGTCAGTGGCATCGCTAGGGGCTTTCACCTATTCTGTTTTCAAACAGCTTTTCGCATCATTGTGTGCGAATCTTCAGCTTATGGGCGCAGGCCTCTTGTGCATCACCGCAGCGGGCCACTGCTTCCTAAGCACCGGAGCAGCAACTAGTAGTGTACCCCATAAAGCTACGAGTAGCAACAGGAATTTGTTTGCTTGGTTTGGTGGGCTTTTAGCTAAATTTCCAAGCACCGAAAAATGACATTCCATGGCAACCATTTCCATTTAGAAGTTCTGTATTTCCTGGTCCTAAATTTTCTGTGAGAAATTGCTCAGTCAGCATATGTGGATGACCTTCGTGGGGTGGTATGTTGATCCACTCAAAGAGTCTGATGATCTTGGCCAAGGCGCGGGCATTATTCAGTATTTGTTTAGGATCATCCACGTGTTGCAAAACGTTGTAGATCCATGCTTCATCAAATTTGAATGCTTGCCAAAATTCGTTTTTAAGTTCTTCACCTTTCACATTCCAGAAAGTAATACGCGCAGCTTCATATCGCTTAAGAACCCATTCTGGCTGCGGTAAAGGATCTACCACAAAGCCAGTCACATTAATAGCTTTCAAAAGTAAACTGACAGGACCACCACCGATATCTATTACAGTGGCACCGCGCATGTCTATATTGAAATCACTCCGCCAATCGCCGGTGAATGTTAATCCCATGCGCTTGGCGTAGACCATCTGTTTGGTCTCTTCGCCATAAGTGTTGCAACAGTTTCCCCAGAATTTTTGTTCAAAGTCAATCTTTTCCATATGCTCTCTCCATTGCTTTCATCAATTCGGCAACAAGCGGTGCCTGTCAATATCATATGCGCTCCGGTGGTTCGATAGCCTCAAGTATTGCTTCTTCGCGTGTCATGCCGCGAACGTTTTCACATTCGTCCGTGGACAATTGCTCGAACGTAATTCCTTGCTTGCCACATGCAGCACA
>Ga0210402_10000117_pt1 | contig 86792 bp, 76 predicted proteins | sample IncBWC7MmetaG_FD_161055 | JGI IMG/M metagenome (GOLD analysis project Ga0210402, IMG submission 161055) | Forest soil microbial communities from Barre Woods Harvard Forest LTER site, Petersham, Massachusetts, United States - Inc-BW-C-7-M | ecosystem: Environmental > Terrestrial > Soil >...
GCGCTGCTCGAGCGCGAAGGCGAAGCCATGCTCAGCGTCGGCCGCACCTGCGTTCTGGCGTGGGAGATTGTGAATCTGCTGCGCGAGTACAACGAACTCCTGGAACGCTCGGGCCTGCCCCCGATGGAAGTCGGCCTCGGCATCGCCTACCAGGATTCGCCTCCGCTCTACCTGATGGATGGCGAGCACCGCATCATGATTTCCGACGCCATCAACGACAGCGACCGTCTCTCCTCCTGCAGCAAGCAGGTCCGCAAGAAAATCGCACCCGATGCCGGAGTCTTCCAGGTGTATTCGGTTCAGATCGGAGGCGCAGGCAATAATAATAATAAAAGCGCGAGCGCCGACGCCGGAGCCGAAGAAATGCGCCTGAACTACAACGTCGGTGGGATCTGTCTGAGTGAAGCGGCTTTCCGCAAACTGCAGCAGGAAATTTCGCTTTCCTCGTGCGCAGCGAATTCCGGAGAGCCCGAATTTGCCGGATTGTTTACCGGACCCTGGATTGATGAGCAGCGCGAGTTCTTCCTCGGCACCGTTCCCATCGCCAATGGAGTATTTCGCAAGATTGCCATCCGCAAGAACCGCATCGCCCAAGTCGATGTCCGCGATCTATCCATCTTGCACTGGACCGATCGCTGGTATTACGAAGTCTGTGCAAACCCCGCGGTGTACGCCGCCCTGCCGGGAGAGAAATCCGCCACAGCTCAGAGTCAGTAACGGAGCGACCGGCGTCTCGCCCGTCCCGCCGGGCGGGGACGCCCGGCACTCCACCAAGCAGTACACCCGTTCAGAAACTCCGCCGAACCCGAAACGGAATCACCACCACCGCTTCGAGCGCCACCGGTTTCCCGGCTCTGACTGCGGGCACGAATTTCCAGCGGGCCAGGGCTTTCGCCGCAAAAGAATCCAGACGCTCGTCCGGGCTGTAGAGGACGCGAATGTCGCCCACCTTCCCATCGGAGTGAATGACCGCATAGAGCGTGACCATGCCGTGCACGTTGGCGCGAATCAATTCCAGCGGATAGCCGGGGTCCGATTTTTCCGTGGCAACCGGCGCCAGCAGTTCGCCTTCTTTCCGTCCCGCATCGAGTTCCGCAAACCGGATCACCCAGCTGCCGGTCGAGGAATTCAGATTCGGCATATTCAGCGCCATCTCGTAGAAGCGCTTGCCGCCAAATACCTGGCGGTCAACGTCGGTGACTTTATCGTCGGGAACCGCAGACAGAGGCCGTGCACCCGGCCGATCTCCCGGCGTCGCACGCAATGACGAAAGGCTAGCCATCTCGCGTGTGCCGTCCGCGCCATCGCCGCTCGAATTTCCCTTCGACGAGCCCCCGTTCCGCTCGACCGGCGACGTTGCGCCGGAATCGGCAGCGCCCACATGCAGGCCAGCCGGTAGAGAGCCGTGGCCATTGTTTCGCGTCTTGGAGTTGCTGTCTCCTGTACCGCTGCCCGCCAAATCCGGCGTCCCCGCAGCTCCCGGTTTTCCCTGTGGAGTCGCGGCGAATGTTCCCCGGCGATTGCCTCCGGGAACAGCGACGGGTCCGGTGGGGGCGACGGGATGAATCCCCAACGCAATCAGCCGTCCGCCCGCGCTCGCACTGCCCGCTGCAGCCACGCTCGGCGGAGGGCCCACCGGTTGTACGCCACCACCCGGCAGAATTCCTTTACCGCGCGCCGCCAGCGAATGTTGTTCCGTCAGCGTGAGCTGTGGAGCCGGCGCCACCACGTTACTCGGGCCAATGTTCATCAGCCCGACGCGTCCCTTCGTCGACTGCGTCAACTCCGGAGGCGGTGCAACCACATCAGATTTCATGGCCGCTTGAACTACACGATCCCGCGCAAATTGCACATCGGGCGCGGGCGCCACGACTTGAGTCTCGGGCGCGACGATGCGGGTCGATGACAATGACGGTCGCGTAGCATCCAGCGGAATCGCCGGAACGATGGCGCCCGTGGCAACGATGTTCGGCAAGGGGACGTCGCGGTCGAGTTTGAGATCGGGCGGCACGACGATAGTTTGAGACCGGTTGTCCGCTTCCCGCGGAACGGAAAGGATCGGCTGCTTCGCGTAGACGGGGTCTCCCTTTTGCGTCTTCGGAGCTTCGGACGCGCCCGTATCGAGAGGCGGCAGATATTCTTCCGGCGAATAAGTGACCAGCGACGACCGGTCAAACGCGGCGCGGTCCAGAATTTTCTGCTGTCGAATCCAGGAAAGCGAAATCGTCCATACGAGGGCAACTGCCGCCGTGTGCAACAGCGCGGATTGCAGGAATCGTCCCCAGGGCAGCTTTTGCTGGACGAACACATCGCGCCACAGATCGAATTCAACTTCCTCGGCGCCCGGCAACTCCGTCGAGCGAAGCGCCGGGCGAGGTGCGGGATCAAGTGCTCCCCGAACTCCGCTCCGGAATTCCGGGCTCGCGGGATCGCGTTCTACCCAAAGTCTCAACAGGTCTTTACCCGGCGATTCCATTTCGCTCCAAAGCCAGTTCCAGCAAGCTGCAGAAGAACAAGGGTTTCGGATCAGGGCATCGCTTCCGCGATGCCATTCTCCGTCGATATCAGACGCCCCTTCAGGGGCTGGGCATCCACACTCGATTTTTTCCTGAGCCCTCCAGTCAGTTTCCTCGTTCGAAGGGCGTTTTTCGCAGGCTCGCCGCGGACGGCTACTCTGTAGCAGGATTATACGGGAAACAGAAACCATCGATTCAGCCGGCCTCTACTCATAAGTTCCTTATTGCGAGTGAGCGGGTACCATATGGCAGGGTTCCCAGGGTTCGTGGCTTCGCTTGACAACCTCCATTTCATACTTATGATCTGAGATGATGCCTGACGGGATGCCTGAGCAGAAATATTTGTCCGGAGGAATTTTATGAGCATGAATTTCATGAAGAGGATCACGGCATGTTTCCTCGCGCTCGTGCTGCTCGGAGCGTCCGCGTTCGCGGCTAAGAACGAGAAGGAGCAAGAACGCGTGAAGGAGGCAGGCGAGGTCCTGAAAGAGATTCTCAACATTCCCGACGACCTTCCCCAGGATCTGCTCGACAAGGCCGAGTGTGTGATCATATTGCCCTCTGTGATAAAGGGAGCGATTGGGCTAGGCGGCAGTTACGGCCGCGGCGTGATGGTTTGCCGCAGCGGCGAGCATTACACGGGAAAGTGGGGAGCTCCTGCCATGTACGCGCTGGAGGGAATCAGCATCGGGTTTCAACTAGGCGGTCAAGCAACCGACTTTGTGCTTCTGGTAATGAACGCCAAAGGCGCTCGCTCGCTGCTTTCCAGCAAGGTGAAACTGGGCGCCGATGCCTCCGCCGCCGCCGGCCCAAAGGGACGCACGGCCGAGGGCGCGACGGACATCGTCATGAACGCGGAGATTCTCTCCTACTCGCGCAATAAAGGACTGTTCGCCGGAGTTTCGCTGGAAGGATCGACTCTGCGTTCCGACGGCGGCGCCAACGAGAATCTCTATGGAAGAAAGTTGAGCGCCAAGCAGATTATCCGCGGGGGAAAGGTCGGCATTCCGCCCTGCGCGCATGAGCTGATTTCCCGGCTGGATTCGAAGTCGCCCAGGAACAAGTCGGAGCCGAAGTCGCTGCAATAATATATTTCCCTGCGGATCGAAATAACGATCGAGATAACGCAGAGCCGAAGACTGAAAGCCCGGCATTGCGTTTTGCCCGCCTCCCGTGGCATGACCGCTATACTCTCTATACCGTTTGCTGAAAAGCTCGATCTTGATTTTGCTTTTGGGTGGCGCAGCGCCGGGGCCCCCAGCACGCCCGGTTTTGCGGTGATGGGGTGAAGCGGTTCACCGCTGCGATAAAAGGCTTGTTTTCAGTCCCGGCCTTAGCCGCTGCGAGCGATTGCGCCGCGCACAAAGAGTCTTTCAGCAAACTGCCAAGCCGAATGTTCCGAGGTGAACATGCCGATCCGCACAACGCGCTCCCATGCGCTGCAACTTGCATGTTTCGTTCTTTTCGTCTGGACGCTTGCCGGCGCCCAGGCGAAGCCGGATCGCCAGAGTAACGATCGGCAGAACCGGGTCCCGACTCCGGCAACGCCCGGAGCCGATTACTCAGGTATGTACAGCTTCTTGCGTGAAGGCGAATTCATACAGATCACCGTCGAAGACCACGGACGAGTGACCGGCTTTGTTTCTCGCTTCGGCGACGCGGAGAGCGATCGCGGCGTTTTTCTGGATCACTTTTTTAAATCGGGCAAGCTCGATGGCAATCAACTCGCATTTACCACCGAGACCGTGCATGGCGCATCGTTCGAATTTCGGGGGACCATCGACCGAGGCGAGGGCAAGAGTCGCGGCGACGAAGCGCACTATGTGTTGAAGGGAACCCTCGTCGAGAACACAACCGATGAGTCGAAAAAATCTTCGTCCCGCTCGCGCGAGGTTGCCCTGAAAAGCTTTCCGCAGGATATGTCGCCCCCGCAGGCGGAAAAGAAGTAGGTCGTTCGTTGTCGTCGGGGCGCATCCTCGAACCTGCGTCTCCTCGGCGGTCCAAGGTTTTTGCCGAGTCCAATCGTGAAATTGACTCATTGGTGCGTTCGGGTGCGTTCGATGGGTAGATGCGTTCGATGGGTACTTGACATCCTTGGTCATCCGCCGGAAAATATCGCCAATTACCGGACCAACCCGCACTCCCGCTAGATTTGAATAGTCGACTAGTTTATGACGCCGAGCCAGCCGTCGCAGTCTCCTCCCAAAAAAGTCAGCCCCGAACTATGCAAGCATCCACGAGTACAGATCGTCTCCCGCGATGAAGAATCCGAATATGTGGAATGTCAGGAATGTGGAGACGTTTTCGAGTCCAGTGAATTGAAAGACATGGCAATTGAGGAAAAGAAAGAACCAGAAGAAGAGTGAGCCACGGCTGGCGAAACCAGCACGTCGCGTTCAGGGTTTTCCCCTGTGGTCCTTTCCCCGTGGTCCTCTGTGCCCCCTGTGCTTCAAGTTTTCTTTCTTTTGCCGCAACCCCTGTCGTAATCCCCCGATTTTAATAATGAGGTTTTCCGCCACATCCACCCAAAACTTCTTTCCCGCCGGAATCACAGTGGTCGCACTGTATTCCGTAATCACCGCCGGTCCCCGCATCGATCGGCCGGAAACCAGGTCCCGGCGCTCAAACACGGGCGCGATCACGGACTTGTCATCAAAGAACACGGGCGCGCGTTCGACCGGCGTCGCGCGAACCGTCGGCTTTAGCGCCGGCCCCCGCCGCGCAACTTCCAACGGCGGCGTGCGCAAACGAACCCGCAGACGCAGTGTCACCAGTTCAATCTCCCGTCCCGCGTGGTGATAGCCGTAGCGCCGCTGATGTTCGTCATGGAAGCGAGCCGCGACGTTCGCCGTGGCGGGCACGTTGAGTTCATAGCCCTGACCGCGATACCGCAGGTCAAGACTCCTTTCATAATGAAGAGCGCCGCGCCACCGTTCCGCGCGGAAATCCTTCTGCGCCGCCGCCCCCAGCTTGCGAAATTCCTCCTCCAGTTTCGCCTGCGGTAATGCTTGCCCTACTTCCTGTCGAAGACGCCCGGCGAATCGCCACAATAAAGTGCGCGAGTAATCTTTGACCACATCGCTCCCCAGGATTCCAAGCGCCGAAAGGGCGCCCGGCCGTGCCGGAATCACCACTGTCGGGATCGCCATCGCCTCCGCCAGTTCGCAGGCATGCAGACCGCCCGCACCACCGAACGCCACCAGCGCGAATTCGCGTGGATCGTATCCCCGCTCGATGGAAACCACGCGCAAAGCCCGCTCCATGTTTGCATTCACCACACGCACGACACCGGCACAAAACTGTTCCACGCTCAAATGCGAGCCTTGCCTCTTCAGCCATTCTGAAGTAATCCGCCGCGCTCGTTCGACGTCGAGTGTGAACTCGCCGCCCAGAAAGCGGTCGGGGCGAAGCCGCCCCATCAGCAAGTTGGCGTCAGTCACCGTAGGTTCAGTGCCTCGGCCATAGCAGATGGGCCCCGGATCGGCGCCCGCCGATTCCGGTCCCACGCGCAGCGCTCCACCCGCATCGAAGCGAGCCCGCGACCCGCCCCCCGCGCCGACGGTGTGAATCTCAAGCATCGGAACTCCTACCGGAAGCCCGGCCACTTCCGATTGGCCAGCGGCCCGAACCTCGCCCTGCACCGCCGCCACATCGGTGGAGGTCCCTCCCATGTCGAAGGAGAGAATCTTCCGAAACCCGCTACGACCGGCTACAGCCGCCGCGCCCACCAATCCGCCAGCCGGACCCGACAACACCGTGCGCACGGGTTCCCGGGCCGCCGATTCCAGCGCCGTGATCCCGCCGCTCGATTGCATGACAAAGATGTGCGCGTCTCCCGCGATCGTAGCCCGCTCCGCCAGCTTTTCCATATAGCGCTGCATAAGCGGCTGCAGATAAGCGTTGACCACGACCGTGCTCATGCGCTCGTATTCCCGAAACTCCGGCAGAATCCGATGAGATACAGAAAGCGGTTTGCCAAGTTCCGCGACGGCTGCAGCCACGGCCTCTTCGTTCTCGGGATTGGCGAATGAGAAGAGCAAAGAAATAGCGATGGCGTCTGGCTCGGCAAGCCGCACCGCCTCCCGCAGCCGCGTCAACTCCGCGTCTGACGGACGCTCCAAGATCCGGCCCTCGGCATCCGTCCTCTCCCTAATGCCGAATCGCAGTTCTCGCGGCACGAGCGGCGCAACCCGATCAAAGAAGAAATCATACAAGCGAGGACGCGCCTGCCGCCCGATCTCGATGACGTCTTCAAATCCCGCCGTCGTAATCAGCGCAACCCGACCGCCTTTTCGCTCGAGCAGAGCGTTGGTCCCGACGGTCGTGCCGTGCAGCAAAGTGAGCACGGCTCCAATCTTCTTTATCGTTGCGCCGGGTCTTATTCCAGCTTCGTCAATCCTTCTCAGCGCCTCCCCAATCGCGCGCGACGGATCATCCGGAGTTGAGAACACCTTCAGAGTTTTGATAGCGCCGTCCTCCACCCACACGCAATCCGTAAACGTCCCTCCAGTGTCGATAGCGATCGCCCGTGCGGCGCGGACACTCTTGTCCGCGGCCCTTGACCGTGATGTTGTTTCTCCCCGGTGCGAGGAATGCACTTCGGAATGCGATGCGCGAGCCATGAGTGCGAAAGATGAAAGATGAAGATGGAAGACTACCACCGCCCTCGCCCTAAGCAGTAGCCACCGCCCTGTGCCCGCCTGTGCCCGAAACATAACCGCCTCCGGCCGCCGGCTCCCGTATTCTGAATCAATGCGTGGGAGAACCTGGCAACCCTGGCTCGTTCCCGGCGGCTTGTTATTGGCGCTGGCGGCAGCGCTCGTCAACAGCTCTCTATTCGTCCAGGTTGCGCCCTCGCTAAGCTTCTACTACGTTGCCGTCTTCGCCGCCGGATTGGTTCTAGCCTGGCGTTTCAATTCCAGCCGCCTCCTGTTTTCCTTGCTGGCGCTGCTGCTGGCGCATCGCGCGGTCGCTTTCTTCTCCAATGGCCCGACTGGAAACGTTCTCACCGGACCCGGCCGCACCGCTGTAGCGCTGGCCGCTCTGCTGATCCCGCTGAACTTCATCGCGTTCGCCCAGATGCGCGAACGTGGCCTGACCATCGCCGGAATCGCTCCTCGCTTTGGATTGCTCTTCCTGGAATCGGTAGTCTTCGCCGTGTTGTGCCGCCCGGAAAATAGCTTCGAATATGATTCCGCCAATCCACTTCATCCCGCGGCGTTCCCAATCCCGCTCTGGATTCTGTTGAGCTTCGCCGCCGCCATCGCAGTGTTCGTCCACCGTTTCTTTCAAACGCGCAAGCCGATCGAGCCCGGATTCGCCTGGTCCGTGGCCGCTGTCTTCCTGTGGCTCCAATTCGCGCCGGTAGGCAAGATGTCGTACGCCTACGTTGCCACCGCTGCCCTGATCCTGGCCGCGTCACTAATCGAGACTTCCTACATGCTCGCCTACCATGACGAACTCACCGGCATTCGCGGCCGCCGCGCCTTCAACGAGTCCCTGCTTTCGCTCGACCAGCAATACGCCATCGCCATAGTCGACATTGACCATTTCAAGAAGTTCAACGACACCTACGGACACGACGTAGGCGATCAGGTCCTGTGCATGGTGGCCAAGCGGCTATGCGATGTCGGAGGCGATGGCCAAGCCTTCCGCTGCGGCGGCGAAGAGTTCGCCATCGTCTTTCGCAACACATCCGCCAAAGAAGCCTTCGAGCATCTGGACTCGCTGCGCCAGCGCATCGAGAAATCCACGTTTCAAGTGCGCGGCGCGGATAGAAGAGCCGAAAAAGCTGCGGAAAGAAGTGCTGAAAAAAGCACAAATCGCCGGGCAGGAACAAGCCAGTCGGATCGCAGAAAGTCCGCAAAAAGAAAAACCGCGGCCGCGCGGTCCTTGAGCAAACAGCGGGAGCTTTTCCCGCAGCCAACTGGCCCGTGGCCCGATCGCAAATCCGGTCCTCTGTCCGATCCTCTGTCAGATCGCCTTTCAGTCACGGTCAGCATCGGCGTAGCCGAGCCCAGCACTCGCATCCGCCAGCCCGAGCAGGTGATTCAGTCCGCCGACCAGGCTCTCTATCGCGCCAAGAATGACGGCAGGAACCGAGTAGAACTGGCTTCCACAGTCCCACTTCGCGTGGCCCAAGGAAAGCGCTCGAAGGCGTCGCGGCTCTGATCCCGCAGCGCGCCATCCATCTTAAATTCACCGGGCGACCGGATTGCCCGCAACCGGCACGTCATGTAACATCCCGGGATTCGCGGCCCACGAACCCGCGCAGGTCCAATCCCAGGGAGGAACGCGGAACTATGTTTTCAACAAGAATGCCCGCAACGAAAATGGTCCCAAAGAAATTTCTGATTTCAACCGCAATGATGTTAGCCAGCGCGTCGACCATCGCAGGCGCCCAGAATGCCTCCGTCGTGAAGGGAAACGGAACCACGGTCTGGGGCAAGCACGCGGCCATGACGGTAATGACCGAGTCGCCCGGATCCGTCAACAGATCGATCGCCAGAACAAGCGGCGGCACGAAAACGAACACCCCCAACTCCGGACTGGTCACAATCTTCAGCAATCTGGCCCGTGAATATCCAAACGGCCAGTTCTGGTGCTGCACCGGCTACAACATCATGGGCCCGTCTTCCGGCGTCGGCGAGCAATGGATGGCCGCTGCCTTCACCCCTCACGCCAATCACACCGTAACGAAAATCTCGCTCGCCCTGGGCTATTCGCAAGGAACGACGAATGGCGCTGTCCTCAGTCTCCGGCTCGACAACAACGGAGTGCCCGGCAACACGCTGAAGGGATGGACTCTCTCCGCTCTGCCTGTCTTCGGCACCTGCTGTGCGCTGGCGGAAGCGTCCGATCCGTCCGGCATCCCAGTTAGTGGAGGACAGCAGTACTGGGTCGTTCTGCGGACCAACGCCAGCCAACTCGATACCGTGGATGCGTGGAATGTCGACGACACCGATCAGGTGCATTCACGGAAGCTCGCGGTGTTTCCCGGTGTGCACAACGCGTGGTACGTTTTTCATGCCACGCCAGGATTAGCCTTCTCCGTGGAGGGAAGCAATTAAAGCGATTTAAAGCGGTCGGGGCGGTGGCGAAAAAACACCGCTGATGCGAGTCTTACTTTTCGATTGACTCTTGTTTTACACCTTGGTGCGCGAGGAACTGAATGCTGTGAAGAAATGATGAAAGCATCAGTAAGCCCGGGACAGCCGGGACGTTTCCCTAAGTGAACGCGACACGATAACGTCCCGTCGCTGAAATTCGCCGCTTCTCTGAGCCGCCTTTTTCATCACCAACAAGTGTGACGACCGCCACAGACATGAAAGCGCCCCCCGGGCGACAATTGAATCGACCTGTGGTGCAAGGGTAGAGGTGTGTCCGCCAACCAGGGCGGCCGAGGAATCAAGATCCCAAGCGGGCGGCGGCCATGGAATCCCACCCTTGCGCCAAAAACGCGCAAGGATGGGGCACCCCCATTCAAGACAATGCAATAACCGCCGAACTGAAGCTCTGCGCCACCCAAAATCAACAGCCGCGGGCGACGCGCCACACGGGTCACCACTCGAAAAGATGGACGACGAACAGAATCACCGTAGCCCCCAGCGGCAGCAGCAGTCCAGCGCGCAGACTCCCAGTGGAATGCGAGATGACGCCGACCATCCACGGAATGACCGCCGGCCCGACCGCCGCCAGGGAAAACATGACTGCGCCAATGCTGCGAGCGGCCACGCCGAAGCGCTGCGAAAGACGGGCCACGGTGATCGGATACAACGTCGCGAAACTCAGTCCCGTAATCAGCGCCCCGCCAATCACTCCCGCGAGCGTCGGAGCCCACAGCATCAGACCGATGCCCGCTGCGCCCGCTCCATAGCCCGCGCGCAAAACGCTGCGTTCCGAAAAGTGATGCAGAAAAACGGTGCCGAGCGCCCGGCCGACGGTCAGCGCCGTCCAGAAAAATGCCGGCATCAGAGGGGCAATCGACGCCATCGCAGCCCCGCGCGATCCAAGGCGCGAAACATAGGAGCCGATCCATCCGCCGACCGCGGTTTCCGCTCCGGGATACAGAAAGAAGATGGCGGCGAAAATCCAAATCGCCGGACTCTTCGCCAGTTCGCGCCAGGAAGATGATGAGGCCGAAGTTGACGGCGAAGATCCCGCGGCAGTTGCGGCGGACGTTGCTGGGGAAGATGCGGCCGCGGGAAACGGTAGATTGCGCATGGCGAACGCCAGCAGCAGAAGGAACAATGCCACAGAGCCGAGAAAAAATGGCAGCAGCTTGTGAGCCGCTGTCCACGCCACCATCAGCGAGCAGAACACGGCTCCGACGCCCCAGAAAAAATTCAGCAGGCTTACGGCGCTGGCGCGCGAGCTACCTTCTGAACTTCCTTGTGAACGGGCCTGCGACACTGCGCCCGAATCCGGACTGGAACTGGATCCAATCTCCGCAATCAGCAAATTGTCAGACGGGACAACCAGCCCCAGGCCCAAGCCATAAGCGGCAACAGCGGCCATCCCCAGCGCGGACGATCCGAGCAGAAGAGTGGATACTCCGCAAGCCATCAACAGCAGCCCCCACAGAAATGCGGGACGGTATCCACAGCGCGTCAGCAGAAGTCCCGAGAGTTGGACGCCCGCGAGCGACGCCAGGAATTGCACCAGAAACAGATTGCCCGCCTGAGTGTCATTCAGCGCCCAGCGCGCAATCAGGATAGGCAGCATCGGACCGAGCAGCGTCTGGAGAATGCCCGTAGGCAGGAAGGCAATCTGACCGGCGAGGATCAGTTTCCGGTTCGACGATGATGATGACCGGTTCGACGATGACGGAGAAAGCTCGGCTCGAGGGCTGGTCATGCGAAGAGGATGTCCCCAGCTATGAGGAACGCTCAGCATAACGCAACCGCCGCAGCTTCGGAGGGACGAAGGAAAAATTCGCCGCTGATGCGAATGCAAAACGGCAGCGGACACGAATCGGAAAGATCAGCTCCGGGATTACTTCTCAGCCAGAACCCGGACTCCATTTTCGACAAGCCCGTTTGAACAGATCTAACGTTTGTGGATAGTTTCCTGTTTGCAGACCGTCCGGAGTGCGAACCCTCCTTAGGTCGCCGTGTTGAGCTGTTCCACCAAACGGCTACCGCCGAATCACCCGGCAACGCCGCAAAGACTGGACTTTTTGATCGCCACGCATGGCGTTAGGAATAGGTAGTTTTCTAACCGACGTTCTTGCGTCGGTCTTGCCGGAATCGTCGGATTCCGCGACGCAATGATGAACGAGCCTTATGGCGGGCTGTTCGCATTCGCGGCCTTTCGTGCAATCAATTCAAACCCTTTCGCGTGTGCGCTTTTTTCCAGTGCTCGCAGCCTACTGCGGCCCGCGACAGGATTCTTGGCCTGCATTTCAATCTGGCCAAGCGTAAGGGAAGCCTCGAGCTGTAATCGAAACAGGCCCAGGTTACGCGCCTGCGTGAGTGCCTGTTGAGCGGTTTTCCCGGCCTCCCCAAGTTTTTTCCCGGCTGCCATGAAGTTGGCATAATCAAGCATCACGGGGATTTGAACTGTTACATCACGACTCTTTTTCGAAAGACGGACCGCTTCGGCAATGGCTGGGCGCGCCTCGTCTACTTTGTCTTGTTGAAGAAGGGACCTCGATAGCAGGGACTGTGCAAAGATCTCCTGATCAGCGTACGCATCCGCCCGAAACGCCTCCACCGCCGCTCGGCTCAACTGTTCGGCCTCGGCTCCTTTGCCGGAATCGCAGTCTAATTCCGCCAGCGCCAGGCGAGTTTCGGCGGCGTCGCTTTTGTTTCCGAGCTGTTCTTGCACGGAGAGGGAATCAAGATATGCGCGATATGCTTTATCCGCTTCCGCTTGTTGTCGAAATACCCGCCCCATTTGAACGAGGGTAGACGCGTAATAACCCTTTCCACCAAGCTCGTGCTGAATAGCCGATGACTGTTGGTACATTTTGTAGGCGCCCGGGAGATCTCCCTCTTCAAGCAATACGTCTCCAATTGCTGACAGAGCTTGCGCAGCGGAACCCCGATGCCCGATTTCGTTAGACAACTCGAAGGTCTTCTGAAAATGGTTTAGTGCATCGTGCAATTTCCCTTGCACACGCAGAAGGTTGCCAGTGTTGCCCATCACACCCGCCATTCCGTTCTTGTCGTCCGCCTTCTGGTAGCTCCGGAATGAATCGTCATACATTCGTCGAGCGGTTGTGAAGTCACCTTTCTTGGTAGAAATCAAGCCGAGATTCATCAGTTCTCGGGCTTGACCTTGTTCATCGCCGATTGCCCGCGTTATCGTCAAGGCTTGACGGTAGAGCTTCTCGGCCGCGGCAAAATCCCCTTGATTGATAGGAACTTCAGCCATGGTGTGCAGGGTTTGCGCCAACGCGCCGCGATCGCCCGCGACAGTATAGATTCGCCTCGCTTCTTCGCAGGTAGTCTGAGCCTTTTCGTTTTCGCCAAGATTCGCCAAAGCCCGGCACTCAGTTGTTCGGGCTCGCGCCACCAGGAGCGTGGCGCCCCGGTCCCCGGCTTCTTGGGCTGCGAGGTCTGCCGCGTCTCGCCTGAGTCTCTCATCCCCGAGCGACGCAGCGGCCGCTGCCCTGGCCAGATCGATTCGCGGATCGCCTTTTGCCTGCGCTCCAGAAGCACGTAGAGTGGCCAAGCCTTCTAATGCATCTTTTCCTCGACCGCCGGTGGTTTCGACACTCGCCAGCTGCAAGCCGTACTCGAGATTGTCCGGGAAAAAGCTGAATAGAGTTTGATAGGCTTCAATCGCTTTTCCCCAATCCTTACTCGTTTCAAAGAACCGGGCCTCGACCAGCAGGTGCTTCTCACGCGAGAGATTGCCCGCTCCATCCAAGGCTGTCTTCGATTCCTGCCGCGCGTTAGCGTCGTAGCCGAGGGATGACCACGCCTTGGCGAGCGCAGCGTGCGCAAGTGGAAAGGAGGGGTCGGCAGCGACGGCGCGGCTGAGTACGTCTCGTGCCGAAAGCGCATCAAAGGCGCTGATCTTGGCGAGTCCTTGCGAATAAAGCCGAATTGCCTCTGGATTCGACGGCAGCTCAGCCCTTAGTCCCACGGATTCGACTGGGGAAAGGTTTTCAAGTCCGAACTGCCCTCGCAAGCGTGATCCCACCTGCGCTGCGAGGTCGGCTATGGCTTTCTCAGTGCCCGTTTCCGAAATGGCAGCGACAGTTTGTCCCGTGGTGGAGTCTTCGAGGCGAAGGTCGAGGCGAATCTGGCCGGTGTCTTTTCCCTGGGCGAGATACGATCCGAGAATTATGAAGTCGCTTGCCAGGTTCTGGCGAACTTGCGGCAAAGCGGCGGGGGGCAGGCTCTCCACATCGGATAGACCGAGGTCGATCTTGACACGCGCGACGGTCTCGGCTGGCACGGTGCGCAGTTGCTCGCCGGCTGCAAGTTCGGCGGCCAACATCTCCGAGAGGGCAGTTGAAATCCAAGCCGTATCCTGGCGGCTGGAGAGATTCTTAAAACCTAGTATCGCTACCGACGGACGCATCCGAACATGGACGTTCCTGGATTGTTGGTCATTGAAATTGACATTGACATTCCCCTGTTTCCACAGCCTGCGCGCCTCCCATGTACCCAAACCGGCGGCCACGGCGACTATGAGTATTGCCGTAGCCAACGACTCCGTATGCCGATGGACGAATTTTCCACCGCGGTAGAGGAGAGTGGGTTTACGGGCTTCAATCGGCATGCCCGAAAGGTGCCGCTCAATATCTTTGGCGAACGCCTCCGCGGACGCATAGCGATGTTCGGGCTCCTTACGAATTGCCTTCATCACAATGGTGTTGAGATCGCCCCGCAGGCGACGCGGCAGCTCTTCTGGCCGAATCGCCCGCGCTTCACCAATCAGCTGAGGGGTGATTACGGTTCGCGTGCTGCCGTCATGAGACGCTCTTTCATCGATCCGGATAGCCGCCGCACTCGGCTTCTCCGGTTGCTCGTCGCAAACGGAGCGTTCGATTTCCAAAGGCGAATCGGACCGAACCCGATAGGGGCGATGACCGGTTAGCAGCTCGTAAAGCAAGACTCCAAGGGAATAGATATCCGTGGCATTTGTGACGGTTTCCCCGCGCACCTGTTCAGGGCTGGCATATTCGGGCGTCATCGGCCGCCAATCGGTTCGGGTAAGCGGAGCGTCCGGCGACCATTGCGGGTTGAGCACCTTGGCGATGCCAAAATCCAAGAGCCGGGCCACGCCCTCTTTCGTGATCAGGATGTTGCCGGGCTTCAGATCGCGATGGATGACGAGGGTCTCATGGGCATACTGCACTGCGAGGCAGACGGTACGGAACAACTGCAAACGTTCGGCAATGGACAATCTGTGATTGTCGCAATATTCGTCGATACGAACACCCTCGACGTAATCCATGATGAGATAAGGCAAGCCATCTTCGGTCCTCCCGCCGTCAAGGAGTCGTACGATGCTGGGATGATCGAGAGCTGCGAGGGCTTGACGTTCGTTGCGAAAACGCCGAAGGACTTCATCCTTGTTGACCCCCGGCATGAGCATTTTGATGGCTACTCGTTTCCGATACTGGTCGTCGGCACGCTCTGCCAAGTAGACGATCCCCATACCGCCATGGCCGCATTCGCGGATGATTCGATACGCCCCGATTCGTCTTCCCGCGATTGCACTCGACTGAGCGGACAACAGATCAGCGGCAGGGCAATCCTCAAGAAAAGTGGGAGCGTCGTCAAAGCTCGACAGCAGCGATTCTATTTCGGCGCGCAGAGAGTCGTCGGCACCGCAGGCCTGGCGCAGAAAATCACTTCGCTCCTCGGGGTCTCGCTCCAGGGCCGACGCGAACAGCTCTTTCACCTGGTCCCATTTTTCAGGCATGTTTCGGGTCGCCTTTGCGCAGCTCACGCGCCAGCCACGCTTTTGCCAGGTTCCAGTTACGCTTAAGCGTCGTGCGCGAAACTCCGAGAACTCCGGCCGACTCGTCAATGCTTAAACCGCCGAAAAAACGCAACTCCACAAGTTGAGCCTGCTGTGGATCGAATTCGGCGAGCCGGGTCAGAGCTTCATCCAGCGCAATGACGTCCGCCGCCTTGCCTTTGGAAACTCCGGCGGCTTCTTCCAGGAAAACCTTCTCCACGCCCCCGCCGCGCTTCTTGGCGTCATGGCCACGGCTGTGGTCAACCAGGATGCGGCGCATCAGTTGTGCCGCGACGCCCATGAACTGCTCCTTGTTCTTCCAATGAACTTCTCTTTGATTGGCTAAGCGCAGATAGGCCTCATGCACCAGGGCGGTTGTCTGTAAGGTGTGCTCACCGCGCTCCCGCTGCAAGTAGTGAGACGCGAGAGTGCGCAGTTCCGAGTAGAGCAGCACGATCAACTCGGCCACTGCCTTGTCATCGCCGACATCGAGTCCACTCGGGAGAGTGGGTACAGGTCGTGGCGCATCCATAACAGCCTTGTAGGCGAGGACGGAACCGCCATGGCCTGAATGACCACCGTCATCGCGATCATTTGAACGTAGTAAATATAGAAAAAAGATTAAAGCGAGGGAGGGTAGGAGCTCGCGAGCATTCCGACTCACCCCGAAAGACCGCGATCTCTACGCGCGGAAGTATATATCCAGTCGAAGGCAAAAAAAAGGGGCTTTACGCCTTTGTTTTGGCATGCTTGGAGCTTGCGGGTGCGGAAAAACGGAACCGCCCGCGGCCTTGACCAAAGAAAGTTTGGACCTTTTTCGGTGGTTTCTTCGCGTTACTAGATAGAGGCCGAGTTCGAGTGGTGGGAGCAAAGACGGGTAAGTGAACAGCAAGGTCTGCGATCTCTACCTTCATTGTGTTCGCCCCAAGGACGACATCGGCTTCGGCAAAGCCAGATTAGGAGGAAAATCCAATGCGGCAAACGAGACAAGCAAAACTGATGCCAGTGATCCTGGCGATCGCTGTGCTGATGACCCTGGAGGGACAGCGCGCGATGGCGACAACGGTCGTCGTGGGCACGTGCAAAACCGGCGTGGTGCAATATTCGTCCATCCAGGCCGCCGTAAACGGTGTTTCCCCAGGAGGCACGGTGCAGGTCTGCCCTGGGACTTACTACGAGCAGGTCTTAATCACACAGTCGCTGACGTTAATCGGAGTGCAGGCCGGAACCGCAAAAGCGGCAATTGTCATGCCGCCGTCCAGCGGCCTGGTAAATAACCTTACGGCGGCTAATGGCGTCCCCTTCGTGGCACAGATTGGGGTCAATGGAGCCGCGGGCGTGAACATCAGTGACCTGACCGTAGACGGCACCAATAACCAGCTTCCTGACTGTTCCGCAATCTATGGGGGGATCGTTTACCGGAACGCCACAGGCACCGTGAACCAGGTTGTCACCAAAAACCAGTTTGAGCCATCTAGCTCAGCCTGCTTTAACGGTTATGGGATCTGGGTAGAAAACGACCCTGGTGTAGCGACCTCCAACATCACCATCGAGAACAGCAGCGTCCACGACTTTCAGGGAGGTGGCATCGTCGCCCACAACCCCGGCACGACCGTGACCGTCACAGGCAACGCGGTCGCGAATACGGGGGTCACGGCCGGATTTGTCCAGAATGGAATTGAAATCGGCAATGAGGCGACAGGGACGGTGTCTGGCAACTCGATCTCAGATCTCCTTCTGACGAACGGAATATTCACTTCCACCGGAGCAGTCGTCGGGTTTGGCAACCATGGCGCGAGCAACATCACGGTGACCAAAAATTCCTTCAATGACATCACAGGGGCGATCGCCGTTGGAGGAGACAGCACCACCATTACTTCCAACAAGATTTACAGTTCGCTGACCGGCGTTGGAGTCGCCGGTATCTACATTTGCAGCAACAACAATACCGTAAAGACCAACACGCTCAGTTTCAACAATCCTGCGGGCGTGTTCCTTGACAACGCTTGCGGCAGCACCGCTACTGCTAATGTGGTGACCAGCAATACGCTAAACGAGGGGTGCGCTGGCATACTGGTGACCCCCGGCGTGAGCGGAAATACCGTGAGTCCGAACACTTTCTTTAACATTAACTACACGCAGCTGAGTGGGACGACCTGTTCGCCCACTCTCGGCCCTGCACGTTCCAGTGCGCAGCGTACGAACCCTCTGCCAACGCCGGAGCACCCTTGAGAGTTCGCACAGGGGCGGGTCGGAAGGGGAGCATCTACGGAAAGCGCTGACCAGAATTATCAGCTTTAGGGGCAGGCGTCGTTCATGCGAAACGCCTGCCCCGTAGATTGGTCTTCCTCCGCGATCATTTCTGACTTCGGTTTCGCCGACCATGGGGATTTCCCCGGTTGCATCGGAACATCTCCTCTATATTAAAAATTCATCGACGCTCCTCGGAAAACCTTCCACGCCATATGTGGGGCGATAGGAAAGAACGCTGGGTGGAACTCTCCGAATGCGCCTCGAAAGAACAAGACCCACAAAAGCTGACTGAACTGTTGGCGGAAATTGACCGCATGCTCCAAGAGAAGCAAGACCGCCTCATCCGTGGCATTCCGCTTCTCCAACGGACGCCGTCTGAATCCAGACTGCACCCCTACTGAATTATCGTCGTCCGCTGCTGCGCCATCAACGAAACAGGCGTACTTATAACTTCACCGGGCTCGGAATCGAATTCCTCCACTACCCTTCCATGATCTCCATTGGCGTGCGAGTCCGGCAACGTCCGCCAGTTCAACTCTTCCAGCCGCCGGCGCATCTCAACTCCGTACTTTTCACGAGCATTGCAGACTTCACAATTTGGACTGTGGATTCTCAGCAGGGACAACAGGTAGCATCTCAAATTCACGACAAACCTCGGGGGATACAGTTCATTCGCCTCAGGGCGTGCTGCGCCTCAAAGCGGCGGGAACTGCTTTTCGAAGAGGCGTGACGCATTATGGCACACGATCAGGGTGTCGCTTCAATAAAATTGGGTTAACATCCCGGTCCCTTACGTCTCCTCAACCGGCAAACGTGCTAAGTTCACATTTCTCTCCCGGAGCGCCTTCACAAGTCGGACAGCGAACAGCGAGCACCTGCTTTGGTCCGAGTTCTTTTGTAACACAAACCTCCATGTACAAAAGCTGGTCAACTAGAACAGTGCCCCCTTTGGGCGGTCTATGCCCTCCTGACAATGGACATGGGCCGATTTTGCAGAAAGGCGCTGATAAGTGCGCTATTTATTTGCAAACCGCCGTTGTAGCTGACGAAGCCCTTGTTCTTGAACGCATTCATAAATTTGCTTACCCTCGCGCGGGTGGTACCAACCATCTCCGCGAGGGTTGCTTGGCTCACCTTCAGGGGGTTTTCCGCCTTTGATTCCTTGGTTATTTGCCCAAACAGCAACAGCACCCGTGCCAGTCGCTTTTCGCTGAAATTGAAGAATTGATCTGCCAGGTCTTCCTCGACTCGAATAACCCGGGAAAGCAGATATGCATTAAGCAACGCCGCAAACTGCGGGTCGCGCTTGAGCGTGCGAAGCGTCCTCTCCTTCTGCAAGCGAGTGATATTGGAGGGCCCAATTGATCTCGCCGTGTACATCCGCAGAGATTGCCCCCCCAGACAACCTTCGCCAAAAAAGCTACCCCGCAGCAGGACGGCGATTATCGCTTTTTTGCGACGCGTAGCGGCCATCGTGAGCTTCACCGTGCCGCTCTGGATGTAGAACACGGCATCGGCTTTGTCCCCTTGCGAAAAAATGATTTCGTTGTCTCGGTAGTTTCGCAGACTCATTCCATCACGGAATTTTTTGCGGAAAACTGTGGAACTGAAGCGGAGAGTTTGTTTCGCCATCTGTCTCTTTGGCACGATCAATTCACGTGGGAGATCCCGTTCTCCTGCCTAGAAAGGAGGCTAAATCATACGGCTCAGGAATCTGGCTCGGCTGCTCAATATAGGCCATACACAATTGCACACAGTATCTAAGTGGTTATCCCGGCAAACTGCTCTAACGACAGGGTACCGAAGGAGTTCCTGAGGACTATTCTGGTAACCCGTCAGCCCTAGAATCCGCTGGTGAATTCGCCTGCTTAAAGAATCAGCCCTACAGAGTGAAGGGCCGATCCTGAATCTGGGCGAGTTCCACGGGCGCGGAGCATTCCTCGTCGTCGTTCGCGACGTGATTGATCCGAGTGCTCGCGGGAAAGCACCGCATTAGCCGAGCATCGAGAGGCTTCAACAGTTCGAACGCCGCGGTCACATCCCTCATCCCCGGATCGAGCCAAAGCTCATAACCATCGGGTTCAAGAATGAGTGGCATCCGGACGGCTGCAGTCACGGCATTTGGAGTCGTAGTCAAGATGAAGCAGGTCTCCACCGTTTGGCCACTGGCGTCGTTCCATCGATCCCAAAGCACTGCGAACGCAAACAACTCCCCTTCGTTGACTTCGAAACAGGGTTGCTTAGATTTCCCCGTCCGCATGCCGAGTAGGGGACCAACGTTTCTGTTGGTCCCCCCTCTAAGAACCGTGAGAGTTCCCAACTCACACGGCGCAAGTTTCCGGCGAACGCTCAAGTCATGAACGCGTACGGTGCGGAGCGAACGCGCGGCGTCTGGAGAGATTCTGTAGAGATAAGGTGTCCAACTGGGATCGCAAGGATTTAGGCCGGACTGAACTTTTGACATGCCTTACGATTCGCACGGAAGCCGCAGGAAACAAGCGGACACGAACAGGCAAGCCCTGCGCGTCCACGGTGTCACCGAAGAACCACCAATCGCGTGTTTTCAGACCGTCGAAATATTTCTGCTTGATCCAACCAGCCCCTTTGCGGGGATGATGGGCTTGCGCCCAGTGCCATAGCATCCTGAATATCGCAACATCGACTCGGGCGAAAACCCGCTTGGAGACGACATCGCGGTGGTAGTGGGTCCAGCCCCCGTATGATCGGATTTAGCCGATTAATAAGAAGATGGGCGGCTCTACCCAAGTGCTCTCGAACGGTCTCCTTCACCTTGCGAGAACAGATACAACACTTTTCCGTGCGGGCTTGATAAACAGCTTCCCGTGTGGATAGCGTCGAACGTTCTGCCCAAGGAAGTCGAAACCATCTTCTATGAGCGTGATGAAGGTCTTTTCTGGAGAAGGGACCAGACCACGTTCAGTCAGGAAGGATTCGACGAGCGGCTTGACCATCATTCTCAGCAACTCCTCTGAGTGGCCGGTGACGATGAAGTCAACCGTCTGGGGAGAGGGGGCGTCTGGAAGAGCTTTCTTTAGCGCGTCTTGCCCCCAAGACCTGACGGGAAGCACGGCCCCAGCCGGCAGCCTAGGTTGCGACCGGCGGTTTGGAAAATGAAGAACTGGACGAGAGAAACCTTATCTTTAACATGGCGTTCACAACTCTTTAACAGCGCGTTCACCACGCCTTCCTAGAATCGCTGCTCACCACCAAGACAAGAACCAAGGTACCCGGCGGAAAAACTGTCTTTCCGCAGCTCAGGAGGATTATGCAGCGAAGTTGCTCATCTCTCTCAACCTCACGGTTCGCTTTGGCGCAGGCCACGCTTCTGGCCCTGACATTTCTAACGATTGCCTCCGTAGGAGCATCCGCGCAAATCGATCGCGCGGAGCTCGAAGGGACGGTGAACGATCCATCCGGAGCCGTGATCCGGGGTGCCAGGGTGCAAGTTCTGGCGGCAGACACTGGCATCAGCCAGGAACAGCAAACCAATTCGAACGGCTACTACCGCTTCCCGGGCTTGGCGGTTGGGCGGTATACGGTGACGGTTACCGGCACCGGCTTCAAAACGCAAGTCATCGAACAAGTCGTAGTACAGGTCGGCCAGACCCGCACTTTGGATATTAAACTTGCAGTTGGCGCGGTCGCTGAGAGGGTGGAAGTCGCGGCTTCTGACGCTCCTGCCAACCGCAGTTCCGCCGAAGCGTCCACGGTCATTCGCACCGACCAGATCGCGAATCTCCCTAACAACGGGCGCGACTGGGCCAGTTTTACTCTGCTCGCGCCCTTTGCACAGGATGACGGTGGCGGCGATCAGCGCACGATACGCTTCGCCGGCCGCGCGCGTGATGACAATAACTTTCAGTTCGACGGCGTCGACGCAGGCGGCATTCAAGAGCAGGCCCAGAAATCGCAGACGCGTCTGCAAATTTCACAGGACGCAATCCAAGAGTATCGCGTCAACAGCGCCCTGTACGATGCGGAATACGGCACGCAGGCGGGCGGCCAGATCGACGTGGTTACCAAGTCGGGCACGAATAACTGGCATGGTTCAGCGTTCGGCTACATAAGGAATTCCGTGTTCGATGCGCGTAACTTCAATGACTTCGACCTCAACGGAAATCCGGCAATACCCCCATTTCGGATGGGGCAGTATGGAATGACTTTCGGCGGTCCGGTCATCAAGGATAAAACCTTCTTCTTCATCAGCTACGAAGGCCTTCGCCAGTTGCAGTCGACGACCCAGCAATTTCTCGTTCCCTCCGGTTTTTGTTGCAGCGATCTGGGGTCCGGCAATATTGCTTTCCAGCAACTGGTGTTGAATACCTCTCCGCAGATGTGCTCCATTTTGCAGGCTTACCCGTGGCGCGCATCCGTCGGCATGATTAACGGCTGTGCACCGCGCATTGCCTATCCCGACGCCGCTTTCCAATGGCAGGGGATGAGTCCGCCCGATCCGAACAACCCGGGCCTCAACAACGTTGACCAGGTCACAGCGGCAACGCCATCCACTGTCCATGAAGACACGTGGCTGGTGCGAATTGACCACAAGATCAGCGAAAAGACCTCGCTCTACGGCCGCGCGCAGCGGGACATCAGCCTAGTGAACGGTCCGAATGGCTCCAGTCTTCCCGGAGACAAACTCCAAACCATCAACCATCCGGCAAACTACATGCTGGCGCTGCAGCACTCGTTCGCGACGAATCTCTTCAACGAAACCAAGGTCTATGTCAATCGGTCGCCGTTTCACAATCCGCAGGCGAGCGTCCTCCCCTACGCAGTGAGCACAAACAACTTCGTTGGACTCAACAACAACAATGCCGACATCGAGGTTGGAACGACGTACGGAGTTGTCGACAACCTGATTTGGACCCATGGCCGACACGCCTTCAAGACCGGCATGGAGATTCGCCGGGTCCGGCTGAACCAGGGCAAGACCGCGGACAACAACCTCTCTTTCCAAGACAATTCGGGCGATGATGAAATAGCCTTCGTGAATGCTCAGCTTTTCGGAATTTCCTTTACCGCGCCGTGGTGCTGCCATAAATTACGGCGCACATTCTATATGCCCTATTTTCAGGATGAGTGGAAGGTTACTCCCAACCTCACTCTCAACTTGGGACTCCGCTGGGAAGATTACGGGGTCGAGAATGAAGCCGACAATCGCACCACGGTTTTCGACTTCAATCAGTTTCACGGTGTCTGCCTCGGGTCGGGTTCACGAAACGGACCTTACCCGACGCCGATCAACACGCCAGCGTGCCCAAAGAATCCTGCTCTCTATAACCCCGACTACCGGAACTTTGATCCCCGTATCAGCGTCGCGTGGGCTCCGGGCGTCTTTCACGGAAAGACCGTCATCCGGTCAGGCTTTGGGATCTACCATGGTGCCGCCCAGAACGACGATTTGAACGCCGGTTTGGAAAGCGACCGGTTCACAGCCTTCGTCCATCTCGCGAGTGGGCAGAGTATTCCGCTCTTGCCGGCCTACCAGCAGACTGTCCCAGACTTGAGTGGTTTAAGCATTGGAATTCAACAGCAGCCTCGCGCTCTGCAACGACATGGACGCCGCGACCTCTATGCGGAAACTTGGGGACTAACGATTGATCACGAACTGCCCGCCAACTTTCTGGTGTCGGCACAATATCTCGGGTCACGCGGCGTGCGATTGTTTTCTCGCGGAGGGGTTAACTTCTGCACCACCAAGCCAGCTGCCGACGGTTCTTGCACTCGGGGGCTCGATCAGTACTATCCTGGCGGGGATCCCTACGGTTCGGTGGATTACAAGTCCGACATCGGGTCGAGCACTTACAACGCACTGGGTGTTAGCCTGGAACGCCGCTTCAGCGCTGGATTGTCCTTCCAGGCACGCTACACGTGGTCTCATTCCATCAACGATGGCTCGGTTGGCGGTGGGGAATCGAATGGGCCGGAGAATGTCAATTGCCTGCGCTGCGATTTTGGGCCCAGCGTCTTCGACATTCGTCACAACTTCGTTGCGAATGCGGTCTATGAACTGCCATTTGGAGCCGGCAAGCGGTACTTGAACGAGAGTGGAGTCATGGACAAGATCGTCGGCGGCTGGAGTCTCAGCAGCATTGGTCTCTGGCATACCGGTCACCCGCTTACCATCACGATGAACATCTCGCCGACACAGCTACCCGATGGCAACGATCAAACCAATCAACGGCCAGATCTGGTTCCCGGAGTGCCGATACTGCTGGGGGGAGGAGCGCCGAACCACACCCTACAGATCAATCCCGCTGCGTTTGCTCCACCGCCGCTCGACCCAGGCGGTGTGGTCACACAGATCATCAACAACCCCGACGGATCTCAAACCTTCGTATGCCCACTCTCCTGTGGCCTGGTGAGCCGTTTTGGCACCGCCCAGAACGGATTGATTCGTGCCCTCGATTCCTGGCAGGTCGATTTCGCACTCATGAAAGAGACCAAATTAAGCGAACGGTTTTCCTTGGAGTTCGGAGTGCAGGCCTTCAATATTTTCAATCATGTCCAACTGGGGGATCCCAGCACCGACAATCTAGCCCTTAACTACAATTTAACTGCGGTCCAACCCGTGCCGGGGGGACCGATCCAAACCATCCAGTCGCTTTCCCCGAAAGGTACGCTCGGTCAGATCTCGTCCACCAACAACATCAACAACAATAACGACAACGCCGCCTCCCCGAACACGGGCACCGGCCTGCCGCGGCAGCTGCAATTCATGCTTCGCGTGAAGTTCTAGCTAGTTTGCGGCGAGCTGTGCTCGCCACATCAGCCATTGGTTGAATCAGTACAATTGAATCAGCACGCATTCTCTGGAGGAGCCTGTTGAAGCCTTTGCCGATACTTATCTTCACATTGTCACTAAGCCTTCTTGCCGCCTCAGCCCAGACAGCCGGGGATTATCAGGTAATCAAGAAGATTCCTATTGCGGGTGAGGGTAGCTGGGACTACCTCACCGTCGATGAATCCGCTCGCCGCTTGTACGTTTCTCACGGAACTCAAGTCGAAGTGCTCGACGTCGATTCGGGCGCGATCGTCGGCAAGATCCCGAACACTCCAGGCGTGCACGGCATCGCCATTGCTGCGGAACTGGGACGGGGATTTGTCAGCAACGGGCAGTCCTCCACCGTCTCGATCTTCGACCTTAAGACTCTGAAGACGATCGCGGAAGTCCCGACCGGCAAGAAGCCCGACGCGATCATCTACGATCCCGCCACGTCGAGAGTTTTCGCATTTAATGGCGGCAGCAACAGCGCCACCGCCATTCAGGCGGCGGATGGGAAAGTGGCTGGAACGGTTGATCTTGGCGGCGGTCCCGAGTTTGCTGCGGCCGACGGCTCCGGTTACGTCTACGATAACCTGGAGGACGAGAGCCTGGTCCTCAAAATTAACGCCCGCTCGCTGAAAGTTGAGCAGCGATGGCCGACTGCGCCTTGTACTGCGCCTTCCAGTATGGCCATGGATCGGCCGAATCGGCGGTTGTTCATCGGCTGCCGCAGCAAGGTTATGGCGGTCATGAACGCCGACACAGGACAAGTGATCACTACTCTCCGGATCGGCGACCACGTGGATGCGACCGCCTTCGATCCTGACTCCCGGCTTATTTTCAATTCGAACGGGGAAGGAACCATCACGGTGATTCACCAGGACAGCCCGGACAAATACTCGGTGGTCGAAAATGTGAAAACCTTGCCCCGGGCGAAGACGATGGCGCTCGATCCCAAGACGCATCAGCTCTTTTTATCGACTGCTGAAGGGGGACAGTTTGAAGTGCTGATGGTGGGTCACTAAATGAAACTTTTGCAGAAATTGACGATCGTTATCCTCTTTCTCGGGTGCGTTGCCTGCTCACGCTCGCGTTCGCAGGTACCGCCCCCGGAAGCCCAACCTGTGGAACTGCAACTGCAGGTAAGCACGCCCTTCCACTTCGTTGTCTATGGAGATTCGCGCTTCCATGATCCCAAAGACACCAAAGCCGCGAATCCGCCCGTGCGACGGGCACTGGTCCAGGCGATTGCCCAGGCCGATCCTGCATTTGTCTCCTTCGGAGGCGACATCGTTTATAACGGCGATGATGTGGACGATTGGAAGGTGTGGGACAGCGAAACCACGATATGGCGCGAGAAGAAGATCCCGATTTACCCCGCGTTGGGCAATCATGATCTTCACGGCAATGAAAGAGTTGCCTTGGCCAATTATTTCCAGCGTTTTCCTGACCTGAAGAACAGCCGCTACTATTCCGTTCGCATCGCCAACGCGCTGATGCTGATATTGGACAGCTCTCTCGATGAGATCGCCGGCCCGCAGGGGCAGTGGCTTACCCAGAAGTTGGACAATGTTCCCGGCGATGTGGACTTCGTGTTCATTGTTCTTCACCATCCTCCGTACACCAGTTCGTCGGATGAGAAGAAGTTCGGAGGAGGACACTCAGCCCGTTCCCCTGAGTACAAACTCGCCAAAACATTGGAAGCGCGGCAGCAGAACCTCCGTGCCCGGATTGTCGTTTTCTCCGGACACGTGCACAACTACGAACGCCATGAGCACGGCGGCGTTACCTATTTCGTGACGGGCGGTGCCGGAGCGCATGCTTATCCGATTGAACGCGCCGCGGACGATCCGTTCCAGAGTAAAGAAGTAAACTATCATTACCTCCAGGTGGAAGTCGATCACGGCAGCCTCAAGATCACCATGCACCGTCTGGACTTGACGAGCGGCACAGCCGCCTGGACGCAACCGGACTCGGTTGCGATTTCCGTGCCGGCAGCGAAGACCGGATCGCAGGGCAAATAAACGAAGAGGGAGCCTTAGCGCACCGGACAATCAGATTACCGGGGGCACGGTGCTCCGCCGGGCCACCCGGCATGTCGAGAACCGTGCGGCCACCGCCTTCCGCATGGCCGCCACCAGTCTGTGGCGCGCCTATGAAGTTTCTGAGGAGTTTTCCAAGGTGCCGACCACCGGGTGGCAGTCTGGAGTGCGGACGCATTTTCAGTACCTGGCCGAGCAGGCAACCGGCGACACACCAACTGTCGTGAACGCGACATGCACCCGTAGTCTCACAAGTCACACAGAGAAAAGCGGCGGGTAGCGACAACGAGCGCAATGGCGAGGTAAAAAGCAGCGTAGTAGACCATCGCCATACTCGGAACAGATAGAGTGCTGAACGGAGAAATGCGCATCGCGTTTGCCAGTGGAGATTGCATTTCAAATGCGGCGCGCCGCCAGAGCGCCTCGCTCGGCATCAGGACGCTTGCAATCACACCAACCTGCACGGCACGCTGCGTCTGCGTGATGGCCCCGAATTGCTCAATCCAGCCGCCGAGAAAGGCGAGCCCATGTGCCCCGAGCGCGATCACTCCGCTCGTCAGCGTCGAGAAATAAGTCGCAAGAGCGAAAGTTACTGAAAGCAGCACGAGACTTTCCATCCACATCAACAGGCACCCGCTTAGAGGATGGCGTACAGTGACACCCGTCATGAAGTAGCTTGCGGCATTGACACCACCGAGCATGATCGTGATATAGGCGGTCAGCATGGCCACAAAGCCAAGCCACTTGCCAAAGAGGACTTGCCAACGCGGTACCGGCTTGGTTGCGATCGCCTGGATCGTACCCGAGGCGATTTCACCGGAGATGGTGTCAACCGAAGTGAGAATTGTCATGAGCACGGCCAATAGGTCGATCGCGTAGAGGCCCATGGTCAGCATGGCGGACGAGATTTCGCGTCGCAATACGGGATTCGTACCGCGGTCGGCGAAGTTCTTTGCCTGGTAATGGAGGCCTGTACCGAACAGAATCAGGAATGCGCCACCGGCAGCGAGCGCCATCCACAACATTTTCTTGCGCGCGGCTTCGCGGAACGTTACTCCGGCCATGATCCAAACGCCCATCACAGACCTCCGTCGCTGCCGACGATTTCGAGAAAACGCTCCTCGAGCGAAAGCCGCTGCGGGGCGACCTCGTAGACATCCACGCCCTTTGCAACCAGGTAGCGGACAATCTCCGGCAATAAGGTATTGGAAGACAGCGTTAACGTGAGGCGATCACCTTCCGTGCGAGCCGATGAACTCCACTGCGACAAGCCATTCAGAACCTCCACAGTCACATTGACGGCCCGAATCGAAACAGTGGTTTGCTCTTCGCTCTCTCCATGCAGTTCGCGACTCTCCACCACTTCGCCATCCTTGATAAAGGCAACCCGGTCACAGGTGACTTCAACTTCCCCCAGCAAATGGGAGTTGAGAAGCACAGTGGCGCCCCGATCGCGCTGGGCTTTAATGATGTCGCGGACCAGGCGGCGCCCTATGGGATCGAGGCCCGACGTAGGCTCGTCGAGAAAGATCAGATCGGGGTCATTGATAAGGGCTTGTGCGAGACCAATGCGTTGCAGCATGCCTTTGGAAAAATCCCGCAGACGCTTGTTACGATGCTGCGTGAGCCCAACGAGGTCGAGCAAAACGGGAACGCGCTCGCGCAGCGCGGCGTGCGACATGCCGTAAAGCCGGCCATGTAGTTTGAGGAGTTCCTCGCCGGTCAACCAATCGTAGAAGCGGAAGTGCTCGGGAAGAAAACCAACTCGGCTCCGCGTTTTCACATCGCCCACAGGCTGGCCGAGAATTTCCGCCTCGCCACTGGTCGGAGAAACCAAGCCCAGCAGCATTTTCACCGAAGTGCTCTTACCGGCGCCGTTTGGCCCCAGGAAACCAAAGACCTCACCCCGGGCAACTTCCAGGGTGAGTCTTCGGACCGCCACCCTACCGCCGAAAACCTTACGAAGTCCGCGGGTGCGGATTGCGAGATCGGAGGCTGGGCTCATCGATGCGATTGATAAGTTACTGCAACGAGGCGGCCAGACTCAGGGCATCGGACGAATTTCCGCGCCCGGATAGAGAATGGATTACCCCGTTCTTAACCCACAACAGACTATACCGACTCCCGGGCGAGAGCTTCTCCGTGATCAGAGTTCCCTCCACTCCGTCCACGGTCACCGTCTGGAAAGAACCGGTATCGCGAGGGATTGGTATGACCATCGTAGTTGACCAATCGACGGTCTGGCAAAATGCACGAGCATCGGCTGGATTCATCCCCGCCAATTCCAACGCAGCTCCCGCAATTTGCGACATGTTGAGGCTGGGCGGGACACTTACCGTCGGGCTGGGAGCTTGAATAAGGTAGATGCAACTGTTGCTCTTCATGGTCTCCATACGTTCCATCTTGCGCTCGGCCAGTGCTTCCCCCCGCGACTGCGTATCGGAAATCGAGTGACTGTGCCGCGCTGGGCAGTCCCCATACATCGAGACAACAGTTTTCGGAATGTGGACAGCAATCAATGCGCCGTTCGCCGATTCAGGGATGTTGATGTCCGAATGTCCAAGCTCTTCAAGTAGGGTCTCAATGCGATCACGGTTGAGGGTCAACTGGAAGGCTGCTTCGTCGTTGACCTCGACGCTTTGCGGCACCCCCAGGCTGCCAATGGTGCTGATTGGATACCCGGCGAGTTGAGCGGCCTGAGCTACATCGGTAACCAGGTTCGGTTTGCCCGGCTTCAACGTGACAGCCACGTTGTCGGCCACGAACTGATTAATGAGCTGATAGGGACGCGAGTCGGGTTCGCTGCGATTCATCAGCGTGGATGGATCGATCGAGACCACAGCAATCTTCTCCACTCGCAGCATGGCTAGAAGGTGCTGCGCCCACGTGCGCACCGGGCTCACGCCAATCAGCAACGTGACCACTACCCCGGCCGCCGCCAGACCCCAGACTGGACGCCAGCGGGGAACGAGGAGACGTTCGAACCATGACGGCTTCGGTTCCTCCGCGGCTGCGAATTGGTTCCTAAATTGGGCATACGCCAGAACCTGGCCCAGTGCGGAGTCATTGCTGGCCGGAGCAAGCGTCGCCAGCAGATCTGTGGTGCGCAGGGTTTCGGTGCTCAGCTTCTGGAACCGCGCCTGGCAATCGGCGCACGAGGCCAGATGCCGATTGACTTCTTCCCGTTCACTTCCAGCCAGTTCGGCGTCCAGATGGGCGCGGAGAATTCCAGGGTCAATGCAGTTCATAATTCCTCCTCGTTCGGATGAAGTGCGAGGTAATGCCTGCGGAATTCTTCCTCGGCTCGGTTGAGCATCGTGCCGATGCCGCTCATTTTTACATCGAGGGTGTCGGCCAATTCTCTGTAGGACAATCCCGAAGCCCGCAAGATGAGAAGTTGCGCCTGCGCGGGTTTGATCGCGGCAAGCACGGCACGTACCCGCTGGCACTTTTCTTCGCGCATCAGATCGTCCAGCGGACCACGAGACTTCGCTACTTCAACGCACCGTCCAGCTGCCTCCTCATGTTGACGTCGTCGGTTGGAGGCTCGCAAAACGTCGATGCCGAGGTTAGTAGCGGTGCGGTACAGCCAACCACCGATATTGCCATCGGTCTGCAAACCGGGCTGCCGGTACAGGCGCCAAAAGGCATCGTTGGTTATTTCTTCCGCCTTGGAGCGGTCGCCGAGCAGGCGCGCGGTGATCCCAGCGATCCGGGAATAGTGCCGCACAAACAGAGTCCGGAAGTTAGCGTCGTCCCAATGCTCGGCTGAACTCTCTCGCGCGGTCGAACTCATGGAGCGACTCAGTGTCTGCGTGGTTCCCACTATAACGCCCGCCTTCCCCGATCCACATACCTACAACGTCGCTGGGCGGCGAATTGTGACAATGGTAGTCGCTGCTTAGCTCAGTTTGAAAAGGTTAGGCGTTCAGCGGTTACTGTTCTCCTGCTCGTTGATTTTCGCAAAATCATTCGGGGCATCCGATTTCCCACCCTCAGCGACGCGGTTCCGCCGTTATTGGCTGGAGAAGAGTCCAGCAGTAGTCCAGCAGATGAACTGCGGCAGGCATGTTAAACTGTTGAAAACCAACCGCCGGAGAGGTGGCCGAGAGGCTGAAGGCGGCGGTTTGCTAAACCGTTATAGGGTCTAACAACTCTATCGAGGGTTCGAATCCCTCCCTCTCCGCCAGAATTCCCGTATATCGCTCTGACAGCGAGATTTCCTGCTCACAGTCCGTCGGGGTTTTGCTTCCGTCCACTGCCCCAACGAGCATTTCTTGCTGCACAGTTGTTGCACAGTTAGCTTCGAGTGTCTTCATTGCCGCCGTGGCGTCCTGCGAAACCATCTTCACGTAAATGTTCATCGTGGTCGTCACATTCGCGTGTCGCAGGATTTGCTGGATGACCTTGTCGGGGACTCCCATGCGGTTAAGGTTCGTGGCCAAACCGCGTCGAAAAGCATGCCACCCATGCCACGGCAGCTTTGCAGCTTCGAATGCGGGCCGGATCACGTCCTTCGCCAGGGCGTCCAGGTTCAAGGGCTTCCCTTGCAGGCTCTGAAGAATGTACCCCCGATGCGGATTGCCCGAACGCGCTCGGTGCTTTTCGAGAAAAAGCCTCAACTGTGCAATGACCGGAATGGCCCCCTTGCTCTTCTCTCGCTTCGGTTCATCTACATGGCTTCGCCACACTGCCTGCTTTACCCTGATGGAAAAGCCATCGTAGTCTTCCCAAAGGAGACCGCGGATTTCACCCTTGCGAGTGCCCGTGAATGCCGCTACTGCGACTGCGGTAGCGGCTGGTTCGGGAAGGATGCCGAGCATTTGCACTTCCTCTTCAAGCGAGTATGCATGGGTCTCACCGCCGGGACGAGCCCTGGGGAGTTCGACCTCGTGCATGGGGTTGGCCGTGTCGAGCACTCCCTGTCGTCGTGCATACCGGAACACGCCGCTGAGGAAGTGTTTGATGTGGCCAAGCGAAGTGCGGCATAGGACTTTGAGGACCTATCCGAGTTCGACGAGCGCATTGGTGATTAGGCTTCAAATAAAACAAGTCCGGGGCGACCATCCGCTATTCGTAGTCTGGCTTCAGGGGTGTGAAATATCGCCGTGCGTCAGGACGAAAGAGAACCCAGGCAATCAAGGCGAAGATGATCGAGTGGGTGACGACCTGACGATCTACCGGAAAACTGATCGCTACGTGAAAGGCCATCCAGACGAGCGCGAGCCAGCGTGCCCAGTTCCGGCCACGGAACATGAAGGCTCCTGCAATAAGAGCTAACAACTCGGTAAGCTCGATCCATATGCTCTCGTGTTGCAGCGCTATCAGTTTGGGGAAGTTGACGACAAATCCAATGGTCCCCACGGCAATGTAGAGGCAGGAGAGGAACAAAACCGCGATCGGACGCTTGGCTGAATTCATGGCAGCACCTCCAGAACGGCGTCGCTGGGTTCGAGTGCTTCGGGGTCCGGCGGTAGAGCGGCTCCCGCATCAAGAAGCGCGCGCACCGTTCCCACGAAATCTCCTGTGCTCCGATGCCAGCCGTTTCCAGAAGCGTAGAGGGCCCATGACAGCGCAGTTCCCGCATACTCCCGCGATTTAGTTTCAATATCCGGGTGAAAGCGCAATATGTCACGGGTCATTTCAGCATTTCCATTGAAGCCGGCCCAATGTAGAGCTGTGGCTCCCATTTCGCCCGGAGTATTGACTGGCCAGCCAGCCTCCAGCATCAGTTGGACCGCCTTTGTATTGTTGCTCTGTGCGGCTGCGGGTAGCTTTCGTCGCTCCGCGTCCGACAGCGTTTTGGTTGCGTCCGGATTCCGGGCCAGGTAGTCCTGAAATGTGCTTTCATCGCCCAGTTCACAGGCCAGAGCCAGCTTCAGATCTTCCGGAGTCCGCTCCATGAGCAGCTCAAAGGCCTGCTCATGGCCGAAATCGCGCGCGACCACGTGCGCGGTTCGATTTGCCCCCAGCATCCAGATGTAAATTGTGCCCCCTGCGCGAGGGTCTTTCTTTGGAAACCACGCTTCCGAAACGTTCATACGAATGCAGGCGGGGTCGGTGTCCAGATGATGCCGCACAAGATTTACATCGCCAAGTGCCGTCGCCATCAGGAGGTCGGTTCTGCATCCGCGCGATACAAGATAGCGAGCAACGTCCTGACGATCTCGCGGATAGTGACGCTTTTGCTCAACACGTAACATGTACTGGGCTGGCGTGGATTCGTGGTCCACGTCGAGCGCGTCGATCTCCGCACCATGATCGAGAAGGAATTGAGCAATCTCAACCGTCGACGCGAAGTGCAGTGGCGTCTGCCCGTCTCCACCTTTTGCGTGGACAACGTTCTGATCCGCCGCGACCAATTCAGTCAGTATTGAGATCATTCCGAGCCGGACAGCCGCGTGCGCGTCGATCACCGCGCCGCGTTCGACCAGAAAATCCACCAGGCCTGGATCACAATCGTCGAGCACGCCGAAACCGCCTGCCCACCACTCGGTTCGTTTGTGAATGTTGGCGCCTGCGTCCAACAGAACGTCGATGGTCGCCCGATCGCTCCGTTGCACCGCAGCAAATAGAGCATGTTGACCGAAGCCGTAGTTTGGCAGCGGTTCGTTGATATTCGCTCTCAATTCTGGATGGCTTTCCAGAAGTTCCCGAACCCGCTGCGCACCCTGATCGCGAATGGCAGCAGTCAAAGCTTCAGCAGGCGGTAGGCCCAAGGTGATCACGTACGATTTCAGTTTTGCCCAGTCGGCAAAACCATACTCCCTAGCCAGTGCATGCTGCGCATCGGCCAGCTTGCCCTGGGACGTCGTGCGTTGTAATTGTTTGGCTTGCTTCCTCAGATATTCGAGGCTCGGTTTTGCGGGCAGTTCACGAGACATACACTTCTCCTTTTGTGGCCCGGTGTCCGCTGCACGGGCAAAAGAGAAGTCATGAGTCTGTGCTTCCAGGTTGATTCAGGTGGGATCTTCCCTTTCCGCGGACGGGGTGCAACCTGAATTGCAGGACTTGAATATACCATAATGCGCGCTGAGTTGGCGCATTCAGGCCAATGCGCTCATTGATCTCGGGTTTAGCCAGTTTCGGAGGATTACTCCCGATAAACGCCGTTGTGGCCACCGAATCTATCAACGTCTACTGATTGGCCGTAAACGGTAAACGGTCTCGAAGCTGGTGCTGGAAGTTCCTTGACAGGCACTGGGAATCTGATTGACCACCGGAAAATCGAACGCTCTCGTTGTCCCGGACACATAAACATTTCCTGCCGCGTCAGCTGCAATGACGGCATTGAGTACACCACTGCTCCCACCCAGACGAGTAGCGTACGTCAGCACCGGGTCGATGATTACAGCCTTACTCGTGTCGTACGGCGCCAAATCGAATTCCCACCTGGCCGTCAGATCTCAGCACATAGCGGGCATCTACCAAGTGTCTGCCTCCAACTCTCGTTTTGTGATCCGTCGTCAACTGGTACGCAGCGGGTTTGTGTAAGCGAACCTCGCTACCATTGAGCGACACTAAGCAGATCCAAGCTTTCGGACGGTTGGCGGCCGCAGGCGCTCATCGGAACACGGCACTCCTCATGCTCGCCGAGATCGTCCTGAAGTTGTCGTTGGAGCCGCTCCTGCCCGAGACAACGGGCGATTAAGGATTAAGGCGCTCCTCGACACGTTTCCGACCGACACCGCGACCGAAACGCAGCTGGCGGAGGCACGAGTTTCTGGGGAGAAATTGATTGTCAGGAACGCAAGCGATGAATCAGAGAGATGTCGTCGAGAACGGCAATTCCCAGCTTACTCAAATATTCCCTGGCGGGGTCCTCGAAGAAATCACTGTCCTTCGTGCACGATATGTCTGCCTCACCGATGATGGCCGTCTGCATAACGATAATGTTTCACATCACGGATGGGCGAAGCGACGAGAGGATTCAGTTCCACAAGTTCCGAGGCTTGGTGGAGGAAATTGACGTAGTCGAAAACAAGGTTCTCGGTCAGGTCGTAGAACGCTTGTAAGCGGGGATAACGCAAAACCCTGGCGAGTTCATGCAGCATTTCGTTTGAAAGCAATTGAGTATGTTTGCTCTCAACGACGTTCAATAGCAATTCACGGGTGAGACCGTGCGAGCGCTCATTGGCTCGAACCAAGATCGTCGTATCGAGGACGATTTTCACCGGTGCGGGCGATAGCTGGGGCGTGTGCTTCTGATGGCCTCGGTGAGGATTTCGTCGGCTTCCTCTGCGGAGCCCGGTTTGCGGCGGGAGTCCAGTTCGGCGAAATACTTCCTCAGTTGCTCGAATTGCTCTTGCCGCCGATGTTCAGAGAGGGCAGGGGGCTCAATAGCACGGACGCTGATAGCCTCATCTGCCACGCAGGCGGGTGCAAGGATTTGCCCGACCGCGTTGAGGAGGATTTGCTGTGTGAAATGGCTTGTGATGAATCTCATGCATCGCCGCTGTTTCTGAATCGAGGGCCTAGAGCCGTTATCCTTGCAGTCTGGCAAGGCAGTCATCGAATACAACTGCTCGGGTAGCTTCTCTGTCATATTCGACTGCTGCTCTCCGACTAATGCAGCAGACGACGCCAAGGTTGAACCAGCCTGAAATGCATGCTTCAATAACTCTGGCGTGACTTCGCTTACAAACTTACAGCAACTCTACGATGGCAATCGCTTCCTCGACGCCTTCCAGCAAAGCTCGGAATACTGGAAACCGTCGACCTCGATTCAGAATCTTTCAGTCGAGGAACTGATCCTTGGTGGTAGGCTGGCCGTGCGGCTCGGAGGATGGCGGCTTTCACATCGGCTATTTCGAGCTGCGTATGCGCGCGATCCTGTCAATCCGCGCGTGCGCTATTTCACAAATCATGCCCGCCGCCGCAGGTCGCGATTGCTGGACGACTTGAGAGAGTTCGAAGCGAACCCCGATATCTGCGCTGAGGACCCGGAGATGCAGGCGGCTTGGTTTGCTTCTCACGCTGTTACCTGGGCATTTCTCCGCGACTTCACCAGCGCTCACCAATGCATAGAACGCGCCCACAGTCTGCAGCGTTGGGACGGATGGATAACGAGTTGTGAGTCCGACGTTCTTGGGCTCGAAGACCGCTGGAACGAGGCGTTGAAGTGTGCCGAGCTGGCATGGGAGATCAATCCCGGCGCACCCCACGCAGCTCGTAGTCTCTCAACAAGTCTGCTCAATCTTGGCCGCGTGCAGGAATCGGCCGGACGCCTGGCGGCTGCGTCTGAGAACAGCCAGTCTTATGAAGTCGTACACTTGGCCTGCTGGTATCAGTGCGCCCTGGCGGAGGCCCTTGATGGTGACGGTCGTCGTCGCGCCCTCGACGACGCCCTTGCATTTGCGGAACGCCTGCCCCGCTTGGCCCCGCTGGCCGACCGCAACCCTCGCCGGTTCTTTTCCCGCATCCGCCTCGATATTGCGGAGCTTAACGATGATCACGCCGAGATGGAACGGTGGGCCGAGGAAGTGCGCATTCCTTTCTATCGGAAGATATTAGCTAATCTTCGACAGAATCCCAAAGGCCGCCGCGTCCGCCTGCCATTCCCTCGCGCCATTCAGAAGCACGAAGCGTGTCTTCCCACGAGCCTTGCCTCTGCTCTGGCCACCGTAGGAGAACACCTTGATCCAGATGTCATGGCTTCGGAGATTACGTTCGGAGGAACATCGGAGTGGGCGGCAGCCGAATGGCTGGAGAAACAAGGGTTCACGGTCCGGTTCTTAGCGGTCACTCCGGATACGGCCACCCTGCTCATCAAGAATGGAATAGGTTTCGTGTTGACGCTTGAAGGAGATGACAACGCTCATGCGGTCGCGGTGGTGGGCTTGGACGAGGCAGCAGGAACTTTGATTATCCACGACCCCACGGCTTACCGCACCGCCGAGTATCTCCTGGAAGGTTTTGCAAGAAATTGTGGACCTCTAGGAATGAGGGGCATGGCCGCTGTTCCCTCGGAAAAGGCGGCATCGCTCGATCAATTACTGCCGGAGAATGATGTCGCCATCATGACTGCGGCGCAGTTGCATCAGAAAATTCTCGCTCTGCAGGGACCAACCGCTGCCCGCGAGATTGTCCGTGAGGTCGCGGAGAAACTTCCTTCTCATCCAGGAACTCGGTTGCTACGCACAATTCAGGCTGCCGAGGACGGCCACACAGGAGAAGCGTTACTCGGCTTCCAGCACTTGCTGAATGAGTTCCCGAATTCCCCCTTCTTGCGGTCTCAATTAATAAGGGCCTGCCGGTCGCGGGGAAACACGGCGCTGATGCGGGAGACGCTCGCTGGAGTAGTCGAGCGAAGCATCATGCCCGGAGTTCAATCGCAACAGGACTGGCTCTTTCCGCCAGCCCAGTACGTTGCTGAATATGCGGACATGTTGCGTTTCTCAGCTGAGTCCCGTCAGAACGCTAGTGCCCTGCTCCATGGACTCATCCGGCGTCAACCGCTGTCGGCGGACGGCTGGCACGTACTTGGCGACCTCCGTTGGAACGAGCGCGATATGGAGCAAGCTCTGCTGTGTTTTCGCATTGCCTCCTGCCAGGCCACCAGCAACGAGCACTATGCGCTCGCCTATAGCGGTGCCTTGGCTCGAAACCATCGGGAAGAAGAGAGTTTTTCCTGGCTTGAGAGTCGGGTGCGGAAGTTCGGCAGCTCGTCGCGAGCCGTTGGAACTTGGATTAACTGGATCAGATCCTTGGAAGAATGGGGGCACCCGGATCGCGCCCTCTCCGCTTGCACCGAGGCGCTGGCCCAGCATGGTAGTGTGCCGGAATTGCTGGGATTCGTCGTTCCATTCCTGGCCCGCATGGGACGCTGGCAGGAAGCCGAAGAGCATTTGGGCCTTCTGGAAATGACGGGGAACCTGCCGTTGTACCGTGAAGCGGCTGTGGCGTTCTATCGCCTGCGCGGTGATTTGCGACTATCCATCGAGCACGCCGAGGGTTGGATGCGCGAAGTGCCGCGTCACATGCCGGCTCGCTACGCGCTGGTTGATCTGATTGGTAAGCGCGATGGTGCCCGGCGAGCGCTGGAGGAGGCCTCGCGTTGGTTGGCTGAGAGCCTTGGTCATGACGAACTCGAGGAGCTGTATTACCGGCAATTGGCCGGGGAATCGAAGCGCAAGAGATATTCCTTGCTGTCCCGCCGAGTAAAACGCAACCCGGAAGATGGTTGGGCGTGGCGGGAACTCCTCTTCGGCTGTATTGAAGACTACGAAAGAGCAAACGATCGGCGGCGCGGGAGACTCCGGGCGCGCATCCTGGCTTTGCTCGCGGAATGCGACCGCACGGCCCCGGAAGATCCGGCGACCATCCGCGTTCACGCGCGGTGGCACGAGGCTTGTGGTCAGCCGACCGAGGCCGTCGCCGCCTGGCTCGATTCGATCGATCGTGACCCGATGGGCTCCTACGGCTACCAACAGGTTTGGGAATGCTCGGCTGGCTTTACGGCTGAGCAGCGCCGAGAAGTTTGGGAACGGATCGAGCCGATTCTCCTGCGCTCGCCCGGGCATTTGGCGATTGCCCGTTACGCGGTGCCCCTGCTCGCCCAACGATTCGGCGTCATTGTGGCCGAGGAAGCCGTCTCGCGCTGGAACCAGCTGCGTCCGGACGATCCGGAGATCGCCGAGTCCTTTGCTGACCTCTTGTTGGACCATGGCCAGGGCCGCACGGATGCAGAGCGCGCATACACACTGCTGCATCCCGCGGTCGATCATTTTCCATTTCACCTTGGCCTGCGCTTCTCGCTGGTACACGCCTGTCGCAAACTGGGAAGACTGACTGAAGCAGAGGACGGTTTGCGTGAGATCATTCGCCGTCATCCGGATAACTCAGGCGCTCGAATCCAACTCGCGTGGGTTCACGAACTTCGCGGTCAACGTGACGAAGCTCGCAGCCTGCTGGAAGAGGCCTGCGCGAACGACCCCCAGAATAAGCAGGTGTCCGACGCCCTCATCCAGATTCTGATCCGCCATAATTGTTTCGATCGGGCCAAGAGCATGATTCGCGAGCTCTCGGAACGTGCGCCTCGCGACGTCAACTGGTGCGACCGTGCCATTCGTTTGTTGTTGGATTGCGGCGACGAAGAGGGAGCGGTGGCAGCGGCACGCGCCGGCGTGAGCGTCAACCCTCGCGGCGCCTACCTGTGGTTTCTGCTAGGCACCACCCTAAACAAGCTGCGGCGATTTGCGCAGCCCGGTGAAATCGAATCGTGCTTCCGACGCAGTCTGGCCCTCAACTCCTTATTGTTCGAGGCCGCGGACCAGTTATCAATTCTTCTCGTGGGGCAGCGCCGATACGAAGACTCGGAACAAGTGATGCAGAACATTCGGCCCAGGCTGGGCGACTCATCGCCGCCTCAGGGCCGACTGGCGTGGATTCATCGCCAGCAGGGGAAAGAGCAGGAGGCGCGTGAAGAAATGGCCTTCACGGTTCGGGCCTATCCCTGGTACTTGTGGGGATGGGGTTTGCTCGTCGACTGGCTAGTTGAGGACCAGGCTTGGGGAGAGGCTCGTGAATTGCTCGGCAAAATCCCGGAAGAACTCCGCACCAATCCACAATTCCGAGAGCAGCGCCTAGTCGTACTCGAAAAGGCAGGTCTTCCCGTCAATGAACTAGATGCGGAATGGAGTGGTCTGCTCCGCGATTTCCCTGATGAAGTTCCTCTCCACCTTCATCGTTACGACTTGCTACGAGCGGCAAAGCGAGTTCCCGAGGCGCACGCCGTTCTGAATTCAGTCCGCCCCTCGGACCCGGACGATCCTTTCTATCTGGCCCGTCTGCTCGAGGTCCGCGCACAAGAAGAGAAACTCGACGAAGCAATTGCAACCATGCAACGCATCTTCTATACCGAAGCGGAGAGCTCTGCTTGGCCCGCCGATTACGCCTGGGAGGCTCTCAAGAAGGCGCAGTTCGTGGACAGAGCTTATCAAGAGGCGCGGGGGTCACTCGAAAAACAGCTCCGCCCCACGCCTCGGGCATTCTTCATTCTGTGCTCCCATACGCTGGAGCAAGCAAAGACCGAAAGGAAAATTCCGCAATCGCGGTGGGCAAGCTGGTTTCCGGACCGGGGAGTCAAGGAACTGTTGAGCCTGCTGGAACTCGCGGATCGCAGCGCGTGGATTAATGGAGCATATCGCGCCAAGGCTCTTGACCGGCTCAACAGCGTCGGTCACTATCGGCTGGTTATCAATTATTGGAATAAACACAGGGGTGAAGTTGAAGCGGACGTCTCTACGTGGTCAGAAACAGGTCGCGCACTCGCTTCTCTCAGGCAGAGAAGTGAGGTGCGCAAACTGCTGTCTTCGTGGCGCGAGCGTCGCGGAGTAAGCATGTGGGTGGTGGCCAACTATGTCGGCTGTCTTTCAGCCGTGTGGCCAAGCGATTTGAAGGAGATTGTTGCGACCTCTGGGGATGCGCTTCGCGACCTTCCGCATGACCACTGTGCTCGATACGTGGCTCATGTGAAGGCCGAAGCCTGCGTCCTGCTGGGGGACAAGCGCGGGCTGCGTGAAACCTGGGATCAATATCGCAGTTACTTCGACTGCAAGGAGGAGAGCAACGAGTGGTTCGAGGACCGGCGTCGGCCCCTGCTGACCGACATTCCGATGCTGGTGCGCTTTCTCGAACAGAATCAGGCCGGTCTATATCGCAGAACGGTCTGGAGACTGCGATGGCGGCACATCTCGAGGTCCCTGGGCACGCAGAGCAGGCTCAGTAGTTCCATGCCCATTCCATGGTGGGCATGGTGGATAGTTATTTGGATTCTCATCCAACTATTTCGAAACTCATGAAGCGGTGAAGTCTGATGTAGAGGTTCTCAAGGCTAAATGAGGACGTAAAACAGGAAGGATTTCCCTCATGATGCCGGAGGAAAGTCGGCCGGGGGTTCCCGGCCAACTGGACGTGTCCGAAAAGCTTGGTTGTCATCCGGTTACGGTCCCGCCACGACCGTGAGCGTGACCGAGTTCGGGTTGTAGGTGATCTGGAAATGTTCCTTCGAGTTAATGGTCAATACCGGAGAGGCAAATTGTCCCGATACCGCGCTGCCGGTCACGATGGTGAATTTGGCGCCGATCGCCGGCACATAGCTGCTTTTTCGCTTCAGTACTAGCTTCCCGGCCAGGCTCACGGCACCTGCACTAGCCAGCTGTCCATAACCCGTTCCGACGACATTGCTGAGGATCGGAATCGTCAGGCTGCCGGTGGAAGTCTGACTATAGCTGCTTACAGACAATACGCCGGGCAGCGTGATCGAATCGCCCGTCGTGACTGCGGCTGCAGCAGTGACAGCCCCACTGATCGTGCCTGCTCCATAGACCTTGCCGGTTTTCAAGCTGAATCCATTCGGGGCGGAGATTACGCCATCGACCGTGGTCGTCCCTCCCGTCTGCGTGTAAGTGCCCGCCGTACCAAATCCGCTGCTCGCGCCAACCGTTAACTTCCCCTTGTTGCTGAAATTCGCGGTCGTCGAGAGGAGCTGTCCGCTTTGAACGGAGAACATGCCTTTGGAGTTGTTGGTGGCAAAGGCAGCCAGCGCACTCGGCCCGCCCAGGCCATTTAAGATCTGGGCGGCAGCTCCGGTCAGAGTGATGTTGGCCGAGTTGGTGGTGATTGTGGTGTAAGCCGCGTTTTCCAGCACCATCGTGCCAGCAACTGAGAAGGTGCCGCCGGTCAACGTACCCTTGGAGAGATTCTTCAACTGGCCGTTGACATCAACCCCACTCCCGGCATTGACGATCAGACTTCCCGTGTTTGAAAACCCGCTGCCCGCGGATACGATCGTCAGGGGTGTGGACTGGTTGGCGATGACGGTCCCGGCGTTGGTGAAACCCATTGGATTCGAATCGCCGATACTTCCTGAGCCCTCAATGGTGCTCTGGTTCGTCAGGTTGTTGGTCAGCGCCCAGCCGAATAGGCAGCTGTTGCCATTCATCTGGACGGTGCCCGAGCCCGTCAGAGTTGTGGGCGAGCTCATCGCCAAACAGCCCCCGCTCGCGAGCGCGAAAGTCCCGGTGTTTTGGATCGTGCCCTTCAAGCTGAGCGTGGCGCCGCTGGCAACGCTGTAGAGCCCGGCGTTGGTTACGGTATTGGTGCTGCCGTCCAGGGTACCGCTCGTGGTCTGGAAGCTGCCGGTGCCGCTGGTGGTGAGAGTGCCGCCAGCGATAGTGCCGACGAAGTCGAGTAAGACAGTGGATCCATTCTGGGCGGCAATGGTTCCGCCATTGTTGTTCACTGTATTCTGGATTTCGAGGGTAGCGCCATTGCTGGCCTCAAGCGTTCCTGTATTCACCACGGGATTAGCCGCGAGGACCAAGTTGGCGGAAGGGTTATTGCCAGTTATGGTCGATTGATTCGTAAGATTAAAGGAGGTATCACCGATCGATCCACCACCCGAAAGCGGTTGCTGCAGAGTCAGGGTTCCGCCACCGACGAAGGAAGAGTGAAATAGTCCAGCGCTCCCACCGGTCACCGTACCGGTGCCTTTGAGGGTAACGTTGCCATCGATCTGGTAGCCGCCGTTGGGAGCATTGAAGGTCCCATTGTTCACGATTGTTCCTTGAAAGATGGTGGGATTGCCAGCCAGCACCTGAAAGGTTCCATTGTTGGTGACGTTATTGAAATACGTGGTATTCACCACTTGGAGCGTACCGGTGCCGCTGGTGGTGAGGGTTCCTCCGGTGAAAGTGTAGCCTTCGAGTTGCACCGAGGAACCGTTGAGAGCCCGAATTGTCGCTCCGGCGTTGTTGAGGATGGTGGATTGACCAACGAGATGCAACGTGCCGCCATTGGTTGCTTCCAGCGTTCCAGTGTTTGTGAAGCCCGCGGTTGAGGTTTGGACTTGCAGCGTGTTGCCAGAAGAATTCGCGTTAATGGTCGCCTGGTTGGTGAATTGATAGAGCAGGATGTGGCCCTGTCCGCTGATCACGTGATCAACGTTGACCACCGTCTCCGGGACACCGCTGCCGGTTGTGAGATTGCCGTTGGCAAGTGTGATTGTGCCGCCGCCAGAGATCGTGACCGTGCCACTGTTCTGTTCGAAAGCGAGACCGTCGCCAGGGCCGACGGTAATCGCGCCCTGGTTGAGCATTGAGCCATAGGGAAAAAGATAGCCCGGAGTGATCAGCAGGGTTGCGCCCGTCCCCATGGAGAAATTCAAGCACTCCTGCCCGGAATCGCCAATGGGCGACGAGCCTGGCGGGATCGCACAGTTCTCATTGCGGTTGGGGTCGTGGCCCAGCGACCACGCTGTTGGTGGACTCCAATTGCCCGACCCGGCAGTGAATGTATTCGTCGCCTGGGCGAACAACGGCGCCGCTAGGGAGGCGAGAATGAGGAATGCCAGTGGTTTTAGAAACAGAGCAGCTGCTCTTGCGTTGCCCTTGGTTGGGATTGTCGCAGCCATGGTGCCTCCTAATTCGTGCAAGATCAGATCACGGAAGAGAGCGAGCGAAAGAGGTCGGAACCATCCTTGGAGTTCCCCCGGTCCGCAGAGGTTTTAGCATCCGACCACCTTCGCCTCTATCTATGCAAGCGTAAAAGCGCGGCCATTCCCATCACCATGACGAAGAGAAATTGACGGGAGCGGCGGTAGCCTATGGGAGAGCGTAGGAGGTGAAAAAGTACGCGGACAAGTTCCCGTACTTCGTGGTATCAGGGTCGATTCTTGCGGAGCCTTTGTCATTATTATGTCCGCCGTTTTTCCGCGCCAGCGGCGGGCAGGCGTTTAGCATGAACGACGCCTGCCCCTAAAGCTGGAACTGCTAAGAAGCACCCGCCACCCCTTTGGGGTGGTTGTGAGAGCCCACAAACTCCCATCTGGATACACGGTCCGTTTTTTCAATAGGTTGCGTGGGAGTTAGTGGAGAGGCAACATGTCCAGATCGTTAGCGCCCCGGCCCCCTGTGCCAAAATATCAAACTTCAAATTGTTAACAAGAGGTACAAATATGCCGTTTAGTTCGATATCAACTGTTAATAGGAAATTTTATGCCTATTAATATATTTTAGTTTAATCGGAATATTTATGCCTTTTAGTGTTGATTTAGTGTTTTATCGGTAATAATATACCTATATGTCTGACATCACATTTAGGACTCCGGAGGAACTGCAGATTGCTCTCGGTGAGCGACTCCGCAGGATTCGTCTAAGGCGCAATGTAGACCAGCGCGCGACGGCGGACAAGGCGGGGATTTCAGAAAAAGCACTACGTAACCTCGAAGCGGGGCGCGGCTCTACTGTCGAAACTCTCCTCAGAACCCTGAAGGCACTGGACTCTTTGCAAGGAATCGAGATGCTCGCACCAGAGGTCACGGTTGATCCTCTCCGGTTGTTGCATTCGTCCAAAGCGCCCCAGCGTGTCCGGCGTCCAAGAACACAGCGAAAGGTCGACCAGTGAAGCATGTCGCAGTCATCGAAGTTCGGGTTTGGGGACAGCGGGTTGGCGCTGTGGCTCTCGATGAGAGGCTCGGTTATTATGCCTTTGCTTATGAGCCGGCGTGGCGGCGCAATGGGATTGAGCTGGCGCCGCTAACTTTGCCGCTTGGTGATCGAGGCGCCACGTTTGTCTTCCCCAATCTGCCCGATGCCACTTTTCACCATTTGCCAGGAATGCTGGCCGACGCATTGCCCGATGCATTCGGGAATGCCCTCATCGATGCTTGGATGGCGGAGCGCGGATTCGCAAAGAGCGAAGTGACCCCGCTTGACCGGTTGGCCTATATGGGAAAACGAGGAATGGGGGCACTGGAGTTCCGGCCGGCACGTGGGTCCCATAGCGAGAGCGCAGCCCCCCTTGAGATGAAATCCCTCGTGGAAAACGCACGGAAGCTGATGGAGGGAGATCTCACGATTGACGCACACGCCACGGCGGCCCTTGCCAACATCATTCACGTAGGCACCTCGGCTGGCGGCGCGCGTGCAAAGGCGGTAATCGCCTGGAATCCGAGGACAAATACAATCCGCAGCGGCCAGTTCGATGCCGCTGAAGGATTCGAACATTGGCTTCTGAAGTTTGATGGCGTTGGCAAGGACGCAGAGTTGGGCACGGGGGCCGACTACGGCCGGATCGAATACGCATACTACCTAATGGCGAAGCAGGCCGGTATCGACATGAATGAGAGCCGTTTGCTCGAAGAGAATGGGCGCGCTCACTTTATGACCCGCCGTTTTGACCGTGAAGTAGTAGGTGGCCAAACAATCAGGCATCACGTGCAGACACTCTGTGCGATGGATCACCTGGACTTCAAGCAACGCGGCACGCACGCCTACGCTCAACTCTTCATGGTTGTTTCACGGTTGGGTTTGGGGAATGCGGCATTGGACCAGGTGTTTCGCCGTATGGCCTTCAATGTGATGGCACGAAACTGTGACGACCATACTAAGAACTTCGCCTTTCGTCTCAAACAAAGAGGGAATTGGGAACTCGCACCGGCGTATGACTTGACGCATGCCTATAACCCAAAAGGCGAATGGACTTACCAGCACCTGATGAGCGTGAATGGCAAGCTCGATGACATTACGCGCGAGGACATTGTCGTGGAAGCAGACCGCTTCGGGGTTGGCCGCCCGAGCGACCGGTTAAACGAGGTCCATACAGCCTTAAGGAACTGGCCCAGATTTGCCAGAGAAGCGGGTCTGAGCGATTCTACATCCGACCGCGTGGCGGCGGACTTCCGTTTGCTATAACTCACGCTCCGCGTCGGCGGCGGGCGGGGCATACCTCGCGCAAGTTGGTCCCGCCCTCACTTCCCATCGCTCACAGAGGCTCCCCGAAGATCGTCAAGTACAGAAATAGCAACAGCGCGATGCCACTGAGGATGCTCCGCACTGCGTGCAGCCTCCCCCAGCGTTCCAGCAGGCGCTCCGCTTCGACCGACCGCCTATCCAGCGTCGAGTTAAGCAACCGCTTGTTGGTGGGCAGGATCGCGATCAGAGTGAACGGGATGACTGATCCCAACACGACTCCCGCAATCAGCCAACAAAAGCTTGCCCCGGCGAGCCACGCTGCGAAGGACGCCAGCAGACCCAAGGCGGCGCAAGTCGCCTGCATGACCGTGGCTCGACGATAACTTGGTACAAATTGAGTAGCAGCGATTTCCACCCCGCACTGCATTCTCGCCGGATGTTCGATGAACGTGATGTAGACGGCGGCTCCCGTGAACAGGGCGCACATGAGAACTGCGATGAACTCCGCGATTTGCCGCATTGCTCCTCACGCCGCCGTTGCGCCCACGCTGCAATGTGCGCCTTCGGAATCGACGAACTGCGCCAGCACCCCGCCGAAATCCTGCTTCTTTGGCGGCCTGCTGAAGAGCAGCCCGCTGATTCGAACTTAAGCTGGGGACCGAGCGTATCACAGTAGAACTTCACCGCCTTTTTCATGTCGGTGACGAACTTGATCGCGTATCTAAACTGTGTTCCCCTTTGACCCTCCACCGAACCGCTGAGTGCCAATTATCCCAACGGAATGCTGGAGGCAGCAAATCGCCTCAACGACGCTTTCATTGACTTTGCTTATGTCGTCCCCTTACTGTTTCCCGTGTCTTTTTGTCGAGTAACGCCGTATGAGGCAGATACTAATTACTGCCGCATGTTTAATGCTCGCAAGCGCTTCGGCGCAGGAGCGGAAGCAGACCACACTTATGATGGCATGTGCCGAGCATACGCTTGCGTCCGCCACTGCGACGCCCGCCTCCGTTACAACTCCCATCAAAGACTCGGCGACAGAACGTGTGGGCCAGTCGGTTTCGCACTACGGCTCCGCGGAGCGACAGAAACTGAAACTCGACCTTGACCAGCCGGTGGTTCAAGGCACCTTCGCCAGCGTCAAGGGCAAAGGAACCCGGTCTGGATCATTGAATTTCCTCGAGCACGTTTACGGCGACTGTCGTGCGGCAGGGCGATAAGTGGGTCATCCAAGCCGGGATCTTCTGAACTAACATTGCCGCCCGGGGCGGTTGCCGCAGCCAACCAATCGGGCTGTCCGGTCGTCGGCCTCCCGCCCATCCCAGGCGCTCTCTCCATTGTGCAAACAATTGCCGCTACCTCCGCCGACCCGCCGAAAGCCGCCATTTTACCCCGGCAAAGTTTGGCACCGGGCTTGCTTCTCCTATTCCCGGAGGAGCCAACATCCGCCGATTGGTTCGTGGATGATCCCTCGCTTCCTCTATAGTCTGGAGACCTTGCGAATGAAACCGGCCCTGTTCGTGCTCTGCCTACTTTCTACCAGCGCGGCATTTGCGCAGTACGTTGGTGGCGCTTCCTATATCAGCAATGAACCTCAGATCTACCAGTTTGCGAGTCATCCGGCACACGCATCCTATGCGCCAATGTCTCAGGAACAGAATGTCCTCGCCGCCACGACTTACTCCACGGCCCAGGGAGAAAGGCCGGCTTCGGATTTCCCGCATGCGGACGGCGTTTCTCTCGGCGCCGCTGCCCGCGAACTCAGGCAACAGCATGCCCAGCTAAAGAAATCCCCGATCGTCTGGGTAAACCAGTAGAGCGTGGCGCGGACTCTTCTTGTCCGCGCACTCTCAGCTGCCCGCCTCTTCCTCCGAGACATCAAACCCCAAGCACCCGGCGCCAACTCGGCATCGGTGGTTGCCTGCCCTGCCAATCCTTCGACGTCTTCATTTAAATTCCATCCCTCATCCGCGATTGCGGTTCGATCCTGCTGAAGCAAAAGCAAAGCCACAAAATGTTAACCTAAGAGAAATTCAAATGACCATCCTGGAATTCACCGCCGTCGTCGCGATCGTCTCCTTCGCCGCCGGACTTCTCGGATCGCTCACCGGCCTGGGTGGCGGGGTTGTCCTCGTGCCCTTGCTCACCATCTTCTTTCACGTGGACATCCGCTACGCCATCGGAGCCTCGCTCGTCTCCGTGATTGCGACCTCGTCCGGCGCGGCCGCTGCGTATGTGAAAGAGGGATTCTCCAACATTCGCATCGGGATGTTTTTGGAAATTGCCACCACCTTCGGCGCGTTGCTCGGAGCCTTCCTCGCCACCCGCATCCCGACCAGCGCACTGGCGATCATCTTCGGAGCCGTCCTGCTCTACTCGGCGTATGTTTCCCGCAAGGCGCGCACCCAGGCCGAGCGCAGCCTTCCACCAGATCCGCTCGCCACCCGTCTGCGGCTCAACGGCAGTTTCCCGGATCTCGAAGGCCGGCGCACTTACAACGTCCAGCGCGTTCCCGCCGGCTTCAGCCTCATGTTCGGAGCCGGTGCGCTCTCCGGATTGCTCGGCATCGGCTCCGGCGCCGTCAAAGTGCTTGCCATGGACCAGGCCATGCGCATCCCTTTCAAAGTCTCCACCACCACCAGCAACTTCATGATCGGAGTGACTGCTGCCGCCAGCGCCGGCGTCTATCTCAGCCGCGGATACGTCGATCCCGGTCTATCCATGCCCGTCATGTTGGGGGTGCTGGCCGGATCGCTGCTGGGCAGCCGCATCCTGGTCAAAGCCGAAACCAAATCGCTTCGCCTCGTCTTCAGCGTGGTGATTCTCGTGCTGGGCTTGCAAATGCTTTACAACGGATTCTGGGGAAAAATCTGATGCCCGCCGCCCAAGCGCCCGCGCGCCAATCGCAGCCGTTCAAACCCCAACCGTGGAGAGACCGCCGCATTGAAGTCGTTCTCGGCAACCTGCTCCGCACCGGAGTCCTGATCTCGGCGGCTGTCGTTCTCGCGGGAGCGTGCATCTATCTCTACCGACACTCCCATGATCCCGCCGATTACCGCGTCTTTCGCGGCGAACCCTCCGAATATCGCACCATCTCCGGAGTCATCCAAAGCCTCATCAGCGGCCGAGGCCAAGGCATAATCCAACTCGGATTATTACTCCTCATTGCCACCCCCATAGCACGCGTAGCCTTCTCCGTCGTAGGATTCGCCATCGAACGCGATCGGCTGTACGTGGCCTTCACACTGCTCGTGCTCGCGATACTGCTCTACAGCTTCCTGGGGTCCGGTATCGGCGCATGAGCCCGGCGGCAACTTTATGAAGAACATTTCGTAGACCTCGGAGGCCAGTGTCGGCAGAAGCCAGCGCCCGCCCTGCGGACCAAAGGAGTGATGTGTCGCGGTTCTTCACGAATCCTGGACGCATGATGGGTCCGATGCAGAGAGGATGAATCGACCTGGCGTAAGGCATACTGGGTTCGATCGAAGGCGCAGCGTCTCCCAAGCCTAAGAGTTCTGTAATCTTCGCGAGATTCCCGGGCCGGCGGCCCAAGTCAAAGCTCTGCCTGAGCAGTATTGACCAGACTCTGAAGCGCCAAGAGCAGACAGTGATGTTAGCGGGATTCCACGGATTTGAGTCTCGCACTTTTTGAATATCGCACTTACAAAGGAGAACGACATGCATCGGGGATACCGTTATCTCAGTTCATTTCTTCTGACCACCGCCCTGGCCTCGCCTGTTGCGATGATGGCCGGCGCCCTCCCACAAGACGACAGGAACCATGAAAACAGGCAAAGCGAGAACAACCGGCGCTATTACGACAAGCGTCACAAGGACTATCACAACTGGGACAGTAATGAAGATCGTTCGTACCAGCGGTACCAGACCGAACATCACCAGAGGCGTGCTTTCGTGCAGTTGAACAGCCGGCAGCAGGGCGTCTACTGGGAGTGGCGCCACAATAATCCAGACAACAGGTAGCGAATCGCAGTGCGCATTTGGGTAACGTCTCGATGTGGGTGGAAATTCACCGGACGCATCTTGAACAAGAGCGATTACTGACAAGTATTTATTTCACCGGCTGTAGCAGAAGGAGCAACGTCTGCTAAAGCCGATGATTTTTTATGGCGTGGACGGCTGCTCGCGGAAAATGTATGGCGCGAGCGCCGTCGACGGTTCGACCAGTTCCGAACACCGTGTGGCCGGCCATGGCGTTATGAGGCAAAACTGCGTCGGACTTTCTTCCAAATCAAGCGGGCCGGTAAGAACAGGACTGCGCCCCACAGCAGCAAGCTCGGCCCAGTCGAAAGCAGGAACAGGGCCAGGCTCACAACTCCATCCGCCATGCTGCGATATCCCTCGACGGCGGCGTTGCTGAGACGGGTGGATGTCGAAGGCGGCACCACCTGCAGCTGGGCTTTGTAGTCTTCGGCGATGGTCGCGTTCAAGGTGGCGTAGCTTACCTGGTTCGACATGTTTTTTCTTTCGGCTTCCATCTGTTCGATTTCGCCGCGGACACGATCGAGTTCCTGCTCGACTTGGAGGACATCCGACAATTTTCCGGTGCGATTGCGCAGCAGGTCCGTCAACCGCTGCTCGGTGTTGCGCGCGTTCGAGAGCCGCGCCTGCAGATCGACATATTGTGAGGTCACGTCCTGCCCACTCTGCGACTCGGCCTCGACTCGGCCGAGCGTCTTGACTTCGGCCAGCGCAGCGTCAAGTTGATCGGCGGGAATGCGCAACGTCGCGGTTAGCGTACGTCCGCTGCCCGTGGTGTCATTGACCTTTAGCTCGCCGACATAGCCGCGATGCCGCTTTAGAATTACTTCGAGTTGAGCTCGCGCTTTGTCGAATTCCTTGGTGATCAGGCTGAGCTGCGCCGTGCGGATAATCATCGGGCCGTTGGCAGGCAGATTATTTCCCGCTGTGGCTTGGCCCGACTGCGGGGCGCTGGAGCTTGCCGCTGGAGCGGCTGGCAACTTTGCAAATTGCTCAATCCTGTCGAATTGCCTTCCGTTCATTGGTACGGCTGACGGCGTCGCTTCAGGCAGACGGACGGCGTCGCGTTGATCGAACGCATTGCTCGCATAGTGGGAGCGCATCCAGTTTGGCATACTGACCGCCGCCAACAAGAGAATTGCGGCCACGGCTCCCACCCACGCAACCGTCGCCCGGCGCCGACCCAGAACCTCAAGCCAACTCCGCCGATGAGTAGGAGAAACGCCTCGCGATTGCAGTCGTCGTGCCGCGAGCGCAGTTGCGATTTTTGGTGGTGTCGATGATTCCGGCGGTTCAACTTTCCAAACCTTCAGATTTTGAGAAACACCTCGCAACTCGGCAACCAGCCCCTGGCACTCAGAGCACTCACCCAGATGAGCCGCCGTCGCGGCCGCCCGATCTGCCATGAGTTCGCCGTCCAGGTAGGCCATGAGTTCTTCGGGTTCAATCGGATGACTAATCTTGCTCATATGGCCTCGCCTTCTGCCCGGGTCAGTTTCACGCTTTCCACCACTCCGCTGGCTGCCGCCGCTTCAGCACTGTTTCGCTCCGGCTCCAGGCGCCCCTTCAGCGCCATCCGGGATCGAAACAGCCGCGAGCGGACGGTATTCACCGGCAGCTTCATCAATTCTGCAATCTCCGCATAGCTAAGCTGCTCATATTCGCGGAGCATCAGAATCTCCCGCTCCGAGTCGTCCAGCTTTTCGAGCGCCTGGCGGATCCAGAGCGCGGCATCAGGCGCGTCGGTAGTCACCGGTTCCGGAGCTGGCTCTCCCGGCGGCCGGTCGCGGAATTGTTTGCGCCGTTCTGCCGCCAACAGATTCATCGCAATACTGTAGAGATAAGTCCGGACCAGAGCTCTCGGTTCGTAGCGAGCCGACGCCCGGATCACCGCCACGAAGGTTTCCTGCGTCAAGTCCTCGGCGCGCTGGTCGCCATTCAGCCTCCGCCGAAAGAAGCCGTTGAGCGGCCCGCGATAGCGCGCAAACAACAGCTCAAACGCCCGGTGTGAGCCGCCCTGGAACTCCAGCATCAAAGCTTCGTCGCTGATCATTGTTGTTGTTGTCGGCGCCACGTTGCTCCCGGCCCGCGGTCCCTGAAGTCTCTTTCATCAGAGGTAATGTCGCAAGTCGGCGGAAAGTTCCCAAGGCTTGAATAAATTTTCGGGGGAACCAAGGTTACGTGAGGATGGAGTCGTCCAGCCGCTTGCGGCGGAAGTCGGCGACGTGTTGTACGAATGCCATGATCAGGGGATGTGGTTCGCGCTCGCTCGAAGAAAGTTGCGGTTGGAACAGCGTGGCGATGTAAAACAAGTGCGCGGGAGATTCGATGGCGCGGCATTCTTCCTTCGAGCCACGGGCTACGACCGGAAAGCCCGCTTCCATCGCCATCCATTCGAACTCAGGATTCATCTCGTAGTTGCAGAAGAATTCTTCCTCGATCATTTCTTTTCCGTAATACGCCGCGAGGTAAGACCCGGGACGGAGGTGAATCTGTTTAACCTTGCCCGAGAGCCGGGGCGCCTGCGGATCGTTGGTCGGAACGGCGCAGGCGACGGGATAGATGACGATGTTTCTGGCGTTCGGATTCTCTTCGGCGGTGGTAGCGTCCGGGATGCCGAGCACATTGCGGGCGCACTCGATGAGCGCGTACTGGAAGCCTCCACAGGTGCCGAGGAATGGCCGGTCGTGAACGCGGGCGAACTCGATGCCTTTGAGCATGCCGTCGAAACTTTTGTAGGGGCTGCCCGGCGAGGCCCATAGACCATCGAAGGAGTCGAGAGTGGCGATGGCTCCCGGTTCGAGCAGCGAAGGTGTCGGAAGCCAGGCCGATTCTACTTTGAGGTGGAGCTTTCGCGCGGCGTGCTGGAGCGAATCGTTGGTCGCGTGATGGGAACGGAACTCGGGATTGAAGTCGCCGAGAATCCCGATCCGGACGGATTCGCTCACAGGGGTCATTCTAAATTAGCGGTTCGCTCTTGGCATTGAACAGTTGGCTACTGGCTTCGCCGAGTTCGAGGAAAACGGCCGAACAGACGGTCGAACAACCCCTCACCACACGAGCACCGGTCGTCTAGAGCAACTCCATCTGCGCCAGCAGCACGTAGATCCCGAGCAGCGTGATGGCGGCGCCTCCCCAGACCATGGCAGTGGATTTCCAGGCGAGGGCGCTGACGAATTCCTTCTGGCTGCGGAAGGAGATCACGAACGTAGGATGATTCGCGCCTTTCATTAATACGACGGGCGGAGTGAGATTGAAGTCGGATGGCCTGGGCTGCTCTTGGTTGCGGCCGGAGTCGCGGCCGGGGTTGCGGGCCAAGACCGGCGCGGGCGGCGCACTCTCTTCGACGGCGATAGTTTCGAACGGGATTCCGGCGGCGGACCATGCCTCTGGTTTGGTGATGCCGGCGCGATTCAGCGCGGCTGCGATTTTCGCCTGCTGGCTCATTTCCTGCGTGCTGGAAGGAGCCTCGCCATTGGCCAGTTTGATGATCAGCGGGACAGGAAGCTGCTGCGAAGAATTGATAGGCGCCGAGTTGCGCGAGTAATCGGTGCGCGGCGAAAACGAACGCACCTGGACGCCCGGATTTTCCGTCAGAGTTCCTGCAATGAAGAGCGCGTCTTCAGGCTTGATCGAGCGTTCTTCGATGCGCACACGGCGAGCCGGAATGATGCCGTGGCGGGAAAGAAACACGCTGACGCGCGGCGGAACGTCATCCGGGTTCGAGAAGTTTGAGGAGAAAAACGAAGGGGCATATTCTTCGCGAAAATCACGGTGCAGATCGAGATCGGCTCCCAGAGGTTCGACGAGCAACTGTCCGGTCGAGTCGTCGATGAAGAAAGGAAGGTGGAGCGTTTCGTCTGCGATTTTATCCCATTCCACATTCTTGCCTTCGCGCTGCTGCCAGACAGTGGTGTGGTAGAGGAAGCAGGGTTTGCCCGTGACGGGCGCGGGCATGGTGTAAGGGCCTGCGGCCATACCATTGACCTCGACCAGTCCCAGGGCGGCACTGCGAATCCTGGAGGTTGGCGTCGTAAGCAACAAGCGCTTGCTAGCGAGCAAGCGGAATCCGGAGACGAAAAAGTACAAACCGCCGGCAATCGCGAGCGACGAAAGAATCGCGAGCTCGTTGATCGGAATGAGGAGCGAAAGGCAGACGGCCACAGTATTTCCCAGATTGTTCGAGGGATGAGCTGTTATGAGGATAAGAAGAGATTTGACAAACGACACGGAGAAAGAGGCGGAATGGGCTTACGTTAGTAACTGTTACTAAGTGACATTGCGGTCGAGACGCGGCAAGCCGCGTCTCGACTAAGCTGTCATCATCGCTTGCTATGCGGTTACGGCGCGAGTTTTCAAAATTTCCACCACGGCTGCCATGGCGGCATCGATTTCGGCGTCGGTGTTGTAGAAGTGAGGGGAGAAGCGCACACCGGCCTTGGGACGCCAGTCTACGAGGATGTCGCGGGCCAGGAGTTCCCGGCTCACCTGCTGGGAATCGGGCATGTCGATGGAGACGGTGCCGCCGCGACGCTCGGGGTCGCGGGGAGTGTTGACCCGCCATCCGTGCTGGTCGGCGAAGGCGATGAGGCGTGCGGTCTGGCGTTTGGATTTCTCGCGGATTTTCTCAACACCAACCTCGCGGATGATTTTCGTGCCGGGACGCGCCGCCTCGATTGCGGGAATGTGCGTGGTTCCATTCATGAATCGGTACGGAGGATCGGCGTAACGGATTGGCCCGGTGGCGAACTCAAAAGAATCTTCGTGCGCGAACCATCCGGTGAGTTTCGGCTCCAATTTCTTGCCGAGGTCGGGGCGGACGTAGAGATAAGCAACCCCGGGGCCGCCGCAGAGCCACTTGAGCACTCCTCCGCAGGCGAAGTCGGCATTGAGCGAGTGGATGTCGACGGGTACGGTGCCGAGCGACTGGAAAGTGTCGAGGACAACGTGAGCTCCAACTTTGTGCGCTCGGTCGATGATGGCTTTGGCGTCGTTGATATAGGAGCTGCGAAAAATAACGTGAGAGATGGGGACGATCAGAGTCTCGTCGTCGATGGCATTGAGCAGGCGATCGGTAGGGACGGTGATACCGTCGTCCGTTTTGACCATGTGAACCCGCGCGCCGTACTGGCGCTGCGCCTCCCAGAAATACATGACGGAAGGAAAATTCATGTCGCTGTAAACGACTTTGTTGCGTTTGCCGGTGAAATCGAAACAGGAGGCGATCACAGCCTGGCAGGTGGTGACGTTCTGGTGGAGAGAAACGGAGTCTTTGGGCGCATTCATCAGGGTGCCGAGTTCGTTGCCCACCTCGAGGGCGAGCATCCACCAGCGCTCCATCCAGGCGCGAACGCCACGGGTTGCCCAGATATCGGCGTAGGCATGGAGCGCGTCGTAAACGCCGCGGGGCATGGCTCCGAGCGAGTTGGAGATCATGTAGTTGGTGCGCTCGAGGATGGGGAACTCGGAGCGGTGGCGGAGGAGATCGTCGGGCATGAACAATATTGTAGTGGGGCGGGTCTCAGGTGTCAGGTGTCAACTCTCCTTTTAACCAGCGAGCGCCCTTGCCTTGGCGTGACTGTTGCCGGCTGTCGCTCCGGTCGGACGAAGGCGTCCGCCGCTAGGTGAGCAACTCCCTGTTTCCGATTCAGGCTGACCACAAACGTCTGAATGCTAAGTCCCGTTTTTCTGCGGCTTCCGTGAGTTGCTCTGCTCCGCGTTTGGGCGTAGGAAAAAGTAGAGAAGAGTTAGGGCGATCAGGAAAGTCAGTCCCGCGATCAGGTTGATGCGGGAGTCCCACCAGGTTTTGGCGATCGCGGCCACGACTACAACTAGGCCGACGATGGATCCGCATTTGCCTAGCGGCGAGCGGGCGGGAATTTCTGCAGCCTGGGCTGCGGTGAGCCGGCGGCGGAAGGAGATGTGAGCCGCCAGCGAAGTGATCCAGGAGAGCATCATGCCGAAGAAGGCGCCGCGGAGAATATATTCGAAGGCTTGGGCTGGGGCCCAGCGCTCGAGGACCAGGGCGACAATGATTCCGTAAGAAGAGACGAGCAGGGCTAGGGTCGGAGTGCCTTTTGCGCTGAGGCGGCCGAGGGCTGGGGGAGCCCATCCGGTGCGGGCCAGGGAGAACAGCATGCGGGAAGAGATGTAGAGGGCGGCGTTGGCTCCGGAGAGGGCGGCGGTCAGGACCACGAAGTTCATGAAGTGACCGGCGCCGGGGAAATTGACGGAACGGAAGACGGTGACGAAGGGGCTTTCGGTGACGCCGGCGCGGTTCCAGGGCATGATCCCGACGAGGATGACGATGGCTCCTAAATAAAGGAAGGTGAGGGTCAGAAAGGTCATGCGAACCGCGCTTGCTATGGCCTTGGCGGAACTGGACTCGCCGGAGGCAACGGCTACGAATTCCACGCCTCCGAATGTGTAGATGGCGAAGGTGATGGCCAGGAGCGGAGCGGCGGCTCCGAGCGGGAAAAATCCTCCGTGGGCGGTGTATTGGGAAGCGGCGCGTCCGCTGACAAGCAGGGCTGCGCCGAGTGCGATGAAAGTGGCGATGATCGCGACCTTGATCATGGCGAACCAGAATTCGAAGCGTCCATAGGTGTGGACGGCGAGGAAGTTGATCGCGAGAAGGAAGGCGGAAAAGACGAAGACCCAGAGGGTGGCGGGCACGCGTGGAAACCAGAGCCGCATGTAGGTGGCGGAGGCGACCATCTCGGCTCCGATGGAGACGGCGATGCCGAGCCAGTAGCCGGCACGGGAGATGAAGCCAGCCCAGTCGTTGAGGTAGAGGTCTCCGTAGACGCCGAAGGAACCGGCGGCGGGATGAGTGCTGGCGAGTTCGCCGAGGGCCAGGGCGACCGTCCAACTGATGAAGGCGGCGAGGACGAAGCTTAGGATGATGGCGGGTCCGGCGAGTTCGATGGCGGCGGCTGTGCCGAGGAGGAGTCCGGTGCCGATGGAACCGCCGACGGCGACCATGGTCATCTGTCCGGCGGTGAGTTGGCGGCGGAGGCCGGACTCGGGGTTCGAGGATGGAGCGGGCATGAGGGCTCGTATTCGTATATCAGAAGCTGAGGGTTAGTGGCGGGGAAAAGGTGGAGCAAGTGCCGAGCCGCGCTCGGCTTGACAGCCGAGGGCGGCTGTCCCTCCGCAACCTTTGTCCCCACACTAGGCTTGACTAGGTTATTTCGATCGAAGCCATTGTGGCTGGATCCGTTTCGGTGAATTCTGATTCGGGCAAAGCGGCTGCCGGGCGGGCGGCGACGACGCGGTCGCGGCCAGCGCGCTGGGCTTGGCGGAGAGCGTCGTCGGCGAACTTGAGGAGGAGATCGACGCGATCGGTAGTCTCATCGAAGGCGGCGACGCCGATCGAGACAGTAAGAGCGCCTGCAGCCGGGTGGCTGGGCTCGGCGCGGTAATCCCTGAGGCGCCTGCAGATTTCCTCAGCCCGCACGGTGGCCTGGCGAAGGGAGCACTCGGGGAGGATGAGGGCGAATTCTTCGCCACCGTAGCGGCAGGCGACGTCTTCGGCGCGCACGCAGCGCAGAAGAGTTTCCCCGACAGCGGTTAAGGCCTGGTCGCCGGCGGAGTGTCCGAAGTTGGCGTTATAGCGTTTGAAGTGGTCGAGATCGAGCATCATGACCGCGACGGGACGGTGTTTCCGGCGAGCGGAGTGGAGTTCGCGCTCGAGGAACTCCTGCATGTAGCGGCGGCTGTAGAGACCGGTGAGCGGGTCGCGGACTGCCTGCACGCGAAGAGATTCACGCAGGTTAAGGTTGGCAACCGCGACCGCGATGTGTTCGGCGACGGTGGCAGCGAGCTGGATTCGGCGAGCAAAGACGCTAGAGTCCGGGTCTGGGCCAGAAACGGGTGACAGGGGATCATCATTCTGGATGGACAGTGTTCCGAAGGTATCGCCATTGGCGATGAGAGGAACGCAGACCGAGGGACCTTCGCCGAGGAGGTGAGAGCAACGTGGGGTGGAGCGTCCGCCGGGATGCGTATGGGTGCAACCGCGCCGAAGAGCCCAACATTGTTCGGGCGAGAAGATCCGATCGGTCGGACAGACTCCCCATTCGGCGGCGGACTCGAGGCGGTTTTTCAAGGCGGTGAGCAGTGAGACCGAGCCCGAGGCGCCTGGAAACAGACGGCGCAAGCGCTCCGGAATCAGGCGAAAGACTTCTTCCCGGGAGGTGCAGGCCTGAAGGAGGCTTCCGAGTTCGCTAATCTGAGTAATTTCGGCAGTTTGGCGGCGGGCGTTGTCGAGCAAGTGACTGATTTGCTCGTTCGAGGCCGTCAGCTGTTTTTGCGCGGCCTTGCGCCCGGCGATTTCCTGTTGCTGGTGGAATTGAGTGAGGGCCAGCCGCAGGGTAAAAGCGACGAGGGATGCAGCCATGGCCATGTCGGTGAGAACTTCTCCGTGTGCCTGTTTCCAGCGGTCCATCAGCAAATTGATGCAGCAGAGCAGCCCTACCAGGACCAGGTTGGTGACAATGAAGCTGAGGAAATTCGCGGGCTCCTGGGCGGGTGGGGGCTCGGAGGAGGGTTTCCAAGTGAGTGCGATGAGCCCAGCGGCAACAGTCGGAACCGCCCAGCCGAGGTTGAACCATGCGGCGGCGGGGACATAGTGGTGCAGGTCGATCCAGTCACCGATGCAGGTTGCGACCGCGCAGACCAGCAAGAAGAGCCCTAACCGGAGCAACAGACTGCGAGTGCTGGCGACGCGGGCGAATTGCAAACGCACCAGGGCTGCGACCAGGAGGAGCAAGCTTTGCGCGTCGCTGATGCTGAGATTCCTTAGGAGCGCATCGGCGGGCAACATGCGCTGCGCCGGGAGAAAGAAGAAAGTCGAGTAGACGAGGCCCACAACGATCGCGACCTGAAAAAGATCGAGAAAGATTTCGGACTTCACCTGTGCGCGCCGCGAGGTCTCCGGAAGAAAAAGCATCATCAGGATCGGGGCGCCGTAGAGGCAGTAGAGCAGACGCCAGGTCGAAGCCGACAGGATGGCTTGGTCGAACAGGGTGTCGTAGGCCTGAAAAGCCGTAGGGAGGAGCAAAACCACCAGGACGGCGGCGAACAGAAACCAGAACAGGGCGGTGATGCCTTGTGCGCGACGGAACGCATTCCAGGCGCACCCGAGTGCGAGAAAGCCGACAAGAACGAGAATGGATTCGGCGAGGCCGCGGCCGGCCCGGCCGGTTCCGAGGACGAGGAATCCGAGCGCCTGGGCTGCCATGAGGGCGGCGAAGAGAAGGCCCACGAGCGAAGCTTGGCGGAGCTTAACGAACTCGCGCAGGCGGGAGCCGCGAGGCAGGTCGAAATTGATCGCCATGGGCATCAATTGTGGGAAGACACTTTGGGCTCAATGGTTGAGATCGGCAGGGCGCAGGAAAACTCCAGTTCTTCGCTGCTCCGCTGCTTGGCTGCTGCCGCTTCGACTTGAAGTTTACGACTTAAGTTGTTCGCCGAACGATTCTGCATTTCGAGGTTCGTCCCTCAACATGGCCCGTGTGCATGGGGTCTATGACTAGCATGAGGTTCTTTCCGGGCGGAACGACGGGAATCGAGCCGATGGAATGACTTTAGTAATCCCAGAGCGGGAGATGCGCGTTGCTGGGGCGCGGGTTGAATCCTAGAATCAAGGCGGAACTCTCTGTCCCAAGACCGCCCCATGCCGGAAAATCCTAATCGTGCCGAAGTCGCCCGCCGGGTAGAAAAGGCGGAGAAGCTTTTGCAGAAGGGGAAGACGGCCGACGCGCTGGCGGAATACCTGCAAGTCCTCGAAGGCGATTCGCAAAACGACAATGTGCGGCAGATGGCAGCGGAGCTGTGTCTCTCATTAAATAAGGGGGAGCAGGCGGTGCGACTGTTGGGAGAGTTGTTTGAGCGGCAGGTGGCGGCGGCGGATGCGACGCGAGCCAGCCTGACCTATAAAAAGCTAGCGCGGTACGCAAATCCGACGTGGGAACAAAAAGTGCGCTTTGGGCAACTGCTGGAGCATTCGAACAAAAAGCTGGCGATCGGGACGTATGAAAACGCGCTGGAGGATTTGCAGCGGCAAGGGAAGAAAGAAGAAACCCTGCTCGTGTTGGGGCGGATTGTGAGCCTGGAGCCGTCGCAGCCCAATCATTTGCGGGTGGCGGAATTGTCGGCGGAACTGGGCGAGCACGCGATGGCGTCGCAATCATTTTTGCAATTGGCGGAACTGGCGGAAACATCGGGCGGAAACGGCGCCTCATGGTTCGAGCGGGCGTACACGGAAAATCCGACGGACCCGAAGATGGCGGTGGCTTATGGCAAGAGCCTGTTGTCACGGGGCGAAGCGGGGGCGGCGATTTTTATTTTTGAGCCGCTGCTGCATTCCGGAGACGCTGCGCTTGGGCTGCGAGAACTCTATGCGCAGGCGCTGTTGTCCGCGGACCGCTGCCTGGAAAGCGAGCCGCTGATCTGGCAGATATTCGAGGAGAATCCGGCGCGAATGCATCAGGTGGTAAACCTGATCGGGAAGATGATCGATTCCGAGCTGGATGCGGAGGCGGTGGCGCTGGCGCGGAAGCTGGAGGCTTTCCAGCGGCGGCGTGGGGAGCGGCGATCGTTCATCACGACGATGCAGGAACTATTGGCATCGCACCGGCCGTCGGCGGAAATGCTGGAATTTCTGGCGGAGCTGTTCAATGCGTCGAACCGTGAAACCGACTACGCGCAGGCGCTGCTGAAGCTGTTTGACCTGTATTGCACGAAGCACGACTACCAGAAAGCGGGGGAGTGTCTGGATCGGGCGGCGGAAGTGGATCCATACGAGCCGGGACATCAGAAACGGCTGGAGGCGCTGCGGGGGAAGATCGACGACCAGCGCTTCAACGTAATCGCATCGCGGTTCTCGACGGTAAAGAAAGAAGAGCAGGAAGTCAAAGTCCAGGAACCGACTCTGGGAGCGGCCGCGCTGCAGGATCTGATGCTGCAGGCCGAAATCCTAGTGCAATACGGGATGCGCTCGAAGGCGATCGAGCGTTTGCAGCGCATTCAGGAACTGTTTCCGCGCGAGGAAGAGCGCAACCAGGATCTGCAGAAGTTATACATTGCGGCAGGCATCGAACCGCAGTACGCGAAGTCAGCGGCGCCGGCTTCGCCGTCTGTGCCGGCGGCGGCGAATGGCGGTCCGGCGGTCCCCTCAGGGGCGGCGGCGACGGCGGCGAGCGAGGCAGCCGATGTCAGCAGTCTGGCGAGAGTGGCTGAAATCACGCGCAAACTCTACCACCAGGGGAACGCGGAAGGAGTTCTAAGAACGGCGGCGAACGAAATTGGCGCGAACTGGCGGTCGGCGCGCTGCATAGCGGCCTTGCGCAAACCTGGCTTGCCGCCGTCGAGCGTGCAGGAACATCACATGGATGGGCTGATTCCAGCCAGTTCGGCGGCCCTGGTCAGCCTGGTGGAGACGCTGCAGGATCTGGCGGTGGCGCGAGGCACGGTGACCATGGGCGATGCCAAGAACGCTCCGGAGTTGATGGGCGTACGCAGCGCGATCGAAGAGTTGCAGATCGAATCGGTGCTGGCTCTGCCGTTGACCGAAGGCAACGACCAGATCGGAGTGCTGATCCTGACCCAAAACACGAGCCGGGTATGGCAGCCTTCGGAAGTGCTGGTGATTCGGACGTTGAGCGACCAGGTGTTGATCGCGCTCAACAACGCCGGGCTGCGGCGGCTGGTGAAAAATCTTTCGGTGACGGACGAGAAGTCGGGGCTGTTGAAGCGGGCTTCGTATCTCGATCTTCTGCAGGCGGAAACCCGGCGTGGGTTGCAGCAGGGGACGGCGGTGACGGTGTTGCTCATGCAGTTTGGGCGGCGCAGCGCGCTGATCAAGGAATATGGCGAGCAGGCGGTGACGGCGGTAATGGAGCAGATCGGGCAGCTGTTTTCCGCGAATATCCGAACCAACGATCTGGCGTTCCGCTACGAAGCGACGACGGTCGCGCTGGTGCTCGGCGATACGGGCGAAAAAGAAGCGCTGCTGGCGGTGGAGAAATTGCGGCGGCTGCTGAAAGAAGTGCGTTTCCCGGGTAAAGACAAGGTAGTCGAATTCAGCGCAGGCCTTGCGCCGGCGGTGATGCGGCAGCATTTCGATCCGGTGGACATTGTGACCGAAGTTGCCAACCGCGCCGATCATGCGTTGGAGCAGGCGGTGGCGCAGGGCGCGGGAAAGGTTGTGGCGCAGGCGCCGCAGTTCGCCGCGGCGGCGGCGATGGCGTAGAGTCTCTCACCGCCGAGACGCCGAGTGCGCCGAGAAAACTCCGGGGACTTGTTCTCGCCCACTCCGGACTTTTCCAAGACAAATCTCAAACTGTTTCGCCTGGAAGCCAAGAGCCAAGAGCTACGAGCCAACCGCTAACAACCAACGACCAACGACCAACGACTGCTCCTCCTGCTAAACTCACAAGAAATTATGTTGAAACCTGGGGACATTGCCATTGTCAGCGGGGCGCGCACGCCCTTTGGACGCTATTGCGGAAAGATCAAAGACTACACGGCGCAGGAACTGGGCGCGGTGGCGGCGAAGGCTGCAATCGAGCGGGCAGGAGTCGACGCGGAACACTTCGATCATGCCGTGTTCGGGAACGCGCAGCAGACTTCGGGCGACGCGCTGTATGGAGCGCGGCATGTGGGACTGCGGGCGGGCTTGCCGATTGAGGCTCCGGCGCTGACCGTGAATCGGCTGTGCGGGTCGGGGATGCAGGCGATTGTCAGCGCGGCGCAGATGATCCAGACGGAGGAAGCGAAGGTGGTGCTGGCAGGCGGCATGGAATCGATGTCGCAAGCGCCGTTTTCGATCCGCGGGCGCGATGGATTCACACTGGCTCCGGGAGGGAAGCTGGAAGATTCGCTGATGGTGGCGCTGCTCGATACTCATTGCGGACTGTACATGGCGAATACGGCCGAGTTGTATGGCGAGCAGCAGGGCATCACGCGGCAGGCGCAGGACGAGTTCGCGCTGCGCTCGCAGCAGAAGGCAGACGCGGGTTATAAGGAGGGGCGCGTACAGGAAGAACTCGCGCCGGTGCCGCTGCGGAATTCGAAGGGCGAGGCGACGGGAGAGATGCTGACTGAAGATGATCACCGTCGTCCGCAAACCACGATGGAAGGCTTGGCGAAGCTGCGGGCTGCCTTCGGAAAAAACGGTACGGTTACGGCGGGAAATGCCAGCGGGATTGTGGATGGCGCGGCGGCGGTGGTGGTGATGTCGCTGGATCAAGCGCAGAGAAGGAATCTTAGTCCCTTGGGAAGAATTATTAATTGGGGGATTGCGGGCGTCGATCCGAAGCTGATGGGGCGCGGTCCGGTGCCGGCGACGAAAATTGCGCTGCAACGCGCGGGGCTGACTTTGGATTACATCGATTTGATTGAAGTGAATGAGGCGTTCGCGGCGCAGTATCTGGCGGTGGAGAAAGAATTGGGCCTCGATCGCGAAAAAGTGAATGTGAACGGTGGAGCGATTGCCTTGGGACATCCGCTGGGCGCGACCGGGACGCGGCTCGTGATCACGCTGCTATATGAGTTGCGGCGGCGGAAGAGGAAGTACGGGCTGGCTACGGCGTGCATTGGCGGAGGACAGGGGATTGCCATGGTGGTGGAGAGCTTTCAGTAGACTCCATTGAAAACGTTGCTGAAATACGTCGCTATTTCGGCGGCAATCGGGATTGCCCTGACACTAACGCCGGCCGTCCTGCCTTTGTCCTTGAATAAATGGCCGATTTTTCACTGGCCTTAGCGCGGAAGAAAACATCGTGACGAGGAACCATTCATGGATGGTGCGCCACCTCTCACGCTGGTTGAGAAGTGGCCATACCAAGGCCTACAAAGGCCTGCAGCTCCCGCTTGCCAGAGCGAAAAAACCGCGCTAGGGTTGTAGGCGTATGAACGATTTGCGAAGCCAGATCCATAGCCTGTCCGCAGCGGAGAAGGCGGAACTGCTGGATACGGTCTGGGAGAGCCTGGAAGCGGACGCGGTATCGTTGACGGATGCGCAACGGGCGGAGCTTGATTACCGAATCGCCCGGCATGAGCAAAACCCTTCCGATGTCATCCCGTGGAACCAAGTCAGGACGGGCCTGTTTAAGAAATCGTGACACTCCCGGTCGTCTGGATACCAGAGAATGAAGCTTGGGAGCGTTTCGCATTGGCGGTCGAAGCCACGGTTGAGGCAATTGCGGAGCATCCATTGCAATTCCCTGTTGTTTACCGGAGCCGTCGCCGTGCGGGAGTTCGGCGTTTTCCCTACGGAATGTTCTTCGAGGTTCAGGAAGCATCGGGTCGTGGTGATCGCCTGCTTCCGCGGCAGGCGCAATCCAAGGCGCTGGCAGTCGCGGTAAAAAGGTGTGATGTTGCTCGCAACATTGTTCCCAGTGATCGTTGTCCAAGAAGGTGTTCCGATGGAAATCAAAAAAGTTGGCGTTCTCGGTTGTGGCCTAATGGGTTCCGGCATCGCGCAAGTGTGTGCGACTGCGGGCTTCGACGTTACCGTGCTTGAGGTCGAACAGAAGTATCTCGACACAGGTTTTGCCGGGATTGAGAAGTCGCTGGCGAAATTTGCCGAGCGGCCGGTGGAGAAGGGTGGGATCACTCCCCAGCAGAAAGACGAGATTCGGGCGCGGCTGAAGGGCACTACGAAAAAAGAAAATCTCGCCGATTCGGACATCGTCATCGAGGCCATCATCGAGAACGTTGAGGAAAAGAAGAAGATGTATGCGTCGCTCGACGGCATCGTGAAAAGGGACGCGATCATTGCCTCGAATACTTCTTCGATCTCGATCACTGAGCTTTTGACGGCTACGAAACGTCCGGAAAGATTCATCGGGCTGCACTTTTTCAATCCGGTGCCGCTGATGAAGCTGGTCGAGGTGGTGAAAACGATTGCTACATCTCCCGCTGTGTACGATGCGGCCTTTGACTTTGCGAAGAAGCTGGGCAAGGTTCCGGTGCGCACTTCGGATAAGACAGGATTCATCGTAAACCGGCTGCTGGTGCCGTATCTGCTGGATGGGATTCGTGCGTATGAAGAGGGCGTGGGCTCGATCGAGGACATCGATAACGCGATGAAGCTCGGCTGTGGGTATCCGATGGGTCCGTTTACGCTCCTCGATTTCGTCGGCCTCGATACGACTTACTACATTACGCACGTGATGTATGACGAGTTCAAGGAGCGGCGGTTCGCGTCGCCTCCGCTGCTGAAGCGGATGGTGATGGCGGGGTGGTATGGGCGGAAGTCGGGACGCGGGTTTTATGATTACTCGGACCCGGCGAAGCCGGTGGCGGGAAAGTTCTGAACTTGATCTGCGTTGAACCTGATTGATATTTATGTAGGTTGTCATCCTGAGCGAAGCGAAGGATCGGCTGTCCTATGCGCTAGCAAGCAGCAGGTTTTTCGCTTCGCTCAGGAATGACAAAATTTGGTAGTGCCACTGACTTGGCGTTGCATTCCAAGAACATTGATCTTATGACCTACGAAAACATCCTCCTCGAAAAGAAAAACTCCATCGCCTACGTGACCGTCAACCGGCCGAAGGTGCTTAACGCTCTAAGCCTCGCCACCATCGAAGAACTCGGGACTGCATTTCAAGAAATAAAGAATGATTCCTCGATCCGCGTGGCGATCTTGACTGGAGCGGGCGAGAAGGCTTTTGTTGCGGGCGCGGACATTGGCGAACTGGCGAAGCAGGACGCGGTCTCCGGCAAGGAGTATGCGCACCGGGGGCAGGCGGTGCTCGACCTGATCGAAAATCTCGGCAAGCCGGTGATTGCCTGCATTAATGGATTTGCGCTGGGCGGCGGATGCGAACTGGCTCTGGCTTGCACGATGCGTCTCGCTAGCGACAACGCGAAGCTGGGGCAACCCGAGGTGAAGCTGGGGATCATTCCGGGATATGGCGGGACGCAGCGGCTACCGCGGCTGGTGGGCAAGGGGCTCGCGATGCAGATGGTGCTCGGCGGAGAGATGATGACGGCGCAGGAAGCGCATCGGATTGGGCTGGTGAATGACGTGACGACGGCGGCGGAGCTGATTCCGCGGGCGGAGGCGATTGCGGCTAAGATCATCGCGAACGGTCCGCTGGCGGTGCGGTACGCTATGGAGGCGGTCAACAAGGGCATGGAGATGCCTTTGGCCCAAGGCCTTTATCTGGAGGCTACGTTGTTTGCCGTTTGCTGCGCTACCGAGGATAAGAAGGAAGGGACGGCGGCGTTTCTGGAGAAGCGGACGGCGCAGTTCAACGGGAAGTAAATCATCCGGTCATCGGGTGATCGGGCCATTGGGTCATAAGGGTTCGCTCTTCTACGGTTCTCGCCAAATGATTAAATCGCTATCTACGGTGCGGCATCTTCGGAAAGAAGATTTCCGCTCGTTAACAGGTTTCTTAACCGCCATAGGATTCGAACGACTCCCCAAGAAAGTTGGAGAGACTCTCACGGCCTTCGTCGCGCCTGCGGGGAAATTTTGGCTTGGCCTACTCGATGATCAACGTTCCCCTGCATTCATGGAGGTCATGAAGAATGATAGGGCGATTCTTTTGGAAGTGAGCGATCCTGAAACTGTTTGGTTTATCGCCCATGAGCGCGGCTGCGAGATAGTCGAGGATTTCATCTCCAAGAAAACGGGAGAGCATAGATTTGCGGTTAAACTGCCGGGCGAGATTGTGGTTATCATCGCGCCCGCGTCCGAGCAGTCAACCGCAACTGAAGGCGATCTCAAAGGAGTGGGAAAGCGCTTCGCGGTCGTACTTTCACGTTTCAATTCCTTCATTACCGAGAGGCTCCTACAGGGCGCGCTCGACGGACTCATGCGCACGGGAGTCAACAAAAAGAGTGTCCACGTCGTGCGCGTCCCCGGCGCTTTCGAAATTCCGTCCGCCGCCCGCACGCTCGCCGAAAGCAAGAAATACGATGCGATCGTTTGCCTCGGCTGTGTGATCCGCGGCGATACGGCGCATTACGACGTGATCGTGAATGAGGTTACGCGCGGCATCGGGCAGTCGGCGCAGGAGACTGGAGTGCCTCATGCGTTTGGTGTGCTGACCTGCGACACGCTGGAGCAGGCGATTGATCGCGCCGGGTTGAAGATGGGGAACAAGGGATTTGAGGCGGCGCTGGCGGCGGTGGAGATGGCGAATCTGAAGAGAGTTGTCAGTCGTCAGTCGTCAGTTGTCAGTAAGAGCGGTCGCAGGTCGCGGGTCGCAGTTGGCAAGAAAAACAATGCAGTTCCTGTTTCTAAGGAACGAAAACCCCGCGCCTGAGCTCCAGTCCTGCCGCAATACACTGTCCTGTAAACTGTTATCAGCCTCAGAGGTGTGTTGCAAGGTTTACTGAGAGCTGAACTCCCGATGGGTACTCGACGCAAATCCCGCGAACTGGTTCTGCAGATGCTGTTTCAAGCGGACATGGGGAAGCAGACGGCGGAGCTTGTCCGAAAGACGTTCTGGGCGGAGCGGAGCAACGTTGAAGAAGAAGTTCGCGGATTTGCCGACGATCTGTTTCGCGTCGCCAGCGACCGGCTGCCGGAGATCGACGGGCTCATCGGGAAGCATACGCAGCACTGGCGGATGGATCGGATGGCTACCGTGGACCGGAATGTGCTGCGGGGAGCGGTGGCGGAGTTTCTGGGGTATCCGGCTACGCCGCGGGCGGTGGTAATTAATGAAGCGCTCGAAATTGCGCGGAAGTTTTCTACGCCGGAGTCGGTGCAGTTTATCAATGGCGTGCTGGACAGCGTGGGGAAAGAGGTCGGGCCGTAGACGCCGTCAGCTTCAGCCCTCAGCCTTCAGCAAGAGAGCGAGGCGGGTCGATTTCCTACAAGGCGGTCAGCCAGAATCCCAAACGAAAAAGTAGAGGTACGGTTTCGCGGCCGACAGTTCTTGAATGCTGCTGATGGTCGGGGCGAGGCCGAGCGGGGCTCGGATGGGCGAGGGCGCCCGTCTCCACACGCCCGCACACACCTGCCCGTTCCCCACTGACTGATCCGTCCCTCTCGGATCACTGTGGACGGATAGCGATCAGGTTGGGCAGGCAGAGTGGTGCGTTGGCTCCCTGGCCGTTGCACATGTTGGGGTTGTTGTTGTCGTTGATGTTGACGTAAGGGACCTGCTGGAAGTCGCCCTGACCGGTGGTGCAGGAGGTGGCGCAGACGATGTGCACGGAGCCAGCCGGACAGGTTAAGCCACCTGGTTGGCACGGGTCGCTGGCGGCGACATAGACCTGGCTTCCGTCAGTGGAGGCGGAGGCCGAGATTGGCAGGGACCCGTTGGCTAGGGGGATGGAGGTGGTGGTCCCGTCGCTTACATTGAAGATGAGCACGGCGGGGATATTTTGGGCGACGACGATCATCGCGCTGCCGTCGGCAACAAGCTGCGCGTAGACCGGAGCGAAGGTGCCCTGGCCGAGGTTGAAGGACTGCGCTGTCGGGGGGAAATTCACCGACGGATCAATGTTCGTGAGTGGAGGAGGCTGAGGCTGAGGGTTGCAGGCGAACTGTCCATCCGGCAGGGCATGCTGCGTAACGGACGTGGTGAAAATGTCGATGTTCGGAGGATCGAGTGCGAGCACGTGCTGAGCGTCCGGCGACGGGAAGATCTGAAGCGGGATGCCGGGGGTGGCAACGAAGTTGGAGTCTGGAGTGATTTGAGAATTGGCCACTGTCGGTTGATCGTCGCACATGGCGAAGGCAGAGATCGACTTTCCCGGCACGAGCGCTCCCGCGACGTAAGCAAAACTGCCATCCGCCGAGAATTTCACATCGGTGGCCGTGGTCGCTATCGGAACCGAGGTGAGCGCGTCGACCGTGGAGTACACGTACATCTTGCCAGTGCCGGTGAGGATGAAGAGTTTTAACTGATCCGGAGAGAAGGCGGCGGCCGTGGCGGTTTCGCCGGGGATGATGAGGTCAATCGCAGTGTTGCTGCTTGCGTCGTAGACGTAAACCTGACTGGGAGTGGAGACGGTGTCGACGACAACCACTAATTTGCCATCGTTCGAGATGGTGAGCACTTTCCCGCACAAGGAAACGTTGCATGGCGTCGAGGAGTTGGAGACCTGGACAACGGAGGGGCTGCTGGCGGTGACATCCACGTACATGAGGCCCTGATCGCTGCCGAGGTAGACGCGCCCCGCCGACACATGGTTGAACATCAAGGAATTGGGAGTGCGGGGCACGCCTACGATGACGCCGATTGGAGTGGTTCCAGGGGTCACCGAGAACATTGTACTGGCGCAGCCGGGAGTGTTCCCGCAGTCGGTAGTCGCGGCCCAGGCGGTGTAGGTGGGCGGTTTGGAGGTGGAAATTACGTCAACGGAGATCGTGCCATAGCCCTTGGTCCCGTTTGGCAGCGTGCAGGACGGAACGTTGGTCGGAAGGCAGTCGCTGGAGTAGATGGGGAGACCGGGTAGAACTCCAATATTACAGCTTGGGGGTGTGCAGGAAGCGAAGACGGTGGCGCCGCCGAGGTTGGCGCGAGCGGTGGCACTGTTGATTCCCGTGGTGTTGGTGGTGCTGGTGAAGGCGGCAACTTCAGGATTGGTCGTGCTCCAGGTGAGGGGCGGGTTGGGCACGGTGACACCCAAGGTATCGAGCGCAGTGGCCGTGATCGATACGCTGCCGCCGTTGTTTACGGTGATCGAGTTCCCGGCCTGGCCTTGGCCCCCAATTTGGAGGTGGATGGCTTGGATCAGGCAACTCGTGAACGGAAAGGGGCTGCTGGTGGTCCCGGAGACGCTGGCAAAAAGGTTGGAAATGCCGGGGGACTTGGCGGTGGTCATTGCCTGGTTGAGCACGTTAGGCTGATTTGGGGGCACGAAGGCAATTGCGGTGACCACACCGGCATTGCTCGACGACCAACTCAAGGGGCCGACGGTGTTGGTGATGTCCACGTTGTTGCTGAAGGCGATTCCCTGGAATTGCCAGGTCTGATCCTGGGAAAAACAGTCGTTCGGGGGCGGTTGGGGCTCGGCTTGTGTGATCTGAATGCTGTCGATGTGCTGGTGAACGTAGACGGTCGTGGGCGGGCTGCTGACCCCCTCGACGACCGCGGTGACGATGGCGATCCCGGGAGTTCCGGCGCTGCAAAGGGTGGCGCTCGGATCCCAGGTGCCAGCGCAGGCAGAGCCATTGCTGGCGACCGAGAGTGGCGCGGAGGCGTTCGGGTTACCGCTGGCGACCATAAATTGAATGGTGACGCCGAGTACGGGTTGGCCGTTGGCATTCGTGGCGTTGGCGCTGAAGATCTGAGTGCCGCCAACGTCGATGGAGAAGTTGGAGCTGGGGTTCAGCGTAACGGTCTTCACTGCTTCGCCATTGGGGTTGGGGCTGCTTTTGCCGAGGCAGCCGGTGAGGGCGATGACGAAAGTGATGACCAAAATAAGAAGAAAGCCGGAACCGCAACGATGCATGAACCCTCCTCGCGTCCGTTTGCCAGGCGCGAGCATAATAATGTGGTGGGGCGGAAAACTGTCAGTGTAGAGGGTCATTGCGATATTGGGCAAGGGCACAGGCCAGGTTTCAGAGTATCAAGGTTGCAAAGTTTCAAGGCTTAGCTTGAGGGCTTCAGTGGCTCCCCGTCCCGCCCCATCGCTGAAACCCTCGAAACCGTGAGACTTTGAAACCTCTTTGTTCTTCGATGCGCCGGGGAGTGGTTGACGATGTGCAAGGTAGTTGTTATTATCAAACGGTTCCGCGAGTTAAGTCTGGCTTGCCTGTGTACGGCAGTCCTGTTGGATGCGCAACCTGCGTTGGCGACAGGCTCCGGGAAAATCTTGGCCGAGCTTTGAGGAAATACGTACCCGGTAGAAGTGACTGGGGACGCCCTCGCTGAAACGTCCTGCGAAAACCTTTGCGCCTCGGCAGATGAGTTAGAGCCGGGGAGTCACGCGAGGCTATGCAGGGGAAAGCAGACGAAACGGAACGCCTCCGCACCCTGGTCGGAAACTCGGTCTGAGGTGAGGCGTGGCGTCACCGTCGTCGGCGATTAGAGTCTGAGCGGGAACTGAACGAATTCTCACCGGCGTGCGGAATGCTGCGCGGCGAGAGTATGGCTGGGCGCGATAGGCCTGTGCCAGACCTGAGACGGGGCAAGCCCCGTCTCTACGGGAATGTGTGTGAGACGAAGAGTTTGGTAGAGATGCGGCTTGCCGCGTCTGGGAGTGGCGAGAGTGCCTACTTTTAATCAGTTGGTGAAATTTGGCCGTGAGAGGCCCCGGTATAAGACGGCGAGTCCGGCCCTGCAGTCGTGTCCGCAGAAGCGCGGCGTGTGCACGCGCGTGTATACCCAGACACCAAAGAAGCCGAACTCGGCGCTTCGCAAAGTGGCGCGCGTTCGTCTGACGAATGGAATTGAAGTGACGACGTATATCCCGGGCGTTGGCCATAACCTGCAGGAGCACTCGATTGTGCTGATCCGCGGAGGACGTGTGAAGGATCTGCCGGGAGTGCGTTATCACGTGGTGCGCGGAACGCTGGATGCTACCGGCGTTGCGGGGCGCAACCAGGGGCGCTCGAAGTACGGCACCAAGCGCCAGAAGAAGACGTAAGAAAAGTTGCCAGTTGCCGGTGAAACCACGGCGAATGAAAACTGAGAGCTGAGAGCCAAAGGAACATGCCTAGAAAAGGACATATCGCGAAGCGGACGACCGAGGCCGATCCGGTGTATGGATCGGATCTGGTGACGAAGTTCATCAACTCGATGATGTGGCAGGGGAAGAAGTCGACTGCCGAGGGTATTTTTTATAAGTCGCTCGAGAAGTTGAAGGAGAAGGGCGGCGACGAACCCCTGAAGCTGTTTACGAAGGCGGTCGAGAACGCCAAGCCACTGCTGGAAGTGAAGACGCGGCGGGTGGGCGGCGCGAACTACCAGGTGCCGATCGAAGTAGGTCCGGACCGCAGGACGTCGCTGGCGATCCGCTGGATTGTGAGCTATGCGCGCGGCCGCGGCGAAAAGGGAATGATCGAGAAGCTGACGAACGAATTGCTCGATGCTTCGAACGGTAAGGGCGCTGCCATCAAGAAGAAAGAAGACGTGCATCGTATGGCGGAAGCGAACAAGGCGTTCGCGCATTACCGGTGGTAAATCAGCTACGAACTTCGGGCTGCGAGCTTGAAGCGAACAACGAACGACAAACGACAGATTTTCAGAGCCCCAGAAAGAGTAGAGAAACGCCGTGCCTAGAACAGTCCCACTAGAACGTTGCAGGAACATCGGCATCATGGCCCACATCGATGCCGGGAAGACCACGACGACGGAGCGCATCCTGTTTTATACGGGAAAGACGCACCGCATCGGCGAGGTGCATGAAGGCACGGCCATCATGGACTGGATGGAGCAGGAGCAGGAGCGCGGCATCACGATTACGTCGGCGGCGACGACCTGCACCTGGCGCGACATCCGCATCAACATTATCGATACGCCCGGCCACGTGGACTTTACGGCCGAGGTGGAGCGATCGCTGCGCGTGCTCGACGGCGCCGTCGCTGTGTTTGATGCCGTCCATGGAGTGCAGCCGCAGTCGGAAAAAGTATGGCGGCAGGCGGACAAGTACGGCGTTCCGCGAATTTGTTTCATTAACAAGATCGACAAGATGGGGGCGGACTTCGAGCACGCCATCGACACTCTCCGCAAGCGGCTTAACGCCAAGCCCGTCGCGATTCAAATTCCCATCGGACAGGAAGACAAGTTTCGAGGAGTGGTGGATCTGGTCGCCATGAAGGCCATCATCTGGCAAGACGAGACGATCGGCGCGGAGTATGAGACCACCGACATTCCCGCGGAACTGCAGAAAAAGGCTGAGGCGTTCCATACCCAACTTGTGGAAACCGTCGCCGAGAACGATGACGAAATTCTGCACAAGTTTTTGGAAGGCGAGACCATTTCAGCGGATGAATTGAAGGCGTCGCTGCGCAAATCCACGATCGGGCTGAAGTTGTTTCCGGTGGTGGTGGGAACGGCGTTCAAGAATAAAGGTATCCAGCCGTTGCTGGATGCGGTTGTGGATTACCTGCCTTCGCCGCTCGACACCAAAGAGACGCATGGCCTCGATCCCGATGGTGGGCAGGACCTCACGCGCAAGGCCGACGACAAAGAGCCGTTCTCGGCGCTGGCCTTCAAGATCATGGCCGATCCGTTTGTCGGTCAGTTGACTTTTATCCGGGTGTATTCGGGGCAGTTGAAGTCGGGCGAGTCAGTGATGAACTCGCGTACGCAAAAGCATGAGCGAATTGGGCGCCTGCTCAAGATGCACGCCAACAAGCGGGAAGATATCCAGGAAATTCTCGCCGGGGACATCTGCGCCGTGGTGGGGCTGAGAAACGTCGGCACGGGTGATACGATCTGCGACGAAAAACATCCGATCACGCTCGAGTCGATTGTGTTTGCGGTGCCGGTGATTTCGGTTGCGGTCGAGCCGAAGACCAAGGCCGATCAGGAAAAGATGGGCATGGCTCTGGCGAGACTGGCACAGGAAGATCCGACGTTCAAGGTTCACACCGATCCGGATAGCGGGCAGACGATCATCAGTGGCATGGGCGAGTTGCATCTGGAAATCATCGTCGACCGCATGATGCGGGAGTACAAGGTTGAGGCCAACGTCGGCAAGCCGCAGGTGGCGTATCGCGAGACCATTCGCAGGCACGCGGAAGCGGAAGGCAAATACATACGGCAGACGGGCGGCCGCGGTCAGTACGGTCACGCCAAGATTTATCTTGATCCGAATGAGCCCGGCAAGGGCTACGAATTCATCAACGATATCGTAGGCGGCACGGTGCCGAAGGAATACATCAAGCCGATCGATCAGGGCATGCAGGAGGCCATGGAAGGCGGCGTTCTCGCCGGCTATCCGATGGTCGACATCAAGGCGACGCTCTACGACGGCAGCTACCACGATGTCGATTCCAATGAAATGGCGTTCAAGATCGCCGGTTCGATGGCGTTCAAGGAAGCGGCCCGCAAGGCGAGTCCGGTCATTCTGGAGCCGGTGATGGCGGTCGAAGTCGTGACTCCGGAAGATTATGCCGGAACGATCATGGGCGACCTGAGTTCGCGCCGCGGACGGATCGAAGGCATGGAACATCGCGCCGGTTCGCAGGTGATCAAGGCCATCGTTCCGCTGGCAGAGATGTTTGGGTACGCGACTCATATGCGGTCGTCAACCCAGGGTCGTGCCGAGTACTCGATGCATTTCGCGCGGTATGAAGAAGCCCCGCGTCACGTGGCGGAAGAGATTATCGCCAAGACGCAGGGCAAGACAGCACCTCGATGACTACTCGCCCAGCGGTTCGTCGTCGATCGAAGGTTTTGGGCGGCGAACGGCAGGCGGGCAGACTTTGAAATGGTTTTCGGTACGACTGGGGTTTGGGCAAGGCTGTTATACCAGGCCGAGGGCTACCTTTTGACCGAGGTCTGGTGCGAATCTCCGGAATCGCGGCAGTACCGGGTAAGAGATTTCTGGTCCTGGCATCGAAGTTTTGAGAATTTTCGCTCGCGGTTTCGGTCGGAGCACGAGCGCTTCGGAAGCTGGATTCTTTCCGATGGATTGATTGAGAAAGAGCAGTTCCTGGGTGCGTACTACGAAGAGCTTGGCGGCGAAGAAGACGATTCCGTATTGATTTGACGTCGTGACCGGCGGAACGCTGGCGCTGCAAAGGAAAGAAAAATGGCGAAAGAAAAGTTTGAACGGACCAAGCCGCACTGCAACGTAGGGACGATTGGTCATATTGACCATGGGAAGACGACGTTGACGGCGGCGATCACGAAGGTGTTGCAGAAGCACAACCCGAAGATTGTGTTCCGGTCGTTTGATTCGATCGACAACGCTCCGGAAGAGAAGGCGCGCGGCATCACGATTGCCACGGCGCACGTCGAATACGAGACGGCGAACCGGCACTACGCGCACGTCGATTGTCCCGGGCACGCCGATTACATCAAGAACATGATCACCGGCGCAGCGCAGATGGACGGCGCGATTCTGGTGGTCGCGGCGACGGATGGTCCGATGCCGCAGACCCGCGAGCACGTGCTGCTGGCGCGGCAGGTGGGCGTTCCTTATATCGTTGTCGCGCTGAACAAGTGCGATGCGGTGGACGATCCCGAGTTGCTGGATCTGGTCGAACTCGAAGTGCGCGAGCTGCTGAAGGCGTATCAGTACCCGGGCGATGACGTGCCGGTGATCCGTCTGTCGGCTCTCGGCGCGTTGAACGGCGAAGCGAAGTGGGAGAAGCAGGTTGACGCATTGATGGAAGCGGTGGACAAGAGCATTCCGCAGCCGGTGCGCGAGTTGGACAAGCCGTTCCTGATGCCGATCGAAGACATTTTTTCGATACAGGGCAGGGGCACGGTGGTGACGGGCCGGATCGAGCGCGGGAAAGTGAAAGTGGGGGAGGAATCGGAGATCGTGGGATTCCGGGAGACGCGCAAGACGGTGGTGACGGGCGTGGAGATGTTCAAGAAGCAGCTGGACGAAGGCATGGCGGGCGACAACGCCGGCCTGTTGCTGCGCGGCATTGCGAAAGAAGACGTGGAGCGCGGGATGGTGCTGGCGAAGGGCGGATCCATTACGCCGCACACCAAATTCAAAGCTGAGGTGTATATCCTCACGAAAGAAGAAGGCGGGCGGCACACGCCGTTTTTCAAAGGGTATCGACCGCAGTTTTATTTGCGGACGACGGACGTGACCGGGATTGCGGAGTTGCCGGCGGGCACGGAGATGGTGATGCCGGGAGACAACGTGAGCCTGGTGATCGAGCTGATCACGCCGGTGGCGATGGAAAAGGGATTGCGGTTCGCGATCCGCGAAGGCGGGCACACGGTGGGCGCGGGTACGATCGCGGAGATTGTGACGTAGCAACTAAATTCGCGGCTTGAAGCTTGCCGCCAGATCTTTCCTTCCGAATGAGCCGGGAGGGGCAAAGAGAGTGAACAGTGACTGGAAAAGAAAGAATTCGCATTCGGTTGAAAGCCTACGACTACCGCATTCTGGATCAGTCGACGGGCGAGATCGTGGAGACGGCAAAACGCACCGGCGCGCAGATCGCGGGACCGATTCCTTTGCCCACGATGAAGAACAAGTACTGCGTGCTGCGGTCGCCGCACGTGGATAAAAAGTCGCGGGAGCAGTTTGAAATCCGCACGCACAAGCGGCTGCTGGATATTTTGGAGCCGACGCAGCAGACCGTCGATGCGCTGATGAAGCTCGATCTGCCGGCGGGAGTGGACGTGGAGATTAAGGCATTCGGGAAAGAGCATAAGTAACTGTGTGGTAGCGGGGCTATGCCCCGCTTGAACGGGCGAGTCGCCCGTCCCCACACGACGGAGAAGGAAATGGCGAGAGTCACTGGAATTCTGGGCAAGAAGGTCGGCATGACGCAGCTCTTCGATTCGAAGGGCGATGTGCGGCCGGCGACGGTGCTGCAGGCGGGTCCGTGCGTCATTACGCAGCACAAGACCAGCACCAAAGACGGCTATGAGTCGGCACAGATTGGCCTGGTCGAGTTTGTGAAGGAAAAGAATCTGACCAAGCCGATGCGGGGGCACTTTGCCAAGCACAACCTGCCGCCGGTGAAGTTTCTGCGCGAAGTGAACGTGGAAGTCGATGCTCCGGGCGAAACGACCGAAGGTGTGATCAAGGTCGGCGACCGGGTGCTGGTGGATATTTTCGAAGGCGAGCGCTTCGTCGATGTTATCGGAGTGAGTAAAGGCCGCGGGTTTCAGGGTGTGGTGAAGCGACATCACTTCGCGGGTGGTCCGAAATCGCACGGTTCGATGTTTCAGATTACGGGTTCGATTGGTTCGTCGGCATTTCCGTCGCGCGTGTTCAAGGGAATGCGGATGTCGGGTCACATGGGCGATGTCCGGATAACGATGCGCAACCTGCGGATACTGGGCGTCGACAAGGACGAGAATCTGCTGGTGGTTGAAGGCAACGTGCCGGGATCGAACGGCGGATACATCATGATCAACAAGGCGAAAAAGCCGCCCCGAGAGCGTCGCGGATTTGCGGGTTCGGCGACGGTGGATCCGTTGAAGGCGGCGAAACGCGCTTCGAAAAAAGGGTAAGTGAGATCGGGTAAGTCAAGGGCCGCGGGCGAGGGCGCCCGCGCCACACGAGAGAAATATGGCAACTATTGATATTTACAATCTGAGCGGAGCCAAGGCCGGAACGATGGAGCTGGCCGAGGAAGTTTTCGGCGCGGTCAACGAAGACCTGCTCTGGGAGGCGATCACGCACTATCGCGCCTCCGCGCGTGCGGGCACGCATGCGACCAAGAACCGCTGGCGGGTTTCCGGTTCGGGCAGGAAGTTATGGAAGCAGAAGGGGACGGGGCGGGCGCGTATCGGCTCGATTCGTTCGCCGCTGTGGCGCCATGGCGGCACGGTGCATGGACCGCAGCCGCGATCCTATGACTACGCTTTTCCGAAGAAGAAACTGCTGGGCGCGCTGCGCTCGGCGCTGGCTTCGAAGTTTGCCGATGGCAAATTGATGGTGGTGAAGTCGTTCGAAGTGAAAGAGCCGAAGACGAAGCTGTTTCGCGAATCGCTCGACAAGCTGAAGCTGGAAGGCACTACGCTGCTGGTCGATATTTCGACCGCGGAAAATAAGAATTTAGAGCTGAGTTCGCGCAACATCGACGGCCTCGAACTGGTAAAGGCGAACGAAGTGCATCCCTATCACCTGATGCGCTACACCCACGTGGTGTTTGCGCAGCCGGCGCTTGAGAAGTTGCAGGATTCGCTGAAGAAGTCGGCAACGCGGCGTTCGCACGAAGCGGAGCCGGTCGAAGAAAAGAAGAAACCGGCGCGACGCCTGCGCAAGACTAAGGCGGAGGTGGCCTGATGAAATCCGCGTATCAGATTATCCAGAAGCCGGTGATCACCGAAAAAGGCCTCGGCATTAAAGAGACCGAGAACACGCTGGTATTCCAGGTGGCGCCGAAGGCGACGAAGACCGAAATCAAGGAAGCGGTGCAGACGATCTTCAAGGTAAAGGTGGCTTCGGTGCGCACCGCGAATTATCCGGGGAAAGAACGGCGGCGAGGCAAGTTCACGGGCTACCGTCCGGACTGGAAGAAGGCGTACGTGCGGTTGAAGAGCGGCGAGAAGATGCCGGAGTACGCACAGAATTTGTAACCAAGGTTTTCAGTTCTCAGTCGCCAGTTCAACCCGACGGACGGGCAACTGATCGCTGACCACTGATCACTGGCGACTGAAAGCTGAGAGCTCTATGGCCATTAAAACTTACAGACCGACAACGCAGACGTTGCGCTATCGCACGACGCTCGTGACCGACGACATTACGTCGAAGAAGCCGCACAAGCCGCTGGTTGAGGGCAAGTTGCGGACGGGCGGGCGGCGTAATTCCGGCGACACGACCATGCGGTTCCGGGGCGGCGGCAACAAGCGCAAGCTGCGCACGATTGACTTCAAGCGGGACAAGCACGGGATTCCGGCGACCGTGGTAACGATTGAATACGATCCTGGGCGCTCGGCCCGAATTGCGCTGCTGAGCTATGCCGATGGCGAAAAGCGTTACATTGTGCAGCCCGATGGAATGAAGGTTGGGCAGAAGATTGTAAGCGGTCCCGAGGCCGACATTCTCGTTGGGAATGCGTTGCCGCTGCGGAATATTCCGCCGGGCACTACGATTCACAATGTGGAATTGCGTCCGGGCAAGGGCGCACAGATGGTCCGCTCGGCGGGCGGTTCGGCGCAGTTGGTCGCAAAAGAAGGCGACTATGGCCTGGTGAAGCTGCCTTCGGGCGAGACCCGAAAAGTGCTGCTCGATTGTTTAGCGACCATTGGGCAGGTGGGGAACACGGACCACGAAAACGTGACGTGGGGTAAGGCGGGACGCACGCGCTGGGTGGGCAAGCGTCCGCATAACCGCGGAGTTTCCATGAACCCGGTGGATCACCCGCATGGCGGCGGTGAAGGCAAGACCTCCGGCGGACGCCATCCGGTGACGCCGTGGGGTCAGCCGACGCGGGGATACAAGACGCGGAACAATAAGCGGACCGATGCGTTTATCGTGAATCGCCGCAAGAAGGGTTAAGAGCAAAGTTTCAAGGTTTCAGAGTTTCAAGGAAAAATATTTATGGCACGTTCAACAAAAAAAGGACCATTCGTGGATGCGCACCTGGCGACGAAAGTGGGAGCCATGAATGCGCGCAACGAGAAGAAAGTGCTGCGGACGTGGTCGCGGCGCTCGACGATTATCCCGGAGATGGTGGGACATACGATTGCGGTGCACAACGGAAGGAAATTCATTCCGGTATATGTGACTGAGAACATGGTGGGACACAAGCTGGGCGAATTCAGCTTTACCCGTCAGTTCAAGGGGCACTCGATGAAAGCGGCGACCGAAGTCGCAGCGAAACCGGCGGGTGTGCCCGGCGGACCTGGAGCCATAACGCCGTCAGCGCCGTCGGCGCCGAAGGCGTAGAGGAGACCGGACGATGGAATTTCGAGCTGAAGCCCGATACATGCGCGTCTCGCCGCAGAAGGCGCGGCTGGTGCTGAACCTGATCAAGGGACGGCGCGTGGAAGAGGCGCGGAACACGCTGGCTTTCACCAAGAAGCGCGTGGCGGCGACGGTTGGCAAATTGTTGCAGTCGGCGATCGACAATGCGAATTTCCTGAGCACCGAAAAAGGCCTGGATGTCGATCTCGACAACCTGTACGTGAAACATGCGGTCGCGAACGATGGACCACGCATGAAGCGGATTCGTCCGGCGCCGATGGGGCGTGCGTATCACTATGTGCGGCGGATTTCGCATCTTGAAATTGTGCTGGCGGAGAAAAACCGGAATGGCGCGCCGGTAGGAACAGGAACGTCGGCGGCAGGGGAGAAGGTGGCGACGGCCGCGGCTCACGCAAAGCCGAAAGCGCATCAGAAAACCAAGGCGAAAGCGCCAGCGAAGAAGAAGGCCGCCGGCAAGAAGGCGACGGCTAAGAAGTAAGGTGATGTGGTGACGGGCTCTGCCCCGTCCCGGCGGGGCAAAGCCCCGCTACCACACGAACAGTTTTAGAGCTTAGGAGCACACATGGGACAGAAGGTTCATCCTTACGGATTCCGGCTGGGCTACACCAAGCCGTGGAAGTCGCGCTGGTTTGTCGAAAAGGATTACGACAAGCTGCTTCTCGAAGACTACAAGCTCAAGACCGAGCTGAAGGAAAAGCTCAAGTCGGCGGGTGTGAGTTCGGTCGAGATCGAGCGTCCGGGCAATAAACTGCGGATCATTATCAAGACGGCGCGGCCGGGGATCATTATCGGTCGCAAGGGCGCGGAAATCGACAAGCTGAAGCAGGACTTGCAGAAAAAGACGACGCGCGAGGTGCATGTCGATATCCAGGAAGTGCACAAGCCGGAACTGGATGCTCAGTTGGTGTCGGAATCGATCGCGCTGCAACTGGAAAAGCGCGTGGGGTTCCGGCGGGCGATGCGCAAGTCGGTCGATTCGGCGCTGCGCTTCGGTTGCAAGGGCATCAAGGTGCGGGTAAGCGGGCGGCTGAATGGCAATGAAATCGCGCGTTCGGAGTGGTATCTGCAGGGGCGGTTGCCGCTGCATACGCTGCGCGCCGATATCGACTATGGCTTTACCGAGGCGCGCACGACCTACGGAGTGATTGGCGTGAAATGCTGGGTTTATAAGGGCGAGATTCTGCCGGCGAAGAAGCGGGAAGCGACGCCGGCGCGGGATCTGAGCACCACGGGAGCGTTTTGAGAGGTCAGATTGCAGAGGTAGGAGCGGCTGGCAGGAAGATTTTCCTGAGAACTGGCAGCTGAGAACTGAGAACTGATTTTTATGTTGATGCCGAAGAAAGTTAAGTACCGCAAGCAGCAGCGCGGGCGCATGACGGGGAAGGCCTGGCGCGGGAGCACGCTGGCTTTCGGTGAGTTTGGGCTGAAGGTGCTCGAACCTGGCTGGATCACCGACCGGCAGATCGAAGCGAGCCGGGTGGCGATGACGCGTTTTGTGAAGCGCGGCGGCAAGATCTGGATCCGGCTGTTTCCGGATAAGCCGGTGACAAAGAAGCCGGCCGAAACCCGCATGGGCAAAGGCAAAGGGGCGCCGGATCACTGGGTTGCGGTGGTGCGGCCGGGAAAAATTTTGTTTGAGATGGAAGGCGTTTCGATCACGGAGGCAAAAGAGGCGATGCGCCTCGCGTCGCACAAGCTTACGTTACGGACGACGTTTGTGAAACGGGATGTGCTGTAAGAATTGCAGAAGTCAGATGGCAGAGGTTAGAAGCAGCTGGCGGGAAGAATTTCCTGAGAACGGGCAGCTGAGAACGTATGAGTTTAGAAGCAGGAACTGACTTTATGAAGGCAGAAAAGATTCGCAACTTGACCGACGTCGAGCTCAAGCACCAGGAGCGGGACCTGGCGGACCAGCTTTTTAAGCTGAAGTTCCAGATGAATATGGGACAGACCGAGAGCCTGAAAAAGATTCGCGGGCTGCGCCGGGATATTGCGCGCGTCCAGACCGTCCTGCGCGAGCAGGAACTTGGCGCCCGTAAGACGGAGAAAAAATAATGGCGGAAACCACAGGCCAACCCGAAAGACAGAAGCACCATAAAGAACTGATCGGCACCGTCGTCTCGAACAAGATGCAGAAGACGATCGTGGTCGAAGTGACGCGGAAGAAGGCGCATCCGATGTACAAGCGGGTGATCGCGATCCGGAAGAAGTTCTATGCGCACGACGAGAAGAATGAAGCGCATTCTGGCGATGTGGTGCGGATTGAAGAGTCGCGGCCGTTGTCGAAGCTGAAACGCTGGACGCTGAAGGAAATCGTGCGGAAGACGGCGCTGGTGCCGGAAGTTGACGTCGACGCCGGTACGGGCGTGGGGCGCTAGAGCGCGGTAAGAAAGCCGCTGAGAATTAAGAGGCGGAGAAGGAGACGAACATGGCCGTAATGATGAGATCCATGCTCGAGGTCGCCGATAACTCCGGCGCGCGCAAGCTGCAGATGATCCTGCCGCTCGGCGGCTCGACGGGCCTGCGGGCTGGGCTGGGCGACGTGATCACGGCAAGCGTGAAGGAAGCTTCGCCGGACGGCCAGGTGCAGAAGGGCAAAGTGGTGAAGGCGGTCATTGTGCGGACGCGGAAAGAGCATCGGCGGCGGGACGGGACTTACATCCGCTTCGATCAGAATGCGGCCGTGCTGATCAACGAAACCGGAGAACCGGTGGGTACGCGAGTATTTGGTCCGGTGGCGCGCGAACTGCGCGAGAAGAAATTCTTGAAGATTGTGTCGCTGGCGCCGGAAGTGCTTTAGCGCTGGTGTAGAGACGCGGTTCGCCGCGTCCGGGACGGGGCCAGCCCCGTCTCTACCGATGGACAGGTTGAAGGGCTAGACGATGAGAACAGTATCGACTGAACACAAGCGAGTGGACATCCGCCGGAATGACACCGTGAAGGTGATGACCGGGCGGGATACGGGAAAAGAAGGGCGCGTGTTGCGCGTGTTTCCCGACGAGGGCAAGGTGCTGGTGGAGCACGTGATGACGGTGAAGAAGCACGTGCGGCCGAATCCGCAGCGCAACATCAAGGGTGGAATTGCCGAGCAGGAACGGGCGATTCGACTGTCGAACGTGGCCCTGGTGTGTGCGACGTGCGGTCCGGTGCGGATCGGGCATGAAGTGCGTGGCGATCGCAAGGTAAGAGTTTGCAAGAAGTGCGGGACGACACTGGACAAATAGCATTTAGCCGTTCGCTCTTAGCATTTGGCTGGTAGCGTCGATGCCAACGGCAGGGGCGAAAATTTGGGACTTACGAACCGGTATACGTCGAGCCGAAAGCCAAGGGCCAGAGGCGACAATCCGAAACCGTGAGAGACGAGGCAGCATAGGCAATGGCAGACGAGCAGAAAAAAAGCGAGCAGCAAAAGAAGGCAAAGCCACCGCGGGGCGAGAAGGGGCAGGCGCTGGCTGAGAAGCCTAGCGCAGAGGCTCCACGGCACGCGGCGAAAGAGCGGCCGCGGCTGCGGGCCCGGTTTGAGAAGGAAGTTGCCGTAGCCCTCATGAAGGAACTCGAACTCAAGAACCCGATGGCCGTGCCGCGACTGAACAAGATCGTCGTGAACATGGGCGTGGGCGAAGCGACGCAGAACGCGAAACTGATCGATCCGGCGGTGAATGAGTTGGGACAGATTACGGGACAGAAACCGGTGACCACGCGGGCGAAGAAGTCGATTGCGGCGTTCAAGGTGCGCGAGGGCATGCCGATTGGGGCCATGGTGACTCTGCGCGGCGACCGCATGTACGAATTTTTCGATCGCCTCGTGAGCATTGTGCTTCCCCGTGTGCGCGACTTCCGCGGAGTCTCGACGAAGTCATTCGATGGGCGCGGCAATTACACGCTGGGTTTGCACGATCAGCTGATTTTCCCGGAGATTGACTACTCGAGAGTTGACAAGCTGAAAGGCATGAACGTGACCATTGTGACGACGGCGCGATCCGATGATCAGGCGCGGTCGCTGTTGAAGCATTTGGGGATGCCGTTTAGGGCGTAGCGCCGCCGTCTCGGCGGCCCTGGGGCGGGCGGGACGCCCGCCGGACAGCCGGCCAGAGGCCGGCCGCTACAAGTAGCAAAGTTAGGAGCGAATTTGACTACAGCAAAACGAGTGAAGGACGCCAAAATCGAAAAGAAGTTTGATAAGGCGCGTGGCAAAGAGCCGAAGCTGAAGTTCTCGTCGCGCCGGCACAACCGCTGCAAGATTTGCGGACGTCCGCGGGCCTATCTACGGAAGTTTGGCCTGTGTCGTCTGTGTTTCCGGCAACTGGCGCTGCGGGGCGAGATCCCCGGAGTTTCGAAGTCGTCTTGGTAAGGCGTCGTTGGTCGTCGGTCGATCGTCGTTCACAAACGACAAACGACTGGCGACGAACGAAAGAAGTAAGCTGCTGACAGGTTCTCCGCCTTATACGGAGCGAACGAGCGGCTTTAGGAGAAGCAAACGATGAGGTTGACCGATCCGGTCGCAGACATGCTGGCGCGTATCCGCAACGCGATTCGCGCGCGGCACCAGAAAGTGGATATCCCAGCGTCCAAGCTGAAGACGGAGATTGCCCGCATCCTGAAGGAAGAGGGCTATATCGCGAACTTCAAGCCGGCGGAAGAAGAGGGCCACAAGGTCCTGCGCGTTTATTTGAAATACGGCAACAACAATGAGGCGGTGATTACGAACCTGGCGCGCGTGTCGCGTCCGGGCTGCCGCGTCTATGTGCGCCGCACGGAAATTCCGCGCGTCCTCGGCGGGATGGGAATCAATATCCTGACCACGCCGAAGGGCGTGATGACGGGACGGCAGGCGCGCCGGCAGGGCCTGGGCGGCGAATTGCTTTGCGAAATTTGGTAGAGACGCAGCCGTTAGCACTGGGCATTTAGCAGTTACCTAAATCGCTCTGGGCTAATCGCGAAGTTCCTATGTGTTAATTGCTAAAGGCTAAGAGCTGACTTATGTCACGAATTGGAAAAAAGCCGATCGCGATCCCGAAGGGCGTGACGGTCAAGATCGAAGGCAATACGGTGATGGTCCAGGGGCCGAAAGGCAAGCTGGATACATCTCTTCCTTCCGGCATCACGATGGAGCAGAAGGACGGCAACCTGGTGGCGATTCGCCCGGACGACGCCCATTCAGCGGTGCATGGACTGGCGCGCGCGCTGGTCAATAACGCCGTCGATGGTGTGACCAAGGGGTGGACGAGAGAACTGGAAATCGTCGGCATCGGCTACCGTGCGGAGATGAAGGGCAAGGGGATGGTGGTGTTCAGCCTGGGTTACTCGCACCCCATCGAGTATCCGCTGCCGACGGGCGTGGATTGCGCGGTGGATGCGAAACTGACGAAGCTGACACTGAACGGGATCGACCGGCAGAAAGTCGGCCAGGTGGCGGCGGAAATGCGGTCGCTGCGTCCGCCCGATCCGTATAAGAACAAGGGCGTGCGGTATGCCGGCGAGCGGTTAAAGAAGAAGGTTGGGAAGACGGGGGCAAAATAGCGCTCGGCCATCAGCACTCAGCCATCAGCTACTTCAAATGAAGTCTGGGGGCTGGACGGTTTGAGCTGATGGCTGACGGCTGAGGGCTTATCACATGCTGAGAATCGCTTCAAAGAATCAGACCCGGCAGCGGGTGCATGACCGTATCCGGAAGAAGGTGATGGGTACGCCGGAGCGTCCGCGGCTGAATGTGTACCGCTCGCTGAACCACATTTACGTTCAGCTGATTGACGACCTGAAGGGCGTGACGCTGGTCGCGGCTTCGACTGCGGACGACCGGAAGGGTGCGCGTGTGACGGGCGGAAACGTGGCGTCGGCGAAGATGGTTGGGAAAAAGATTGCCGAACTGGCCAAACAGAAGGGCGTCACCAAGGTGGTGTTCGATCGTGGTGGCTACATTTACCATGGCCGGGTCAAAGCGGTTGCCGACGCGGCGCGCGAAGCGGGATTGCAGTTTTAAAAACAGTTCTCAGTTCTCGGTTCTCAGTTCTCAGTGAACAACCTGAGAAACGGGAGCTTCGAATTCTGAGGCTAGAGAGTTACGGGATTCAGAATGCCTAGAGTTACTAAGAAACTCGATGCGGGATCGTTCCAGTTAAAGGACCAGGTGGTCTCGATTAACCGGGTGACGAAAGTGGTTAAGGGCGGCAAAAACATGTCGTTCGCGGCGCTGGTTGTAATCGGCGATCCTTCGGCGGGGGTGGTTGGTTTCGGATCCGGCAAAGCGAAGGAAGTTCCGCAGGCCATCCGCAAAGGGATCGAAGCGGCGAAGAAGAACCTGATGAGGATCAACCTGACGCAAACCACAGTGCCGCATACGGTGCTGGGACGTTTTGGCTCGGGGATGGTTCTGCTGAAGCCGGCTCCGGAAGGCACGGGCGTGATTGCTGGCGGAGCGGTACGAGCGGTGATGACGTCGGCGGGCATTCAAAATGTGCTGACCAAGTCGATTGGCACGACCAATCCGCACAACGTGATCAAGGCGACGTTCGATGCGCTGAAGAAGCTCAAGAGCCGGGAAGCCGTCGCGGCGCTTCGGGGCAAGTCGGTGCAGGAGTTGTAGCAAATTAGTCGCGAGTCGCTCGTCGTTCGCTAACGACCGACGACGAATGACCAACGACCGGGGAAGTGAAATGACAACGAAGACAGCGAAATCCGTAGCGAGCGGTAAGATCCAGTTGAAGTGGGTGCGGTCGGCGATTTGCACTCCGGTAAAGCATAAGAAAGTTGTTAAGGGGCTGGGATTTACGCGGCTGAACCAGGTGATCGTGCGACCGGATACGGCTGCGATTCGCGGCATGGTGAAGAAAATCCCGCACTTGGTGGAGATTGTGAAGGCTTAATAGAGACGCGGCTTGCCGCGTCCGAGACGAGGCCAGCCTCGTCTCTACAGAGAGAAAGACATGAATCTATCGACAATACGGGCACCCAAGAAGTCAACGGAGAAGAAGAAGCGAGTCGGACGCGGCATGGGGTCTGGCATGGGCAAGACTTCGACGCGCGGTCACAAGGGGCAGTGGTCCCGCTCGGGTGCGCGTCTGATACGCGGGTTTGAGGGCGGCCAGATGCCGTTGCACCGGCGTGTGCCGAAGCGCGGTTTTACGAACATTTTTCGCGAGGAATACGACGTCGTGAACCTGGACCGGCTGGCAACGCTCGGCGAGACCGAAATTACGCCCGAGGTTCTGAAAAAGGCGGGTGTGGTGAATGGAAGGCAGCCGGTGAAGATCCTCGGCAACGGCGAACTGAAGACGGCGATTACCGTGCATGCGCACAAGTTTTCGAAAACGGCGCAGGAAAAAATCACCAAGGCTGGCGGCAAGTTTGAGGTCTTGCAGTAATGCTCTCGAAGCTGGCGAATATCTTCCGGGTTCCCGACCTTCGCAAGCGCGTGCTGTTCACGCTCGGACTGCTGGCGGTGTATCGCATCGGCGGGCACATCCCGACGCCGGGGATCAACGGCGACCGACTGGCGCAGTTCTTTGAGCAGAACAAGGGCTCGGTGCTGGGCTTTGTCGATCTGTTCAGCGGCGGCAATCTGCGGCGGCTCACGATTTTCGCGTTGGGAATCATGCCGTACATTACGGCGTCGATCATTCTGCAATTGCTGACCGTGGTGTATGAGCCGCTGGCCAAGCTGCAGAAAGAAGGCGAACTGGGCCGGAAGAAAATCACGCAATGGACGCGTTATCTCACGGTCGTTTTGAGCGCGGTGCAGTCGTTTGGGATCGCCATCAGCCTGCAGAAAGCGGGCGATTTCGTCACCAGTCCCGGGCCAGGGTTCATCCTGATGACCATGCTGACGCTGACCACGGGCAGCGCTTTCATCATGTGGTTGGGTGAGCAGATTACCGAGCGGGGCATCGGAAACGGCATGTCGCTGCTGATTTTTGCGGGCATCGTGGTCGGCTTGCCGCGCGGTGTGATCGATCTCTATCAGAAAGTGCAGACCAACGCCTGGGGAGTATTCACGGCTCCGGCCATCCTGATGTTGCTGGTGCTGATGATCGCAGTGGTCGCGTTCATTGTGTATGTTGAACGCAGCGAG